>ENA-ORXR01004155-ORXR01004155.1-marine-metagenome-genome-assembly--contig:-NODE-4155-length-12302-cov-3.300368_pt1 | contig 12302 bp, 10 predicted proteins | sample MGYA00237866_ERZ511479 | MGnify/ENA metagenome assembly ERZ511479 | reverse complement strand
CGCTGTCGGGATTACTTATGCCTGTGCTGACAACGAATAAACACATGGTCAGCATGAGCAGGACGGGCGTGACCAATGTCTGCGCGTCTTGCATGGACTCGGCGAGGCTGCCCAGAGCCATGAAGAGCGAGCCGTAAAATAGGTAACCCAGAATAAAGAAGCTGATGAATGTGATAATCATGCCGGGCGTCACGCTGCCGGCCAGCACGCCCGCCAGAGCCGGGTCGCCAAGTTTAATCGCAACAAATATCCCGATTGAGCCCATGATAATCCAAGGCATCATAGACGCCACCGTCAGCGCGGCGACGCCAAGAAGTTTCCCAAAGAGGATTTCGGTAAAGCGCGTGCTGGCCAGCATCATTTCCAGCGCTTTATTGACCTTCTCCTCAACCATACTCATCAGCAGCATATAGGCGCCGGAAAACACCGTCAGCCAGAGGAAGAACGACAGGCCCGCCGCAAGGAAATAAGGCACGCGATCCGCCATTGTCACGGTCTGCCCGCCGCCATCGGCAGTGGCTTTTTTAAACGGGTTTATCGTTGTCGCGCGCGGGGCTTTTTCACGCGTCGCCCAAAACCCGTCGCGCGTTATGCCTGTGTCGCCGAAATATCTATCTTCGGCGTCGCGGCGCAAAATATCATTTGTATTGCCGCGCAGCCCGTTAAAGCTCGGCACCGAGGAATATAGCTGCGCGACCGGGCCGTCATCCTCGTCTGTAATGCGCATAATGCCGGAGAGTTTTACGGCCTCGCCGCGATAGTCCGGGCGGATATCGCCGGACAAATAAGCATTTATGTCTTCGGCGCTAAGATCATCAATATCGACAATGCGCAGGCTTGACCCCACATTGGGCAGGCGCTCCGCCAAGGACGGGTTGATTGTGGCAAAATAGTCTTTGGCCGCATCAACGCCTTCATTTTCCAATTTGGTTTCAAAAATTTTGAACTGCTCGGGCGTGGATACAATTTTGACAAAAGGCGTCATGGTTGTGATCGCGGCTGCTTTTTGATCTTCGGTCCAGTCCTCAATAATCAACTGCTCATAGCGGCCTGTCTCATCCAGGATCGAGACATAGCGCGTCGGCTCGGCGCTATTGGCAATGCTAATGCCCAGCGTGCCCAAAATTATGCCGATGACGGGGCCAAGCACCGTAATCCAAAAGCCAAGCGTGCGCACATAGCCGATAAAATCCCGGCGCGCGATGAGGGCGATGCGTCTTAGATTCATGTGGTCACCTCTTCGCCGCGCGCATTATCCTCGCCCACCATGGACACGAATGCGTCATGCAGGCTGGGTTGTCGGGGTTCAAAGCGCAAAAGCTCTGCGCCGCTCTCAATGCAGGCTTTAAGGACTTGCTGACTGCCGGCATTGGGTTTGAGAAATAAATTATAAACGCCGTCGCCTTCATGAATCACGTCTTGGACGAAGGGGCTCAGCCAGTCTTGGGCCGTCTCTGAGGGAGTCTGCAGGCGGATTTGCACTCCCGCCTTGGCCAGCGCGGCCTCGACGGTGCCGTCAAAGACTTTGGCGCCCCGGCTCATTAGGACAATGCGATCACAGAGGCGCTCGGCATGCTCCATGACATGGGTTGAGAAAATGATCGTGCGTCCGCGCGCCGCAATGCCGCGAATAATATCTTCGAGCACTTTTTGGTTCACAGGGTCGAGACCTGAGAAGGGCTCATCCAGCACTAATAATTCGGGATCATGGGCAATGGCGGCAATCAGCTGGACTTTCTGCGCCATGCCTTTGGACAGGGATTTGACCTTGGATTTTTTCGCCTCGCCAATGCCGTATTGATCCATCATCTCATCGGCGCGCGCAAAGGCGTCTTTGCCCTTCATCCCGTTAAGGCGGGCCATATGGGCAATCGCGCCGCGCGCCGTGCTTTTGCGGTACAGCCCGCGTTCTTCGGGCAGAAATCCGACCCGGCCAAAAGCGGCGGGGCCGGGGGGCGCGCCAAAGAGTTTCGCGCTGCCGCTATCGGGCGGCAAGATGCCCAAGGCCATGCGCAGCGTAGAGGTTTTGCCAGCGCCATTGGGGCCCAAAAAGCCGACAATTTCGCCTTCGCCGACGCTCATACTGACATGGTCGACAGCGGTCTTTTTACCAAAGCGTTTGGTCAGATCGGTTAGCTCTAAGGGGGGCGTGCTCATAACAAATCGCTATCACGGCAAGCGTAACGATACAATTAACCCGGCTCATACATTTAAGGGCGACCCTGAAAAATCAGGGCCGCCCTTAATAATCGCCAAAGGCTATCTAAACTTAGTTCAGATTACGCCGTGTCGGGTTGGCGATCGCCTTGACCGTGCTTCCGCGCCGCCGCGAGGGCTGATAGGCGGAATTGCAGTGGGTTTGGCAATAGGGTGTCGAGTCCAGCGTGTTGCGGCCACAAAAGCGAAATTCGGGATCGCCCGGATCGCCGATGGGCCATTTACAGGTGCTCTCATTAATCGTCAGGATGGTCGCATACTCGCCCGTATCCAATTTCTTGGCTTTCAGAGGCTGCGCGGTAATGATGTGACGCGGGGCAGGGACGGCCGGGGCCGGACGCGGGGCGCGCGGCGTGGTCGATCTGGGCGCGCTGGCTCTTGCGCGCGGCGCGCTGGGTTTCTTGCGCGACGGACGCGACGGCGTTGCGCGCCCCGACAGGCCGAGGCGGTGAACCTTGCCGATGACAGCATTGCGGGTAACGCCGCCCAGCTGCTTTGCAATCTGGCTTGCGGATAATCCCTCAGCCCATAATTTTGATAGAACGGCAACCCGATCTTCTGTCCATGCCATGATATGTCTTCCCTGTTTTTAATGGCCCCGAAGGCCCAAATTGTACGGAAATACCATATATTGTGCCGCGATGGCTCAAATATAAGTCATTCCCCCTTAATCTCACTACATATCGTATATGGCGAGATTAAATCCACAAGATGCGGTTTCAGCCTATCCACAGCTTTCAACATGTTGTGTTTGTTGCTGAAATTCCGCGTGAGCGGGCCCGTTGACCGCGAAGGCGGTCAATCGGGGATTTCAGCGCCCGGTGAGATGCTATTCATGACGAGTTGGCCTACGGCTTATTTATTTAACCCCCACCCTCAATCGCATCCCGCCCACCGCGTGGCCACAAGGGGGAGGGAGGCGATAGTCATAACCTTTTTAAGGAACGCGTCCCCCTCCCCCTTGTGGGGAGGGTCGGGGTGGGGGTTCATCATAAAACTCTCCGCTTTGCCGCGCGCGCGGTCTGTGATACCCCGCGCTCTTCCAAAGTGAGTTACATGATGTCCGAGCCCAATTCCTTATTTGATACCGCCGCAAATGCTGCGCCGCAGAGCCGCGAATTTGGCGCGGTCAATTGGATGGGGCTGCGCACGCTCTATAAAAAAGAAGTCCGCCGCTTCATGAAGATCATGCCGCAGACTTTGCTCGCGCCGATGATTTCAAACCTGCTCTATATGCTGATCTTTGTGCTCGCCTTTTCCGAGCGCCGCGTCGGCGGGGGCGGTGAGGATTTTGTTGCCTTCCTTGCGCCGGGATTGGTGATGCTCGGTATTTTGAATAATGCGTCGGCCAATACATCCAGCTCGATTATGCAAGGCAAACTTATGGGCAGCATCACGGATGTGCTTGTGCCCCCGCTTTCATCCACGGAACTGGCTTTGGCCTTTATTGGCGGCGGCGTGACGCGCGGAATTTTAGTCGCGCTGTCAACGGGCATCGGGCTTGCGGTGATGATACCGCTGCTGAATTTATCGGATAATCCGCCATTGCCGATCACCCATATTTGGCCGATCATTTACTTTGCCTTTTCCGCCTCGTTCATGATGTCGATGGTCGGTGTTCTGGCCGGTTTGTGGGCACAGAAATTTGATCAACTCGCCGTCGTCAATCAATTCATTATTATGCCGCTCTCCTTTTTGTCCGGCACATTTTACCACATTGATATATTGCCGCCCGCTTTTGAGGCGCTCTCGCGGGCCAATCCGATGTTCTATGTGATTGATGGATTTCGCTATGGGTTTACCGGTATGGCGGATGGCAATATCCTTTTTGGGGCCGCATTTATTGCTGTCCTAAATATTATTCTATTTATTGCCTGCCTGCTTATTTTACGCTCCGGCTGGCGTCTCAAAGCCTAATTAGAGAAAGAAATTTATGTCTACTCCCCGCCATTTTCTGGGCCTTGATGATATTCCGGCATCCGAGCTTCGCGCCATTTTGGACGAAGCGCATAAGCGCAAAAAGGCGCGCGCGGGTCTAAGCAAAGGGGCGATTGATGCCGATGCGCCGTGTGACGGGAAAACCCTCGCGCTGATTTTTGAGAAAAGCTCGACGCGCACGCGCTTTTCTTTCGACATGGGCATGCGCCAACTGGGCGGAAGCTCCATCACGGCGACGGCAAATGATATGCAGCTGGGCCGCGGCGAGACGGTAGATGATACTGCCAAAGTGCTCTCGCGTTTTGTCGATGGCATCATGCTGCGCGCCAATAGCCACGAGACGCTGACAGAGCTGGCGCGCAATGCCTCCGTCCCCGTGATTAACGGCCTGACGGACCGCTCGCACCCCTGCCAGATTATGGCGGATTTGCAGACGCTCGAAGAGCAGGGCCGCGACCTTAACGGCCTGCGCCTGACATGGGTGGGCGACGGCAATAATGTAGCGGTCAGCTTTGCCCACGCCGCTGCGAAATTTGGATTTAACCTGACGATATCAACGCCCCAAGGCTACGCCGTGCCGGGCCAGGAATTATCGCTCGCGCGCGGAGCAGGGGCCAAGATCACCGTTACCGAAAACCCGATGGACGCCTCCAAAGACGCCGATGTGGTGATTGCCGATACCTTCGTATCCATGGGCGATAAAGACGCCGATAAACGCCTCGCCGATCTGGCGCCTTATGAAGTGACTGACGCGCTGATGAGCAAGGCTGATAAAGATGCGCTGTTCCTCCACTGCCTCCCCGCCCATCGCGGCGAAGAAGTCAGCGCCTCCGTAATCGACGGCCCGCAAAGCGTCGTCTTCGAAGAAGCTGAAAATCGCCTCCATGCGCAGAAGGCGATTATTAAATGGTGTTTTGACCGTTAATCTTAGCCGAGAGGCGGTTAGCACGGCGAAGCCGCGCGCAAAGATTAACGCAGCCGCTCTATCAATTTAGGACAACCCTATGCAGCAAGCTCTTGAGATTTTTAACCGCCTTACCAAAGACCTCCTGGCCGATGAGGCGGAGAACCCCGTTGCGGAATTTATTGCCTCGGATAATCTTTATCAGCGGCTTGATTTGAAACTCCAAAAAGAGGGCATTAGCGCGGAGCAGCTTGAAGCCTCACTCAAGGATTTGGTCTTTACCACGCCGCGCACGGCCACGCCGGCCTTTTTCAATCAGCTCTTTGGCGGGCGTCAAGACAAAGCCATTCTCGGCGACCTTCTCGCGGTGATCCTGAATAACAGTATGTACACCTATAAGGCGGCGGGGCCGCAGACGGGCGTTGAGAAAACAGTGCTCCGGCAGGTTTGCGATATGATTGGCTGGGGCGAGGCCTCTGACGGGACGCTGGCGCCGGGCGGCTCAATGACAAATTTCATGGGCATGTTGATGGCCCGCGACGCCTATAACGACGCCGCGCGCCATGAGGGCATGAAGCAGCGCATGACGGTCTATACATCGGTTGAGAGCCATTACAGCATTGCGAAAAATGCTGCCTTTGCGGGGATCGGGCGCGATAATGTTCGTAAAATTGCGACGAATGATTTTGGGCGCATGGATAATACGGCGCTGCGCCAAGCGATAGAAGAGGACATCGCAAAGGGGCTTCATCCGATCTTGATAAATTGCACGGCGGCGACAACGGTGCTGGGCGCATATGATAATATTGAGGCCGCCGCAGATATTGCCGAGGCGTTCAACCTTTGGCTCCATGTCGATGGGGCTTATGGCGGCTCGGCATTACTGAGTGAAAAATATAAGCATTTGGTGGCGGGCGTGGAGCGCGTGGATTCTTTTACGCTGAACGCGCATAAAATGCTCGGCACGCCGCTGGGATGCTCGCTGATTGTGGTGAAGGATAAAACCCATCTGCATAATTCATTTTCAAATGATGCGAGCTATTTATATCAAACCGATCATGACGACTTTAATCTGGGCAAAATGTCCCTGCAATGCGGCCGCCGCAATGACGCATTAAAGCTCTGGGTGCTATGGAAAAGCCTCGGCACAAATGGGCTGGAGGCAATCGTCGATAAACAATTCGCGCTCGCTGATATTGCCCGCGACTATGTGCGCGGCCATGCCGATTACACAGATTACAGCGTCGATGATACGGTCGCGATTTGCTTTAATTATAAAGGCATCCCCGCGCAGGATATTTGCACCGCCCTTTATGAGCGCTCCAAACTCCTTGTTGGCTATGGCTCATTTGGCGAAGATACATTCATCCGTCTCGTCACAATCAATGCCAATAATGAGCCGGCAGATATTTTAGCGTTTTTCAAAACGCTTGAGGAATTTGTTGCCTCTGCAAAGCTGTAATTTACTGTGAAAAGTAAAATTCACATATCCCTTCGAACTCATTTACCAACGACAGACTGGTCATTTGGGCAATGCGTTTTGAACGCATTTCTTGACATTGACCCTAAGCTGACGCCGCAAACAATTTGCTCCTCAGGCTTAAAGGTTGAGGGTTTTGAGTCTCTGGAAAATTGTGAATCTCATTGGGCGAAACGCGTCGTGACAAAGGGCGGTGGAGGTCATTATTATTACAATGAGCACTTTGCTGGGGCGGAGTGGAAAAGACGGAAATCTATCAAATATAAAGCCGTTTTCGAGCATACGCGTCGCGACAGAAAAAATTGGCTAATAGCTGGACGTCTCTCGCTGGATATTGATTATGATGCGGCCTTCGATTGGGCGACATTTTTCGATAGATTATGCGATATTTTCCAACCCTATGACGGGATGATGCAAATCCATAATGCGATTGAGCCAGAGATTTATCCTATATTATATCAGGGTAAAATAGAGAATTTAGTCACGATTACGATTATTCCGAAAATCACGAAATCTGTAAAACCGATCGAATATATATCCGATGAGCTGTTTCAAAAAATTCAAGATAATGAATTTTCTATTCAAAAAATGACTAATGCCTATCGGATTGATATTTGCGATGATCTTCACTGTGTTGTCAAAGATTATGAGCTATTTTCGGCCCGGCGCGCGAAACTTAAATCCCTTTTTCCTAAGGGTACGTTCAGAGTCATTGATTGAGTTAGTCCAATGAAATTAGCGCTGATATACTCCCCCGTTGCCATACCTTCCCTAACGGGTCGCAAGCCTCTAAGATGACGCAAATGGAGCCCGTAATATGACTGGATTTATGCCTGACAGTGATGTTGTTGATCGCGTTCTTCATCATGTGAAAAATAAGACAACGGATCGCGGCGGTGAGGTTTGGTCAGAGCCTGCCGCGCATTATCACAGCGCGGAGCGTTTCGCGCGCGAGCTGTCTGTTATTCGCGCCCTGCCTGTTCCCTTTTGCCCGTCGGCGGCGCTGCCCAATACCGGCGATTATATTGCCCGCGAGGCGGCGCAGATACCGCTTATTGTTGTGCGGGGCAGAGACGGAAAAGTGCGGGCCTTTAAAAATGCGTGCCGCCACCGGGGAACGGAATTGGCCTCTGGGAAAGGCTGCGCCGGGGCCTTTGTGTGCCCGTATCACGGATGGTCCTATGGCCTCGACGGGACGCTGCTGGGTATTCCGCATGAGGACGGCTTTCCGAATTTTGACAAGTCGGAAAATGGTCTGGCCGAAGTGACGGCTATTGAAAGCAAGGGCATGATTTATGTCGCGCAGCGCGGCGTGGAGGAGGCCGGGGGCGAAGCGGATAAAGCGCTGGGCCGGTTGCCGCAGATTTTAAAAGACGATCAAATTATCTTTGCCGAGTCAGAGGTCATGATAGAGGCCAATTGGAAGCTGCATCTGGAGAGCTTTCTTGAGGGCTATCATATCAAGCCGGCGCATAAAAATACGTTCTTCCCCTTTGGCTATGATAATCTGAATGTCATCGAATTTTGCGGGCCGCATGCCCGGGTGACATTTCCATTTCGGCGGATCGAAGAGCTGGCGGGAGGCATCACGCCGGATACAGATATTTCTGACAAGCTGACCTATGTGACGCATTTCTTTCCCAATGTGATTTTGGCTGAACTCTCGCATCATCACACATTGGGCATATTAGAACCTGTCAGCATATCTCAAACCAAGGTCACCTCTTATCATATCACAAAGTCGACGGATGAGGCGGGGCGGGACGCGGCAATCAGTGCGGCGAAAAAGGATTTGGCCTTTGTAAATGAAACGGGCCAGCACGAAGATATTGCAATGGTCACCGGAATACAGCGCAGTCTGGAGTCGCGCGCCAATGAGGTCTTCACATTCGGGCATTTTGAACCGGCGCTGGTGCATTTCCACAAAACGCTGACCCGGCATTTAGAGACGCTTTAGGCCTCGGCTTTGCGGCGCAATTTCGGCGCATCTCAAAGACAGCACGGCACTTGCAATTGCGCGCAGGCTCTCCCACATGCTCGGGATAGAAAACCGGAAACATGATTATGACCGACACATCCACAGATCTTCACAGCGATAATATCGTCAGCGCCTTTCAAATTGACGGGCAGCCTATTCGCGGGCGCATTATGCGCGCGGGCGACGCGATTGACCAAGCTTTGTCGGGCCATGATTATCCGCCCGCCGTTGCGCGCCTGCTGGGCGAAGCGATGAGCCTGGGCGCAGTGGTGGCCAGCGCGCTAAAATTTGACGGACGGCTGCTCGTGCAATGTCACGGCACGAATAAAGGCGCAGTGTCTATGCTGGTTGCGGATTGCAGCACGGGCGGCGATTTGCGCGCCTATGCCCGTTTTGATCACGCCTCGCTGGATCGAATTTTAGCTGAAAACCCGAACCCGAACGCGCATCAGCTTTTAGGCGGCGGGACCTTTGCGATGACCATTGACCAAGGCCCGGATATGGACCGCTATCAAGGTTTGTCCGCCATTGAAGGTGATGATCTGTCGAGCTGCGCGGAGCATTATTTTGCGCAATCCGAGCAAGTCCCAACCCGCATTAAATTATCCGTGGGCCAGATCGTGACGCCTGAAAATGGCGAGCAGTGGCGCGGCGCGGCGTTGATGATACAGCAAGTGGCGGGCGACAGCGCGCGCGGCGAGACGCAAGGCGCGTGGGAAACCGCGCAGGCTCTGTTTAAAACGGCCGGCGACGCGGAGATGCTTGACCCTGATGTGACCTCACAGACGCTGCTCTATCGCCTGTTTCACGAAGACGGCGTGCGCGTCAGCGAGACCAAGCCCTTGCGCGCCCATTGTAACTGCTCGCGCGAGCGTCTGATGACAACGCTCAAGAGCTTTAGCGAAACGGAGCGCGCCAGCATGTTCGAGGACGGCGTGATTGCGGCTAATTGTGATTTTTGCGGCAGTGAATATCGTTTCGCGCCGAGCGACTTTTAGCTTCGCCAAAAACTCGGCGTCAGCAAGACGAGCGCCGTTACAATCTCCAGCCGTCCCAGCAGCATATTAAACATCAAGATTAATTTCGCCGGGACGGGCAGGGACGCAAAATTACCAACCGGGCCAATGACCTCGCCAAGTCCCGGCCCGACATTGGCGATGGATGTGGCTGCTGCGCTCCAGGCGGTAATCGTATCCAATCCTGTCATGGACAGCGCAATGGCGCTAAGCGCGAAACATGTGAAAAATAGAAATAAAAAGCCCATCACAGAATAAACGACGGCTTCGGGAAGCGGCGCTCTATTATAGCGCATGGGCGATACGGCAAAGCGGCGCGGCATTTTAAAGAGATAAGCGCGCAGCCCTTCAAAGGCGACTTGATAGCGGAAGATTTTAACGCTGCAGGCTGTGCTGCCCGCGCAGCCGCCGATGAACATGAATGAGAAAAACATCGCAACGGCAAAGGGGCCCCAGCTATTATAATCGGCGGTGGCAAAGCCGGTTCCGGTAATGACAGAGATGGAATTAAAGGCGGCAAGACGCAGACCTTCAAACCGCCCGATCTCGCTGGTGATCCACAAAAATAAAGTGATCACTGAAATCAGGATCGTCACGACAATTACAAAGGCGCGCATTTGTGGATCCATAAAGGCGCCGCGAAAATTGCCGCGGCTCGCCATAAGATACATCCCAAAGGGCATCGCGCCGGCCATCATAAAGGCAATGCAAACAATATCCGCGCCATTATCCCGAAACCCGCCCATCGACGCATCCGACGTTGAATATCCGCCTGTCGCGATTGTGGTCATGGCATGGGCCACGGCGTCAAATCCGTTCATGCCCGTCCAGACATATCCCAGCGCGCAAAGAAAGGTAAGAAAGACATAAATATAGCCAATGCCGGCCGCGATACTGGCGGCTTTGGGCAGGATTTTTTCGCCCATATCGGAGGACTCGAGCCGAAAGAGCTGCATCCCGCCAACTTTAAGCATGGGCAGCACAGCCATTGCGGTCACAATAATACCCACCCCGCCAATCCATTGCAGCATGGCCCGCCACAGCAGCACGCCTTTGGGCATATCATCCAGGCCTGTAAAGACCGTGCTGCCCGTCGTCGTAATCCCGCTGACGGCTTCAAACAGCGCGTCCAAACCGCTCACTCCAATCGGAGACAGGCGCAGCGGCAATGCGGCAAAGAGCGAGAGCGCGACCCAGCTAAATGTCGTTAAAACAAAGGCCCCGCGCGCGCGCAAATTCGGCTCAGGGCTATAGGACGCCAGCGCCATAACGCCGCCAAATAATGTCGTGAAAAGACCTGAAATGGCAAAGGCCTGCCAGCTATTATCTTTGTAAATCAGATCCACGCCCATCGGAATAAACATGGTCATACCCAGACCCGCAATAAGCAGGCCGATCACAAAAAAGACGGGACGTAAATCAGGCATATCAGGCTATGTTTGACCTATTTTGCGAGAGGCGACAAGACAAGCTTTGGCGCTACCGCGTCAATTGCGGACGTAGGGCTTTCAGTGCTGTGAACGCGTCTTCGGGTAATGCACTTACGGGGACAACACTTGTATGAATACCAAAGGCGGCTGCGCCGCTGCTCGGCAGGGCGCGCAAAGTTTGCCGTTCTACCCGCACCCAATGCGGGCCTTCGGGGTCCACAGGGCGGTGCTCGCCCTCGCGCAGAGGGTGATGCAGCTCGGGCGTATCATAGATCAAGAAATTGGCCCGCATAATCGGGCGGTCAGGTTTTAGGCTGTTAATCATGCGCGACACGCGCGCCGCGATTTGCGATTTATACCCCGGCACAGGCGCGTGAATGCGGGTGAGCGGATGACCGATTTTCTCCGATAATGTCCAGCTCGCGGGAAAACATAACAGACCCGCCGTCGCGATGAGCTCTGACTGTGCATCGGGACTTTGCAATATAATCCAATCCTCTTGGGTCAGCGCGGCCAAAGCTTCTAATGGATCGCCGATTGGAATGTCGATATCCAAATGCGCGCTAACCATATCTAACAGCTCTGTGCAGGCGGCGCGGCTTTCGGGGCGGGTCATCAAAACATCGCGCCGGCGGCGGGCGATAAGCTCGGCTTTATATTGCGTCTGCGCCGCAAAACATTCATCCCGCCGCAGCCACTGATCAGGCGCAATCGCAGAGGTCCCGGGCAGGGCGCGGCTGCGCGCTTCCATCCACGGATAGCATGATAATCGGGTTTGGCAGATAGGTGTCATAACGCAATATACCCTCATACAAGAAACGCCGTATGTAATTACATCCATTATGAGCGATTTCTCACTTATAATTTATCCGCAAATTGTGATTAAAGGCTATATGCGTTTTGCCCTTTTATGTGTGCTGTTGACAATATGGATGGCTTTGCCCGCCGGCGCGCGCCCTGTTGACACTGAGGCGTTGGATGCTCGCCTGAACAGGCTTATGAAAGAGCGCGGCATGGTGGGCATGGCGGTAGTTGTCGTCGAGGACGGCCAAATCATTCACCGCAAAGGCTATGGCGTGACCCTCCAAGGCTCCGGCGATCCCGTCACCGAAGATACCGTCTTTCGCTGGGCGTCATTATCCAAAGCCATCGGCGCGGCCATGGCGGTGAAACTGGCCGAGGACGGCAAGATTGATCTCTCGCGCGCAATCGGCAGCTATAATACAACGCTTCGTTTGCCCGGCGGCGGGGAAGACGAAGCCAATATATATAACCTGCTGGCTCATCAACTCAGCATTGTGCGCAATGCTTATGATAATCGCCTTGAGGCCGGCACGAT
>ENA-ORXR01004154-ORXR01004154.1-marine-metagenome-genome-assembly--contig:-NODE-4154-length-12302-cov-14.347730_pt1 | contig 12302 bp, 16 predicted proteins | sample MGYA00237866_ERZ511479 | MGnify/ENA metagenome assembly ERZ511479 | reverse complement strand
CTTCGACGGACCGAGCTGATCAAGAGGTCACTTCGGCTGGACGACGAACCAAAGTGGTGGTGCTGAGAACCGCTACACTACTGTTGCCTCCTGCAGAACCGGTCTCCAAGGACCAAGTTCCGCTGACAACTCTGTAACAGATGCGTAGATGGCTTGAATGCACTTTTCTGTGTCAACGGATCGACTGTCCGTCTGACGGCAGGCTCGTTACTCCATGGAAAGTGCTCTTCAGCACAGACCTGCGAGCATCGCAACGTTCCGCGTGTGTGCCAATGTGTAGCTAACCACGGTGCTGATAAATCTTTTGAGTTTCCCTCATTCCTTTTACGTCCTATATCTAAGGATCAAAACTGCTCAACACCTCTTGGATGCCGATTCAACTGCCCAGTTCTCTTCTCCGCAGCCAAACCTGACGGGGGCGGCTGCTGCGACGGCAACGCAGAAACAAAGTTCGGCTGGGGCGGCTGTGACCACGCCCCCGCCTAAAGGGGCACCATACCGGCGCACGGCTGCGGCGAGCTCGGTTGCGAAGCCGGAATGAGCTGCATCGACCAGCCTGCCGGGGTCACCTACGATCTGGATGAAATGGGAGCCATGTTGCCACTGGCTCCCGACATACCGCCTCGCTGCAGCGGCTACTGTAACGCAGGACTCGGGGCGGCCCCGCCGCCACTCGACCGTAGAAGAGCAAGTTAGGCCCTCAAAGCCCAGTTCTTCTGCTCCAGAAGCTCTTCCTCGAGCTCCAGTACAGGAAAATCGGAGGAACTAAGCCCTGGTGTGATCTCCGGCGCGCCAGTGGCAGCCATGGGATTGGCTTTGCAAGTCGCTCGCCTGGCCACATTCTTCGGTGCCGTGGCAGCGGCATCGCTCTCAGCGACCGGGTCCTCATCCACAGAGCTCTCCACGCAGCCTCCACGTGCCCGCTCGTGGTGGCGGAACTCCCGACGCTGCTCGGACAGCACCTCACGGCCCACCGCCGTGCGAGCGCCGGCACCGCGGCCGTTTTCGTCGTTGTCAATGTCCATCATGTCAACGCTCTTTGAGCCGGTCATGGTGGCCCTGCGTGGCAGCCGCCGACCCGCAAGCTTTTAGACCCGCTCGTGCCGGGACTTCTCCATGCTCATGGTTGAGGAAGCCGTGGCTCTTTGCAGGTGGTGCGCCATTGCGTATGCGGGGCAGAGCGCCGTTCGAAGGCGCGCATTGCACAGCCCTCCTGCCCAATCTCGGCCCGGTGCCAGGGCAACGACTTCCGACCGCAGATTCTCCTCCATCTCCTTGTTGCGGCACGTCATCAGCTACCGCATGGTCCCCCTTACGGCAGCCTGGGCGCGGTCACAGAGGTGGTTGGCGGGCGCGGCGCAGCCAAAGAGAAAGTGAGCGGCGTGCTCTTCGACGGGGAATCCTTTGAAGCCGACGGCCACCAGCGCGTCGCATGCCCCGCCTGCAAGGGAGGCAGAAACGTCGAGCGTGATGCCGATCAGGACACTGGCCAACATCTTCTTGACTGCATGCAGCGCCGCCTCCTGAACCGCGGCGGGGGTCTCGTCTACCGGATGAAGATGGAGTCGCTGCACCTCTCGAGCCACTCGAACATGCCAGGGGGTTTAGGTTGGGTTCAAGTCGAGGACATGTCGGAAGAACAACTGGTAGCAGACGAATGCCACCCCTAGAGTCGCCCGCTGGATGAAGAACCCTGCCAATGTGATGCCACGGTTGCGTACCGTCGTCGTGATCGCCAGAAAGAAGAGGTCGCCGTCTAGTGCGACACCGAGCGACTCGACAGACTTGTAGTACTCGTCCGTCTCGAGCGCCAGAGAGCCGTTGACGAAGAGGCGTACAGAGTCATCGGTGAACGCCGGGAAGATGTAGCCCGTCTCCGGACTAACGATGAGGGTGCAGAAGTAATAGTCCCCTGCCGCTAGCGCTTGCGTCAGCATCCGCATTGCCGCATACCTACCTTGCCCCCACGGGTTCTTCTCGAGGATTTCCAGACGCCGAGCATATCGCAGACATTCCTGACGTACGGCCTCTGCCACGCGCCCATACTCCTCCGAGAGCTTCTTGCGCATGAATTCCTCCTTTTGAGCGAAAGAGTTGTGGTGATGGGCCTTTACCACTCTGGCCGTCAGATGTAGGCCACGAGTGGCTGCCGTAATTGTCGGGGGGGGGTGAGAGTGTTTCCCAAGAGAAAAAATGAGGAAGCACCCCGTGACGTCCCGCTGCCGGTCGTCCGTGATGGGTGTACCAATGAAGATGAAGTTGTCGCAGAGGGTTGCGTCGACATTGGGAGGGCATGGCCCATATAGGCTCTGCATCTAAAGTGCGTCCTGGGGGCACGTATGCTCATGCACGGCTCGAACATCTGGACGCCAGCTGGCGGATTGGTGGCCTCCCTGTTAGAAGTCAAACAGATGCACACGACAAAGAGCAAAACTGGCACGTCAGAAACACGTCCGCCGACAGTGTACCTTAGTAATGAAAGGAGGCATGAAACAGCGCTGGGAGAGCCGGAAACGTGGGGAGATGCGACTTTCTCAACATACCTCTTCTCCTGAAACCACTTTCCTATTGTTGACAGGTCGGTCACGTTGGTCAATGAAGCATTTCTGTGCGACACTCGATTCGACGCCGTGGACATGGAGCATCCTACAAAGGAGTGACCGGTTAGTATCACGGTCTTGATCTTGCCGGGGGGTGGGGGTGACAGCAGAACCCATAGAGCGCTGGGACAGGGGCGCTTGTCGAACGGGAGCACAACGGTAACGTACTTGTACCACGACCGGCTCAAGGCCTGCTGCGTCGTGTCGGCTCCGGACACCCTGCCACTTGCTTCTTGGAAGAGCTTCTGATAGGAGGCGTACGCGATGTCCTGACCCGGACCGATGGATGTGTGCGACAGGGAAAGGACAGAATCGGGCACGCTGGCGCACGACTCTGCGCCCGTGCACGGGTACTCAATCCAGGTGTAGGAACAGAAACCATATTTCAGGGACAAGAGCGACTTTTGGTTTCGGCTTTGGCCACTAGCCGACTTGTACGCAATAAAGGACTTGGGGTCGACCGTTTCCTCCACCGACGCCACAGGTACCATAGTGAACACAACAGACGTAGTTGAAGTGGAAGTTTGAAGGTACGAGGGGACAAAGAGCGACTCTATGATCCTCTCGGCCGTCAGAATCCTCTTCCCACTCTTGGGTCCTGTCGCGAGCACAGGTAGACGTAGGGGCGGGGTAGTCGTAGCATGAGCTTTGCCATCATCCCTGGAGAGAGTGGCCAAGGCGAAACAGCTCCGTCTCGGTGCGAGGGAGAGTGAGATGCACGCGCGACGGGCAGGGGGAAAGGGGAGGAAGCTCGACGAGGCACAAAGGTGTGAACAGTGCTACCAAAAGAGACAAAGCAGCGCGGACGCGCGAGAAGCTCTAAATCGAGAATGCCGCCAAACCATTCATTCGATGACGACACACGCGGTAGTAGCGCGGACGACAGCGGCCACGTGCGTCATGGTGACTGAAGTCGACCGCCAAAAAAGGCGCGCACCTGGGTGGTGCCAAAGAGAGCCGGAGCCTGTTTTCAGGGCGCGCTCTTTCTTGGACTGTCCTGGAGATATAGGCGGGGAGGGGCGGGCTACCTTCTTGAGTAGCGGGCATGTTACGTTCTTCCATCGATTCTATATATTATAAGGTCCATGGAAGTAAGGAACCTCACTAAATTGCAAGTAACCTCGGTTTTCTGTGTTTCTCGCTAGATGTCTTACTTACTACCTTGCAACCATATACCCCCCCTCCACCCTACACGCCTAGTTAAGCCGGCTCTTCTGGGTCTGAGCACTACACCCGCATCCGAAAAGCCCATCTGTGACGTGCAAAAATTCTAGTGGTCGAGAAGCAATTGAGCGGCGTCCCCTTTTTTTTTTCCGCGTCCTCATTCTTTTACCCTCCTCGATGGCCTCTCTCGGACGGCTGACCGACGTCCAAGAATCAGCAACGGTCCAGACATGATCCGGGGAGGATCACGCCTTGCTCGTGCCTCGTCAATCCTGTCGCGTGCATATGCTTTCAGGGCACAAATCCCTTGCACGCGCTGTTCGGAGGTGCGGCCGTTTTTCTGTGCAGGGATGCAATATTTCGGAAGCCGGCGCTGCTCGGGCGTAAGTTTTCTGTTCATTGTGCCACACAGTATGCGCCCACATGTGGAGGGGGAGTCGAGCGAGCGTGTGCTTGCCGCTGGCTCGCCGGTGAGCGTAGAAGCGAGGCACTCACTCTCGCCCACCGCCCCCGTTGTAAACTAGTTGGTCACCCCGTACCAAAGCGCTCTCTTAATGTACTCTCTCAGATTGGCATGCATGCAGCGTAACCGCGGCGGTTGTTTTCCAGGCTTTCCCAGACAAAATCTGGGCGTACCAGTGTAGCGACTGCCCCTGCTTGCTTCTTAAACCCGCCAATGAGATGGCTATCTGGCGGGAATGGGCCATTGGGTGGCTACTCGTGTCTCCGCACGCCAATACGGCTTGCCTCCCTGTTGTCCACTGCCGACGGGGCGTCGAGGCGATGGCGGCGAGCGGCACATCCCCGCCCGTCGGCGTGTCTGACGTGTGCCACGAAAGGCAGAAGTGCGCGGGGCGTAACGAGCGTGCTGCTCTATCCCCTGCTCCTACCCCCCCCCCCCCCCCCCCCCCCCTCCGTCCGTGAGACAGCTCGTCTTAGCCACCGCCCTCGTCGCGCGAGCTCCCCCCCGCGATGTGAAGGGGCCCCCCCCACACACCCCGCCCCTCCTGTTACGAGGTATGCAGAAGATGTAAGGCCATTTCACTGGTCCATCCCCCGTGCAGTAGCAGCGAAGACGTAGCAGCAGCCTTCAGTCTATTCTGGTGCACAGGCGCATGCCCCGGCCGACGCAGCCGCTTCATATGCGTCGGAGCAGGCGTCCACTCAATCGGCGATCCCCACCTGCCAAGCATTCCTCGATGGCCTCATGGCCGGGACTGATGGCAGGGAGCACGATAAGTTGATCCTTGAGGCCATTGCTAACGCAATTCTGCTGCGAGTCGAACGCCCGGAGCTTCACCTCAAGCACACGAACAGGCGAGTGCGCGCGTACGCACGCCAGCTGTTTCCGCGCAGGGCTCTGGTGAGAAAGAGCCAGCGCAACAAGCGCCGCGCCGCCGCGCTTCGGCTCCACGCAAAGGCGCGCCAGGTAGGTGGCCACAGCTCCGCGGGGACGGACGCGGCCCTCGCGCTCTCTCTTGCTCCCCTCTGTGGCAGAGCAGGTGGGCGTGGTGGCGGCGCTGTCGATGAGCCACGTCGGTTGTAGTCGTTGGCGACTGGCTCTTGGAGCAGCCCGCAGTAGTCTGGCAAGCGTTCCCACACTGCGTGAAGCCCGCCGAGATATGTATCGCCTGCCTAGAAGACAAGTGCTCGTCACTGGCTCTGGCGCCCACCTCGCTTCCCTGGCGGCTGCCGTCCATGAAAAGGTCACTGCCCTATGCGACGCGGGCCTGTTCATTGAAGGGCCCGTGAGCGGATCCCTGCTGACGCCCACCGCATCGGAACATGAACCTTCTGTAGGTGGCCTGCAGGGCCCGCCTCCCTCTTCGATGCCGGACGTGCAGGTGACGCTTGGGCTGGACAAGAGCGGAGATCCTTGGACTGTGAAGATTGTCGCCACAATTCTCAACCAATTCCACCCAAACAGTCCATCCAATACCATTTTGGAGGGCGTGTGCCCCTGTCTGGATGCCAAGTACGATGACCTGGCTTTGATGCTACAGAGCCACCTTCCCCAGCTCGACGCGCTGCTGTTGGACGGAGTCTGGTTCCGTGGTGTGCGTCGGTCCGTGCGACTGTTGCTGGGTAGTGACTACGCTGCGCAGTGCAACGTTCTCGGCCACAAGGGTGCGTCTGCGACGCAACCCTGCCTATTTTTCAGAAGCACTCGGTCACCCAGCGGTGCGCAAGACGTATTGGACGCGGCCTATGGAACCCTTCAAGAAGTGTTCGTCAGTCGGAACCTACGGGAGGCGACCCACTTCTCCGATCGTATGGCAGCTGACAGCGGTACGCCACCTGTGGGGGAGCCTGGCACTTCCGAGCACCGCTGATCGGTGGAGCGGAGCCCGCTACTTGCGATCAACCCGAAGTAGATCGTACCAATTCCTCTACATACAACCCCAGGAGTTAACCATCGGTACTTGCGCCTCGCAATTGAGATGGTCATGGTGTTCTGCAACACGAGTGAAGGAGCTGCTGCTGGACGGCAGGCTGAAGCCGACTTTGCCTTGGAGCTTGTCGGGCTGCTGCACGACAAAGTTCACGTGCGGCCGGCGCCCTACAAGGCCGGGCTTGTTTTTGGCCGCGACTGCCACACAATCGGTGACAGGTGCGCCATCGTCTGCGCCGCGCTGAAGGGAAAGGTCTCCGAACGCACCTGGCAGCGTACGAGTTATAATGGTAGCTGTGGAACGGCGTGCGCCAGACGCTTAACTGGGCGGCTGTCATCCCCGCGGACGAGGTCGCTCGGTTCCGGAGCGACACTGCCGCCATGGTTTGTCTGCTCAAAGTCAGCTTCCCGTGGCTCTATATCTCCCCAAAGGTGCACATTTTTATGTGCCATGCTCCCGACTTTTTGGAGTGCTTTGGGACGCCAAGAAGAGAAATCAGTGGGCGGTGGGTATAGCTAGAGAAGCTGGCACAACTTTCGGCGCGCATCTTGGGGGTCAGGGGGCATAGAGAACGGGACGATGAATCAGCATTGCGACAAACATATGTCTGCACAAGAGCGGCCATCCAGACAACTGCCTCCACTGATCTCTCAGAATGCTCGCCCAAATGGATCGCGTCGTCAGGATGGCACAGTCATCAACGTTTCGCCATCAACAACGCCCATGCGAACTGGGCGCAGGTCCCCCAAACAAGCGTCTGTCAAAACAGCACAGCTAGCATATGTCTGTCCCGATATCCCAGACCTCAGTATCGATTTCCAGATTAAATTTCCAGACACCTACACAACGCGACCAAGAACATCCCAAACGAGAGATTGCAGCCACATCCAGCTCGCACAACGATCTGATGGCATGACGCACTGGGCTACAAACACGGTGGCGAGTGAACGAACCATGCGGTGCATGTTTCCAGAAGCTCCCCGTATGCTAGCCTGGGTAAACCGGGTACGCTGAGTCTGAAGCTGCTGTCGAAAAGGATTTGTCAGAACATCCCTGGCTCTGACGGGTCCATATACGCCGATGAAGCGTCGTTCGGAGCACGTCCGCTATCTTTGGTCTGTGTTCTTATTCTGCTTTTTTGTACACATGTATGTCTTGCGCTGCTGGAGACATACACAACGCGCCCAAGAACAGCCCAAACAAGTGATTGCAGCCACATCCAGCTCGCACAACAATCTGATGGCATGACGCACTGGGCTACAAACACGGTGGCGAGTGAATGCACCATGCGGTGCATGTTTCCAGAATCTTCTTCGATACTAGCCCGAGAAAACAGGGTACGCTGAGTCTGATTCTGTTGTCAAAAAGCAAGTATGATGATATCCGTGGCTCTGACGGGTCCATATACGCCGAAGAATCGGCGTAGGTTAATGCTCGTTCTCTCTTTTTGTACAATTGTATGGCCCTATGTGTTACGCCTGGTTGGGGTTCTAAGGAATTCAGCGTCCAGAACATCCGTGGTTGCGCTTTCTTGTGAGTTTTGCCTAGCTCTTGCCGACCCCCTTGCGCACGTGCCATCGTATATATTGTCATGGCGCCACTGGCGTGGTGCGGATGCGCCTTCGCTGGTGGCTGCGTTTTACGGCAGCCACTAGAAATCATCATTGCTGCACCAGCCGTTGAAGGCCACTGAGAGATGGTGTCGTACTCCACGTTGTATATCTCTTCGAAACAGAGCCACTCGATCTGAAAGATCACTGCCTGGGCTGACATGAACGCAACTGACCTATCAGCTACCATATTTGAGGAGCAACCCAACCTGGAGCCACAGTTCTCTTGAAAACCCACAAGAGCCGATGCACCCACTGCTAACTAAAGGTGCATCTCACGCAATAAGACGGATCGCGGCGACGCGACTTCAGGCCGGCACAAAGCCGCCAAGAGCGCACTGTATTCGCGAAAAATGCACATAGAAAGGAAGAGGGACTCAAGAGCTCCAAAAGTGCACTGCTAGGTTCTCTCTTCCAAGTGTCTCTGGACGACTCGTAGCGCATGCAAAAAACATAGGCATGAACAAAAGGGGCACTTCCGGAACCCTCGATCCTGTACCGCATGCACTTCACCAATACATCGTGCACGTGACTGTCACAAAAGTTGCAATTGACCATGGAAAGCCTTACATCCAGTTGGGTGTCAGAAACATGCACTTCTGAAGCGCCAGGGGGTCACACAAAATGTATCGCGCTGCTCTCCAGCAGGGGTCCGATTCTTGCAAGTGTTTCCGCCCTCGATCCCAAATCTAGTAGGGAGGCTTCCAGCCGATTCAGAAAGCCTGCCAGACCCCTGCACACTCAATGTGTAAGCTGATATCTGTCCATTCTGCGTTGCGCCACGAGATCAGAGCGCCGCGATCGGGTCCAACGCTTCACGAATGACTCTAACCGACAGCCAGCTCCCAGGTACTCAAGATTCATCGCGCCACTTTTTTGTGGAGGCAACGTCCACCCACTATCCTATAACATGCGAAAGTTTCGTGGCCGTTGGTGCAATACTCAGTCCTCAGCAACGAATTTTCTATCCGTCTTAACGGGTTAGATACACCTTTAGAGTTGTTATGTGAGCCCCTATTTTGGAGGCGCTGGGCGTAATAGCGCCCTATGAGCGCCTTTCCAGCGCCTACCAGCGCCCCCAGCGCCCTAAGCGCCCTCGGTAGCCCGCCCACCATACACGGTTGAATCCCATCATGATATTTTCGATATCGAGGGTTGGACGCGTCCGAGCCGACCAGGGCGAGAAAGCCGGCACATTTCTCGCGTGTCAACGCCAGCTCTGCATGGTCAAGCGGCTCGGGCAGGGGGGGCCGCTCGTTTTCCTTGAAGGATAGACTCGTTGGATGCGTATAGTGTGGGGATGGGCGCAGGGGGAGGAGGCGATAGTGGTGTGACACAAAGTCACGCGCAAGGCTCCACGCCCAGCCGCGTATAGCCTCGATGGATCAGACCACCACTCCCTTGAGGCGCACTGGACAGCGTTGTTGAAAGGAAAGTGGTCAGACAGCACCTGTCTCGCGATGCGATTCTGAGGAGCTGTGACAAGGGAGAAATTTTGATGGATCGCAGCTATTGGTCAACCCTATCCTTGACCCCGCAGAGGCCGATTTGGAACTCACTCGTTTGGAACTGTTGCAGTGCGGGATATTTGGGAGACCGGCTGCCGGACGTGACAAGCGCAATTGGTGAGAGAACGGCTGTACAGCAGCCGTTCTCTTAAAACTCCCGCACTCCAAGTATGTGGCATTGTTCCAAAACCACCAATATCGGCCTCTGTGGGGTCGTAGAGGCTGATTTGGCACTCTTGCTACAGTTGGAGTGCGGGATTTTTGAGAGAACGGCTGCATGAGCTCAAGCAATCTTCTGGAACGCTCTATCAGAATCACGGTCAGCTGTCAAGTCTGTTCCCGCGTCGACCACCGTCCAGCTGTCCTCTTACCTTGTTGCCTTCTGGAGATCTCACGTCTGCACACACACGGGGGTGGTGTGCAGACGCGGCGCTCCGCAGCTTTGTGCTGGCAGGTCTCCTGGCTCTGCGTTGCAAGCGATCGCATCACGTCGTCTGCGACCTGGGTGACGAGGTCGCACCCCTTACGTGCATTGCGACGCATGCGAGGCTCCTCCTCCTTGGAGAACAACTGAGTGCGGTGAGCGTGGTCAGACGGGTGAGCATTGAGTGAGCGCACAGGAGCAGGTTGCCAGCACGGTGGGGTTGATGGTGTCGGCATTGCGCCTGCTTTCTTCATTTGACAACACTCGCGATGGCCTGCTGTTGGAGAAGCTGTCTTTGCTGCGGTTCTGATGAGGGTCCTCCAGTCTCTGCGTTTTCTGCGGCCGAAGCTTTGGCGTCGGCATCGATGAAGGTTGGCGACGGCGAGCAGTCTACCAGGCTCACGAACAAGGGTGGACCGCACGCGTCGGCTGCTTTCCCATCGCTTGACGTGTCCGCTACTCTGCCACCTATTATCGCATGTGCCGGTCTTGGCGGCGCCAACAAGGGAGGCGATTTTCTCGTGCCTGGCTCGAGCATCGAGCACCCCTGCTCTTTCGTTGACAACTCCGCACCCGGCTGTACTTGCGAGGAGGATTTGCCGCGGCCTCCGCTCTCGGACCCTGCCGACTCAAGTGGCAAGAACGCTGACATCGGCGGTACCTCCACTACTCCTTTTCAACGTCGCGATGGCGGGGATGATTGCACGCATGGTGGCAGGGGCTCTGAGGCCTGCGACAAGGTCACCGGCGCGTTGAGCGGCGGGTACATCGATGGGCGTGACCACGTGACGGGGAGGGGGTACTCGCTGACTACCTTTCGGGTGGTCTCATGTGTGCACCCTCATCGCACGGTTGCGCCCGGCTCCGAGGTGCTCGCGTGCCTTGGCCGCAATGTCTACCTGTTGTGGAGCAGCTCCCGGCGCAAGGTACCTTCAACGGTAGATGCCTTCCGAGCAGCTGGCCCGTCGTGCATTCTTTTGGAGCGGGGATCTGGCGCTCTGCGTATTGCGAGCAAGAAAGAGGGCACTGCTGGTGGTGTGCTTCACCCCGACCGCTTGATTGTTTTACGAGGTAAGGAGGGCAGCTTCATTTCCGGTGCTCAAGACGTGTCGGAGGTACAGCTGCTGCTTGAGGCGCCGTCGGCGACCCTATGCAAATCTTGGGTGACAGGCGCGAGATCCCTCCTGACCCCGTGGGAGGCGATGGTGGGCGCTGGCTTGAGCGGATGGAACGAAGCGTCATCGGTGCATGACCTGCTGCTGTCCGTGTTGCCACCCCTGCCGGAGGTCACGAACGACCAACTGGGCACCACATCAAGGATGTTGGGGCGCCGTGGGCGGCGCTTCGTACTCAAGTCACAGCACTGGCTGTCAGCGGCGACCTCTGGGGCACCAGCTGCCGCGGGCGTCATTCTCCAAGCAGCCGATGCGGTCGACCAAGTTAGCTCCGTGCCGATCGTCGGACCTGCTCTGCGCCTCGGTCTCCTTGTCGTCCAAGTCGGCGCTCTGGCGTTGCTGGCGGAAGGACATGACTCTCATCGCAAGGATACGGTTGGGAAGTGCGAGGGCGTAGCTCTTGACCTGCTCTGTCGCATTTTTGAACAACTGCGCGAGGACCCCACTGAGTTTGGTGCTGCCTACGTGGAACAGCTGTGTTCGTTGATGGCGCAGGTAGAGAGCGTCTTGGAGGAGGTGGAGGCGACTTTCTTCATGACGCCTGTCAAGGACGCGGGGGCGGGCGCTGTCATACAAGGGTGGGAGCAGCGGCTTTCGGACATCTACGAGAAGCAGATGACTTCGGGCGTGCACGGTGCCATCGGCCGTGCAGTTGAGCGGCTGCAGAATGGCGTGGATGGTCTCATGGCGCAGGTCACTACGCCGGGGCAGAGCTTTGGGGCTGGAGCTCCTGTAGAGCTGGACCTGTCCAAGTATGAGGTGGGCTGGCGCCCCCCCGCCCTACCCAGCGATCACGTGACAGGCGTCAACAAGCCCAACCGCGTCGAGTTCGCCATCTTGTCAGTGCTCAATCATTTTGCGCTTGGTGAAGTCACCGAGGCCCCGCGCGTGGGAGTCTGCGCGATTGGTGGAAGTGGCAAGTCGACTGCCTGTGCGGAGGTGGCATCGAGCCAGCGGGTACGGACTCTTTTTCCGCGGGGCACAGTCTGGGTGCAGCTCAACGACGCGTTCACAATGGAGACGGTCACAACTGCAGTGACGGCGCTGGTCTACCACTTGTGCGGGGAGGCCACTGCCAGACGCTTTCAGCGGCTGACGGAGCGCGAGGATTATGTGTCGCTAGCTGCAGCGGAAGCGCAGGCCTCCTCTGTTGCGCATGCGTCCGAGCGGCTCGTGATTATTGATGATGTGTGCTACGACCAGGTCGGTATTCTGAAGCAACTGCTGCTGGTCGTACCGCAGACCACCCCAGTGGTGTTCACCACACGGTCCGAGATGGTCGTCGCTTCGGTGACGGGAGCGGTGCGGTTAGCGACCAAGTCCTGGCCAGAGGATGATGCTCGAGCGCTCCTGGCGCGGAGGCCGCCAAGGATCTACTCGGCCTAATTTACAAGGAGCGCGCTCTGCTGGGGCAGCTTCGTAGACTCG
>ENA-ORXR01004152-ORXR01004152.1-marine-metagenome-genome-assembly--contig:-NODE-4152-length-12310-cov-58.584648_pt1 | contig 12310 bp, 15 predicted proteins | sample MGYA00237866_ERZ511479 | MGnify/ENA metagenome assembly ERZ511479 | reverse complement strand
CCTGCAGCCAGCGCACCCGCGCTGTGACCGACCACCCCGGACCTGCTGAGAGCCCATCTTTGCATGATTGTAGTCGCGCCGGCGCCCCGCATGGACGTCGCCTCCGCCCATGCGTGCTCCCCGTTTCCGCTTGGACGTCGCCCCCACTCCTGCGTGCTCCTCGATTTCGATTGGACGTCGCCCCCGCTTCTGTGTGCTCCCCATCTTTGTCGCGTTTACAATGAGCCATCCACTGCCCTCCCCCCCCACCCATGCTCAGGTACACTAACGGGACACGCATGCTCAGTAGGCCTTACCCTGCATCCGCTTCCTGCACGAGCTCTACAGGACACGTCAAGGAGGCCGTCGGGAGATGTGGGGTCGTGAGATTTGGCAGATGGGGGGAAGGGCGGGCAGAGGGTGGGTTCGGTGCAGGCAAGCTGTCGAGATAAATCTCTGTATAGGGCGTGGGCTGTACACAGGCCGTCGCCAGAAAGCCGTTTATGCATAAATTCTTCTCGACTCATCAAGGACGGCGTTGGGGGGCGTGTGAGGAGACGGTGAGGTTGGAGAGATGAGGAGGGAGGGGGTAGCGGGCGGCGGCGGAGCTGGAGGGCTTTTGAGAAGAGCCTGCATGTCAGGCGTGGCCTATGCACCGTGTTACTCTTCTAAGAATCGGTGAGGAGGGCGGGGGGGGTGGCAGGTGGCGGCGGGCGCGGGCAGTGGTGGTCGGGAAGGATCTTGCACAGGAACTTGCTGCGTGTGTGCGTGGTTCGTAAACATTGATGTGCTTTCAAGTCACAGGGAGCCTGGCTCCAGGTGGATCTGCTCAGACAGCGAGTACAGCTGGCGCGACAGTGTCGAGCGCCACGACGATACGGCTCGAGGTCACCGACGATGCGGCTGGCGCGAGGGCGCGAGGCCATGACGTCAGCCAAGAATTGCAAGCGTGACGGCTCGCGTGGAGTGAAAGCTACCTGAGAGAGGCGAAGGAAAACAGAGTGCACTGAGGTGTTTATACTCACTTGTGGGTACGACAACAAGAAATCCAGAGCTGCCTCAACCCCCTCAGAGTCAAAAATGCGGGCAACTGCTATGTCATCGGCCAGATGTTCCATGCATTCAGGGCCGTCAGAGTCAGTATCTGACCCATCTGACGACCCGTCCATCGCGGCATCGTCCACAACAGCAGCGGGGGGTGGGAAAGGCGCCTGCACGGGCGCGCCCGAACCCGTCTCCCCATCCAACACAACCAGGAGCTCGTGCTCCGCGTCCGGGCGGCGTTAGGTACCTAGCACGTCCGGGCATCGCAGCTGTGAGGTGCTGAAAATGGGACGTGACCGCGCGTCCACCCGCTCGTTGGTCAGGCGGTTGCGCCTAGTCGTTAAGACCCCCTTTAGTGTCTTAAACATTCTCTCCCCGCCAGCGGCCGACGGCGGTATCGCCAACAGCCGATCCGCTACGGGCTGCAGCACGCGGAATGGACACCCCCACAGGCGCCACCACAAAGAGGGGTGTAAGTTGCACTCGCTCAGAAGCACGCCGTGCGCCGTCTCAATGGCCGCGAAGCCCGCCATATCGGCCAACAGGGCTGCCCTTGCAGACACGTCCCCCCCGCAAGGGCGCTCGACGGCAGCATCCCGCATGTAGGCCAGGGATTGGCCACTCCACCGGAGAACCGATAACAGGCCGCGCACCGGGCCCCAAAAAGGGTCAAAAAAGAAGACCAACACCACCATAGGGTCCGAGAAAGATGTGAACCTCCTCTCGAGAGCCCCCTGCCGCAGCTGGCGCTCCGCTTCCGAAATTGAGGGGGAAACCCCCTGTCAGGGGTGACACGGCCCCCAGCATGAGCTGCGGACGGGTCGTGACCAGTCAAGTAACACCCCGTTAGGGAGGAAGCGTGGGACAGCCCCCTTGGGCGGGTGTCCAGGGAGCCCGAGGGCCACACACGAAACGACCCCTCTGGAGGGGCGCGAGGCGAGGAACACCCGATCGTGCCCCTCTGGAGGGGTCTGACACAGCCAAGGGAGACATACTTCTTGCCGAATCCGGGTCCTCTGGAGGGACCGAGATGCTTGTGGAAGCTTCCGCAATCCGAGCGTAAGCCGGACCGAGATATGATCTCGGTCACGGATAAAATCCCACCGGAATTCTATCCGGGAAAATTGAAAAATCTTGGGATAAGTCCCGAGGTATTGGTTTTGGGTAAATCCTGAAATCTAGGAAGTCTTAGTGACTTTCCTGCTTCCGCCCGAGACGGGCGGGGGTCCTCTTCCAGTGGAAGGGTTGTCAGGGATGCTGGGCAGGGGCCACTAGAGGCCCGGGCCTGAGACCGTGGCCCGTTGGGCCCCGGTCCCCTGATGGTAGCGCCAGGGGGTCGGGATTGTGCACGTTCTGCGTCTTGTTTCTGATGGTACATGAGTGTGTGCTTTGGGGTCATCGTGCGTGTTCGAATAAATCATCGTTGCGTTTGCGTTACTTCCGTCGTTTGGGTGCGCTTCGCGCCCAGTGATCCTGGCGTTCGCGTTGTATCTCTGGCGTGGCGTTCCGCATCCTGTGCTGGGTTTTCCAACGGGGTTATACCTCGTCGGCTGTGAGGGCAGGATCCAATACAATCCCGTATCTCCGCCGTCCACTGCACTGTCTCCGGGCGGCTCGCGTCCACCGATCCGCCGGTCCCCCAGAAGGAGATATGAACGAGGTTCTGTCGAGCCCACGTCCGTACGAACCCAGACGACGCAGAAAAGCCCGACAAGCCCAGAAACTCGCCCATATCGCGTTCCACTAGCGCAGCCATGGTTAGCGGAAGGGTATCCGCGTCCAAGACCTCCACAAGGTCTTACCGGCGCCGTATCTCTCGTTCTGCCTCCCTCACAGTTGATTGCCGCTCTCTCACATTGCATAGCCGCTCCCCATAGGCCGCGCGGGAACATAGAGAGATCCACGACTTCTTGGAGCGCACCGCTCGCACCGTCACCACTGTCACAGGTTTGGGGAACACATTGACCAAGTCTTGCCACGTCTTGTACAGTCACGTCTCCTTGAGGCTGATAAACTCCAGCTTGTCACCAAAAGACAGCAGTTGGTTCTTATTGCGACTTCCGGCGTGGTCGGCGGATCGAGCCGCTGAGCACCTCAGGGACGGCCGGGCTGGTGTCCCGGCGGCATCAGGGGAGCTCCCCCAGTGAGTGACGGCGGCCGCGGACGCGGCGTCGGCCGCCAAACCGATGGAAAGCTGGGTCCCTTGTGATGCCAGCAGGTAAACCTGCTGGAAGGGTGCGTTGGCGGCGGCAGCGACAATGCGTCAGACTCTTGAAATGACGCAGGTCGTCGGAAGGGCAGCACGGTTGGATGGGGTAGGGCGACGGTGGTGAGGCGCCATCATCGAGAAATTGGACGGGGTCAGCCGTCCCGACAGAGATGACCACAGGGACGGTGGACGCGACGGGACGGGGACGTCGCCGGCGGTGCTGCAAGTGCGACGGGGGTGCAGAGGGTTGGTTTCGTCATCCTGAGAAAGTTGTTAGTAAAATTGACCCGTGGTGTACGATCAGTGATGGTCGATCGACCAGAGGCCCGGATCGCTTTTGATCGCCCTAGATCCTTGATGACCAATGTCACTTCCGGTCGACGGCCGTTCACTCTTATAGCATGTGCTATACAAGTAAGTACTCCATGATCGATCATGCGCTATACAAGTAAGTACTCTATGATCTGCAGCGCCCCGGGTGCCCTGATCATCCCTACCGACACCCACCCGTTCGCATCTCGTGGACGAACCGTTAGAGCACCTCTCTCGGTGCGATATCCTGGGGATGCCAACAGCCATACATTTGATAATTCGGCATCCAGATCGGGAGCGCAGCTCTATCGGTGCTGTCTCACATCGTCATCTGCAAAACCAAACTTGTGGCCATCGAGACGAAGCGTAAATCTCGAGCTCGGCTGGTCGTTGTCGCTCTGGGAATGGGCGCACAACCTTTGCTTCCACGCGGATTGGCCACATTTGATTGGCTCCTCGCGTTTGGCACAGAGCCGTCGCCATCGGCAAGTACTATTGTTAGTGTCAATAGTGATGGCAGTATGACATGAAGAAAGTGGGTTCTTGGCACACCAATAGAGATACTGTAAACCACCCGCTATGTCTTTTAGGCACACCGGTAGAGGTGTTCATAGAGCGGACGGCTTTGAGGCCTTCTTGGCTGTTGGCGACAACCATCGTAATAAGATTTTCCTTATGTACATGATTGTACAAAGAGCACTGCCCGGTGTTTGGTCTCAGAGCTGTCCTTTGTATACAGTCTGACCCCTCAGGCCCAGTCTACACGGCGCGTGCTCGGCGTGCTCAGACACCTGCTAGCCAATGGGAGCCCGTCGTTCCAATCACGCACCAATCGCGATGACCATTTTAGGACGTATTCGTGCGATCATGGGATCGCGGACACGAACGACTTCAGAGCCGAAACCGGCCCATTTGGGCCTTCTGGGCCGAGCACGTTCACGTGTGCGAGATATTTTCTTATATCTCGCACACGCGAACATGTTTGGAATGGAAAATCTCGCTCAAACCGCTGACGACTCCGCACAAATGATTGGACAAGCGCGCATCTGGGGATTGCAACCTGCGGATCAAGAGATGCAACTACTCTTATTGATTCACGACACCTCGTATTTGGGATGGATAGGGCAGCGCTGTTGTTGCCGTGACGAGCACATGCCTTCAGGGACGCCGCGCGTCTGTTCCACCATCCAAGTTTCCCGCCTGCCAATTTCAATATCTCTTGTGGGCCGTCAAGACAGCGGATGTCAAGTCACCAGTGTGCTCAGGACATATGACTTCATACGGTCACAAACACGTGCGCGTGCTCGCGCCATGAAGACTGGGCCTCACTGACGGGGGCGCACCCGTAAAGGAGTTCAGCTTGTTCACAGAGACCAACCGGTGGACACGAGTGGTAGCTGCTGGCTGGAAACGGCCATCAAATCTGGCGCGCCGCCAAAGAATGATCGGAGCTGCGAAAAGCTCACGGCACGTCACAGCATGCTGTGACAGTGCTGTGACTGTGTCTGGAAATAGGTTTGAGTGCTCTGGGCTATGGACGGAAAGTATGAAACATATGAGTAAGCGAGATCGAATAGTGTATCGTACACTTTATGAATAATCAATCATTCTTAACATTTTATCGATCGTCATGAATGAACTCTGAATTGGCATCCTTGGCAACAGTAGACCCCCCACGCCCCCGCCCCGCCGGGAGGCACCCAGACAACCCCTGCTGATAGAATGAGAAATTGATAAAATATATCCGATCGCATTTTGATTAATCGTACATTTTGTATATCATACATTCATTTAAGTATTCAAACGTAGATATCATATGCAATCCATCCATGCTTAGGGCCCTCGGATGGCTCTGTGGGAGACCAGGGCAGTCACATCAATTGAAAAAAAGAATTGTGAACTGTTGTGATTTGCTGTGACTCTTCGTGAGAGTTTGTCAGATCCGATCTTTTGTTGGTGACGCGCCTCACCGAGATGTTCTTGAAATCAACCTCTTGTGACGGGAAAGCCCTGAAGTCTGGAGAAGTAGTAGTAGAGATAAAGAGTGCGGTGAGCGTGACTCGCCAAACTTTGTATTGTGGAGGAGCCAAAAACTGTGTGCGGAAGCTCGTCTGCAGACTACCAGAATCCCTACAACAATCAATGAAACGCACCTTTCACCTCTCCTTCTTCCCCTTGGCTCTTCTTTTTGTCTCAGCCACATTATATGCAGATATGGGGTGTGGGCAGGTCTCTTCCGCCCGTTCATTTTGGCCCCACGCAGACCTCGCTCTGCCATTCGGGCGCTCTTCTGGCCAACTATTTTATCCGGCCATCTCGTGGTCGTCTGAGTGGGCGCGCCGAAGCGCCCGTGCAGATAGAGCAGATAGGGCGGAGAGAGAACGCAGACTCGCCACGTCCGGAACAGAAGTGCACCAGCGACCCCCCTGCAAGACTGCTCCACTCGCCGCACTGGTATTCGCCGCCAATGGGCCCGGCACGGAGCGGAGCGGAACGGTCGCTCGAGGAAGGTCCGTGTCAGACCCGACCACAGCGGCCTCGCTTCGTGATTCGTGGCTATCCAGGGGACACATACGACCGCCAACGCACAGGAACAAGGCAGTGTCCTCGCCCTCACTCCGCGCCCGACCTCTCCGTGACCACATTTGCGTTCCCTCCACCCCCTACACGTGCCGCTCTCCGCGTATACCTTCCCCGATGCTCAATAGGCATGGTGCTTGGAAAGGCGTCTCACTCCGAGGTGGGCCCGTGCTGGCACTCAATCTCCCGCGTTGTCTGGCCGACGACATGCGTGTTGCGGCAGGCTCGGACGTGCCGGGCCGTCAACGGCCTCCCGCATTCCAAGCCTCACCCACCCGGCGATCAGAGGGGGGCCGCACCTCGCACCCGCAAGTGCATACCTCAACCGTCGTGACAATCTATGGCGTAGTTGGCCCGTTTCAGGGCGGCCAGGCTGGTGGCGAGAAGCTGGTTTTCTCAGTCACCTTCGAATCACCCACAGGCCCTTGAAGGTGAACGAATGCTGGGTGGACCCACGCTGTGCCGGTCGCACGATCTCGCAAGAAAGACTTAGCCGCAGGTAAGTCTTCCATCATGCATGAAGGAGACTTGTGATTGGCTGGATAGTCACGGCTAATTTTCTTGAAAGAGCGTACTCATTGGTCAGGGATCCGCAACAACACGCTGGGTGCTGACTGCATGGATATCGTTTCATCCATGTCCGTTCTTATGTGGAACGTGTACGAGGTCATGCAGAAAAGACGCCACAACAACATGTGAACGCTACGGGAAGCGCCGCGACCACGAGTTTCACGCTGCTCTCCAAGGCAGTAAGCCAATCCTTCTGGTAAAAGCGCTTCCACCGGTGCAGAGCTCGCCCGTAAAGTCCATCAGCCAGACCAGATTGTAAAATTCTGCACCAAAAAGCCACCCTGGCGATATGTACATCCAAGGCAGGTTTGACATGCTCGTGTCGTTACCCGCCCAGTCAAAAACCATCCTTGAGAATCACTACGGTTTGGGGACTATTGTGCCCGCAGACGGCCACGCCTTGCATTGACTGCAACCGCCGACCCCAGGGCGTCGACGCGCGGACCTCAGGGAAACCAGTTCAGAGTCGGTCATCGTACGTCCGTCCGTCCAAGGCACACCTATTGTCCAAAGCATGACTGTCCGAGGCCCATTTTGCTACAAGCAGTCCCATTGGACATCCCGATCTGCCATAGCAATGCCCTGTGCCAATAGAACGACAGGACGCGCGATATCGAGAGTGCGGACTGGCGGAGATGAAGCAGCACCATGGCTTCTGAGCTTGTCTCGGAAATATGTTGACCCGGCCCAGAAATGTCGACCAGACTCGAGTTCCCACTCCTCCAAGCTCTGAGAGGCGATTCCGACCACCTTCGTCAATGTGCTAAGCATACCTCCACCTACCAGGTCGGAACCACGACAACGTCTAATCAGCTTTGGACACCATTCCCAATCCGTACAGACGGAGTGCGTCATATGGATTTCGCGCGGAAAACTCATATCTAGCGCAAAAGTTCAGACGGCGGGTATCATTGTGCTCCTCCCTCTTGAAACATGTTATTCTTCTCAGCAAGGGTGGGCACCTCAGGAGCCTCAGTGGGCCTCCACGACGCTGGATGGAATTTTTAGGCACGGCAGTGACCGCACATGATTGGTGCAGATCACTTTAAGTCATAAAAGCAACGCCCACATAGGCCTACAACGCTGGCCGACAGTCCTACTGTATTGCTGAAACGGGCATCCCGTGACTCCCTGTTGCATTGCTTCTTCCGATAGCTCACCGTCAGCACAAGCACCGAAAAGTGGAAGACAGTGTCATGTCCGTCCTACACCCAGTTGAATGTACGTGTGTGGTCTCACGGAGTGACAGGCACCTCAACCCTCAGAAAAAAAGGGAACCTTGGACGAGACTAGCCAAGGCACTGGCTTCGCAGCGCATTTCCGTTGGCCGACATAACGTTCCTCTCAAGTTCTTCGAAGGGGGCGCGCAAGCAGGTCAAGAGGCGTAGAAGGGTGAGTATGATGCACGAGTTCGCCAAACAACGCGCCCTTGAGTATAGCGCCAGATTATGGCACAACGGCTAACCGATGAACGTGCGCTGGGCGCTATATGAACTCAGGCCCGACGGGCTCTGATGTGACTCCAGTTTTTTGTCTCCTGGGGGCCCTAACAAGAGGCCCTGTGTCCCTGACCGTTGGAGTGCTTTCGAGTGGGCAAGGGGCGACCAATTGCCGACCTCGGCCTTGAAACAAAGCCTTTCAGTCTAGGGATGGACGTTGGCCATGTGGCATGCCTCGTGGGTCATTGCTGGGGTGGCGCCGATGGGGGGACGGTGCCCGCCCGAGCTCGTTGGGCGGGGCACGTCGGTGAAAGGACTGGGGGGGGACGGTGTGCGTACGCATCCTAGTGCCGTTGGGGAGGAACGACGCGGGCTGGATGCTACTAGAGTCGGGACAACCTCACGTAGCGCCAGATCTCGTGGACGGGGTCGTGGCCCCACAAATCAACATTCGTGCTCACCAGTGCGAACCTCGGGGCACAGCACCAGTGCCTGGGGGTGGGAGAAGACTCTCTTTGAGCACCCGCCACCCGAATGGTGACCACCAGGGTCAGACTTGCTCCAGCGAACGGCCCCGAGACGCACACTCACTGGGTTGACCCCCCGCATCTCGCCGGACAGCTGCGCGACACTGACTACTTGGCTCCATCCGGCGGGGTGGGCCGACGAGCTCCAGCAATGGCTCACCCGCGCAGCGTTTCGAAGAGGGTGAACCCCCCGTGCTCTCCCTGTCCCCTGTGCAACGCTGCGTACCTCTGTCATCCTCACCATTGACGCGCGTCATTCCGTCACCTTTGACGGCCATGGACCGCCCACTCCCCTCCTTTGCGCGGTTCCTCGCCACGCGCGGCGTAGCTGGGCGCCGTGTCGACAGCGGCGGTCAGAGCAGCGGTGACGCGAAGTCTCCGCCACGGGTGACGACGCCGGTCGAGCGCTCCTCGAGGGCAGGCGGCGTGGCGGCGTCGTGGGCGGCACCGTCACATTTCTTGCGGCCTCCTCCGTCCCCAGCCACCGTGTTGGCCACGCGTCGGGCCGAAGAAGGAGACGTGGGTAGGGGCGACGGCAACGCTCTTGTGGAGGGGCCAACCGTCGCTGTTGGCACAACCACAGGCCGTGGCAGCTTCATATTGGAGGGGGACCACTCTGCGGTAGGAACGCTGACGTCGACGCCGCCGCTGCCGCCGCTGCCACGACCAGTTCTTGATTGCAGGCAACCTCCGTCCCCGCCACCCTGTGTAGCGCCTGCGACGGTACACCCCGCTGCAGTGCGTGGTTTACCCTCGCCACTGACCCCGTTGGCCAATACCCAAATTGACTCTGCGGGCGTGGCGCTACCCCACCGCGCCGCGCCAGCGAGGACGCGCTTGCCACGCTTCCCAGCAACGCCAACGGCTCTGTTGCTACCAAGCGCCAGGTGGCCGTCGTGCACGGCGCGCGCGCACGCGTCTGCATCTTCTGGCAATCAGCCCACAACTGGCGGCGTCGCGGCAGTGTCTGCGGCAACGGCTGCGAGCGAGGGACGTCGCCCGTCGGACTGGACACCCGCAGAGTGGAAATGGATACCCCTCAAGTCACCATGTGCGACGCATCCTGTGCCACGACAAGCTGGTGGTGGTCGCAAACTACTGCAAGGGACGGCGGTTAGAACGCCGTTGGAGTCGACCGGTAACCCACCGCCACTGTCGTCTGTCGACCGGTGCCTCCAGTTGGCCACTACACCGAAAACTGTGATGCCGGCGTCGGGGCGGTCGACAGCGTCTGCCTCCGTCCCAGCCCGATGGGGCCATGTGACTGGTGCCCTCGGCGGCGTCGACGTCGGTAGTGGAGCTGACGGTGACGGCAGTGGCGGCGGAAACGTCTCCTCTCCTGCCCGTGCGCAGCGGTGGTCGGACGTTGACGGCAGCTCGCCTCCGTGTGGTCAAGCCACCAGCAGCCGCTCCACTCCCGCCGTTGCGACAGCCTGGATGGGGGGCGGCGCCCCGCTCTCCTGCAGCGCCGGTGACATTCCAGCTTCCTCGCGGGCGGCGACGGCGCCGCCGTTGTCCGCTAGCTGGCGCCGCAGCGGTGGTACCTGTCGCGACGGCGTCGGCGGCGGCGGCCTTCGAAGCCACGACGGTGGCAGCCGCACTAAAGGCCACGGCAAGGTCGACGGCGCGAGCGGAGTCACTGGTGGCGACCACCGAAAGCGCGCCCCCGGCGCGCCCGGCCTCCACGCGTGCGGCCAGTGCCCCAGCACCTTTGGACACCGCTACAACCTCAACCGCCACGTGCGCATCATTCACCACAAGCTCCGCCCGTACACCTGCCCACACTGTGGGACGGCGTGGCAGCAGCGGGACCACCTCAAGAAGCACGTCCGGGCGGTGCACGGCGTGGTCTCTATTGGCGGAGCTGGCGGCGGTGGCGGAGCGGGCGTCAGTGCTGCGCGGGGCCGCCCCCGGCCAGTGTGTGGAGTGTGCGGGGACTGCTTCAGCTCCTACCAGCGTCTGCGGACCCACAAAGAGGGGGGGTGTCGCGAGCAGCGCCCAAGGGGGGATGGGAGGTGCAGGTGAGCACTGGGTGAAAGCTCCTGAGCTCTGGTAGGAAGGGTCAGCTGGGCGGGTTGATATGCCAGGTCTGGAGTGAGCACACTGAAGGGAATTCGAGGTGCAGGAGACCGCCTGAGGTGCTCCTGGGTTGGTAGCAATGACCAGACGAGCTGCTGGTACATCTTCAGCACGCTCACGTGCACAGCCACAGGGGCTTCTACTGTCTGTACAACGCATCCACAGGCAGACCCTTCTCTGGCAGCTACCGGATGCATCTCCTGCTGCTCATTGTGAGCAGACGTGATCACCACTGCGTGGAGATGGCCAAGCCGCAGCAGCGCTCTGATGGCGTGCGGCGGGCATCGGATGATGGGGGCACAATAACGTGGGAGAGAAAGTCAAGCGGGGTAAACCGCCAGCGATGGCAAGCAATACCTTTTTTTAGAAGACGATGCGTTCAGAGCAGTGCATCTATGGCGTGTGATCACCTGTGAGTGAGTCCAACCACGTGGCTCTGCGTGAAGTCCATGTTTCGACCGTGATGTCCACGTGGCATGACTAGAAGTCAACTCCAATTGCTAAAGCCAAGTTCAATCCCCAACTTGGCTTTTCAACTAAAAATGTTGACTCGAGACAACGCTGTAAAGCACACACAGCATGCTCGAATAAAATAACCTTGATCTACGGGTGTCAACTGCGCGCGTGGTTCTTTTTTCTAGATGAGTGGCTGAGGCCGCGCCCCAGCCGCCCATGTATACACCCACGCGTGAGGTAGCCATGTCCTCAGCGGGTGTGAACGCCTCGCCCGGCGGCCAACAATGGGTGACATGGGCAAGCCAGAGAGACAACGCCGCAAGCGAGCAAGAACGCATGCAAGAGCTAACAGATTGGTCACGCAGAAAAATTAATGGCCTCCTAGTTGCGCCCTTTCAGCATATTCTGACACGAAGGAAACGTCATCGGATTCTCCTACACAAGGAAATGTGCTCAGGTTGCTTCTTTGTTTTGTTTGAGGCTTAGTATTCTTTCTATACTACAGTGGGTCCTCTCATCTGTTCCGACCTTGCCTCAAACAGTGGCCTCTGCTGAGAATCGGATTTTAGCAGCTAAACAAGAAAATGAACAACGACCGTCCAAGAGAGGCCGTGTCAATTGACCTTTGAGTGGGAAGTGGACGTTCCAGTCGCATGCCCGAGATTGAAGTCTTACTTTAAATCCAAGCCAACTGCTTGAGCGTCATCATGCGACCTTGGTCGGAAGAGGCAGACTCTTACACACGGACGACACAGAAGCAGCCGTGTGGGCCCTTCGCGGCGCCAGCGACCCTCACTCGGGGCCGCATGCCTCCTATTGTACCCTCCCCCGTCATTCCTCAGTGCTCCCTTTCGCCTTGATCCCTTCGCCACGCGTCGCCGACGCAGACGCTTGTTGTCTCATGCCAGCGCCTGCCCTGTATCCTCGTGGGGTCTCCCCCCCCCCCCCCCCCCCCCCCCCCCCCCCCCCCCCCCCCGCCCCGCCCCCCCGCGCGATGTCCTCGTGCAATCCTGTTGAGGGCGAAGCCTGAGTAGCGCCCGTACTATTGTATGCGTTGCGTTTGCTTTCATGCTGTGGTGTTGAGGGGACCGGTCAGGGAGAGGTGTGCGGGGGGG
>ENA-ORXR01004151-ORXR01004151.1-marine-metagenome-genome-assembly--contig:-NODE-4151-length-12314-cov-10.761053_pt1 | contig 12314 bp, 13 predicted proteins | sample MGYA00237866_ERZ511479 | MGnify/ENA metagenome assembly ERZ511479 | reverse complement strand
TGGGGGGCCGCCGATGGGGGCGGTGGGGGTGCCACCGACGGCGCGCCCGGCGCAGTGTGAGGCGCGCGCGCCGTCGGCGGCGGTCGCGCGCCCGGCGGGGCACTGACCGAGCGGGCGCGCGGACGGGCAGACGCGGGCGGTCCCGGCGCGCGCCGGGTCGGCACGAGGCGGCCGCCGTCGACGGCAGTGACCGCCCGACGCGTCGTGCGCCCCCCCCCCCCCCGGCGGTGGGTGCGGTCGCCCCCCCCGGCGGCACCGTCTCGACGCCCGTGCCGGGGCGTCTCCCACCGGGGCGGCGCGGGCGGGGGCGGCGGCCCGACCAGAACCAGCGGCCCTCGATCCCCTGCTTTCTCCCGGGTTCCGCCGCTGCGACGCGGCGTGGGTGGCGCCCGCGGCGGGGGGCGGGCCCCCCCGACCGACGGCCACGGCACCGCGCCCGGTGGCGCGCCGACGGTCGCGCTCGGGGGCCCACCCGCCCGACGGCGATGCGGAGGTGCGCGTGGCGGGGCCGCCCCGCGGCCGGCGGGACGCGCGGGGGGGGGGCGCCGCCCGCCCGGCCACCGACCACGTGCCCCGGTCGTTGGTGGTTGGCGGCGGGCCGACGGGGGCGGTCGCCCGCGTTTGTTCGGGCGGGCAGACGGGCGGGGCGGGGTGGCGGGCGCGGCGGGGCGCCTGGTGCGGCGGGGGAAGTGGCCCGCGGCCGCGGTCGCCATGGTCGCCATGGCCGTGCGGGGACGGGGAGGGGGGCGCCGCCGCCGCCGCCGGTGGTCGTGGCGGGGTGGCGCCGGGGGGGGCCCCAGCGGCGGGCGGCCGCCTGGGCGAGTCGGTGGATGACGGCAGCGGCGGGCGGGCGGCGGGCAGCGGCGGCGGTGGGCGCGTCGAGGGGCGGCCCGTGCAGCCAAACGGGGGCCCGTCGGGCGGCGCTGGGGGGGTGCCGCCGCTGCCCGCAGCGATCGACGGCGGTTGCGCCGCGCACGGTGGCAGACGGCCGCGCGGGTGACGTAGAGCCGCCGTGCATGGAACGCGCGGCAAACGCTTTGCACCTGCGGCCCGTATCGGAAATGCGCAGTGTTGAACCTTTCTTTTTTTTTTTGTTACGTAGTTCGAGCTTCATTTTGTCATTCATCCTTTCACATATACTCTATGAAAACATATATATATACTCTATGAACAAAAAATATTTTCGATCATGCTGCTGTTTTCAGAACTACTGAATCTCAACCTTATTCCTACCAACTACAGGCAGCTGCGCGCCAGCCTGTACAGTACCAAGGCGCGTGCACAGCGGACCCCGAAAGTTCAATCCACGCACAGTGCACCTTATGCATCCTGAGGCCGACTGTCTTCCCCGCACTCAACGCCGCGGGCTAGGCTGCCCTCCTGACCACACGCCGCAGAGGAAAGCCGTGCGCCATAGGCCGTGCGCGGGCGTGCCCCGCTGGCGGTCCTCGCCAGCACCACAACCCCCGCCAACCACGTCCAAGCGCCAAGGAGGCAGCCAGAATTAAAAGTGGAGGGCCACCCCGCCCCAGCCGAGCACCGGCAGCCGGGCGCCACAGATTCTCCATGGCGGAGCCAACGTGACGCTGAGGACGTCGGAGGACATCAACAACACACACTGGAGTTTTTGCCACCCTGTTGGACTCCGGCTTGATTGAGAAGTGACGTGGATGCGTGGCCTGCCCAGCTTTGAGCTTGAAGGAAGCCCCCGCACCGGTTTTGTAAGTTCAGTCGAAAGGACAGAGCGACTCGGTGTTGCCGACCGTACACGCCTCGTAAAACACCGACCCGACACGAAGTCTTTGCATTACTTTTTACAGCCCGTCTGGCACGCGACTTCTGCCCGACGTAGGGCCGTTCTCTCAACGATCCCGCCCTCCAACTGTTGCAAACCTGTTCCAAATCGGCAACAGTTTGGCACCCGTTGGAGTGCGGAATTTTTGAGAGAACGTCTGTAGACCCACAATAGTTTTCATCAGTCAATCTAAGGAAACAAGATTAGAAATGCAGAATTTTCTGGTGGCGGGCGCAGCCTTGGCGACGGCAGAGAGAGGAAGCGAGCCTGGCTCCCCGCTCGCCCTCTCACGGCCGCGGGAACGTTCCCTCTACAAACGCGGGAGCGTGGGTGGGCCACAATACACGGCGACGCACCGTGCCGAGTTCCCCTCACAATGGGCTGCAGCTCGACCTGTAACACGACCGCCTGAGTAACTGTGTGGTGCAGCAGGGGACGACCCGTGGTCCCGTCGGGCCGTGCGCCACGACAGCATTGTTGACTTTTTCCTCTCGATAGGTGAAGGCGGCTGCTCCTCCTTTCCCGCCGCGGCTGGTGGCGCGCAGCTGTCCAGCGTACAGCGAGGCGGTCTCGCACGGGGCACACCTCCAGCACCGCAAACGATCGAGTCTCGCCACATTCCTGCCACGCCTCACCTACGTAGAAAGGGCACTCAGTGAGCATTCGAGCGCCCGCTCGAGGGCTATCGGGAACGGCGGTAACGTAGGGGTGGCCGGAAGGGAGCCCACCAGGGCCCGTCGGCAGGAGGCCTTCTGATGATGGTTGTTTCCCTTGGACTCTGCCCTCTCTCTATTTAGTTCCCACACCCCCAACCGCCTTGGTCGCTCCTCCATCCTACCACTCAAGGCTCTGGGCCACCTACCTCACCTCTCCGTCAGTGTTGGTCCCAACCCCAACAAGACTCGCTATCCCCGCCCACCGATCAAACCACGGCCTTCCCCCCTGCCATCTAGCGGAGCGGGCGCAACTCTCTCGATTGCGAGCCGCTGCACCGGCATCACAACGGGCGGTGTGCACGCACGTCAATCAACGCCGCGGAGAAAGCCCCCTGTACACCTGGCGGCAAGCACCTTGTCAGCGGCCATGTGGGCGGCTGGACCTAAGGACCCGCCGCCGGATCCAAAGGACGCCGAGGACTGGACACCCGAAACTACCGACGCCGCCCCGGCGGCCACTGAAGCTGGGTAGTAGCTGCCACGGCTGTATCAGAGCACCTTGAAGCTCCGGGCAAGCGCCACCTGCGCCCGTGATCTTCGTGCTCACGAGTCTCCGCACGGGACGGGCCTGAAGATGGCGGGCTGCTCCTGAGACTCGCCGACGAGCCGCGGCGTGGTACGCGGCGCTGAGATGTGGGGGGTTTCTGTGTGCATACGTTGGTTCTTTATTTTGTGTGGTGCGCGAGCAACAGATGTGTGCTGTATTTTAGCTGTAGCGGTCTAAGTGGTAGCAGCGGGAACACTGTTGATTTTGCTCATATTGATGCTGTCCCCGGCGGGCATGGCTTTTTTTGTTTTTCTAATCCATGTGTCTGTGATGCTAGTGCCTGGGTGCTAAATTTAGGTACGTGAGGTGTGGCATTGGCGGGAGGGCAGACTAGCCACGTCCTGTGACACATCCGCCGGAGTGTCGTGAATGTGGCAGTTGTTTTGCGCGACGCCCAGTACCAGGGTGCACCGCCACGGAGCTGGCACTGGTCGCCCGGACACCCGTCCTCGTCGCATGGGCGGCCGAGGCCGACAACTGCGAGCACGTCGAGGGGTTGATGCGCCCTTTCGTTGCGCTGTGGATCTCGTTTCCCTCTCTTCTTGCGATGCTTCCTCGATGTTTGCGCACCCAAGGGTTTTCTCTTGCGTGCGGTTTTGCGTCTGACCCAACAACCCGGCACTGCGTCAGCGAGCCAACGACCTTGCTTGAGTCGGGAGGTGACGGCCTGGAATCGATCTCAAGTAATGCCGGCTGACCCACTAGCGTGGGAAAAAAGATGATGTTGTCTCCACCGACCACCCGCACCCTCACCTCGCCTCGCTTCTTCTCGTTAAGGAACTATGCGACCGCCCTTCACGGCGTCCCAGACCTCCATGACTTCCCGTTAACGCCCGCGCACCCGCCCGTGCACCCATCCCCACGCGCCCACATGCGCGCCCACGAGCTTGCCCTGCGCCACCACGTGGCTTGCCCGCGCCGCGGCCGTCAAGCCGGCGCCAAGACACAGCCGCCCACTTGCGCCGCGCCCGCCACCTCTGTGCCCAGTGGTCGCCGCGCGACACCCCGCGCGACAGGCCACCGCACGGGTGCCGCTCGCCCGTGCCGCCGCCGACCCCGCGGTCGAGCGGCTCAGTCAAATTCCGCCATCGGCCACCCGGTTGAATCCCACCGTGTATCATCGCGGCTGCCGCGCCGCCATCGAGTTGGGTGCCGTCGCGGCTGGAGCGTCCACACGTGAGGCGTCGCGCCACCGCGGCGGCACCGCTCGCCCCCCCTGGCCGCACCACCGGGAGGTAGCACTCCGGCAGGCCACTTCATGTAGCGAATCCCGCAGACGGCAACGCCGCACATGAGCCGGTAGCTCGCCGTCGCTGCCCGATGTCGCACGGCGAGTTTTAGAACGTCCCCGCCTCAACATTGGCGTTGTGCGGCGGCACCAGCAGACACCCTTGGGAGGCCCAGTACGCATGCAAGCGGAAGTCAGCGCATCTCGGATACTCAGGCAGAGCGCGGCTGAGGCAGCAACCGCCACCGCGTCCGTCGGGGTGACTCCACTGGCTGCAATGCACGCCACCAACGGCAGTGACGGCAACGGTGCCAAAGAAAGCAATGCAGCGAGCCGGGCCTCGACGCGGGACACGGGGCTTAGCCGGACGGTACGCACGCGCTACGGGTCGCGACGCATCGACCCGCCCCAAGATCGAGGAAGGAAGCAGGGAAGACGCCGACGCGTCAGGTCTCGACGATGGCCCCTGTCAGCAACCTGCTCGCTGACAACCGGGCAAAAACAGCGGCCACCCACGAAACGATACCAGTTCCCCGCCCATGCCAACGGCCAGTGGTCATCGAGCGAAGGAAAGCAAGTACCGCCGTTGTAGGCCAAGCGAGGCGTGCCGATAGATGAGAGAGAAGAGGAGAGAAACCATGGTGTGTTGCAAGCAGAGTTGACACACCTACGCCCACAAAAATTCCAAACAGGTCCACTTCTGGCGCGTCAATGGAACTTTTCTCTGTATCAGAGAATATGAAAATCCCTCAAATCGAACAGGACATACCATGCTCAAACTGTTTGTTTATCGAAGTCCAGTATTTCAGTCGTAAATCGCTTGTGTCAGGGGGTCGTGCAACAAGTAGCCACGATTACAAATGCCAGGTTCCTGCTCGTAGTTTTCACCAGCCAGAAACACTGACTGGGTGCCAGTGATTCCAGTATGCCCAACGACACCTGCGGTCCTCGTCGTTCTTGGCCGTGCTGTAGAGAAGGTACCCTCTCCGCCTCCCTCTCTCCTCCATCCCTCCTCGCGGCACTGGACCTGAGTTCGTCCTCCTGGAGGGCTCTGAGCGTCATGAGGCTTGTTGCGAGGTGCGTCGGCAGGCAGTTCTGTGCTCACCGACCTCTCCGACCTCGTGATACACTGATGGCGAGTGCTCGACTGTCTAAAAATATTGGGGGTGTGAAGACGATGGTGCGCGGCGGTGCTGTTCAGCGGTGCTTGGTGGCCGAGATTGATTGTGCTGCTATTGATGACACGGTTGACATGGTCTTGGCCGGGGAGGAGGAGGATGCATGAGCGGGCTGTCGGTGACATTACTGACTTTGGAGCTTCTGTGTATGGCGTGGGCAATGGTGTTTTGCAGTTGGTGGTGCCCCACCTTGCCATGTGTTTGTGTTCTCGCCAACGGACTTCAATCAGTGCGGTGAATGAACTTGAAAGTACAGTAACACGACTTGGTCGGTTTGGTTCTATCCACTGTGTAAATGCAAACAAGCCGGAAATAACCGAATTTTGGCTGCAAGAGACAGTCAAACAAACGATATACTGGAACTGCTTGCTTGCCAGAAGTGACAGATCTCTGTGGTTTGCCTCCGAGGACACCCAAAATCCCCGAAAACCTTGGCCCATAGCTGATGGCCATTTAATCGTGCTTCGCCACAGTTGGTCATTCAATATCTGCCCACGACAGGGGACGCCAGCCTGGATCACCGTCGTCGAGTAGCCAACCAATGACTGCCACGTGTTCTGAATACTCTCCAAGGTCTTCGTTGCAGCTCCCTTGTCGTACAGTTCTCAAGGAGCCCTGGACATAATCGTGCATCTTGGAGGAGCAGACCACGCAAGGTGCGCAGATGCGGTACGCATGAGACCACCCAGCTGTCCTGGGAAAGCGTCTGCCGCTGCGCTTGTCAGGCACGTCGCATGGGATGGCCGGCCTGCCAAGAACCTGACCGTCACCCGAGTGCCGACCTGAATCAACCGGCTCCGACCCAGAGGCGCTGCAGCTGAACAAGACTCGCCCTTGCTATCTCCTGCTCATCCCTTCTTTCCCGTGGCTGTCCCCCCTCTATCAACAGGGAAATCCTCCTCCGCTCCAGTCTCGGTGTCCCTCGTTCCGTCCCGGGGTCGGGGTGGGCCACGTGCACACTGCCGCAAGGGGGGGAGAGCGCCAGCGACGGGCGGCGGTGCTTGTGTGAGGGGCGCCTGCCGCACATTTCTTGTCATGACGTCCCGCACGCGGCTTAAACCATGCACAGATCCACCGCTTTGGGGCGGCACCGCCGCCGACCAATGCCCGGCCGCCCGGCGACGGTGGCCATTGCGCGGCGCGCGCGGCCGCGCGCCCGTGTCGGCGCCGCAATGGCACCCGCGTCGTCGCTACCGTTGCCGTTGCCTCCGACGTTTCTTCCAAACGCTACTGGAGCCGCCGCCTCCACGCCCGCCGCGGCCGCCGTTGACGGCGGCGGGTCCCCCCCCCCCCCCCCCCCCCCCCCCCCCCCCCCCCCCCCCCCCCCCCCCCCCCCCCCACCGCCCCCCCCCCCCCCCCCCCCCCCCCCCCCCCCCCCCCCCCAGCCCTCCCCCCAGCCCTCACCTTCCCTAAACGGTGCATCCCGACCACCACCCACGCCCTGCTCAAGAACCATCAACGCAACCAACACTCGACTACGCCCCACGCATACTGTGCCCGTCCAAGATGTCTTATGTGTCGGGGGTAAAAAATGTGGACCGCACCCCCCCCCTCACAAGAGCCCACTCGTCGTCGATACCACTAGCACCACTCGCACGCCCCAGCCCCACCCCGACGAGCACCCACCCATCATCGTCCCCCCACCAAGCACATCCCTCGACCCTCGATGAAGACCCTCCTTGCGGTCCGACCAGTAGAAGTTGTCGAACGGCTGCTCGAATTGTCGAGAAGTGGGCAGCAGGTAGACGAGCGGCCCGCGCGTGGCAGTATCAGCTGCAGCGCGGACGATCCGACCATCCGAACACGGTGCGCCGCCGCGGCAACCGACACGACCTGGAGCCCTCGGCGAGAGATGAGAAAGACGGGGGGGTGGGGGAAAAAGTTGGGGGGGGCACTGGTGGTTGAGGGGGGAGGAGAAAACGGGCTAACGGGAGGTGCCAGTAGCTAGGAAACAAGGGGAGAGCACGGTGAGGGTTCGTATTAAATGGAAGAAGAGACAGCCAATCGACATGGTGGACGCGGAGGGCGATTATTTCCGAGATGCGGAGCACCACACGACAGGGGCGGCAGCACCCGGGGCGCCGAGAGGGGAAGTGATCTTGACATGGCGAGAGGGAGCGGGGTGGGCACTGAGAGAGGGACAGAGCAGACACAGGTGGCGCGCTGCGTGATGAGAAGCGGGGATGGTGGTGGCGTGCACCAGGTGTTCTCGCCTGGGTGACAGTAATGAACGGTCAGCAGCTGTCAAATTTCGTTCCAGATAATCGGCGATCCTGTCATCACTGGCGACTCAGAGGGGGCGTGTTTGTCAGAAAAAAAAGAGAAGCAGAAGCCTAGTAGAAAGAATGATGTCTGAGAGCCACTTGACGCGTAGCTCACAGGCTATTTTTTGATACCTTTTTTCTTCGTGATCGTCTGTTGTTTCTTTGATAAAATAGTAAATATGCAATCTGTTCCATACTTCCGACACCTTTCATAACGTTTATCCCATTCTATCTGACACCTGGTGTTATCGAGCTCATCCCTTGCGTGCGTGGTCCAATGAGCTTCACGCTTTGTAGAAACCTTGCATGAAGGGTTCCGCATGAGCAGTCGAACAATTGCGCCGAGAAGCGCAGTTCATCGGCCGATTTGGAGGCTGTACAGTACTGCGGTCTGCTCAATTTTGGCCGATCCCAACGGGAAACGCAGACAAGGCTGTTAACTGGCCCGAATCGGCGGTCATCCCGGCCGCGCGATTACTGTGTCCGGCGTCGACCGGGGGCCGGCCGTTCTGAGCCGCCGCGCTATGCGGCTAACAGCCGGCACCAGGTGGCACTGGCGGGAGCCGCTGCCGTGCGGCGCGGCGGCGGGCGACTCGGCGGCAGGCGGTATCGGTCGGCGGCTGCGGCCGTGTGGCCGGCCCAGGGGGCGACCGGCATGGTGACAAGACCGGACGGGCCAATTCCCGTCTGCCGGCCCGCCGGCGCCAGCAACGCCCTCCTCCTTGCCGCTCTTTCCCGAGCCTCCCCGCGCCTCCGCGTTGGGGCGGTGGCGCGCTTCCGAGCGTGCGGTCTCCCGCGTTGTTACTTGTGGTTTCTCTTTGAAACAACGATAGCTAGGTTAGCTAGCTGATTTGAGTTCTCTCCTACGACAAACTACACGGCTCAGCGTTCATTCGCAACACACCACCCGCGCCCTCTCTGTTAGCAAGCGCATCGAACACGGATACAATCCAGATATGGAACGACAGTGGGCTCGGTCAGGCCCTGAACAGCACCAGAGATCTCAATTGAGAGAGCTATCTTGGCGATGGACGAACAAATCATCAGGATTCGGAGGTCGAGGGTGCCATACTGGCATGTCAGTACAACAGCTGTCCTGGACAACACCCTTCTAGACAGAGTGCAGTCCGTGTGGGCGGCCGATGATACGCACTGAAAACGCACATGAACTGCGCACCTGGGCTTCGCAGGAGCTTTTGTGCGAAGCGGATGCCGTCTTGGGCAAACGGACCTCATCTCGGCAGAGTCTGCACAAAATTGATCCTCTCTCGTCCGGAAGAGGGCTGGATCGCAAGGAAATTTCTCGCAGATTCCAGGAAGCATCAAGCGTCGGTACCCAATCCGCGGCCTTCCCCTCCGACCTTGGACCTCCGAGACGTCCGTTGACTCGCTGAAGACAACGTGTCCTTCCGCCCCCCCGTCCTCCTCCTTCGCAGAGCCCGACATTCCACGAACACCAACTGCCACCCCCCCTCTCCAATCCCCACGCGGTCTGCACCACTGTCTCACGCCATCATGAAGTCGGCGGAGACGCGCCAGCACCTTGTGCGGATGGTGCGTGAGCAGGGTCGCAGCGTCGCGGCAGCTGCCCACGACCTCACTATCTCCATGAGGTCGGCAACTCGCTGTTGGGATATTTTTCGGGACACCGGCAGCGAGTATCACTATGACCCTGCTATGTGGAACTACCACGGCGACAACCGCATGGACGACCCGCAGCTGCGCGAGGCAGTGCTCTCGACTGTTGAGGAGCAGCCCTAGCTGTTCCTAGACGATATTGCCGACGCTGTTAGCGATATTGCCGCCCAGATGGATGAGGCCGTCGTGGTGTCACCCGCGAGGGCGGCTCGGGTGCTGACCCGCAATGGGTCCACCCGAAAGGTGACTGAGTGCGCCTTTATCGCTCGCAACGAATCGAATCGGGTTGCCAGGGTGGCGGCCCAGTGGAAAATTACGCTGGGCTGCCGCATCCACATGGATGAGGCACATCGTGTGGGACTGGCTGCGGAGCGGCGGTGGGCTTGGTCACTGCGAAGAGATAGGGAGGAGTTGTACGCTGCATCGTCTACTGGGATTCGGAAAAGCTTCTTCGTGGGCATGGCCAACGATCGTCTGCTGGACTGGCTCATTACACGACGCCCTCCGGGGCAAACCTCCGTCGACTGTTTTGTGTTTCTGAACAACTTCGTGTTGCCTCAAATGAGGTCCGTGGAGGCGGATAGGGAGGGGGGCGACCAGCCTGATAGATGTGTGCTTGTATTGGACAACACGTGCATTCACAGTGAGGTGGCCTTGGCGAGTTTGAGAGCAGCCGGTGTCGTGGCTTCTTCTCCCACCATACTCACTCGACTTCAACCCCATTGACGATTGGTTCTCGCAGGAAGCAGCTGGCTGCGTCGCTCCTCCTGCCCGGGCCAGTACAATGCTTGGAAAATGCTTACTATCAACTCCATGCTTGAACAAATCACTGGAGAGATGTGCCGTGGGTTCTTGAGTGCCGCCATTCGTCGGAACAGTATGTATGTCCCATAAGACCTCAAGTAAAGCATAACCACGTCAGCCACGCCACGGATGCCAATATCCCCTATGTATGCCCATCAACGCACCCTCCAACGCGCCGCCGTTGTTGCCACCGTCCTCGCTGCCGCCGCCCCACCGCGCGCCTCGTCGGCGTCGGGGGTGCGGCGGCGGCGGCAGCAGCGCGGCGGCAGCAGCCCGCCGCCGCGTCGGAGGGGCGGCGGATACCCTCCGGTGCGCGGTGGGAAGAATGTATCACGCATTCTGGAAACGAGAGTGAAGGGAGTGGGGGAGGGGGGAGGGGAGGGGGGGTGTGAGGTTTGGTGCTGGGTGCTCGAAGCGTGGCTCTCTGTTGGATCCGGCCGTCTCGTTCAGTGGTGCTGGCGCCACGGGCCAACGCTCCCGCCGTATCCGAGACGTGTCTTTTCATCTCGTCGAGCGAATCAGCGCACCACGCCACCGACACCGACGTGTCTCTGCACCTTCTGAAACTGGAAGGACCTTCTCAGCTGTTCGGTGAAGCTGCGGTCTACAAATAGAAGCTGTGCAAAGAGAAAACACATCCTTTCAGGGAGAGTCTCAGAAAGAGGTCAGTCAGAACACGCTGACACTGTCGAGCCCGGGCGGCCCGAGGGGTCTTCCAGAAACTGGAGACCCCTCTCGTCTCCCTGGCAGAGCTCAACAACGTACTGGCGAAACGAGGAAAGCACCGATGTCACTATGAAACCCACGCTCGCCGCGCACTCCATAAGCTCTTCGCAAACATGTTCGAATGTACGCGCACTGCTCGTCGCTGACGTCCCCGTATACACTTTTACCTCGCCGATGAACGGGGACAGCGCCATCTTCACCAGGAAGAGCTCCCTCTCCAGAAAAGACACTTACCGCTGCGCCGCACGCTTGAGTTCCTTTCCCTTCAATCAGATGTAGGGGTTCTAACTCCCCAGCATCTCCTCCACCGCTCCCGACCCGCTAGTGCTCATCCCAGCCTCACGGTTGCGGCGCCTCTGCACCGCTCGAGTGGCCTCACTGGGGAGCAGCTCGCAGCTCCTTCCCCAGAGCCACAGTGGTAGCCGCTCGGCGACCTTCCAGACCGACCGTCCTCAGAACACCTGGAATTGGTTGCGCTGAACCGCCTGCCGATTGGCCGCCAACATCAGAAGTTTATGCTCCCAAAATTCGAACAGTCTGTCTCGATGCCCCGGCATCGAGCATCGGCGCTGCGGCGGCCGCCGCCGATGGAACCAATGCACATTCCGCAGACCCACCCAGCCCCGTCAGATAGATGATATCTGACTGCGCCACGTGGGTGCGGAATCGCTCCCAGTCCTTGAGAGTCATTGCGGCGAGCCTCCGCTTGCGCCTGCGAGCAGCCTCGTTCCGTGAGAGCAGCGCGGGTCGGAGGTTCTTCAAAATTGGGTGCACGCGCTCCTTCATGTGCTCCATACTGTGCACGGGGAAAGAATACTGGCGCTACGCGGGCGTCCATCTTCTCCTCGACGTTTTCAGGCGTGTGCCCAACTGCCTCGCAGACCTCAAGGCAAGCCGCCGAGCAGCGCGGGCACGTCCGCTCCTTAAACACGCATCGGGTGTTGCTCTCGTTCTTGATGGGGCACCGACCGGGCTTGCGCCCAGGCACACGGCAGACGCCACATTTCCGACCACCGGGACACATCTCATAGAAGATTGTCCCACACAAAAGCAGAAAAACCGCTACCGATTGCGCCCCACCCTGCCACTCAAATTCGACTGCAATTTGTCCGAGAGTAAAATTGCCTTGTGCGACGTAACTTACACGAAAAATAAGAACATATGTACTAAAAGAAGAGTACCTCTCCTGCTTGAGTTGCTATTGGGATGGGCCAAAATTGGGCAGCCTGCATTACATTCCGTCCTCGCCATCTGGTTGCTCCAACACAGCCGATCGTCAGCTAGGACCACTATCTGCGTCGAGGCCCCACCGAGGGGCGTCGAGGCCAATCGGCGATCGAAATCGGTAGCCCCGTCCGAGGGGCCTCGATGGGCCGATCGAGACCCCGGGTTCGATCGCCTTACAGCTGTGACTGGAA
>ENA-ORXR01004148-ORXR01004148.1-marine-metagenome-genome-assembly--contig:-NODE-4148-length-12320-cov-12.612105_pt1 | contig 12320 bp, 10 predicted proteins | sample MGYA00237866_ERZ511479 | MGnify/ENA metagenome assembly ERZ511479 | reverse complement strand
TCTGGCCTCTTCCTCTCCGTAATTTCCTCCGACTGAGCCATCCTCCAATTAGAGATTTTCTCATCATGACCTGATAGTAGAATGTCTGGCACAACATGAACCTTTACTCAGAATGACGTGTATATGTTGGAGGTGCTAGCAAGCCGTCTTGTAAGGAATTTGTGAGTGCAAAAGTGCCATCATTCATCATTCCATACATTGATCGCCATACCTGAATAGATAATAGAGCTTCTTCTATTTTAGGTTCATTCTTACCAAATTTTATTTGTATCCTTATAATTTTTCATCATTGCAAATTGATTTGATATTCAAAATCAATAATTCGGAAGTTAAAGGAATGCTTTTACATACTTTCTATTTCCACAAATTATATGAAATTTATAACTTGGTCAAATATATTTTGCCATTTTGAAACCTCAAGCTGCAAAAATAAAAAGTCTTTTCTGTTACCTACTCACTAAGATCCGGCCGCTTCCGCTCCGTAATCTCTTCTGACTGGCTCTGACGCCAATCATCAATATTCTTATCATGACCAGATAGTAATACTTCAGGAACCGTGTGCCCTTTGTAGTCTGCAGGACGTGTATAGACAGGAGGTGCCAATAGACCATCTTGGAAAGAATCTGTGAGTGCCGAAGTACCATCATTCATGACACCTGGGATGAGGCGTGATACGCTATCTACGAGGACTGCGGCAGGCAGCTCACCACCTGATAGGACATAGTCGCCTATAGATATCTCTCTGGTGACGTGCAAGTCTCTGACACGCTGATCTATGCCTTTGTAATGACCGAGGATGAGCATGAGTCTCTTCTGTGTAGAGAGGTAGTTAGCAGTGCCTTGTTTGAATACTTCGCCATAGTAATCAAAGAATTTCTTGCCCATTTCTTCCTGAAATTCAGTGATATTACCAAATTTTTTGAGATCTTCGGGATTGTAATAGGTTTTATCGCTCATACGAGTTGCGAGTTGCGAGTTACGAGTTGTGAGTTCAGGGTAGTTCGACAACTAACTCATTTTATCTAATAAATCGGCGTACCGTTTTCGAGCCATTTTGACCAGCGTTTGTTGTACGTATGTACATCCGTAGTTGTTCCGTTTTTATTGACGACAGGCTTGCCTTGGTTTGCCCATTCAAAGATACTGCCGTAGAGGTTATAGACATTTGTGTAGCCCATTTTCTGTAATTGTTCGCCAATTTTTTCGCTCCTGTATCCTACCGAACAGTACAAAACTATCGTATGTTCTTTAGGGATACTTTTCAATATTTCTTTATTTAATTTTTTGTAACCGATATGTTGTGCACCTTCGATATGACTCACTTCGTACTCCTCCAATTCACGCGTATCAAGTAAACAAACACCATCTTTATCTTCTAATTCATCTACCGTAATTTGTTGTACTGAATTGCTCAATAGCAATTGTAACATTTCATCAAAATCTTGATTAACAGTTGTTTGTGAAAAAATATTTACAGAGTAAATTAGTAGTGTAGTTATAAAAAATGTTTTTCTCATTAAAAAAATATTTAGGAACGCGAAATAAATAAATTTGCTTTCTTGACTGAAAGAGTTTGTTCTCAGTTTGGACTTTAGAACTCGCATAAATGTTGATATTTTCTCCCGATAACTATCAGGATCAAAGTGCAAAATGAGGACAAAATATCCTATCAAGAATGTAAAGTTATTTTTTTCGCGTTCCTTACGCAAATATAGTTAGTGTAACTACATTCAATTTGTCAATGTACGGACAATATACAACCATTTATTTGAATGATGCAATTGCAGATATTATGTGTAAGTAAAAATGATTTAATAACTTGTGCCATTATGCTTGATATCCAACATTAGACGGGTAGCCAATTTTTAATAGTTTCAACAAAGGTTTTTTGGTGGAAATGGCGGGTAATCTTGACCTCAAATCCAACGTTATTCAAATCCTCAATCGTGGCGGATTATACAGCCTTATTGATAGTATTGTGATTTCTTTACTTATATTTGCCTTCATCGGAACGCTCGAAGTTACCAATGCGATTGATGTTTCTATACGGTTTATGATGGACAAATTGCGAAAAATACCCCACGTTGTAGTCGCAGCCCTCACAACCACACGGCTCACGAGTATCACGACTTGCAATCAATATGCAACCAGTTTTATTATCGATTCTACCTTCAACAAAGAATTTGATAAGACGGGCATTCCGCGCAAAGTATTGAGTCGTTCGATAGAAGATGCAGGTACGATGATGGAGAACCTTTTGCCCTGGACACCTTCCGGTGTTTTTATGGCGGGAGCATTGGGTGTCAATGCTTTAGAGTATGCACCCTATCAGTTTTTAGCATTGATAAATATCGCTGTCGCTTACTTTTTTGATTATACCGGAATTGCTTGATTTTATAAAAAAACGTAGCGCGATACTTCCAGTTCGCACATCGTAGAACGGTGCTTCCAGCCCGTTCCTCGCATATCTACGACCAAAACTAATGTGGCGCGGGCTGGAAGCACCACGCTACGATGACCATGCAACAACCATTTTGGAAACATATCGCCAGTTACCTCACCGATTTTCGTATCGAAGCCGTTGAGGGTCAGCACAATCCGTATTTAGAGGTGGTGTATTCGCGTGGTCGGTACAGATTGGATACGGCAAATGCAATTTATTCGTATGAAAATCTTTACACTAATTTTTATTATAGTTTTCGACAAATAAAATTGGACAAACAGGACATCAAAAACGTCTTGATTTTGGGATTGGGACTGGGGAGTATTCCAATGATGTTGGAGCGTGATTATAAGCGAAAATATCACTATACCGCCATTGAAATAGATGAAGAAGTCCTTTATCTTGCCAATAAATATACCCTTCACAAACTCGAATCACCCATTGAGATAGTGTGTGCCGACGCGCGTATTTTTGTACAAAACTGTACCGAACAATACGACCTTGTGTGTATGGATATTTTTTTGGATGATGTTATTCCCAATCAATTTGAACAGATAGATTTTCTTGAAAACCTTAAAACGCTAATTGCTCCGAAAGGATTATTAATGTACAATCGACTCTTTAATACGAAGGAAGATAAAGTGATTACACAACATTTTTACGAAACTGTTTTTTGTAAAACATTTCCCGATGCCACTTGTTTGAATGTAGATGGAAATTGGATGCTTTTAAATCGAAAAATTTTAACGTAGCGCGAGTTTCCAACTCGCAGTAACAATACACCGAGCTGGAAGCTCGCGTTACATTACAAAAATATGAAACTTGACATACTCGCCATAGCCGTCCACCCTGACGACGTAGAACTTTCAGCTTCCGGCACGCTATTGAAGCACATTGCGATGGGCAAAAAAGTCGGCATACTCGACCTTACACGCGGTGAACTCGGTTCACGTGGCACAGCCGAAACCCGCGATATAGAAGCTGCAGATTCCACAAAAATTATGGGATTACATGCCCGTGAGAATGTCCGTATGGCAGATGGATTTTTCGCGCATACAGAAGAAAACCTACGAAAAATCATCAACATTCTCCGAAAATACCAACCCGACATCGTTCTCGCCAATGCGCTTGATGATCGCCACCCCGATCACGGACGAGCCGCCAAACTCACCGCCGACGCTTGCTTTCTTTCCGGTTTGGTGAGAATCGAAACGCAATTAGACGGCAAGATTCAAGATAAATGGCGACCCAAAGCCCTGTATCACTACATTCAGGACTATTACCGAAAACCGGATTTTGTAATTGATATTACGCCTTACATGGAGCAGAAAATGAAGGCGATTATGGCATACAAAACTCAATTTTACAATCCAGAATCAAAAGAGCCGGAGACACCGATATCGAGTAAAGCGTTTATGGATTTTCTCTACGCACGAGCGCAAGAGATGGGGCGACCTGCGGGTTTTCTCTACGCCGAAGGCTTTCAGGTGACACGTACTCCGGGCGTGAATGATTTATTTGACTTGGTATAAAATCGTCATTTCAGTTCCTGAAAACAGTCCACTTTTGTATTCCTTATAATGGCTATCTTCCCTTCCTGATATTTAAAATATATAAACCAATGTTAGGGAACTCATAACTTCATTTAAACGTTATTCACAAAAACATTTTTCAAGCTACACATTTTATGTATTTTCGCGCTTTCAAACGTAAAACGATTTTGCAAATCGTGACACACATATAGGGCGATTTACAAAATCGCTTTACGCCAAAACTTGAACTTAAAAATGGACTACACACCAAGAGATATAGAACAAAAATGGCAAAAACACTGGGAAGAAAACGAGACATACAAAGTTTCTAATGACAGTGATAAGCCCAAATATTATGTCTTAAATATGTTCCCCTATCCTTCGGGTGCGGGCTTGCATGTAGGGCATCCTTTGGGCTACATTGCTTCGGATATTTTTGCACGATACAAGCGACAGCAAGGCTTTAATGTTTTAAATCCGATGGGCTATGATGCCTTTGGTTTGCCGGCGGAGGAGTATGCTTTGCAGACGGGCATTCACCCTGCCATTTCGACAAAGGAAAATGCCGAATACTTTACTAAACAATTACGATCTTTGGGCTTTTCTTTTGATTGGAGTCGGGAAGTACGAACCTGCGACCCGAAATATTATAAGTGGACGCAATGGATTTTTGCGGAGTTATTTCATCATTATTACGACCAAGCGGCGAATAAAGCCTTGCCGATAGCAGACTTGATACAAACCTTTGAAAAAGAGGGGAATACCAACGTAAAAGCAGCCACTACGCAAGAAGAAACATTCGATGCAGCGGCGTGGAGTGCCATGTCAAAATCGGAAAAAGAGGAGATGTTGATGCGTTATCGTTTGGCATATCGTGAGGTAGGTTATGTGAATTGGTGTGAGGCATTGGGGACGGTTTTGGCGAATGACCAAGTGAAAGACGGTATTTCGGAACGCGGTGGACATCCCGTCGTGCAGAAGGCGATGCCGCAATGGAATTTGCGGACGACTGCCTATGCCGAGCGTTTGTTGGATGGCTTGGAAACGATTGATTGGTCGTCATCCTTGAAGACGATTCAGCGCAATTGGATTGGTCGTTCAGAAGGAGCGCAGATGTTTTTTCAGGTAGCAGATTCGGATGCGAAAATTGAAATTTATACGACCCGTCCTGATACGATTTTTGGTGCTACATATATGGTCTTAGCTCCCGAACATGACTTAGTAGAAAAATTGACTACCGAAGGACAACGCGCTGCAATTGACAAGTATTTATCGTATGTAAAATCACGTTCCGAATTAGATCGTATGGCGGATAAACAGGTGACAGGCGAGTTTACAGGCGCGTATTGTATCAATCCTTTTACCAATACAAAAATACCGATTTGGATAGCGGAGTATGTTTTAATCAGCTATGGAACAGGTGCGATTATGGCAGTACCAAGCGATGATGAACGCGATAAAACCTTTGCAGAAAAATTTGGCTTAGAGATAATTGACGTGGTCGATAAAACGGATTATCCGGGCGCGACATTGAGCGATAAATTGGGTAAAATGATTAACTCTGACTTCATCAATGGCATGGAAGTGCCTGATGCTATTTCGGAGATTAACAAACGTGTAGAGACGATGGGTATTGGCGCAGCGAAGGTCAATTATAAATTGCGCGACGCAGGTTTTAGTCGTCAAAGATATTGGGGCGAACCCTTCCCGATTGTGTACGATAAAGATGGTTTTGCGGAAATGTTGCCCTTAGAAGAATTGCCTTTGGAATTGCCGGATACCGAAGATTTCAAACCCGGAAAAGGTGGAAAATCCCCGCTTTCCCGTTTGGAAAATTGGGTTAATTCTAAGCCTGGCTACACCCGCGAAACAGATACAATGCCTGCCGTAGCAGGATCGTCTTGGTACTTTTTACGCTACATGGATCCGCATAATGATGAGGCTTTTGCTAGTCAAAAAGCGGTCAATTATTGGCAAGATGTAGATTTGTATGTGGGTGGTTCGGAACATGCCGTAGCGCATTTGATGTATTCACGTTTTTGGCATAAATTCTTGTATGACAAGGGTTTAGTGCCTACGCAAGAACCATTCAAAAAACTCATCAATCAGGGCATGATTCAAGGTGTGATTGAGTTCATTTACATGAAAAAAGAAAAGACAAATGGGCAAGCTCATTTCTTGTGCGCCGGATTGGTAAAGCGAGATGATTTGTTTGATGAAGTTGCGAGAATACCTATTCACATAGATTATGTCAAAGAGTATGGTTCAGACAAATCGTATTTAAATATTAAAAGTATCAAACAATTCATCGCATGGCGACCTGAATACGAAAATGCAATTTTTGAATGTAGTAAAGGTACTTATCAAAACGGAATTTTTATGCCAAGTAAAGATGCGACCGAAACGCATTTGGTGACACATTCGGAGGTTGGTAAGATGTCCAAATCCAAGTATAATGTCGTCAATCCTGATTTGGTGATTGACCAATATGGAACGGATTGTTTCCGTATGTATGAGATGTTTCTCGGTCCGATTGAAACCTCCAAACCTTGGGATGTACAAGGCATAAGTGGTGTGTCGAAATTCTTACGTAATTTTTGGAATTTATTTTATAAAAATGAAAATTTCACAATAAGCGAAGATGCAGCAACGAAAGGTGAATTGAAGATTTTGCATACATGTTTGAAGAAAGTAACGGAAGATATTGAGCGTTTTTCATTCAATACTTGTGTGAGTGCCTTTATGGTCGCTACAAATGAATTAAGAAAATTAAAATGTAATAAACGCGCTATTTTAGAACCTTTGACAATTGCACTCGCGCCTTTTGCACCGCATATTTCCGAAGAATTGTGGTCGAAAATGGGCAACGAAGGTTCAGTAGTTGTCGCTGAATTTCCGGCGTTTGACGAATCACATTTAGTCGAAGATACGGTGACGTATCCGATTTGCATTAACGGTAAAAAACGTACCGAAGCCTCTTTCGCGAGCGATGCTTCCAAAGAGGACATCGAAAAAATAGCACGCGAAATGGACTTGGCAAAGTGGATGGACGGCAAGGCAATTCGGAAAGTCATCGTTGTACCGAAGCGTATGGTGAATATTGTGGTGGGATAATTCATTAGAAAACAACAAATAAGCGGTCATTTTGCTGTACAAAGCAAAATGACCGTTCGTATTTTATCGAAAACCCTTTGAAAATTCTACATTTATGCTAAACTCCATTCAAATTTCTTTTTTATTTAATTGAAAAAAAATAACTTCACACTTTATTATTTTTAGTAAATGATAAACACAGTGATTCATTCATTCAAAATTCATTCATTCAAAATTCATTCATTCAAAATTCATTCATTCAAAATTCACTCATTCAAAATTCATTCATTCAAAATTCATTCATTCAAAATTCATTCATTCAAAATTCATTCATTCAAAATTCATTCATTCAAAATTCACTCATTATTTTTTAAGCTTGTTTAAGATGATCGTCCCAATTTTTAACCTTCGGGTCGCCGAGTTTACCGACAGACTTAGCGACCAACATCGCTACGGTAGCATCGCCTGTTACATTGACTGAAGTGCGGCACATATCAAGTATTCTGTCCACTGCAAAAATGAGTGCCAAGCCTTCTTCCGGTACACCAATCGCAGCCAATACGATGACCAACATCACCATACCTGCACCCGGCACTGCCGCCGAACCGATAGAAGCCAACGTAGCTGTCATAATAATGGTCAATTGATCGCCAAATGACAGGTCAATGCCCATTGCTTGCGCGATAAAGACGGCTGCAACAGCTTGATAAAGGCTCGTTCCGTCCATATTAATAGTTGCCCCAATCGGGCAAACAAAACTCGCCACTTCTTGCTCTACACCGAGATGTTCTTCCACTCGTTCCATCGTGACAGGCAAGGTCGCAGCACTCGAACTCGTCGAAAATGCCAACAACTGTGCAGGTGAAATTCCTCTGAAAAAGAAACCATAACTACGTCCCGTAAAGGTCTTGACCAGCAAAGGATAGACCGCGAAAATCATAAGACCGAGACCTGCCAAAACCGTTAGCGAATAGCCCATCAAGGCTTTGAAAAGTCCAATGCTCGGCGAATTGACAATCAGCGAAGCAAGCAAAGCAAATACACCATAAGGCGCAGCCAGCATAATAATGTCTATCATCTTAAGAATCACCTCATTAAGTCCATCAAAAAAGTCTTTGACGGGGGCGGCTTTTTCGGGAGGAATCAGTATCAAACCGATACCAAAAAAGACCACAAAAAAGATGACTTGCAACATTTCGTTTTCGCCCGAAGCCTTAATAATATTGCTCGGAACCATATCGACCAATGCTTGCAAAGGTCCGGTTTCTTTTTGCTTATTGGCGTTCATAATACGCTTATCTGCGTCTTCTGCAAAATCACCGAGTAGCTCGGTACGCGTCTGTTCATCTACCAATTTGCCGGGACGAATCGTATTGACAAGTGCCAATCCGATAGTGACCGCTATGATGGTCGTCAACAGATAAATACCAATAGTCCGCCCGCCCATAGCAGAGAGTTTGGAGATGTCTTTGAGGTCAGAAATACCTTTAATCAAAGAAGCCACAATCAATGGTATAGCGATGAGTTTTAGTAGGTTGATAAAAATTTTACCAAAGGGATCTATCCAGTCTTTGACAAGTTGCCCAATACCCATACTGACCGCCAATATCCCGAACAGGATACCCGCCACCATGCCAATAATAATTTGCCAATGTAGTGCAAGTTTTCTCATAATATTTTTGTTTCACGCAGTACTTTACCGCGCATGGGTTCAGGACAAATTTTTGATTTTATTTTGAAATGCCACTGTACTGACGACTTTAGCCGTCAAGTGGCTCGGTACTTTCCCGCGACGGCTAAAGTCGTCGGTACGAGGCAGATTAAAAATTTGTCCTATACCCCCGCGCATATATTGTCACAAAATAAATAAAAAATACATGGAAGAAGGATATATTTTGAAAATTTGTTGGATTCAAAATTAATATCGCTCCAAATACCACACAATTTTATCATGCAAACATCCGCCTGCGTAGGTATTATAAATATATAACTTCAAAATATTATTTTTCTGCATAACTTTATAAGCACCATAAAAAGGATATTTATTGGTCGGTATCGTATCATTCTCAATGACAATATATGGTAAAGCGGTTATTTCTACATCAGCATCCGCAAAAATAGGTTTCATATCATCACGCGAAAGCTCGAAATCATATACCGTATCACTTACTGCCAGTGCAAGGTTGTCATCGTAAACACAAGTACTACTATTCCATTGTAGCCCTCTTGGAAATGATAATTGAAAGGTATCGGCTCTACTGCAATTTGCTATTAGTGAGTCCAACGAAAAATGATATAAAGGACCAGGATCACAACTAATATAAATGTCGCCATGATAAATCGTCGCATTAGGATCGGTCGGCGTGGCAGACTCCATCATGCTTTGATGACAACTCCAGCAAGTGCAGCAAATCATTATAAGGAGTGTGTAAAGTCTAAAATTCATAATTTAAAAATTATTGTGAATTGTATAAAATTATAACACAGGCTTTCGCCTGAATTACATCGAATTTAGAAGTTGATTAATTTTAAAAACCCTCACTCAATATTTCGACATTTATAAAAGGAATTGAAAAAATAGAATCGTAATACATTGATAATCAATTCATAAAACGGCTTACACTCTTTTATTGGCTAAAAATAAACCAAATTTCAACAAATCTTACGCTGAAAAAAAATCACTTATTTTTCATTTTTTTTAAATGCCTGTTTTTCAACCATTTAGAATCTTTTTTTCCTACTTACGCACAAGCTCAATTTTGGTCACACTGCCATGTTTTGGCACGCTTTTCGGCTTAAGGCAAATATCGAAAGCAAACTTTTAAAAAACGAAAAAATCAGTAATTATGAAAAATACAAGCATCAAAATAATATTCGCGCTCTCATGTCTCCTTTTTACATTCGGACAAATCAATGCACAAAATGCGGACGCTCCGTGGAGCATAGGGTTGAGTGGAGGTAAAGCAGCTTATAATGGTGACCTCGGAAACGGATTTTTCAACTTCGGACAAAATTATCAAGGACTTGGCGGTCTCAAACTCGCCCGATATATCAACCCATCTCTCAATGTTTCTCTGGACGGTACGTATGGACGCTATGGCTATTGGGAAAGTAATACCGACCAGTTTTTAAGTAATATGTTGCAAGCTAATGTGACACTTGATTACAAATTCAACAACGGCTATATCATGCCGGAAAATGCGGTAGTCGCACCATACATATTTGGTGGACTTGGTTTTGCGAATATCAAAAGTGTCGATGATTCGCAAGACAATGCTCGTGCGACCAATGGTACAGATGTTTTTGTACCGCTTGGTATCGGTGCGAATATCAATATAACTCCCAATATCGGTGCGTTCTGGCAAGCAACTTACGGCTTGAACTTCAGTGATGACCGTGACATCCTCGTAGCAGACAATAATGACCAGTTTCTCCTCAATCAAATCGGTCTCAAATTCAATATTGGTAGCAGTGCCGGTTTAGATTCAGACGGTGACGGCGTATCAGACAGTAGAGATGCTTGTCCGAACACGCCCGGACCGGTACAATATAAAGGTTGTCCGGATAGCGACGGCGACGGCATTATGGATAGAACGGATGAATGTCCGAATATAGCCGGAAGCAAAAGATTTAACGGTTGCCCGGATACAGATGGTGATGGTATTGTCGATAAAACTGATAAATGTCCTGACGTAGCGGGTTCTGCCAAATATCGCGGTTGCCCAGATACGGACGGCGACGGCATGACGGATGACATAGATGAATGTCCAAATACGCCCGGTAAACGTGCCAATCGCGGTTGCCCGGATACAGATAGTGATGGTGATGGGATTGTCAACAGTAAAGACCAATGTCCTTCTGTCGCCGGTCCTGCATCGAATGGTGGTTGTCCAATCGTTGAAATCTCTCAAGAAGCTCAGACTGTTTTTGAAGAGGCTTTACGCGGTATTCAATTTGAAACAGCAAAAGCAGTCATCAAGACTTCTTCTTATCCGATTCTCAACAATGTAGTTCGTGTGATGCAAAACAATCCTACATACAAACTTTCTATCGAAGGTCATACCGATTCACAGGGTAATGAAGCCTCAAACCTTGACCTTTCGCAAAGACGCGCAGATGCCGTCAAATTATACCTCGTTAATAATGGCATTGATACTTCTCGCATGACAACAGTAGGATACGGTGAAGCCGTACCCGTAGCAGATAATAATACCCCCGAAGGTCGCGCCTTGAATCGCCGTGTAGAGTTTAAGGTGTCTTTCTAAAAACATTTTCCGCCCCAAAGTATCAAGATTTTAATAGTGTGTTTATATAGTTCAAATCCTGTTTCAAAAGTGAAGCAGGATTTTTTTATGTACAGGCGATTATATTAAGGGATGAAAAAATAATAAACACTACATCTTGACATGTTCTCGCCTGACATTTTAAAAATGTCCGTCGAGTAAGTCTCCAGAAAAATTAAAAATCAATCAATTACGCATAATTAAAATTTTCTTGCGTTTACCCTAACAGGTCATCATCACGGTAGCCCGAGGTGGAATGCCCACACGAAAACTTGTTAAATCAGCTGCGTAATTTACGACCGCCATTCAGCATGAAAATATATACTTTTCGCTTGCAGGAGTGAGGGATTGGTTGTAAATTTTGTTATCAAAAGTTGAAAAAGTTGATTAAATCCTTTAACTTTACACGTATAAATTATTACGTATGAATTCAAAATTAACGTTATCAATTAATCAAATCGTTGTTGATGATGCAAAAGAATACGCAAAATCAACGGGCAGAAGTTTGTCAAATATCATTGAAGAATACTTAAAATCTTTATCCAAACCGCCAAAGTTGGACAGAGGTGATTCTTCCATGAAATTGGTAAAAGAACTAAGAGGTTCGGTCAAAATGCCTGCGGACTTCACCTCCTATGAAGCATTATTACAAGACGCACTTATCGAAAAACATTTAAAATGAAAAAGCTGTTTCTGGATTCTGATGTGTTCTTGGACTTATTGCTTGATAGAGAACCTTTTGTAGATGATATTACCGAAATCATCGAAATCTCCGCAACATCCAATACCCAACTTTGCATCTCCCCGATAAGCGTTACCAATATCCATTATATCATTGGCAGACTCGAAAATAAAACAAAAGCTGATACCCAAATAAAGAAGCTTTTGCAGCTGGTAAAAGTGGAAAGTGTCGGACAAACAGCCGTCAATAAAGCCGCCAATTCAAAGTTCAAAGACTTTGAGGATGCC
>ENA-ORXR01004145-ORXR01004145.1-marine-metagenome-genome-assembly--contig:-NODE-4145-length-12325-cov-13.855813_pt1 | contig 12325 bp, 15 predicted proteins | sample MGYA00237866_ERZ511479 | MGnify/ENA metagenome assembly ERZ511479 | reverse complement strand
TACCAATTTTGCGTCGCAAAAATTTTATGTCCGGGGGACATGAAATCGGGATGTTCCGAAGCGCGTCAGCGCGCCGGAAATGACCGCTTCAGTACTTCGTAAGCAACTCAACGACCATCGCTTCAATGTCTTTTTTCACCGCCTCCAAAACCATTTCATCCGTGCCGCGCGCAACGAAATTTACGCCGCGTAGCTCATCATTGAACCAGGGGTAACTGCCTATGGAGACACCAGGATAAGCTGCTTCGATCTCGGCAAGTCGGGCCGCTGCATCGCCCTCGCCGACATTGGACACGCTAACGGTGATCTGAAACACTTTTGCACCGCCCTCAATGCGGTGTGTGATGTCAGATAACATGCCACGCATGATTTGCGGCACCCCCGCCAAGGTAAAGACATTGCGGGTTTGGAAACCGGGCGCTTGGCTGACGGGGTTGGCAATCAGCGACGCTCCATCGGGAATACGGGCCATGCGGCGCCGTGCAGCGTTAAATTCGTTTTCCGCATAACGTTTGCGTAGTTCATCCAGAGCATCTTCGCGCTCAGAGATTTCCAGCCCAAAAGCTGCCGCGATACAGTCCGCCGTTATATCATCATGTGTCGGACCAATTCCGCCCGTGGTAAAAACATAGTCAAATCGATCTGAAAATGCCTTCACTGCATCGCGGATGATGTTCGCACTATCCGATAATATACGCGCTTCCCCGACTTGCACGCCCAAGGGAGCAAGGAACTTTGCAATCTCCGCCAAATTCGTATCTTGCGTCCGTCCGGAAAGAAGCTCATCCCCGATCAAGAGAATGCCTGCGGTCACTGTTCTTTGGTCGGTCATATTTGGTCGATAGAACGCAGTTTTTCCTGTGGCAACTCACTTAAACTCGTCCTATATCGCCTGCATGAATTATATTGATGCAGCAGACGCCCCCGACCTACGAGACGGCGCGATTAAGCTTCACGGCTTAGCAGGATTCGAGGGCATGCGAAAAGCCGGGCAGCTTTCGGCGCGGTGTTTGGACATGCTTGCCCCCATGGTAAAACCCGGCGTCACAACCGCTGAGCTGGACCGAGCGGCGATGGAATTTATCCTTGATCACGGCGGCGTGCCTGCCTGTCTCGGATATCGCGGCTATCAGCACACAGTCTGCACCTCTATTAATCACGTCGTCTGTCACGGCATCCCCAATGATAAACCGCTGAAAGGCGGCGATATCGTCAACATCGATGTCACCGCAGTTGTTGACGGGTGGCACGGCGATACATCGCGCATGTATCCGGTCGGCGAGGTCAACCGCCGGGCGGAACGACTGACGCAGATTACCTATGATGCGTTGATGCTTGGCATCGCGGCAGTGAAACCCGGAGCCACGACAGGCGATATTGGTTACGCGATCCAAACATATGCGGAAGGCAAGCGATGCTCAATCGTGACAGATTTCTGTGGGCATGGTCTTGGTAAGCTGTTTCACGACAGTCCAAACATCCTGCACTATGGCCGCCCGGGCGAAGGTGAAACCCTGCGCGAAGGTATGTTCTTCACGATTGAGCCGATGATAAATCTCGGCCGCCCGGATGTGAAAATCCTGTCGGACGGCTGGACTGCTGTTACGCGCGACCGGAAACTGACCGCGCAGTTCGAACATTCCATTGGCGTGACGAAAGACGGCTGCGAAATTTTCACGACGTCCCCCGCCGGACTGCATTACCCGCCTTATTCCTAGTCCCGCCAAACCCAAACCGCATTATGCGGAACATCGTGACCGTTTGCGCGCGCGCTTTCGGGATGGCGGCGCGAGCGCCTTGCAAGATTATGAGCTGTTAGAGCTTTTCCTGTTCAACTCCATTCCACGCCGTGATGTCAAACCCATCGCCAAAGATTTGATGCGGGTATTTGGTAACTTAGGTGAAATCTGCGCGGCCCCGCTCCACCGTCTTACAGAAGTCAAAGGCGTTGGAGAGAAGACCGCATTGGATTTGCGCCTGCTCCATACTATTAGTTCCCACATGGCCCGCGAGAGCGTTTTAGGCCGCCCTGTCTTGTCCAGTTGGAACGCTCTGCTAGATTATTGCAGAACGGCCATGCAGTTTGAACCCGTCGAGCAATTCCGGGTTTTGTTTTTGGACCGCAAAAACCGCCTCATCGCGGATGAGATTTTAGGCAAAGGCACTATCGACCGCGCGCCTGTTTATCCGCGTGAAATCGTAAAACGTGCCTTAGCCCTTGAAGCGACGGCCATAATTTTAGCGCATAATCATCCCAGCGGCGATCCAACGCCCAGCCAATCAGACATCGATATGACATTTACGATTGTCGAGACATGCGAAGCCGTTGGCATTTCTGTCCACGACCATTTGGTCATAGGGCGCGAAGAAATCGCCAGCTTCAAAATGTTAGGCCTGATGTGACTTGACCCCTCCTCGGCTTTCCTGTCCTGTGAAAGAAAAAGAGACGGGAAATTCAATGAGCGACACACCAAAAAAGAGCTATCGGACGATCGTCCTGTTGCTGCTTACCCTCGTCTACGGGTTCAATTTCATTGATCGGCAAATCGTCGGGATTTTGGCGCCATTTATCCAAGCTGATTTAAATCTCACCAACACCCAACTCGGCCTTTTGATTGGACTGGCGTTCGCTGCTTTTTACACAATATTGGGCATCCCCTTGGCCTTTCTCGCCGACAAGATGAACCGCGTTACACTGCTCTCATTAGCTCTCGCCACATGGAGTGGATTTACGGCCCTTACGGGTTTTGCACAAAATTTCATGCATATTGCTCTAGCCCGCGTCGGCGTCGGAATTGGTGAGGCAGGCGGCAGCCCCCCGTCACATTCAATGATCTCAGATTTTTACGGAAAGACAGAGCGCGCCGGAGCACTGGGCGTATATTCCCTAGGCATTCCGCTCGGCATCATGTCAGCTTATTTCCTCACTGCCAGCTTACTCGGCGCTGACCCGAACACGGTAAATTGGCGCCGCATATTCATCATTCTCGGCATTATCGGCATCGTCCTTTCCATTATCGTCCGCATCGTTATTCGCGAACCTAAGCGGGGTGCAATGGAGACAGGTGTCACCGCACCTACAGGCTATATTTCGCTGAAAGCATCGTGGCAGCAGGCTAATCTATCGCCACGTTTTCTAACCTTCGGCGGGCTGCTAGCCGTCCTTCTCAGTGGTTACGCGACGGGTTTAATCTCAGTTATTTTCGTTCCGCTCATCGCTTTGTTTCTAGTAATGATGTTTTTCCTAAGCCTTCAACCCGGCGTCATGACAATCTTGTCAATTAAGTCCTGGTGGTGGATGGCGCTGGGTATCGCCTTTGCCAGTTTTGCAAGTTATGCAGTTTCCGGCTTCCAAACAAAGTTCCTGAGACTCCTTGATCCCGAGTTTAACTTCCGCACCATCATTATCTGGATCGGAATCATCAACGGCACGTTTTATGTGGCGGGGACTTATTTTGGAGCGAAGCTGGTGGATTGGCGATCTAAGACAGACATACGTGCTTACGGCACAATTCCCGCTATTTCGATTTTGCTCGCCTTCCCGCTCGCTATGGCCGCTTTTTGGGCTCCGAACGTCGTACTGCATCTTGCCATCGGCGCAGCCTTACAGCTTTGTTTAGGCGTCTATCTCGGGCCAAGTTTTGCGATTGCCCAGACGCTCGCGCCGATAAAACTTCGCGCCATGTCGACAGCTTTGTTCTTTTTCGTCTTGAACATGATAGCTTTGGGCGGCGGCCCCACATTTGCAGGCGCCATGATCGATGTGTTCTTGAAAACAGCTCCGAATGAGCTCGAAGCAACCCGGCTTGCCATGTATGTAACCTTCGGGTCTTATATTTTGGCTTTTATCTTTTACATGCTTGTCCGAAAAACCTTGCCAAAAGACTGGGCTGCAGCCGAAGCCCGTAATGAGGCCGCATCTACATCTTGACCTAACGCGGAACGTCGCCTTTAAGCGCGGCGTTCCCAGCCAACTGAGTCTCTCCCATGATTGAACGTTACGCCCGCCCTGAAATGACCGCGATTTGGTCTGCTGCGACGAAATACCGAATTTGGTTTGAAATTGAAGCACATGGCTGTGACGCTCTGGCCGAACTCGGCGTCATCCCAAAGTCTGCGGCGAAGAACATCTGGGACCGCGGAGGCTCTGCCGAATTTGATGTCGCAAAGATCGATGAGATCGAGCGCGAAGTCAAACATGACGTCATCGCTTTTCTGACACATCTCGCGAGCTTCATCGGCGACGATGCCCGCTTTGTGCATCAGGGATTTACGAGCTCTGACATCTTAGACACAACCTTGTCCGTTCAAATGGCGCGCGCCACAGACCTACTCTTAGTCGGCATGGACCGCGTCCTGACAGCCCTAGAGAAACGCGCCAAAGAGCATAAACACACGATCACGATTGGCCGCAGTCACGGCATCCACGCAGAGCCAACAACCTTCGGCGTCAAGCTCGCCCGCTTTCACGCTGAAATGGCACGCGGCCGAGCGCGTCTTGTCACAGCTCGTGAGGAAATCGCAGTCTGCGCCATTTCCGGCGCGATTGGGACATTCGCCAATATCGACCCAAAAGTTGAAGCCCATGTCGCCAAGGAAATGGGCCTCGCAATTGAGCCCGTCTCCAGTCAAGTTATCCCGCGCGACCGCCACGCCGCCTATTTCGCGACCCTCGGGGTTATCGCGTCCTCGATAGAAAACATCGCGGTTGAAATCCGTCATTTGCAGAGAACAGAAGTTTTAGAAGTTGAGGAGTTTTTCTCCAAAGGCCAAAAAGGCAGCTCTGCCATGCCGCATAAGCGAAATCCTGTTCTAACCGAAAATCTGACAGGTCTTGCCCGCCTCGTCCGTATGGCCGTTGTGCCCGCTATGGAGAATGTGGCGCTCTGGCATGAACGCGATATCTCCCACAGCTCTGTTGAACGCGGCATTGGTCCCGATACGACTGTGCATTTGGACTTCGCACTGCACCGTTTGGCGGGCGTGATTGAGAACCTGGTGGTTTATCCTGAAAAGATGAAAGCCAATATGGACCGCCTCGGCGGGCTTCATAATTCGCAGCGATTCCTGCTTGCCCTGACGCAGGCTGGAGAACAACGCGAAAGCGCCTACCGCCTCGTTCAGCGCAATGCGATGCAGGTGTGGGAGCTTTTCCGCACTCAAGGCAATGCCGGTGACGGCGCATTCCTTGATCTCTTGTTAAAAGATGACGACGTGCGTGCACTTCTATCGGAACAACAAATACGTGATATGTTTGATGACGGATATCACATGAAATTCGTCGATGTGATTTTTGATCGGGTCTTCGCTTAACCCCCAAATCATAACATTTATGGTAAATTTGAGTTAAGAACCCTGTCAGCCTCGTTAGACTCTCTCCATATCGGCCTTAACCTAAGATAAATTTCTGGCGTTTCGCCGAGTGCGTCCCTGTGTTTGCAGAGGACCGCAACATTTTCAGAAAAAAATAGTCTATGTTTTTCAGACTCTTAATGCCGAAATTAACCAATCTGGAAACCATCATAAACATACTCCTAACGCGTGATTCGGAAGATGTTTACCAATGTCCGTTACGCCTTGGCTCATAACAAACGTTCAAAACGTGAGCCCTAGAATATTAACCGAGACCAAGGACTATTTAGCATGAAACGTCTAACTTCTATTTTCGCCGCCGCACTTGTCACAACGGCTTTCGCAGCCCCGGCCTTCGCAGCGTCTCCAGACATCTATGTCGTGAACTTCCGAAATGCGCAGGATAATAATTCTGCTCGCCTTGACGGAGAACTTTCAACAGCTATCGCCATCGCAGGTGTAAATGCTGAAGAAGTTGTCATCGACACATCAACAGCAGCAAAATGGGAAAAGGGCGCGCATGAAGCGTTTGACCGCGACATCGTTCCTGTTTTCAACCAGTGGGTTGGCCTTCCAGGCTTTGCTGCCGTCGTTGACGCAAAATCCAAAAAAGTTATCGGCTGCGTGAACAGTGCGTTCTCCGCCAATGAAATGGCCGAGAAGATCCGTCAGATGGCTGCGATCTCTGAAGGTTCAGCTTACATGAGCCGTGCATCAGTCACGACAAAGACGACAAATTGCCCAACGGCTCACAATGTGGACCCAGCCGGCCTCTAGTCGAATAAAATTTTAAATTAGGGAGAAGCTCGAAACCTCATGGTTTCGGGCTTTTCTTCTTTGTGCTCACTGTTTCGTGACTGCGCATTTCATTCTCGGTTCACGCTAAGCTGTTAGAGATACCCCTATGAACAGATACGTAAAAACCGCGTTTGCAGCTCTCGCCCTCACTTTGGGATTGGGCAGCGCCACACAAGCCTATCAAATCGCAACGCCTGACGTTTATGTCGTCATGTTTCGCGCTGACTATTGCGCGCCCTGCAAAGTAGTCGAACCCGCTTTGGATCAGGCGCTTAGCAATCTGGCCGACCCTCGTATCGAATATGTCCATATTGATATTGGCGGTGGAAACGGCGAACGAAATGCGCATCTCGTTTTCGATCGCGGCATTGTACCGCAATATAATATGTGGCTGGGCGTCACAGGTTTTGCCGCCATTATTGACGGCGACACCAAGCAAACGCTCGGATGTGTGAATATGACCTATGATGCAGGCTCAATGGCCATGCATATTCGTAACCTTCAAAATGCGGCTCAGCAGAATCAAGCCAGCTTTGACCTGACATGCCCTGAAGCCAACCGTCCGGTCTAAGCTAACTTACGCACCGTAAACGGCTTCGCGCGCAGCGCTGAGCTCCAAAGCCATGCGATCCCGGATGGCTTCATCCGTAATTTGGCAATTTGCGCTCGTCAGATCGTCTCTTAACTTGCGAAAAACGTCATCATCGCCCGCTTCCTCCATATCGGCCATAATGACCTCAAGGGCGTATTTTTCGGCATCCGCGTCTGATTTACCCATTAGGCCAGCCGCCCAGTGCCCCAAAGCTTTGTTGCGTTTCGCCTCAGCTTTGAACTCCTTCGCGGCGTCCATAACAAATTTAGCTTCTTGGGCATTTTTGCGTTCGTCAAACTGGCTCATGGTGTCAGGTCCTGATAGGTTGGTCACATTTCTCCACATGTAAGTCCCCACCCCCGCCGCTTCAAGCTGCAAAATCCCCAAAATCTAGGCTTGGCTGCATTGTGACAACGCCGCGTAAGGGTTAAGGCTCCCCAAACGGGCCGCGAGGCTGACTCGCACACCATTTGCCGGAGCCGCATATGAGCCGCCGCAAACAGATTTACGAAGGCAAAGCCAAGATCCTTTATGAAGGACCTGAGCCGGGCACGCTTGTCCAATATTTTAAAGATGACGCGACAGCCTTTAATGCGCAGAAAAAAGCCATTCTCGATGGCAAAGGTGTGTTAAATAACCGTATCAGCGAATTCATGATGATCCGTCTTGGCGAGATCGGTATTCCCACTCACTTCATCAAGCGCCTGAATATGCGCGAGCAGCTAATCAAAAAAGTCGAAATCATTCCACTCGAAGTAATCTGCCGCAATGTCGCCGCAGGTACGATGGCAAAACGCCTTGGCATGGAAGAGGGCACTAAATTGCCCCGTGCCGTGGTCGAATTCTGTCTGAAACGCGATGATTTGGGCGACCCACTCGTCGCCGAGGAACATATTCACGCATTTGGTTGGGCCAGCCATTCAGAGGTTGAAGAGATGATCGCAATGACATTGCGCATCAATGATTATCTTCTGGGCGTTTTCGCAGGGATCGGGATTAAGCTGATTGATTTCAAAATCGAATTTGGGCGTCTCGACATCCAGCTCGAAAATGGTGGAATGGCGCATCAAGTCATCTTAGCCGATGAAATTAGCCCCGATAGCTGCCGCCTGTGGGACCGCGAAACGGACCGTAAGATGGACAAAGACCGCTTCAGGCGGGATCTCGGTGAAGTCACCGAGGCCTATACCGAAGTCGCCACCCGCCTCGGTATCCTGAAGGAAGCCAATAATAAATCCGCGCCGAACCTCTCGGTCGTGTCAAATGACGATTAAAGGATAAGCAGATGAAAGCTCTCGTCTATGTCGGTCTCAAGCCCGGCGTTTTAGATCCACAAGGCCGCACGATCGCGCGTTCACTGAACGATCTGGGTTTCGATGAAGTTGAAAGTGCATTGCAAGGTAAAGTCATTGAGCTAAATCTGTCAGGCACCGACGCCGACGCCGCTGAAACTCGCGTCAAAGAGATGTGCGAGAAGCTGCTGGCGAACACTGTTATTGAAAATTATCGTATCGAAATGCAGACGGAACAATAAGCCATGCGCACGGCAGTCATACGGTTTCCCGCCTCCAATTGTGACCGCGATGCTGCGGTGGCTTTGGAAAAAGTCACGGGCATCAAACCTCTCATCGTTTGGCACCGGGAAACGGAATTACCCGCGGGTGTCAGTTTCGTGGTCATGCCGGGTGGCTTTTCCTATGGTGACTACTTGCGAAGCGGGGCCATCGCGTCTCGCTCGCCTATTGTGCAAGATATTAAATCCAAATCTGAGCGCGGTTTGGCCGTGGCTGGATTTTGCAACGGCTTCCAAATCCTCACAGAGGCGGGCATGTTGCCGGGCGCTTTGATGCGAAACAAAGATCTGAAGTTCGTCTGTCGTCCGGAACGGTTGAAAGTCGAAACCGATGACTCCCGCTTCACAAAGCACTATAAAGCGAAATCGGAAGTCATATTCCCTGTCGCGCATCATGATGGCAATTATTTCGCCGACAAGGATGCGTTGAACCGCTTAGAAAAAGACGACCGTGTGTTGTTCCGTTATGCAGACAATCCGAATGGCTCTCTCAATGATATCGCGGGTATCGTTAATGAGGGTGGTAACGTCTTTGGCATGATGCCGCATCCTGAACGCGCGATTGACCCGCTTCACGGCGGCACGGACGGATTGGATTTATTTAAATCCATCTTGGAGACGATTTAAGATGGCCCGTAAAAAATCTGAAATTAGCCCGGAAATCGTGGCAGAGCACGGCCTGTCGGAAGAAGAATATGAGATCATTCTAGACCGCTTGGGGCGTGAGCCGAATTTGAATGAGCTCGGAATATTCTCCGTTATGTGGTCGGAGCATTGCTCTTACAAGTCGTCCCGTCGACATCTCGCGAAATTCCTGACCAAGGGTGACCGCGTTATCCAAGGCCCGGGCGAGAACGCAGGCGTTATCGACATAGATGACGGCGATGCAATCATCTTCAAAATGGAAAGCCACAATCACCCGTCCTATATCGAGCCCTATCAAGGTGCGGCAACAGGTGTTGGTGGAATTATGCGCGACGTCTTTACGATGGGCGCACGCCCGATTGCACTCATGAATGCACTTCGCTTTGGTGAGCCAACCCATTGGAAAACCAAGCAATTAGTATCCGGTGTCGTCGCAGGCATTGGCGGATATGGCAATTGTGTTGGCGTCCCAACCGTTGGCGGCGAAACAAATTTTCACAAAGGCTATAATGGCAACATACTCGTAAACGCAATGTGCGTCGGCCTCGCCCGCGCCGATAATGTTTTTTATTCCGCAGCCAAAGGCGTTGGCAATCCAATTTTCTATGTCGGGTCCAAGACCGGCCGCGACGGTATTCACGGCGCGACTATGGCCTCAGCCGAATTTGACGATGACAGCGATGAGAAGCGCCCGACAGTTCAAGTCGGCGACCCGTTCACAGAGAAACTGCTGATTGAGGCTTGCCTGGAGCTCATGGAAACAGATGCAATCATCGCGATCCAAGATATGGGCGCGGCTGGACTCACATCCTCCTCCATTGAGATGGCGGATAAAGGCGGCGTGGGAATTGAGCTAAATCTTGATAATGTTCCGCAACGCGAACCCAATATGACCGCCTATGAGATGATGCTTTCGGAATCCCAAGAACGGATGCTGATGGTTATTCAACCGGGTAAGGAACAGCTCGCATTTGACGTGTTTGAGAAGTGGGAACTCGACGTCGCCCAAATCGGCAAGACAACCGATACCGGCCGTTTAGTCCTCAAACATGAACGTAAGAAAGTCTGCGACATTCCAATTGCCCCGCTCGCTGATGATGCGCCTAATTACGATCGCCCGCATATTAAACCGGAACCCCGCCCGGTATTACTCGCCGAGGACCTGCACGAAACACAGGACTATGACGACGCTTTGATGCGGATTATGACTTCGCCCAACATCGCTTCTAAGCGCTGGATATGGGAGCAATATGACCGCCACGTTATGGCAGACACAGTCGATAGCAGCCAGAGCGGCGGCGATGCAGCCATTGTTCGGATCCACGGCTCCAACAAAGCCGTGGCAATTACGACGGATTGCACACCGCGTTACGTTGAAGCCGACCCCTATGAAGGCGGCAAACAATGCGTCGCCGAAACCTGGCGAAATTTAACTTGCGTCGGAGCAGACCCAATTGCCATCACGGATTGTTTGAATTTTGGCAACCCGGAACGGCCTGAAATTATGGGTCAATTTGTCGGCGCTATTGAGGGCATGAATGAAGCCTGCCACGCGTTTAATTACCCCGTCGTATCCGGAAATGTATCGCTTTATAACGAGACCAATGGTCAAGCCATTCCGCCAACGCCGGCCGTTGGCGGGGTTGGCCTCATTCCCGACCTCCATAAATTCGCGACTCTAAAAGGCGCGAAGGAAGGCGATACACTCATCCTTATTGGGGAAACAACGGGATGGTTAGGCGCGTCGATTTATCTCTCCGAAGTTTTGTCCCGCGAGGACGGAGCTCCTCCGCCAGTGGATCTTGCAGCAGAAAAGTTGAATGGAGATTACGTCCGCAAACTCATCCGTAATCGCCGCGTCAATGCAGTCCATGACCTGTCTGACGGCGGCCTTGCTGTAGCGGCCTGTGAGATGGCATTCGGCAGCGATGTCGGCGTATCCCTGTCGGGTCCCGGTAATGGCGAGCGTCACGGTTGGTTATTTGGCGAAGACCAAGCGCGCTACCTGCTCGCCGTAGAAAAGAACTCCGTTAATCCCGTTCTCTCCACGGCCAAAGCAAAAGGCATTCCGGCACAAGTTGTCGGCTCAGTTGGCGAGGAACGCATCCAAGCCGATGGCGCATTTGATGTCTCACTTGAGACTCTTCGTGCAGCAAATGAAGCGTGGCTGCCCAATCTCATGTCCGGAGACAGCTGATATATGGCGATGTCTGCCGATGACATAGTTGGTTTGATCAAAGCTGCCCTGCCCGACGCCATTATTGAGATGACGGATTTGGCCGGTGACAATGACCATTGGAAAGCCGTCATCACAAGTGCGGCTTTCGCCGGGAAATCTCGTGTCGCACAGCACCAAATGGTCTATGCGGCACTTAAAGGCAGTATGGACGGCGCGCAGGGACAATTGCATGCACTCGCGCTTGAGACCCGCACCCCCGACGCTTAGAAAATTTCAAGGGTTGAAACGCGCGCGTTCCTCCCCACCTCAAACTTGAAACACTAGAGGAAAGTAACGCCATGTCCGCACACGACACAATCACCAAGACAGTCAACGAGAACGACGTCGTCCTGTATATGAAGGGCACACCCGTTTTTCCGCAATGCGGGTTTTCATCCACGGTGGTTCAGGTCTTTGACTATCTCGGTGTGAATTACGCCAGCGTGAATGTGCTGGAGGATATGGAAATTCGCCAAGGTATCAAAGATTTCAACAACTGGCCGACCATCCCGCAAATTTTCGTCAAAGGTGAATTTATTGGCGGGTGCGACATCGTGCGTGAAATGTTTGAGAATGGCGAATTGAAAGCCATGTTGACTGAAAAAGGCATTGAAACAGCAGCTTAGTTGATTCCTGATTCCTTAATGGCTGATAATATCAAACCTAACCGAAAATTTTCGACACATTTTGCTCACGCTGTGGGGCGAAGCTGAGGGAAATAATCTTTCGTCGCGGTTCGGGATTAAAAAAGACAAGCCATGAAAAAGCCCGCTGCGGCGTGAACCGAGCGGGCTTTAAATCGCATTCGTATAGCTCCCTAGCGGGAGTAGAATTCCACGGTCAGATTTGGTTCCATAACGACCGGATATGGCACTTCGTCGAATGACGGCGTGCGTGTGAAGGTTGCCTGCATACCCTTTGGATCCACAGAGACATAATCAGGGACTTCGCGCTCGGACGACTCGAGAGCTTCAAGAACGAGCGCCATTGTGCGGGACTTTTCGCGCACTTCGATGACGTCGCCTTCTTTACAACGGTAGGACGGGATATTGACCTTTTTGCCGTTGACGAGAACATGGCCGTGATTGACGAACTGACGCGCGGCAAAGACAGTCGGCACAAATTTCGCGCGGTAAACAACAGCGTC
>ENA-ORXR01004142-ORXR01004142.1-marine-metagenome-genome-assembly--contig:-NODE-4142-length-12326-cov-11.741040_pt1 | contig 12326 bp, 19 predicted proteins | sample MGYA00237866_ERZ511479 | MGnify/ENA metagenome assembly ERZ511479 | reverse complement strand
GGGGGGGGGGGGGGGGGGGGGGGGGGGGGGGGGGGGGGGGGGGTGCAGATCGCGGTGGCGACGTGGACCGGATCGGCAACGCCGTCGTCCGGTCGACATATGCGCCCGGCTTGTCACAACTCTCAGAATGCAATTTCGAGCGACCGAGAACGGGCCCATGATCTCGACCGTCGGGCCATTGTTCAGGGATCAAAGCACGATCAAGATATGCTGCGAGATTCGCGATGATTTCGCAATGGACTTGCCATCGTCCCAAAATAGCGCGCACGAGGAGATCTGCTGGTCTCTGACCACCTCGCACTGGGCCGTCAGCCAAATTGGCCGACGGGCCCGCCTCCGCGCTCTGAACATTCAAACGGGACCTGTGACCCCTGGCACGCCCCCCAGTGGGAGACCAGCCAGAATGGCCGATGGGCCCATCTCCACATCGTGGGGAGCCAGAAAGAGTGATGGAGGGCTCATTGCCTTCATGAGCTGCCTCGTGTGTCTGAGCACCCGAGGTCTTTGAGCATAAAAGCGGCTTCGAGATTTGTTCGTTGACACGTCACTGGTTCTCAGCCGCGTTTTGTGAAACGGAACATATGGGAGGTACTGTTGATGTCGGTTGAGTGCTAGGTTTCTTGTGGAACGACTGTACAGCGAGTCACGAAGGAAGCGTGCCGCGTGGAAAGTGATGTTTGAAAGGGGTGAAATGTTGCAAGTAGGTTTCCACGTGTCGTGAAAGGCCAGAGATCTAACAAGGAGGCCCCGGCCCTCGTCTCCAGTGCATTGAATTGCACAGTTTTAAGTCCGTCATTGGAGGAAATAGTCCATGGGATCACGCCCCAGTTGACGCCCTTTTCAGCTGGGGCGTGATGAGTGATCATGTAAAGAATGTGCATGTGATCACGTAAAACGTGACTTCCCGATCACGTGAAGGGCGTGAAGTACAAGCCTAGTCTCGACAAAAGAAGCACCGACCCGCCCAGCCCGCACGCCGCATGCCCCCAGTTTGCGCTTGATCGGCAGGCGCAGACAGCCTTAAGCAAGCGGCCGCAAATCATCTTGATACGAAGCACTGCGTTTGCGAATGACGGGCGAAAATCCAGAGTCCGTCGAAATCTCCCCACAGTAAGCCGCGGACGGGAGCCAAACTTGAGCGGCCACACTGACCCAGCTCTCGTGCGGAAGGGCAGGAGAGGAGACTCTTTTCTTGCAGACGCCCCAATTTTGGCCGATCCGAACAGGAACACAAACACAAGGGGAACGAGAACAACAGTGCGAAGTATTGCAGTCTGCCCAATTTTGTCCGATCCGAACAGGAACACATGCACTCATGTGTTTTCGTAAGTTTTCATCACTCCGCACCTATCTTGCGTTTATGCAAGATAAATGTGGAGTGAAACGAAGGGAAACGACAGGTCTGCCCGGGGGGCCTGAACGACCTTGGTCGGGCCACTGAATGCGCCGTCTGTCCAAAGGAGACCTGTCTACAGTTCCGCACCTGTTGACTGGCTGCAACGCTAGATCCTCGCACATCAAACTCGATGGCTGATTGGCTGTCAGTTGCTGCTCGCGTGTTGGTGTCTTTGTCTTCTACACGCCCCTGTCCCCCCCCCCAAGTGGTGCAACAATTGGCTCCTTGCTCATGCCCCGACAAAAGACGGGGCAAGACTGCCCACGTACGGGGAGAGTGGCCGTATAGGACAGATAAAATCGGTGCGTCTGCCTGTGTATTTTTCGTAGCGTGGTACGATGTAAACGAAGATCTGACGCTTCAAGCCCTCCCCCCCCCACCGCTGCCGTCCACACGGCCCGCCAAAAGCCGTACCCAGCGAAAATCGGAACGCTAGACACAACCAATATACGCTAACACGAGCAGCGGGCACGAGAAAGGCAGGGGGGGCACATGGACGAGTCAAGCACACAGCATCAGCTCACACATGACCAAGATTTCCACCTGTAGGTCTTACAAACGGGAGAGCGAGATCGTGTTACTACGAGACAACACAGAGACAAACAGCACAGAACGAACAATCGCGCCTCCGGCCATGCACTGAGCTCCCTTGTGCCCACCCCCCCCATCGGCCGCCCCGTCCCCCCCCCCCACCGCCGCTCCGCGCCCCCGGAAAACAAAACCGAACCCCCTATACTGTACGATACGGCCACGTACCTCGGTGAGACACTCTGTGCAGGCCAAAGGACGACGGACTCCCACGACTGGCATTTCGACCGCGGCGCTGGTGGTCGTGACGAGCGGGGGATGGCGGGGGGGGGGGGGGGGGGGGGGGGGGGGGGGGGGGGGGGTGCGGCAGAGCGGTCGGAAGGACGGCAGTCGGGTCGCTGATCGCCAGGTCTTGTACCACCCGTAGTTCCGATTTCATTTACTCTCCGACTTGCAGCGAAACATGTCGGGATAAATGCGAGATAAGTGCGGAGTTATTGAATGTGTTCGAAGACACATGGGTGCTTGTGTTCCTGCTCGGATCTGCCAAAATTGGGGTGTCTGAAATACTGCAGCGTCTTCTACTGCCACGCCACACGGCGGACGGCAGCAGCTGGTCGATAACGTCACTTCGAAGGAGGTGGGGATGGTACCAACGCTGCCGCCGCCTGTGCGGTTGCCAAGGATTCACCAGCAGCGGCGGTGGTGGTGGAGGCTTGCAAAGCGGGCGCCACTGGTGGCGCACGCCCGTCAGCCTCTTGGGCCCCGCGGGGGCCCCGCCCCTGCCCGCGACCGACGGCGGCGTGTGGGCGTGCGCTTAAGACGTCGTCGGCCGCGGGGAGATGGTTTTCTTGTTGTGGGTGGTCGTCGGCTCGCCGCCGCCACATCAATGACGGCTGAAACCGATGTGCAGTTGCCGACCACGGCGGCGGCGGCACTGCCGCTCCGAGAAACGGGGCGGGCGGGCGTCCGGTCAGGAAAGTGATGTGTGCAAGGCTAGTGTGCCCGATCACTTGCCGTTGGTTTCTGGGCGTTGACAGCGCCATGCCAAGTACACTGACATTGACGGCCGCTCCATTGATATACCTTAGATGTATAACGGCGTGCATCAGAGGCCACTGCGGCCCAGTGGGAACAGTCCGCGCTCGCACTGCTGTGATCGTGAGTTCGAAACAGCAGTATAAAGGCCCGTCGGCTTGAAAATGGTGCTCGCATGCCGGGGATTGGGCGAGACTGCCTGCTTCGTAGACCCCGGACGATAATGTTGAGACATTTTGCTGACATAGGTTTTCGACGCAAGGAATGCCCGCTTCGCCTGTATGGCACTGCAACTGGATAATTCCAGTTCTGGGTTCTCCGGCTGTTGTCCGGCTACTGCACTGCCTCTCAATTCGAATCGTAGCGCCGTAGTTGTTCGTGGTTCATCCCTGAAAGCATATCACGTGGAGTTGGGACGCACTTATAGGAGATGAAATCTTCCGCTGTGGGCAGAGTGCGATTAACAAGAAATGTTTTTGTCACAGTCACGAAAATGCGAAATTCACACAACTTTCTGGGCGGCAGGACTTGACTCAGGATTCCAAGGTACGTTTTTTCTACGAAATGCGACCTGTGCTAAACTATTCACTGTCACATGAACTTGAGATCTCTAAGTCTGCGACCCAGGCTGGGGTGGACCGGTCCGCCTGCATGCATGTAGGTTTCCTGTCGCACATGGCCGACTCGGCATCATCTCTGGCAGCTGGTTGACTATTCCAAGGCGCGTGCGCCCCTTCTGTCGCCACCGCAGCATAGTCGTCGTCGATCGCTGCCGCCTCCATCAGCGGCGACCACCAGCAGGCCGGCGGCCCATCGCCCAACGTATGCACCGGCGCGTCCGCCCGCGGCTCGTGCGCCCCGCGTTCGGCTTCTGGCCTTCCGGACGGGAGCGGCCGACGCCTCCAATGTGTGCTGACCGCTTCCATTTTCGGGGAGAGGGGGGGCGGCCGCCGCGGACGGCCAGCGAATACATCCTCCTCTCGCGCTTTTCCCCGCCCCCATACTGGGAGTGACGGCCTAGGGCGCCACACGGCTGGTCGCGTCCCGTGGCGTCGTGGCCTAGTGGGTGCTGCCGGCATCGGCGCCCCGGCAAGCCTTCCTTTTCCCCGCCAGGTTTCCGTCACCGCCCGCGCCAGCTAATCCGCGGGCGGCGCCACCGGCCCCCAGCACGTCCGAGTCGCGGGGGCCGCCCATCGTCACCACCGGTACGCGTGCCGCGAAGACACAGTTGTTTTCCGCGCTGGTGGTTGTAGCCGGCGCTGGCGGCTGTCGCCGGCGCCGGCGCGTGATTTAGACGCGTCGAGCCGGTCGGCCACGCCGAGCTCGGAGAGTTCGGTCCGGCCCATGCGGCGGCGGCCACTGTGGGCACGGACCCCGCCAGCTCGTTCCTGCATGCAGCCACGCCCAGCAAAGCGTTTGTCACTGGGGGCACCAGCTAAACGTTCCTGGCCCGCATGTAGTGATGCCGCACTATGCACCACGGTACGCTGCGCTGGAGCTGTGAACGTCCCTGGATGCAGGGGGTGAGAACGGAACTATTACATGAGTGGCAATTATGGCGACAGCGCCAGCCACCGCTGCGTGCCAGTCTTGGCGGTGGCCGCCGACGGCGGACGCGCGCGCACGGCGATTGGGGGGTAGGGGATGTAGTGGGATCGGGGTGGGACGGGATGCGTGCGTGACTCGCTTGGAGGGGGAAGGGGGACAAGCGTCGCTTGCTAGTCAGAAAATGCCAGCTCCTCGATCGATGACCCGCCCCGCCCACATGTCGGGCTACAAAGTGGCGGCGCAGCCCACGCGCGCGCTTTTTGGCATGCCACGACTTGTATGTGCGCAACGATGGGGGCCGTGGACGCGCGATGCTGGCATGGTCGTCGCGTAGTCCGCTGCCTCCGCCACTGCAGTCGATGAACACGGCGGTAGCTTTTTCTTTCTGTTTCTATTCGCCAAAAACGCGTTGCGGACGACGAAAAGTAGCACGGTGTGTGCTGTTTCCAGTCACATGTATCACCCGTTTCCGGCTGCTCAATCTGTCTTATCGTCCGTGTGCCATGCTATTCAGACCCTGGGGGCTCGTATGCGAAATGCTCGCCACTCTGGGAACGGCGGTGAGACCGGGAGTTGAAAAAATGCTTTCACTCTGAGCACACAGATCTGGTCTGACGAACAAATCGCATGTCGACGGCTGCAGCATACAAGCACAGAGAAAAGAACAAACAGAGGAGTAGTAAACCAACTGCATACAGTAGAAAACAAGAGCACCCGGCGACTATCAACGCGAAAAAGGTGCTCAGCAAGAGGCGTCTCTCGTCCCATTAGTCATCGTCACTGCCCTCCAATGCATCCCAGAGGATTTTCAAAGTGTCCCTGGCGGCATCGCTGCCTTCACCATCCCCCTCGGACTGGCTTGGCATCTGGATCAGGGCTGCGTCTGCCGTCGTGAGGCATGATGGCGCCGACGTGGCCCGCGTCCACATCGTGGGCTCGTCGTGCTCCGCCACCAAAGCTGACCGGCGCTCGATTGGCGCGCCGGGGATTGCTTCCACCGTCGGTGCCAGCGTGGGCCGCGGGTGGCTGCCCCACAATGCCATCGAGGACAATGGTCGTGGCCAATTCCTTGTTAAGGGAGGCGGCCGCGGAGCGCTCCTTGGCCGCGTAATTGTGCCGACCGACTGGTGTCCGCGCCGCGGGTGGCTTGGCCACACGTACCGACTTGGCGCCTTTTCCAAGGCGGGCGCTCGTCCGCCTCATCGGTGGCAGTGGCCCAGCCGGCAAACGACCCACATATCTGGGTGCCATTAGCTCTGGTTGAGCCTCGGTCCATGTTCTCTGTCAGAGGTAGCTGTGCCGTGGGCGGCACGCTCGGCAGTGGGGGTGCCGCCCGTGTCACTGTGGCCGGGGCAGAACCCACCGGAGTGCGGCCAACAAACGCTTGCACGCCAGCCGGCGCTTCCTCACCCACACCGGCAGGTACTGGTAGCGCACCAGCCGCTGCCGCGCCACCTGTCGCCACCTCAGCCGCTCCGTCCACCAGCGGCGGCACCGAGGGTGCTGCGTTGAACGCCTCCGGCAGCTTCAGTCCGGCGCTGGCCAGGATCTTGACTGCCTGCGCCTCCCAATACAGCTTGCCGGCCGGAGATACCATCATGAAAGGCTGGCTCATCGACATCATCTGGTTGCGCTCGGCGGCTGCATCGCCCAGGCGCTTGATCGATGTTGCCATGTTAGCGAACGTGCTCCCATCCGAAAACTCCTGCGACCTCGCCGTTTTTGCGGCCCTGTTGCCAATTGGTCGCGCCGCCCATGTCGACTTATCCTCTTCGCTGTCGACTTCCCCGTCATTCGAGCCCGATGCGCTGCTATCACCTTCCGCGTCGTCGGCAGCAGCAGAGCGGACGGCACCATCGGTTGAAGCACCACCGTCGGCGGCGCCTGCGGCGACGGCAGCTTTGATGGCAGCACCTGCGGCCGCAGCCGCCTTCTTGACCTTCTTCGTCGCCTTAACTTTGGCGGCAGCCGCCTGCTGCTTTTTTTGTGCAGCGTGGAATGCGGTCGCGGCGGCGTTAAACTTGGGCGTCTTATACAGCATCTTGAATGCTTCGGTGTAGATGACCGTGGGCGTCTTGTTGCGGCGCTTGGTCTGCTTGCCGCTGATCTCGTCTTCGGCTTGGTCGCCCCGCACCCTGGCGTACGCGTTGGCGCCGGCTCACGCGGCTACAGCCGCAGCGATCACGTGATCCTCGTTCATGTTGCCCGTGAGCTTGCAGTCATCGTTGCCCTTCACCAGGAGGTAGTAATGGGACTGCTCCATAGCGCCCGCTGGTACCTTGGCCCAAATCTTACGCATCGCCGTAGGCCCGCGCTTCAACACGCAGAGTGGCCCTTCTTCGGCTCCTGCTTGAGCAGCCAATTGTCGCAGATGGCCGCCCAAACCTCGTCGCGAGACTTGTCCGTCCCATTGATGCTGTCGTGGGAGCACGCCAACCACACCGTGACGAGCATCAAGATCACTGGCATGGGCCACGCGCCGTTCGTGCCCATCTTGGCAGAGGGGAGCGTCACATGCGACGGGGATCAGGGCCTGCGGGGTCCTCAACAGCTACGCTCGTCGCCCCCATAGGAAGACAGGGTGGCGGCTTGCGGCGCGCGACGGCCGTCATTAGATCTCTGAGTGGAACGGAGACGAGGCTGCGTGCGATTGACATGCGGGCGTGCATCGCCATCCGTGCTCACAGGGCTGGAATCTCGGCCAAGCACGAGAGTAAGGGCGCAGGGGAGTAATTGGCCACGGACCTGCTCGTTCAGGCCACCAGTTGAGCATAGGGGAACAAAGAGAGGTTGTGGGGTCGGCGCCGCAGCCCAAGTGACAAAATGTGAGCTCTAGAGGCATGAAAGTAAACGGACAGTCCTCCCTCAGAAACTGGGTTGATGCCTGGGTCAGGCACGTCCAACACAATCCGCCGGGAAAGAAACGCACCTGTGTTCGGCGGCCGGGGAAACCAAGGCCACCGGCGTGTGCACCTTAACGTGGCTACGTTGTTGGTCAGCCAACTCAATGGTAGTTGCTGACCACACACTGTCCGACGACAATGCTGCTGGCTACACCCACGCCACGTCTCATACAAGATGAGGCGGCAGCTGCCGTCAGCCATAAAAGGCGGTGGCAGTTTCCGACAGCCAGACGAGGCGGCGGTCGCCGTCCTCAGCCACACTGGCGGCGGTCGCCGTCCTCAGACACAGAGGCGGCTGTCGCCGTCGGCAGCCGTACAAGGTAGCGGTCGCCGTCGGCAGCCGTACGAGGCGGCGGTCCGAGCCACCGTAGGCATGACCCATTGAGGGGACGTGTCAAGGGCAGCCCTCGACCGTTCCGACGGACGTCGCCCTCGGCCGGCAGGCCTGTACATGCGGGAATGGGTGGGAGTTGTACCAAGGAGGGGATGTGGCAGGAGGGTGGAGATGCAAGTAAAAGAGAGCCGGCGGTGACAAGGGACGGAGAAGGCCGCAAGCAACAGCTTTGAGGCCGGCAAGAGATGAACCCGGGTCACCATCAACGCCGGACCTGAGGTGAAACGAGGGTGCCCGCGTCGACACAAGAGAGCCTGGCCAATGATTAGTCATCTGAAAGCAAGGCCCCATCTGTTATTGGTCGCGATTTTCGAAGCGAGTGGACAGGGAGCGGCGCGAAACGTTGGTGTCTGCGTGAAAAGTAGAGACTTTCTGCTGCCGAGACTTGCGCGAGTCTGCGGGCACCTGCCAGGCCTGCCTCCCCTGTCGTTCAGAAGCGGTCCCACTTCTTCTGGGCGCGCGCTGGCAGAGCGTTGGGTCACCTATCCGCGAATTGACCTGCCCTGCGGGCTTGGCAGATCTTAAAAGGCCACAACGTGCACATGCCCGGACACTGTTGTCACAGAAGAAAGGTGAGGAAGTAGCATGCCGAAGGAACGTGTCATCATCATAGCGCACTTTCTTGTGAGGTTTGATCGAGATTTATCGATTGCAACACCCCTCGCGACTGTCGCGCCCTCGTGCCCTGCTGGAAGTTGGTCCGACGCGACGATGGGACAGATGACGACGTTGGTGGCACACTAAACTCCGCCCCAACAGCACCGCCCCAATAAGCGCATGTGGCCCCCTTTCATTGTAACTCCAGGTCATGGGACCAAATCATATTGGGGTCTCCACTCAGAGGGGCACACGTGGTTCGCCCAGTGGGGGGAGCTGCTCGTTGGGGCAGCTGTGGTCGGATGTGCCCTTAATACACGTGGTACGTACACGGACGCCAGTCTGGCCAGCTGCATCGTCACCAGACACAACAACCATCCAATCTGGCTCCTTACTGTCAACTCGATCAGTTACACACTTGATGCAGCGACAAAAACGACTTATACTACTTATTAAACATTTACAACCTGAACAGGAACTTTGCCCGAGGCCAGATCAAGTCTGCCTTGTCTTCACCGTTACCTAAGACGTAACTTTCCCCACCGAAATGATTTGTCAGCATTTAATCACATTATCGAGACTATTATGTATATCCTTGAACAGACTCGGATGAAGTTCGATAAAAGTAAAGTTAGAAGCGAATGGGGGCTACTCACATTCTGCTGCTTCGTTGGACCACATGTGGCTCCTGTGTGACCTCTTTGGGGCCCTATTCAAAGCGTTTCTGGGTCGTATTCAAAAGAAAAAACGCGGTCCCAACACATGGGGAGGGGGCCGACGGCAGATGGCAGCTTCAGAAGTGCAACCGAAAAAAAAGAAAAAAACTGGCCCCGAGCGGCGCCGCGTCTTGTTTTTCGTGTGAGTTCGGGTCACGGTCGATGAGAGCGTGGGGCGCGGCAGCGGGGCGCGATCGCAACCTACCCGATCAGGGAATAGCCCTCCCCGAGCTCATCGATCGTCGACGCCGCCCCCCCACTCAGGAGCGCACTGGGCACGAATTACCTGTTACATATATATATATAATATATATATTATATACTGTGCACGCGGCGGAGTGGGGGGGGCGATCGTCAGACCGATGTGGGTTCCCACCAATAGAGAGTTTTGGCACGTAATCTGACGGTCGCTTTCGACTTTATCTCTACTGTATCTGGATGTACGGGGGGCACCGGGTTTTTACTTCCGTCGGGGACTCAAGTGAGTTTCGGCAAGTAAAATTCCGGTAGTTCGACGGTGCTGTACACATCTGTGACACAGGGAGTGGCGCACCGCCGCCGGTGCGGTGACGCAGCCAGATGTGTGGTCGAGCGGTTTCATGGTTGGTGAGTGAGAGCATTGGGAGCATTGGTATGCGTACAGCGTACTGTGGTGTGTATGGGAGGGGGGGGGCAGGAGCGAGAGCGGTGAACGCGGCGATGCCCCGCGGTGACAGACAGCATCGCGGACGACAAATGCAAAGGCGAGGCAGCACACGAACAGCTGGGAAGCAGCGGCCTACCGCGAAGGGGCCGTGGCCTGCCGCTCAGCAGGTGCGGCTACCGCACGCATGGGAACAAAAACACGGCCAAGAAAGAGGACGGGGAGGCTGTGCTGTGGCGCGCAGTCTGTCTGCACAGACCAGCAACACGCTGAGTGCGTAACAAAAAGACTGTGTGGAAAGGTGGGGAGGGCGGGGCGGCGTTGGCTGGGGTTGGGCTGGGGTTCGGCATCGCGGCCCCAACAACGTGAGTGGTGGTGGAAAAAACATGAGATCGCAGGGGTGCGGATGGGTGGCGCAGCTGGGCACGAGGGGGACACCACGCGGCAACGCAACACCTGTTCTTGGCCGCAAAGTTTCCTGCTGGATGTGATCCCCTGTATTGCTGTGAAGGAGGCTGCCAGGCGACCCCCAATGTACCGAATCGGGTCGTACCAGTACGTGTTCCGGCCGTGCCACCTTCCAGTGGAGCCCCACAGGCTCGACACGTGGTCGGAATGCACCGCCGATGTACAGTCCGCTCGACTCGGGCCCGACGATATATCCCGAGAATACCGTCGGGCACGGTCGGGAATTCCTGTATCTCGACGGTATCTACGCAGCGTGGCACGATGTACAGTCGAAAGACCGTCAAAGTGACCGTCGACTTACATGCCAAAACTCTCTAATGAATGCGGTCCGCCGCCACTCCGACGATCGACTAGGTATCGGGTGTTTATGTACCAGATATTTCCGGCACGCGCATTCTCGTTGCGTGATTGACAATGTCATTTGCCTGATCTGGTTGGTCGCGTGTCAGTCATTGATTGGCACTGAATTGGATCAATAAATCTGCATCCGCCAAATAGTACTGACACATATGCCCAAAATCAGTGGTCACTATTTTGCACAGATTATGCCTGGAACCGGACAAACCGGTTAGCTATCCGTTTGCTTGGGTGCCCCCGCGGATCCACCGTATGACTCTCTTTGTATTCTCCCTTGGCGAATTCTCGGCGACACAGCTCGCGCCTGTGTCGCCTCGAAGTCATCAAGAAGTATCCCGAGAAAGCGAGTGATCAGAACCGCCGACGATGTTGAACACCCACATGGTCGTCACGTGATGGGTAGCGGCGCACCCGCCGTAGTCCAAAGTAACAGCGCGCGTCAGCTTCTGGTCTTTGCCGTAGCGTAGCCCTATCCCGTGGGTGCCGAACAGCTAACGCAGCACCGCCTTCGCCGCATGCCAGTGGGCCTGTTCCGGGTCCTTCATGAACCGCACGAGGACCCCCGCCGCGTAAGCTACGTTAGGGCGGGTGGTGGTCGCCAAGTAGAGGAGACTCCCCACAATTTCGGTGTACCGCAGCCCATCTGGCACGGGGGGGTTCGACTCGCCCCGCCCGAGGTTGACGCCCACTGGCAGCGACGCTTAGGTCGGGTTGGCTGAGCTCATGTTGAACCTTCCAGCAGGGCGATGGTCAGTCGAGGCGCTGAGAGGAACAGCGACCGATTAGCGTGGTCGCGCTCCACACAGGGTCCGAATAAGTCCTTCAATTCACGCATGTCCTGCACTTTGTATTTCTCCGACAGCACCCGTTCGCCCGGCATACCGCCCTCTAAGGAGTTGGACGCTGTCAACGTGTCGTCGACATGAATGAGCATGATGATGAGGTTGTACTGCGGGTGTTACCACAAGTACAGGTTCGGGTCAGCCTTGGCGCGCATGACGCCCGCCGGCGCAAGCGTCTCGTAGACATCGGATTTCAGCACGGGCTTGATGATCTCGCTCTCCTTGATCAGACGCCGCAGCGCGTACAGGATGACCTTGTTGTCATCCATCAGCTGCCCGGCTGACTCCAACTCTGCCTTTATCGACTTTGCCCGGCTCGAGTACATCGTCAGGTCTTCGCCTGCCTTCTTGCGGATTCTTGTTAGCACCATCTGCAGCTGTGCGCGTTGGGCGCTGGTGTGCCAGCTGAACGCCTGCTCCAGGGAGTCCCACGCCTGCTTGGATGTGGTACACGTCGATGTGGTCACAGGGTGGTGGGTCTTCACCCCGAGAATGATCTGCGACAGAGCTCGATCGTCCTTGTCCACACATTTCGCACAGACCGCAGCGTCCGTGTCCGCCTCAGGTGCGTCGGGCTGGGAGAGCCTTGCTCACAGCCCCTTCGTCCTCAGGTAAGCCCGGAAGGTGATGTTCCAAGTGGGCACACGCCAGTTAAGGTGGCTCTTACGGGTCCGTGCATGACACCCTCGATACGAGAGTCCGGCAGCCACGTGCGGCTTTCTGACAGGCCCCCTGATATTTGGGACGCGTCCCAAATAAACCCGCCACCCGCCACACGAGCGGGCCGCCCCAGTCCGCTATCAGGTGGGCTGGCAGGCCCCCTGGTACCCTCCGACCGGTTGCGGGAGTGCACGGTTCTGCACCCCCCCCCCGCAGCTGGTTCCCGCCCGCCCCCC
>ENA-ORXR01004140-ORXR01004140.1-marine-metagenome-genome-assembly--contig:-NODE-4140-length-12328-cov-3.072892_pt1 | contig 12328 bp, 10 predicted proteins | sample MGYA00237866_ERZ511479 | MGnify/ENA metagenome assembly ERZ511479 | reverse complement strand
ATGTCTGCCGGTTGCGCAGACACTCATCGCTACTGCGATTAACCGTGGAATTCAGTTTCACACAGTGTCCGTAAACAGCTCGCGGCCGATCAGCATGCGTCGTATCTCACTGGTGCCTGCGCCAATTTCATACAGCTTGGCATCTCGCAGTAGACGCCCTGTCGGGTAGTCATTGACATAACCGTTACCGCCTAATGTCTGAATAGCTTCCAGCGCACACCACGTTGCTTTTTCGGCTGCGTAAAGAATGCACCCAGCGGCATCCTTGCGGGTTGTTTCGCCGCGATCACAAGCCGCCGCAACGGCATACACATAGGAGCGGCACGCACTGGTAGTTGAATACATGTCGGCCAGTTTGCCCTGCATGAGCTGAAACTCACCAATAGCCTGACCAAACTGCTTGCGCTCGTGCACATAGGGCATGACCACATCCAGGCAGGCCGCCATGATGCCCAGTGGGCCTGCGGCCAGTACCACACGTTCGTAGTCCAGACCGGACATCAGCACATTCACACCGCGACCTTCAGCACCCAGTATGTTCTGCGCAGGCACTCGGCAATTGTCGAACACCAGCTCACAGGTATTCGAGCCACGCATACCCAGCTTGTCCAGCTTTTGTGCCGTTGTGAATCCGGGCATGCCGCGTTCAATCAGGAAGGCGGTAATGCCTTTCGACCCTGCTGAAGGGTCTGTTTTGGCATACACCACTAACGTGCTGGCGTCGGGGCCATTGGTAATCCACATCTTATTGCCATTGAGCACATAGTGATCACCATCGAGCTTTGCCGACAGCTTCATAGACACCACATCTGAACCGGCACCCGGCTCAGACATGGCCAATGCACCCACCGCCTTGCCGGCAATAAGATCGGGCAGATAACGCGCTTTCTGGGCATCGCTACCGTTGCGGGTTATCTGGTTGATGCAAAGATTGGAATGCGCTCCGTAAGACAACCCTACCGATGCACTGGCACGGCTTATCTCTTCAATAGCCACACAATGTGCAACATAGCCCATCCCCAGCCCACCTAGCGCCTCCGGTACCGTTATGCCGTGCAGGCCAAGCTCACCCATCGCCTCCCACAGATCCATTGGAAACTCGTTGCTGCGATCAATCTGGTCAGCACGCGGTGCAATTTTCTCGCGGGCAAAACGTGCAACGCTTTCACGCAAGGCGTCGACATCCTCACCCAACCCAAAGCGCATTCCTGAGTCAAACATAAGCAATCAACCTGTATCCCGTTAATCAAGCCGCATGCCTGTGCAGCACAGCATCCGGGTTCTTCAGTGCATCCAGCGCCAACGCTCTTGTTGCATCAGCTCTCTCCATGGCCTCGAGTTTTACCACACCAAATCCGCGGATTTGCGCCGGTATTTGCAACAACGTCAAGGATGCTGCCACCGTACTCTTGCTCAGTTGAGACTGCACCGCATCCATATCGTCTTCGTAGCGCTTAATCCAGTCACGCTCGCGCCGCCTCTCTGCAGTGTAACCGAACATATCCAGCGGTGTCCCGCGCAGTATTTTTCCATGCTGAAGCACACTGAACAGCTTGAGTACCCAGCTTCCAAACGCGCGTTTTTGTACTCGCCCGTGCAATCCTGGTTTACTGAGCAGAGGCGGCGCCAGATGCACCTTGAAAGAGTAGTCGCCAGAGAATGTATCCTGGAGCTGCTGCCGAAAGGCTGGCAATGAATATAGCCGGGCTACCTCGTATTCATCTTTGTAGGCCAGCACGCGGGCGTACTCGATAGCTATCGTGCGCGTCAACGAGTCGTCAAGATCAAGCTGCTGACAATGCGTGCGGAAAATGTCAACGCGCTGCCGGTATTTGAACGCCAGTGACTTATTCTGGTAGCGTTCAAGATGTTCGCTACGATGTGCGATCAGATCATCAAGCTGCTCCAATGATGGCGAACTCCCTGTCGACGCCTGATCGATCCTGAACTGGCTTGAATCAATACACAGCTTGCGCCCCCAGTGGAAGGCCAGCCTGTTGGCATCTACGGCAACCCCATTCAAAGCTATGGCTGTATCCAGTGCGTTGAAACTCAAAGGCAATAGACCGCTTTGCCAGGCATATCCCAGCATCATTATGTTGGTGGCGATGGTATCGCCCAGCTTGCCTTCGGCAACCTGCCCGAACGCCTGGAAGTGTGTGCTGCCCTTGACGGATTTTGCAATGCGCGCTTCTACCGCGCTGTACTGGAAATTGATATCACGATGCTGGACAAAACTGGCCACAGGTGCCGTTGTTGTATTCACAATGGCAGCCGTTCTATTTGAATCACACAATGTAATACCGTCACGTGATGCAGCCACCACCGCATCAGCAGCCAGTAAAAGATCCGCACTACCCGCTACGATATGCGGACTCGTGACCATGGATGCTGAACGCGCCAGTTTGACATGACTCAACACTGCACCGCCTTTTTGTGCAAGTCCGGCCATATCCAGAATCATCGACGCATTGCCATCGACATGCGCCGCCATGCCGAGCAAGGCACCAATAGTCAACACACCTGTACCACCCACACCGGTCACGGCTATGTTCCAGGCAGTATCACCCAGTTCGGGAAGGGTGGGTTCCGGTAGCACCTCGCTCATGATGTCTTGTACCGGTAGCGTATTCTTTTGCAGTGTTGCACCGTCCACTGTGACGAACGAGGGGCAAAAACCACTCACACACGAGTAATCCTTGTTGCAGGATGACTGGTTGATCTTGCGCTTGCGCCCCATTGGAGTATCCAATGGCTCAATAGACACACAGTTGGACTGAATGGAACAATCACCGCAGCCTTCACAGACGGCGCTGTTGATCATGACGCGCTTGGACGGGTCCGGCATCAATCCACGCTTGCGTCTACGGCGTTTCTCGGCAGCGCAGGTTTGTGCGTACACAATGGCATTGCATCCCGGCAGCTCACGGAGCTTTCGTTGCACCTGATCGAGCTCGTCACGGTGCATTATTTGGACACCAGCCGGCAGTTCATCCTTTGTATACAGTTCAGGCTCGTCGCTTATCAGATAGATCGGCGCGATGCCTTCTGCATGAAGTTGATGAGCAATTATTGTCGCCGATAACTCACCGTCTACCGTCTGGCCACCGGTCATCGCCACGGCATCGTTATAAAGCACCTTGTAGGTAATGTTGACACCCGCAGCCTTTGAGGCGCGGATAGCCAATAGCCCGGAGTGAAAATACGTACCGTCACCGAGATTGACGAACCGATGCTTCTCGTCAGTGTAGTGACTGATACTCGTCCATGGGACACCCTCACCACCCATCTGCGTAAACGTATCGGTGTTTCGATCCATCCACTGCACCATGTAGTGACAACCGATACCGGCCATGGCCCTGGAGCCTTCAGGCACCTTGGTGGACGAGTTATGCGGGCAGCCCGAGCAGAACCACGGTTGTCTTTCAATAGGTGCAACGTGCGCGGCGCGCTCATCGGCGCGGTGTTGCAGATAGCCCAGACGCTCCTGTATGTGATGCTTGAGCGTTTCATCAAATTCCAGCTTCAATATACGCGTGGCTATGGCGCGAGCCACACGTGACGTAGACAACGCCGCGGAAAGCGGTAGGAAGGTCTGGTCCTTCTCATCAAACTTGCCCACTATTCTGGGCCGCACGTCAGCGCGCCAGTTGAACAATTGCTGCTTGATCTGGTTCTCGATGATCTCACGACGCTCTTCAATGATGAGCACCTCTTCCAGACCTTCAGAGAATTCACGGATACCGGCGGGTTCCAGTGGCCACGGCATACGCACCTTATAGAGTCGCAGACCAATCTTGTGAGCTGCCTGCTCATCAATACCCAGCTCCGCCAACGCCTGCCTGACATCCTCAAATGCCTTGCCAGTGGCTACGATGCCAAATCGCGCCTGAGGCGAATCCAGCACTGTCTGGTCGATCTTGTTGGCTCTGGCAAACGCCAGCGCTGCATAGGCCTTTTGTTCCTGCAATCGATCGTCCTGAACCAGCGGAGGATCCGGCCAGCGGAGGTTCAGCCCGCCTTGCGGCATCTCGTAGTCTTCCGGGATGACAAAGGATTCCATCTCATCGCCGAGCTCGACAACGGCGCTCGTCTCGACGGTATCGGAGATAACCTTATAGCCCACCCACAATCCCGAAAAACGGGATAGGGCAATACCAAACAGACCAGTCTCGATAAACTCGTGAATTGACGAGGGATAGAGCACCGGCATGACTGCTGCCATGAACGCGTGATCGGACTGGTGCGGCAGGGTTGAGGATTTGGCCGCATGATCGTCCCCGGCAAAACACAAAACGCCACCATGCGATGAAGAGCCTGCCGCATTGCCATGCTTGAACACATCGCCACAGCGATCCACTCCGGGGCCCTTGCCATACCAATACCCCACCACTCCCTGCCGGTTCGCCTGATCAGACAAGGGCACTTGCTGTGTCCCCCAGATAGCGGTGGCTGCCAGATCCTCATTGATACCGGGCTGAAAACGTACATCAAGCGCCCGCAGGTGATCTTCTGCTCTTTCCAGCTGCTGATCATAGGCTCCCAGAGGTGAACCCCGGTAGCCCGTGACGAATGCAGCGGTATTCAGCCCCGCTGCCCGATCACGTCGCATCTGAGCCATTGGCAAGCGCACCAGCGCCTGCGTGCCCGTCATGAAAACACTGCCGGTTTCAGCGGTGTATTTGTCATTAAGGCTGTGCGAAACACCCATAGTCACTGCTCCGAATGTGAATCAGCACACAGTGTGCACTGATGTAGTCGATACGCGCTACTGTCTGTTGTCGGCAAATGAAAGCACCACGTTACGGCTCAATTCAAATATAAAGGGTGTTCATGATCGTTTATGTCTGGCACTCAGCGCATGCATCGGTTACGCACAGCCACTCGATGTGGTCGCCAGTATCAACGCCACGAGTTTTCACCACGTTTTCACCACATCCGGAGAATCACCTATGGCACTTCAAGACACTATCTGCACACTAGTCCCGTATTTCACCGTTCAGGACGGCAAACTCGATGAATTCAAGGCGCTCGGTGAACAAATGGTTGAAAAAACGCAATCGGAAAGCGAAGTGGCTTTTTACGGGTTCAGCTTCAGCGGCCAGCGTGCTCACTGCCGGGAGGGCTACAACAGCGCCGCAGGCATTCTGGCTCATCTTGAAAACGTCGATGGGCTACTCAAGCAGGCACTGGCCATTGCCAGCCTGGATCTGCTTGAGGTACACGGCCCGGCAGATCAGCTTGCGCTGCTGCAGGAACCTTTAAAGGGTCTGAATCCTGCGTATTTTGAAATGGAGAACGGATTCCGGCGCTGATCGAATTCAGCTGACAGGTTCACTAGCAGTAGGTCAAATCGGCAGGCAGGATTAATGCGCCTGCTGGTCTGATAGCGTATCCCGGCAATTGATATCGAGTTACAGCCCTACATCGAGTGTCACTTGTACTTTGCCATTGCCAGTCTGTCTATCTGATAGGAGTGTTTACCTGATATGTCTAATACCTCATCGCCTGCTGGCCGGCACTATCTCGTAGCCGGGTTCCTCTGGCTCATCATCAACCATTTCGGCCGGAAATCCATCCGCGAGCACCTCAACCCCCACTGCCTCTTCCAGGCGCTTGATGATGTTGGGTGACCATTCACGCATTCCGTAGCGTTCAGCACCGTCCTGGATGATGCTTATCATCAACGGATTGATTTCCAAGGGTACTCCCGCCCGGTCTGCTACGGACTGAAACAGACCGATATCCTTTAAAACCAGATCAAGTGTGAAGTTGATATCCCGAGAACCGTTAAGTATGACCTGGCTTTCAGTCTCGTGAACGAATGAATTACCCGAGGACACTTTTATCGCCTCATAGGTCGTTGCCATATCAAGGCCTGCGGCCTTGGCAGTAACCAGAGCTTCACACACGCTGAGCAAGTTGGCTGTTGCCAGATAATTAGTGACGACTTTCAACACCGATGCACTGCCCAGATCGCCGGTATGCAGGATACGTCTACCCATTGCCTTGAGCACGGGTAACAGTGTGTCAAACACCGCTCGGTCACAGCCTGCAAAAATAGCGATGTTGCCCGTTGCAGCCCGGTGGCAGCCTCCCGATACAGGGCAATCGACAGCGTGCCCACCCTTTGCTGCTATCAGGGAGCCTAGTCGTTTTACCTCAGCCTCGTCGGTGGTGCTCATCTCAGCCCATAAAGTGCCTGGAGTAAGCCCCTCCAATACACCATCAGGGCCCTCTACAACTGTGGCACTGGCAGCTGGCGAAGGCAGACAAGTGATAATGATATCGCACGTCTCAGCCATGCTGGCCGCACTGTCGCCAAACGTGGCCCCTGCCGCTATCAACGAATCAGCTGCAGATCTATCCAGATCCCTGACAGTTACTTGAAATCCATTTCTGCTCAGGCTTCCCGCCAGTTTACCGCCAACGTTACCCAGGCCAATGAATCCAATATGCATATTGCTTGTTTTCTGTGATTTAGGGATGGTGAAACAATAACCTGTTTATTTTTTCACGACTCCTAAGGCTGTTACCAGCCACCACGAAAATTGTTTGCATCGTATCGTGCAGCCAGTGTTTCTTTAAGGCGCTTAAGCGTCTTAACTTCCGCCAGAAAATGAATCATAGACTGGTGTCTGTCATCAATTTTCTTCAGATGAGCCTTTATCTTGCGCGAAACGGTAGCAGGCTTTAGCGAGTAAAACTCCGAATAAGCCATTCTGTGCATCGGCGATTGATAGATGATGTCGTCCATCCGTTCCTGCTGCTGATTAAGGTATTCAATTAATACCGATTCCAACGCTTGCTCATCCTCTGTTGAGAATGATGACGCGGCCGTTGAATGCTCTTCATGCAGCTTCACGATGGTAATGAGATCGCGCTCCTTGCGCGCCTTGAGCAACTGCGACATCAAGTCATGCTTTTCGCTTCGACGCTGCTCATCCGGTTCCTTATCGGGATGCAACACGGCTGCTGTTTGCTGAAACAGTCGCTTCAGTACTTCATCGGTAATCAGATTCTCGGACGAGCGGGCTGACGGGCTGTCGCTCTCATCTTCATCCTCATACTCATCTTCATCACCTTCAAATTCTGCCCTAAGCTTGCGCAATAGCTCTTCCAGTGCTTCTTCTTCCGCCGAATCATCATCAAATTCCACCTTCATGGTGTCATCAAGGTCATCGTCATCTTCTTCGGTAAAATCGCCCTGTGCATTGCCTGTATGCATGCCTGAATCGTCCGGATCGACATCGTCATCAAAGCCGAAAAGCTTGTCCAGCTGCTCTGCCTCGGACAGATCACTGTCCGGATCCAGCTCGAACCCGAACTCGGCAGCTCGCAACACAGCCATCTTGTTTTGCAGAGGCTCGTCCAGCAGTCCCATCACCATCAGCTCGGACAGGTTCTGCTCCAGCCAGTCGTTGAGTTCGGCGCGTTGCCATTTCAGTAACGATTTTTTACCGGCAAAATCAATCTGGCGATAGACCAGGTCTCGGATGGTTTCACCCATCTGACGCTCGGCTGTCATTATCTCATTACTGACACGCCGGACCAGAGCATCCAGCTCTTTTTCCAGCTTCTGGTTATCGCTGGCCAGCGCTTCGGCCTCAGACCACAGGCGCTGAAATCGTGACTCGGGCGCTTGTCTGTTTTTCTTGCCGGATTTACCGGGAACGATCTGCTGGGTGGTCATATCTGACGGTAAGTATGAAGGCCAAGGCAGTTTACAGCAGTGGCTCTGACGATGGCGACAGGGTCACGCATTATCACAAGGATGACTGGCAAAAAGGGCAGTGCTTTTCTGTGATCAGCTAGGAAAGTCACAGTTTAGTGCAGGTCGATGCGAGCCAGCTATTTACGCCAGATAATCGTGAAATCCGACACGCAGTCGCGGTAATCCGCAAAGCCCGACATCGAAAACAAAATTTCTTTGTAAGAAACCTCACGGCGTGCAGACTAACGCATCATGACCACTCACTCCGAGCAGAACGAGCACAACACGCAAGACACGCGGTACCTTGAGGCCGTTGAGTCTTTTGGAGCCAGCTTGCAAAGGCTCGTGCGCGCGGCAGAGGCAGATCGTGTGCGCCAGCAAGATCTACTGCAGGACATCCATTTAGCTCTCTGGCGGAGCTTTGCAACATTTGATGGCCGCTGCGCTTTGAGCACTTGGGTATTTCGAGTCGCCCACAACACTGCCGTCAGTTACGTGATACGTGAGCGACGACAAGTGTCCAGACCCATGCAACTGGATGAAATTGAAGGCATTCCCGATTCCATAAGCCTGATGCAGCTAATTGAGACTGAGGATGCGCTCGAAAAGCTCTACACCTGGATCCGCCAGCTCAAAACTGTCGATCGCCAGGTTCTTACACTCTACCTTGAAGAACTCAACGCCCAGGATATCGCCGACATCACGAGCATCACATCCGGCGCCGTCGCCACCCGCATATCTCGACTCAAACTACAGCTGGCGAAAGATCTCAATGAGGCCAATCATGATTGATCGCGACCCCTTACAGATTTTGTGGAAATCGCAAGAGCAGGAGCAGATGCAGATGCAGATGCGCACACCGGATCCAGATCAGAAGCCCGGGCAAATGCAATCGCACGAGCAGAAGCGCGATCAAACGCAGAATCTTAGTACACCAGATCTGTCCGATATTAAATCCCGTGCCTCACGTTTCCAACACGTGACAAGCAGACGCAACCTATACGAATACATCGTGTCAGCCTTTGTCTTTTACACGTTTGGTAGAACAGCATTTAACACAAACAATACTCTGCTTATGATTGCCTCTGTCATGTGCATGATCGCTGTCGTGTTTGTCTGCTTCAAGCTCTATGGCCTTGCGAACGAATACACGCGTAACGGACTGGATAGGGCAGACAATGTGTTGAATTTTCATCGATCAATGTTAGTGCAACAACGCGATGCATTAGTGAGTGTCTGGCGGTGGTACCTCGCACCGTTTATACCGGGTGCGGTACTGTTTATTTTCGCCAGCCATTTCTACCATGGCAGCACTGCGCCACTGTCTACAAGCATACTATTTGTATTTTTCAAGTATTTGATTGCGGGAGCGGTGTTTTACGGAATTCATTGGCTCAATACGCGCGAGGCGAAAAAAATTGACACTGAGATAGCAGAGCTCGATTTACTGGAAACTCATTCTATTAAAGACCAGTAACGCCTGAGTTCAGTGTCACACTCACTACAACGTTAACTCATGCTTGACGAGCAAACGCTCAGCGCTGTCGTTCCACACATCCATGGTCGCTATCTTGTTATCAATAACCAGAAACCGGTCAATATAGCGATTGCCTTCAAACGGCTCACCGTCCGGCCATTCACCGTAGAGTGTACCGAGGCTGTACACCACCACGCCATCTGCAGCCTGGCACTCATCAAAGCGACCCAGGCGCTTTTTAACCCATGAATAGCGGGATTTGTTAATCGATGTTGGCCCAGATGGGTGGTCGAAAACCTTGCCTCCAGTGAATGTGATAACAACATCATCAGACACGTAGTTAGCGGCCAGATCAGGGTCTGGTTTCATTGAAGCCTCGAGGTACAGGCGAACAATATCTGCCTCCTTCGACAGAGAATGGAATGGGTTTTCCGTATCTGACATGTCTGCTCCCTGTAAGAAATTAGCCAGCTGTCATTATAAGTCAGTAACAGCCAACAGACTCGCCATATAGTGGTGCTTCAACGCGCCTTTGCCGCACTACAGAAGTGCAAGCAATATGGTTGAACACTCGTCCGTGCTAGCTATGTCATTGCTTTTACTCACATAAATTGGATGGCATAGCCATTGCCCGCCTAGTAATACCGATAACCCGAAAAAGGAAGCGAGAATGGTCGACAAAAATCTCAGGAACTCTACTCGAGTCAAACATCTGGTTTGCATAGCCGCACGAATCACCGTACCAATCCTGTTATTGCTTGGCGTAGCGAATGCGTCGGCACAGGACAGCGTAAAGATCGGTCTGGTAGCGGCGCTGAGTGGTCAGTCTGCAAAGTCAGGAGAAGCTATAACACGTGGATTGTCCATCGCCATAGACGAAATCAATGCCGCTGGTGGAGTGCTGGGCAAACCTATCGAGCTCATCAGCCGCGATGATGAAAGCAACCCCGGCAAGGGCCTTACGGCCGCCAGAGAACTGATTCAAAGGGAACGTGTCGCAGCACTCATCGGTGGGCTGGACACACCGGTATCGTTCGCTATTGTACCTTTCGCTAACCAGATGAAAATTCCGTTTTTAGGCCCTTGGGCTGCCGGCACGGGGATTACTGTCAACGGTGCCAAAGAGAACTACATTTTTCGCGTTTCAGCGGTTGACGAGTACGTTGACGAGGCTATTACCGAATACCTTGTTTCTCGCTACGACGTGAAGAAGCCCGGCATGATACTCATCAACAATCCCTGGGGTGAGTCGAACGAGAAAGGCCTGATGAAAGCCTTGGAGAAACGCAATATGGAACCCGCCGGCATCGAAAAATTCGAGTCGACTGACATTGACGTAACGCCACAGCTTACTCGGTTGAAAAATGCGGGTGCCGATTCGCTCTTTATGGTTGCTAACGTTGCACCTTCAGCACAGGTAGTCAAATCACTGGACCGCATGGGTTGGGATGTACCGATTGCGTCGCACTGGGGTCCTGCGGGAGGGCGGTTCACTGAGCTGGCCGGCACGGGTAGTGAAACAGTTCACTTCATCCAGACCTACAGCTTTGCAGGAGAGATGGACGAGAAAGGATCTGCCGTTTTCGCAGCGTTACAGGCGAAGTATCCGGAAATAAAAACGGTGGCCGATGTTACACCTGCGGTTGGTATCGCAAATGCCTATGATGCAATGTTGCTATTGGCCGCTGCCATTGAGAAAGCTGGATCCACAAGCGGGCCAGCCATTCGACAGGCCATGTACGACATCGAGAATATAGAGGGTCTGATTAAAACGTATGCAGATCCGTTCAACCCTGACAAGCAGGATGCACTCGGGCCTGAAGATTACATTTTCACTCACTTTGTGGACGGTGAAATTCTGCCACTCGACCAGTAGACCGGAAATCCAACATGACCCTCTTTGTCATGGCATTAGTCACCGGTGTTGCACTGGGCAGCATCTACGGCTTGATAGCCCTTGGCTTTCAGATAACCTACTCGGTGTCTGGAACCGTCAATTTTGCACAAGGCAGTGTAGTCATGCTGGGTGCTGTCAGTGGATACATGATTTATCAGTTTGCTGGCGATATGCATTGGATCGCCTATCCGCTGGCGATATTGCTGTGTGGCGGGTTTGGCGCACTGGTAGAACGGGTTCTGGTGCGCCCGTTCGCCAGACGCCACAATGAAGGGTGGCTCATGGCGACAGTGGCGGGCGGCATTCTGCTGGATAACACGGCTTTGTTTACCTTCGGCAACGAACCCCGTATGTTTCCTTCCCCTCTGGTCAATGACACTATCCAAATAGCCGGTGTGGGGCTGTACCCTCTCCAACTGCTGATCCCAGTGGCAACCCTCGCCATCGCAGTGACACTTCATGTGATCTTCAACCGGACGCAACAGGGAACTGCTTTGTTAGCAGTCGTTCAGAATGCAAAGGCCGCCTCATTGATGGGCATCAACACCCAGAGAATGATCACGGCTTCCTTTGTATTGTCTGCCATGCTGGCAGGTCTGGCTGGACTGCTCATCGCCCCTCTGGCGTCAGTGCATTCCGACATGGGCGTTCTATTCGGACTCAAGGCGTTCGCGGTGGCCATACTCGGCGGTATGACCTCCGCCTCGGGCATCATGATAGCCGGCCTCATTTACGGTATTGCAGAGGCTTTGGTCACCAGCTACTTCGGTTCATCGCTAACGTCAATCGTTGTATTCAGCGCGGTCATTCTAGTGCTGGTAATAAAGCCCAATGGTCTTTTTGGCCGATCTGCTTTGCACAAAGTCTGATTCTCTATCGTGAAAAATCAAATGATTGGTAATGTGCAGATGGCCTTACTCCTGAGCGTGTTGTTTGGCTGCGCCGTGGCCATATCGATCGGTGCTGACTCGGGCTACACGCACTTCATTATCACTCTTGTGGCCATCAGCACAATCACGGGCGTAGGCTTGAATGTTCTGTACGGCTTGACTGGCATGATTTCGTTTGGTCACATAGCGTTTCAGGCGATAGGAGCGTATACCTGCGCTATCCTGATGCTGCAGGACGTCAATTTTTTCATCGCACTGCCGGTTGCCGCTTTACTGACAGCTGTCACAGGTTTGCTTCTGGCGCTGCCGGCCGTGCGCGTTGCCGGCCCTTTCCTCGCAATGGTCACCAT
>ENA-ORXR01004138-ORXR01004138.1-marine-metagenome-genome-assembly--contig:-NODE-4138-length-12332-cov-16.260302_pt1 | contig 12332 bp, 12 predicted proteins | sample MGYA00237866_ERZ511479 | MGnify/ENA metagenome assembly ERZ511479 | reverse complement strand
GGGGGGGGGGGGGGGGCGGCGGCGCCTGCTGCACGCTCGGGCTGTGACCCGCCGTCTGGTCACGGGGCGGGGGTGGTCGGGCGCTGCCGTGGCGTGCCGTCGGGCCGTGTGGACCCGCCGGCGCAACGGTGGGGCCGTCGGGCGCCTGGTTGAGTGGCCGCGGTCGTGTTGCTGGTGGCGCTCGTGTGGGGTGTGGCTGATGCACACCCCCGGCCCGTGTACAGGGAGGAGTACGGGCGACGAGGTGAGTGTGAGGTGGTGTATCCTTCTTGCTGGTGGTCATCGATTGTGTCGTGTTGCGCGAGACGTCTATTCGTCCGACGCGCGCTTGTGTGCTGTTGTGCGTGTGCATTGTGGTCGCTCTGGGGTTGCGCAGACCCGCCAATGACAAGTGTCTGTCGTTTTCTTCCTTCCTGTGTCCCTCCGACTTTCGTAGTGTATGGCCGATGTCGCTTCGCAAGAGCGTCCAGCGACATCAAGGATGGGAGGGTACCGCAGTACTGGCAAAAAAAAAAAAGCAAAACACGATTGAATAGGAAAAAAGCAGTAGGCCGACGCGTACGCGCGCCCGCTCCGTTGAGGTGGGCTTCTACCCATCGTGACCCCCCCCGTGGCCCCCTAAACCAACCGCAGTGGCTGCCAGTTGCGCTCAGCGCCGCCCGGCGACGGGTGGGTGCCGCTAAACTTGCCCTGCTGGGCCATGGAGTTGGCACGCGCGAGCTGCGTCAGCAGCGCCTGCGCCTCGTCCTTCTTGGCATCGTCGCCAGCCCACAGCTTGAGCACCGCAATTTGCAGCGCGCGGCCGTACGAAAAGTTCCACGCAAACGCCGCGCGCTTGCCCTCCTCGAGCGTGTTGAGGAGCTGCAGGTTGGCCGTCGCCTCCGCGTCCGACATGCCTCCAGAGAGGAAGTGAATGCCGGGCATGGCGCCGGGCACGCCACGCATCATCGTCTGGATGGTGTACTTGGCCACCTCCTCCGCGGAAACCTTGGTCGGGCAGTCGTTGCCGGGGTTGACCTGCAGGTACATTTTCAGTGAGGCAGCAGACGGGTAGTGGAACGCGCAAAAAGCAGAAAAAGGAAACGTACGGGAGGGCAAAGCAGAACGTCAGTAGCAGAATAAAGCACAGAGGCCTACCCGACAATCACCGGGTTCCAGCGTATCACATCCCAACCACAATGAAATCCTGCACCACAAGACGATGAAACATACCATGTTGGGCTTCAGCAGCGCCGCGTCGAGGCAAACGTCAAACTCATTGAGCGCGCGGAAGGTGTAGCTGAGCACCCGCTCCGTATAGTAGGCGGTCGTCTCAATGTCATGGTCCCCGTCCATGAGGATCTCCGGCTCGACAATGGGCACGAGCCCCGCGGCCTGGGAGATTTGCGCGTACCGCGCGAGCGCGTGGGTGTTCTCAATAATGGCCGCGTCCGACGGCGCACCGTCCTCCTTGCCGATGCGCATGACCGCACGCCACTTGGCAAAGCGCGCGCCCTGCGCGTAGTAGCGAGCGCAGCGCTCCGGGAGGCCGTCCAGGCCCGTCGTGGCCGTCTCGTTCTTGGTGCGGGGGAGGGCAGTCAGGCCCGTATCGACCTTAATGCCGGGCTTGATACCCTGCTCGTTGAGGACGTCGACAAACTGCTTACCGTCTCCAGTGCTCTGGAAAAGCGTCTCCTCAAACCTGTGAGCAGCAAAAAGACAGAACGATGCAGTCTATGGAACAGCAGCAAACATAGTCAGTATCCTAGCACAGACATCCAACTTCCAGTGGCTCGTTGAGGAGGCCAGCCAGAACACACAGCGACACCCAGTTGCCAACACCTCCACTCGGCGACCACCTGAGGGTGAGACTCGATGTACACAGCATCCAATCCCAACGTACATGATGCACCCCGAGATGTACTGGCCGAGGTCCGGCGCGGTGTACAGCAGCTCCCTCCACCGCCGCCGGTTGGTCTCTGTGTTCTCCAGGTTGACCATTGCCAACCGCTTGCCCGTCGTGCTGTTGCTCTCATCCGACGCCAGGATACCCCGCCCGTTGCGTGCAATGTAGTTGGCCGTCTCCTTGAGCTCCGCCGCGTACGGGTTGGTGCGCTCAAAGATGCCCGCCTCAAAAGTCATTGTCGGGGCGGCAGGGGCGACGCGGGCGGCGACCACCGGCGCGGGCGCCCAAGTGCCATACGCACGAGACGCCGACACGGACGCAGCAGTCGTGCGGGTCACCGACGGCGTCACCGCCACGGGGACAAAGGCCGCCATGGTGATGGGTAGGCAGGGGGGGGAGCGACGTGATGGTTGGGGCAGGTGGGGAGTAGGTGGTGGGACAAGGAAACAGCAAGCTCCACGAGTTCGGCTGGCTCCGGGCAGCGAGACGGGGACAGACAGCTTCAACACAATGCCGAAAAGAAAGGCTGATGCGACCAAACACGGTCGCTGGGGCAGAGCGCGCGTGCTTGGCCAGCGCGTGATGAAGGCCCCAGACGTCTAGACGAGGGTGCTGAATGGCGGGCCTTGCTTGGGGCATGTCTGAGAGGCCTCCCCTCAATGGGGGTTCAATGCAGACTGGTGGCGATGAGCTGCGCATGTGTGGCCGACAATGCGCTTGAGGCGATCCGCAGCTCCCACATGTTCCATCTCCGACTAATCTCAAGAGTAGTCCCCCTGTCCGCTCTGTCGATCGGGCAGGAGAACACGGGAAAAACTGACAGATAGACGAAGAAGCATGAGACAGAGCTCGTTGGGTACGCCAAGAGAAGCACGACAGGTCGAAAAGAGGTTGCTTTCTGGTCTGAGGCTCGTGGCAGGTGCGCATAAAAACAGTGGTGAGGCCACTTGCTCTCCATTCGAGGCACAGCAAACGCATAGAGTATGACAGTATCGCGTTGCATTGGGTGATCATAGCGTAGAGTGGTCAAAGCAGGAATGGCGTCGCCGCAAGATAAGAAGAGAGACATGAACAGCACAATAAGAAAAGCATTCAAAGCTGTCTTAACGGTTCAAGAATACATTGTTGGAAGAAAAAAGGCGCCACGGGGGAGCAATCAAAAAATAAATGACCATGGACACGATCTAGAGAGGGATGACCAGGGCGCCGCTCCGACGCGCCCACCCTCGAACAAAAAGAAGGGACCCCTCGGCAGCGGCGGTAGGCGTCCAATGCCTCACCGCCGTTTGCCGCTTCCCCCCCCCCGCCGCGTCGCGACCGTCGCGGGCGTCGTGTAACCCGGCTCCCCGCGGTAGTCGGACAGGTCCGCCGCGAGCGTAATGACAATGGCGGGCGTGGCGACCGCCGCCCGCCGTGACGGCGACGCCAATGGCGGGCGCGGCAGTGCGGCGGTGCCCGGCAGGGGTGGCACCGCCGCCGACCGCAGCTGGGTGAGCACCGATAGGGACGGGACGAGGCGGCGGAGCAGCTCGCACACGGTGATGGCCTTGGCAATGGCCGCGCCGGCGGCGACAAGCGTGACACCCGGGCCCGGCTCCCGCGACTGCGGCGCCAAGTGAAGTGCGCAGAAGGCCAGGACGAAAGACCGCAGGCCGTTGGTCACGGCGTCGTCCCGGCCCAACGCACAGCCCCAGCGACACATGCGAAGAGAAGACAAACAGTAGACAAGAAAAACAATACATCACACCATGCAAATTGGTCGTAAACACCGCGTCAGCGTGGATTCTCATGGAGCCCCCAGGCCTGGTCCCAGCGGCGGCAGTGCACGCACGTCGCAGAGAAAAAGGCTCCCGCCCACCGTCCCGGCCGACAACAATAGTCACGCCCAGGCACCTGGGAGTCGCCAGCCGCATCATCACTGCACCTCCACCAGTCCGAACCTCCCCTCCCCCCTCTTTACCAGCTACCTCCCGCCCCCCCCCCTTGACCACGTACCAGCAGCAGCGGCAGTGCGGTCGCCACAAACGAAGCTGGCGCACCGTCCCGCGTGATGGCTACCGGGTACGCCCCCACTGGTGGCGGCACGCCCGTCGATGCCGTTGGCGGTGGCGGCCGCCCGCCCGCCCGCAGGCGGCCACGGGACGGCGACCGGTGACGGCAGCCCGCCGACCGCGGAACGTCGTTGGCGTTTGCGTCGGCAGCCATTGTCGGGCAGAGGGGAGCGCGGTGACCAAACGGCGAAGGGAAGGAGCAGTGGCAAGCAGCAAGTGGTGAGCGACGGCCGGGCACCGAGGACGTGAAGGAGGAGGCGATACACCGCCCCGACGGCAGCGTCCGTGGGGCCGGGGCCGAAGGCGCGTTGGACACCTCGGGTGCGCAAAGGGGTACACGCGCAAGGAAGAGCGCAGGTGGCGGAACCACTGCCTGTACCCTCTGCGTGCCCGGGACGCGGGAGCTTGGGGGTGGGGTGGGTGCTGCAAGCAACGCCACCCGCACAGCCGCACCCCCGCCTGGGACGCCTCCGCGTGGCCCTGGTCGCGTGGAAGCGGCATGGAGTGGAAGCACACGCGGGGATCAGGGCGTGGCGTAAATAGATCCGTCGTGTGGCTGACGGACCCGAGGAATCTGAAATACAATTCTCACTGGACCTGCGAGTTGTGCAACATAGTTGGACTGAGCTCGCGATCAATGAATTGTCTCGCTCGGGCCCCTTGCTCCTGGTGGCCGGCTGCCGCGTCCATGACGCAGCGCCATCCACACGGATGCACCGCCTGGCTCATTCCTTCTCCATTGCTGCGCGTCAAACCTTATTCGCCACCGCCAGCTGAAATACACTTGGTGGCCCACGCTGACGGTCACGGCCCGTCAGCACAATGGTCACTCGGCCCCGCTGGTGGTCCGAATCGGTTTCGCCACGCCGATTGGTGGGCCCACCGGCGTGCATCCTCCACGGGCGCGAAGCTCGGTCCCCTCAGCATGCCGCCGAGGCGAGATCATCTCTGTCGTGATCCATCATGGCGTTGGCGCCACGTTGGCGCCCCGGCGTCACGATTCATGAAACACCTCAGTTTTTTGCAACAAAGCAACGCCGCCTCCTTGGGACCACACACACGCCTGGCAAGCGCGGGCCCGCTTCCCATTAACAATTGCCGCGTGCGCACCCATTGGTCAAAGACCCAGTCACACGAGGTGGTGCGCGTGTTGAAACTGCCCGCCACTCGCGCGGGGACCACAAGAACGGACAAATGGCTCTTCTCTCTGCTGTTTCTTGCGGGCTTTCGCGGATGCGCCGCTGTGAGCCGCTTCGCTCGGCGGGTCAAAGTCAGGTGGCTGCCTGCCGCGCGTCGATCAGGCCTCGCTGTGACGGACGCTGGTGCGGGACCCCGCCACCAAGGACTCCATCGACGTGTGTCAGGCGGCGTGAGTCGTGACGTGTTGTCAATTCTGGCGTCCCAGGTGGGCCGTGTTTGCATCGCGTGCAGCTGGCTGTGGCTTGCCAGACAGCATCGCTGAGGTGATGCCACCACTGAGCGGCTCGCTGAGAGACCCAGCCGACAACACACGTGGCTCAGCGTTGTGTACAAGAAGAGTGTATACCGTTCCGCATACAACTCGACATGCAGCCACACCAGCTCATCGACGTCCTCAACGTTCACGGTTTCCCCTACCTCCTCACAACAGGCTAGCCCACCTCGACTTGAGTACATCCAGGCGGTGACTGCACTTCATCATCCTTGCTCCAACCTTTTCCGTCCGCGTGAACAGCTGTCCAGGAGCTGCTCGCTTGCTCTTTCACCCTTCGCAGCAGCCACAACCGCCATGGGGTCTACAGATAAGGTTAAGGGAGCAGCCCCAGTCAAGATCCGCAAGTCGGTACGCCTGAGGTTTCTGCCTGCTATGATGGCCGCGGCTGTGGACTGTCGAGAGTGTGACGCCGCCGGCCCACCTACTCGCTCTCTCCTGGTGGATTGCCTCTTGGTCGGACGCAGCCACTGACACCGTTGATGAATTCCGGCATGCGCTGTTCTGTGTCCTTGCTCGTGATCACTCGCGTACTTCATCTCGCCCCTCTTCCCCTTATTCGCCTGCAGGCTGGCTGCGTGCCAGTCCAGATGGGACCCGACGGGTGGCAGGTGCTCCTCGTCTCGACGCGCAAGCATGACGACGTGTGGGTCTTCCCCAAGGGCGGCGTCAAAAAGGTGGAAAAGCCCAAGGTCGCCGCCGTCCGGGAAACGCGCGAGGAGGGCGGCGTCACCGGCACGCTCGGCGCCAAGCTCGGCACCTTTGAGTTCAAACACGGCCCCCAAAAGATGTGGCTGTTGTACGTCGACACGGTCATGGCCGACGACGACCCCGCGTGGGCGGAGCGCGTCAACCGCCCCCGCCGGTGGGTGTCCCTCGCCGATGCGCCCGCCTGGCTCAGCCCGACGCCCGAGCAGCAGGCCGCGTCTGGCGCACGCTCCCGGCGGCAACGCCCCGAGCTGCTCGCCGTTCTCGACGCGGCCGTCGCGGCGCTCGCGCCTGGTCTCTCGGACGGCGCGTCGACCGTCACGTCGGAGAAGTGGGAGGGCACCGAGGCGGCGACCGCCGAGGCGGCGACGGCCACCACTCCCCACTGTTGCGACGCGTGTCTGGGAAAGATGGACGGCTGCGAGGGGAGGGGGTGCACCCCGGCCGCGCGGCCGGTAGTGCTCGTGGCCATTGGCCATGGCGTGTCGGCGGCGGGGGTCTTGACGTCCATCCGCAGCGTGGGGGGGGCCGTCCGCATTCCGGGTATGTGCGTACACTAAATTTTAGCCGGGCGGGCGTCGTTTGAAGGCCGTCCTAGCTGCTGTGCACAGAGCATCTCCATTGAAGTTAGCTACATGGTTCATATTGCGGTTTGTCGAGTGCGTGCGCATGTGGCGCCGCGTGTTTCCCCCAAAGACACCCTCTGCGCCGTTGCATGCGCTGCGTGCCACCCGACTTCGACGGGAGCATCGACCCTCACCGCGCTCGTCGACACACTAGCGATGGGCGACCGCGCCACTGCCGTGCCGCTCCGCGGCACCGCCGGCACCCGCCCCTGTCCCCACAAACGCGAGGCAGGGAGGTACCGCGGTACGCCGTCCGCTGTAGTTCACGGACGGCGCATCGGTCGTGAAACGGCCTGGACGCCTCGTCCGCTTCGGGGCGCTGTCGGAGGAAGTCCCTTCCCCGAAGGGGAGGACGGTCCCTTTGGAACGGATGCTTGCCGCCGCCGCCGCCGAGGCCGGTGGCTCGACAGCCTGCTTGCATGGCCTGCGCCAGCGCGTACGTACGCGCCCACAGCTGCATCGATAATGTGCTTCTTCTACCGCCGTTGTGGCTGCGGCGGCAGCAGTGCCTCACCACCGCGCACACCGCCAGCCTGACCTTCAGCCCCCAACCAGAGGAGAATCCGCCGCCCGGTGCCTCGTGTCGGCCGATGGACACGGAATAACACGTCGAGCGGCTTGCCGACGGCCGTGTCGCTTTCCCCAGGGGGACAACCACGCAACAGCGTGGGCGCGTGATGTTGCCGCCCAAGTGGGTGTTCTCCAATTGGTGGCACCTGCCTTTTCGTGCGTCGCGGTCTTGTGCGCGGATACGCGAACATGTTAGCGACTGCTGCGGCAGCTCTTGTCACGTTTTTAGCGGCACTGACATAAGAATCAAGAGTGTTGCTCGCTTGGACCTCCACAGCCAATCGACTACATTTCGACTCAAGTTGACTGTGTTTCCCCGTGCATGCGCGTGTGCTCGGAGGGCGACAGGGGACACCTAGGATCGTGGGAGGATGATTGTGGGCTCCAAACAAAACAATGGGACAGTAGTATCCGAGCGCCCGACGAACGAGACGGCCGCTACCATGCGTGGTGCTCGTCAACCCAGGGTAGGGACGGTAGCACGAGCCGCGCACCGCGTGCCAGCATACGCTGGTGCAACAGTCGCGGTGCCCACAAACGGGACTCAAAGCAATCGTCTCTGGTGACGGGTCAAAGCAGAACCGAAAGAACTCGGGTGCTGGCCTCCTGTCATGCGCACACGGCGGCCTGGGTCCATACGGCCAGGTGGCGATGGCACGGCCGCCCCTGCCACCCAGCGCGCAGTTCCGTCTGTGTTGGTGGGGCCGCATGCAACACGGTAGCCGAGCCAGGGGGACACGCTGGCAGGAACACTACACCGTGCAACGTGCTTGACGCCTCTGTCATCTGTAACACCCGACCTCATTGCGCTCGCTGCTCGCCCAAGCTCTGCTGGTCCACCGTGAGGCCCCCCCTGACGTTTGAATTTCGGACGGCTGTCTTATTTACACCCCACTACGCTCATTGGTGGACCGCCTCCACGGAGAGTTTTGTCTGACTGGTGTCCTGGCTCCCACCGAGGTGTCAGGACCATCTCCCGGGAGCCGTGGCGGGCGCGCTGGCACAGAATTCCCCGCAAAAGATTCAAACCAGTCCGAGGGCCCGTGCGCGCACCGTCCCCTCAGCCGCCCACGTACCGCGATTCCCAGCGTGGTTTTAGGGACACCTCGCAGGCAGAGAAACACCGCATACTGTACCTGGTCGCATGTCGTTTCCCTCTTCAGGGCGTGGTCAGATGTAAAGTCTGGCTGCCCAGGCTCTCAATCGGTGGACGCTCAGTGGGTGCAGCCTTGGTGGGGCCAAGCCCGTGCCCGCCCCACATGCGTGGATGGAGGCAACACGACGTTTGGTAGGCCGTCAGGCGGGGCACCGTTGTCTCAGGGCTGTCCTGCCCGTCACGCTGCGTCCTTGCTGGCCTGCCCGGCAGACCCGCCGGACTTGGCCACTCGGGCGGGTCGCGGTCGTGGGGGACCCGTCGTGTGCTCTGAGTGAAGTCATTGTTGAGCGGCACGACAGCGGCCGCAGAGGACGCGGCCTCTCAGACTATATACATGTGAGCTTTGTGACGCCGTGCCGATGAGGGGAGCGCATCGGCTCATCAACAACTACTCGGACACCACCGTTTCCTTTTCCATTGCCCTGCACGCCACCCCCATCCTCCACTCCGTTGCTCGACCAGAGCACTGCCCAACACAAGACGGTCACCACAAACAACGCTCTCGTTGCAGGCCGCTGCCGTCATGGCGCACGACCACCGCGTGGCATCCCTGTTGGACCACCGCAAGTCTGTATGTAGAGGGGTCTTGCTGCGCTGAGCTCCTGTTGCTTTGGTGAGGCACGCGCACCACCCACCATTTCGACGTCTGCCGGTGACCATCCGCAAGGCGCCAGCAATGTCTGACACACGCTCGTTGTTGCATTCTCCTGTTCTCTCCTGGCGTCTGACATCCCGGTCGCGCTCCCCCCCTCTGACCGCCTCCCCCCCCTCTTTTCCTTCCCCCAGGCCGGCTGTGTCCCCGTCCAACTCGGCCCCGACGGCTGGCAAGTGCTCCTCATCTCCACCCGCAAGCACGACGACGTGTGGGTCTTCCCCAAGGGCGGCGTCAAAAAGTCGGAAAAGCCCAAGGTTGCCGCCGTCCGGGAAACGCGCGAGGAGGGCGGCGTCACCGGCACGCTCGGCGCCAAGCTCGGCACCTTTGACTGCAAGCACGGCCCCCAAAAGATGTGGCTGTTGTACGTCGACACGGTCATGGCCGACGACGACCCCGCGTGGGCGGAGCGCGCCAACCGCCCCCGCCGGTGGGTGTCCCTCGCCGACGCGCCCGCGTTGCTCAGCCCCAACCCCGTCGACGCGGTCGCGGCGGGCGTGCGCGCGCGCCGCCGCCGCCCCGAGCTGCTCGCCGTCCTCGACGCGGCCGTGGCGGCGCTCGCGCCGGGCTTGTCCGACCCGGCCGCCGCCGTCGCGGCCGCCGCAGACGTGGAGGGCGCGGAGGAGGCGGCGGCCGAGGCGGCGGCGGCCACGACGCCGCACTGCTGTGAGGAGTGCATTGGCAAGGCGGGGGGGTGTGGGGGGCGGGGGTGCTCGCCGGGCGCGCGGCCGGTGGTGCTCGCGCCGGTCGGGCACGGCGCGTCGGCGGTGGGGGAGCTGACGTCGATCCGTAGCGTGGGGGGGAGCCTCCGCATCCCAAACGTGTCCATGCACTAGCCTGGGGCTGGGGGGGGTGGGGTGGCGCGCCGCCCGCTTTGGATTTTTTTTGATTGTTTCCTGCCAAGGAGCGTCCCAATTGAGCGCTGTTTCTTCTTTGCACGTGCTTCCGCTCGGGGTCGACGTCCGCCTGCCGCCTTCACCCTGCTCACAGGTCTCCGCCTTCTCTTCACGGGCCGCACGGTTAGAAAACACCTCGGTATCCCCCCTCTTTCCAGACATGGGAGCTTCTCGCTCGGACATCGGCCTGGAACACAATGCAGCGCGGCGGCCATGCTTGCCGGTCAACACAACGACAAGGGGGGAGCGCAAAATGGGGTGCCACGCCCCCTTCCATCCCATCAGCACAACTGGCCGGGTAGAACGAAGACGCTGTTGCTAGAGTCCCCCCAACAGGGACGGAGGTACACTTGCGCGGGAAGCCAGTCGCGAATGGCGCAGGAGGGGGAACCTGCCCGTCGTTGCGGCAGACAGGGAATGCGAGTCTGCAACTCGAGACCGTGCCGAATCGACGACGCATCGCATTCGAGGGGATCAAAGACAAAGGTGGACCAATCAGCGCGGCTTCCTCTTTTCGGGATTCATGGATTCAGCTGCTCAGATTAGCTGTGACCGTATAGTTAGTTCTAGTTTACGGTAGTTTCTGATGGGATCCATAAAGGATCCCGACGCGTCTCCCGGCTGGGCGCCGGTGCGACGGCTGTCTTTCCACGCATGTTTTACAGTTGGAGCTGAAAAGTGCCGTGAACGACGCCACTCAATCACCAGCAACCGCGACCGGCGCGCGCCCCTGCTACCGGTGAGGCGAGCGGGAGGCAACACAGACATAAGTATGGGCGTCACATGTTTACTATCGTCATGTTGACGGCTTTCATGCACGCTCCAGCCCACAAAAAAGAAAGGCTGGCTGCCGCGAGGAACACGACTGTACTCGGCGGGTTTAAACAACTTTCTTGGTGCTTTCACCTTTTTGCCCATGATCGAAGGAACTCTGACGTTCATGGACAGGGACCAGCACGAGTCAAAAATGTTCACGACAAGTTGGTGTACAACCACGGGGGGGAGGCGCGCTCCTTGCCGTGCTCCTCGGCCCGTGGTGCCAAACGCCGCGGCGGTGCCTTGCTCCCTTCGGATTTCTTGTCGCAGAGGGTCGAGACTGACGGCCACCGCCCCAACCACTCCACCTGTCCCGCCCGGTGCATGCATGCACATACACAGGCGGAGAAAGTCATCCACGGTTGAGGTCCACGCGGGCACCTGTGATAGGTGGAGCACGGCACTCTGGGCGCGCTTTCCCGCCCCTCGCTCCTTTGTTGAGCTATTTCTGTTCCATTTACAGTGGAAAATTAATCCGTAGGCAGCCAGAGTGAAAAAACTCAGATGTGGCGTGCCGGAATGCCTGACCGATGTGGCGTCGAGTTTGTGGCGCCACAAACTCGGCTCCACAAACTCGGAGCGTGTCCCGGACCGGGTATGAGATCCCGCGAGCCGCGGCTCCGGCACACGCTTGCAAAGGCGGGCAGTATGGCGCGTCGCCAAAGAAGGATCGGATCTGGTAAAAGCTCACAGCAAGTCACAGCATGCTGTGACTGTAGTGTGACTTGCTTTGAAATAAGATTGAATTCTCTGGGCTCCTGGATGGCTCTGTGGGAGAGAAGGGCAATCACAGCAATTTCAAAGTCTGTGTTGTGAGCTGTTGTGAACAGCTGTGACTTGCTGTGAGAGTTTGTCAGATCCGATCTGTCTTTGGCGACGCGCCATAATGAGTCATGCCCGTGGCATGCCGCATGCACGTGCGGCGCGCAGCCCCCCAGGTATGGTGCGCGTCGGCTGGAGGGGGGAGGGTGGGGCGGGGTGGGAGACGAAGTGACTGACTGCTGCGGTGCGGCCGGCGTGTGCGCCCCCCCGGGTTGGCACGGCGCGCCCGCGGGCGCGCCCGCGCGGCGCCGTGCGGCGTGTGGCGGCGTCATGCGCTGTGTGGGCACCGCCCGTGGGGAGAAGGGTGCCGCCACTGGCTCGGGCGCCGTCGACGGCGGCTGCGTCGTACCGCGGCGCAGAGCCGCGCGGCCACGCCGCCGGCGTGGCGCGCCACGACGCGCCGGCCGTGTTGGCGGCGACGCTTCAACAGCCGCGCGCGTCGGCACCTGCGACGGACGGCTCGACTGTGGCGGCGCCCGCGACGGCGTCAGTCAGACGGGTGGGTGGGGGTGCGATGGATATGCGTCACGGAAAGACCGGTTGGTCTTTTTGGGGTCGCGCCCGCCCGCAGGCTCGGCCGCCCCACTAACACGCGCCCCGGTGGGGGGTGGCACACCCGCCACCGCCACCGCCACCGCACCTCTCTACAGACCCCCCCCCCCCCCCCCCCCCCCCCCCC
>ENA-ORXR01004137-ORXR01004137.1-marine-metagenome-genome-assembly--contig:-NODE-4137-length-12334-cov-2.806641_pt1 | contig 12334 bp, 11 predicted proteins | sample MGYA00237866_ERZ511479 | MGnify/ENA metagenome assembly ERZ511479 | reverse complement strand
CTTGCTTCGTCGTGAGCGAGCAGGTTAAGATTTCGATTTCGATTCCAATTTCGATTAAACAACGGTCTTTTTTCTATCTTAGCACAAAATCAAAAGACAAAACATGGAACCTTTCTTTACGAATGATGCGATTTTATTAGGCTTATTGCTGGTTGTGCTTGCTGGTGTATTTTACACCTCTCACCTTGATAGTCCGGGTTGGAAAAAGTTTTACACTTATGTACCGGCGCTATTGTTGTGTTATTTTATTCCTGGTCTCCTGCATTGGCCGTTGGGGTTAATTGCTGCCCATTGGTATAGTCCTGATTTGATTCCTTATTTGCAGGAGCTGGGTCATACTTTACCAGAAGGTTTATCTTTTTCTGAAATACAGGCATTTATCGAAGCGAAAGGTGTTACAGGTACCGAAAAGTTTGAAGGGCATTCCCATCTATATTTTGTGGCATCGAGGTATTTATTGCCTGCTAGTTTAATTTTGCTATGTATTAGTATTGATTTTAAAGCTTTGATTAATCTGGGGCCAAAAGCTTTGATTATGTTTTTTGCAGCAACCTTCGGAATTATTCTGGGTGGTCCGATTGCACTTTTTATAATTTTGAATGTAGCACCAGATATTATTGCTGCTGACCCTGATGAATTGTGGCGTGGACTTTCCACGGTTGCAGGTAGTTGGATTGGAGGTGGTGCCAACCAGAATGCGATGGCCGAAATATATGAAGTGGTGGAGAAGCCTATTTTTCCAACTATGATTATTGTTGATGTTGTGGTTGCTAATATTTGGATGGGCTTCTTATTATATGGTGCCAATCAATCCGAACGAATGGATGCCTGGTTGAAGGCGGATAGTTCAGCTATTGAAGATTTGAAAAAGAAAATGGCGGATTACAAATCCCGTGTTTCGGAAATACCGACTACGACCAAATTGTTTATGTTGTTGGCAGTTGCCTTTGGAGGTGTTGCACTATCACATTGGGGAGCGGACAACATGACCCCGTTCATGAAAGGTTTTAGAGAAACGCTAGAAGGCATCGGACTACATTCGTTGATGTCGCATTTCTTTTGGTTGATTGTGATCTCTACGACAATCGGTGTGGGTTTGTCTTTTACCAAAGCGCGAAGTCTTGAGGGTGTTGGTGCATCTAATTGGGGCTCCGTTTTTATTTTCGTGCTGGTAGCGACTATTGGTATGAAAATGAATTTGGGGGAGGTTTATAAAAACTTAGGTTTGTTTGCGATCGGTATCATTTGGATGATGGTGCATATTATTATTTTGTTGCTCACGGCAAAATTAATTAAGGCACCTTTCTTCTTTGTGGCGGTGGGGTCGCAGGCCAATATTGGAGGTGCTGCTTCTGCGCCGGTGGTGGCTTCGGCGTTTAGTCCTTCGTTGGCGCCGGTGGGTGCTTTGATGGCGGTGTTGGGTTATGGGCTTGGGACGATTGGGGCGATACTTTGTGCGGAGATTATGCGGATGATTGCTGGGGGGTGACGTCTTTGAGGCGTGTGTATCTGGAGCGGAGCTCCAAACAAACGTTGTTTGTTTTTCGGGGGATGTGAGGTGAGTGGGGACACTCAATACAACAACTTGAGTTTAAGGTTTTCCCAGGTCCGATCTCATTCTTCCGTCCCCGATTCTACAGTTACGTTTTATTAAAATAAAGCAAGCTTATTTCGGGTTCAGCATTTTACTGTTGGGCATAAAGTTATATAAAAAGAAAAATAACACAAAGAAGGGAAGCCCAATATTCGAATCTGATTAAAAACAAAACACTGCTTCCATCGCATGCACACTGATCCTGCATCTGGGGCTAAGCCTTAAACACGCCATCGCTTATTTTCGGGAGAGGTGCATTAAAAAATAAAGAGGCGTCACCCCGCTGGCTTCGGCTTCGCTCAGCCAGCGGGGTGTCGGCTTCGCTCAGCCAGCGGGGTGACGCCTTTTTATTACCTTCAAAACTTAGGCTACGTTTACTGAACCTTGAAGGTTTAGTAAACGTCTAAGCTGCCGTTATTAAAGCTTAATTAAACGCTTAGTAGCAAAGCCATCTTGCGAAACAACCCGAACCATGTAAGTTCCTGCCGTCAAGTTTTTAACTAACAAAGGATACTGTTCGAGGTTGGTTGCTTTTTGAAAAGTATTAGAATAGCACACCTTCCCTGTCATATCAAAAATAGACACCATGAGGTCGCCAGCATATTCATTTTCTATTTGCAATATTGCTAGCTCTGTTGCAGGGTTGTTAAGCAAACTAATTTGGGTTGCAAAAACTAAGTTAGCTGTTGACTCAATGATACCTTGAAATTCATAACAACCTTTATCAACCTCATCTTGTATAGGGTCACCATTAAGATCGGTAGTAGGTGCGCCGCTGGCAATACCAGTATTGACTGCAGGGCTAGCACTAGTCAACGTAAAGTCAAAGGCCCCAACATCGGTAAACAAAGGATTGGTTCCCATCTCATCATTCGTTCCTGAAAATACAGAAGCCATGTCTGCCTGATAAACCAAATTACCACCCATTGAAAAAACTTCAGGATCACCATCTTCTGTGGCGAAATCACTTCCAAATGTATTGTACATAATCGTATTCTGGAGGGTCACCGTTGCGTCAGCCGTTCCATCCTCCCACTGCGCAATACCAGCAGCTAATGAGCCGATACCTTCTGTAATTGTGGAATTGATAATTGTAATCGTCGAGTTCAATCCACCTGAGGAATTGTTAGAAATTGCGCCACCCGTTCCATTTCCAAATGCACCGTTGTAGGCAAATAAAGTGGACTGGATCGTTACATCCGAATTCCCTACATTAATTGCTCCACCCTGATTGAATCCTTCATTAAAAAGAAACTCACATTTATCTACATTTAAGGAAGAGAGGTACAAGGTATCATCTCCTATCGCAAGAGCACCGCCAACATCTCCTTTATTTAATTCAAACGTACATTCACTAATATCAAGAGGAATAGATCCGAAGCAACTGATTGCTCCACCATTGTTAGCTGCATCATTGGAGAGAAAGTTACATCCTTCGAAATCCGCAGAAGTAGAATCATTCTGAATGTATAAGGCACCACCAAATTGAGCTAGATTAGATTCAAAAGTGCAATCAACAAAAGAAGCATGGCCTTTGAATCCAACCATACAAGCACCGCCACTTGTGTTGCCTTCATTGTTGAAAAAAGTACAATCGGTGTAAGTTGCATCTGTCTCCTCATTGTAGTTGGCTGTAGCGCCACCAAAGTTCGCAGAGTTGGTTGAAAATTCGGTGTTATTAATTACAGCTTTTGTATTTCCATTATAAATAGCTGCGGCATTAGGGCCTTCATTCGAATTGAAAACACAATCGTTCATCTCATAATCTGCTCGCCAACCATATACCGTTCCACCATAAGAGGTCGTCGTATTATTTTCGAAAGTACAATCATTAATTGTCATTTGAAACTCATCCGTATCTCTACCATCAATATAGATAGACGAAGCATTCCCTCCTGTCAAGTTCTGAAACAGACAACCTTCCATAAAAATATTTGTACTATTCCAATTGTTAAATCCAGATACACCCCAACTATCAGGGTGTGGTCCGTTATTGATAAAATCGCAGTCAATTACTTCAACTCCATTGCTTACAAAAGCATACAATGATCCACGATTGGTCGTATTGTTAATAAAGCCACAGTCTTCAACTATTGCATTAGATGCCCCATTCAGCATAACACCAGCCGCCTGAGAGGTCGCATAACTTTGAGAAAATTCACAGTCAACTACACTTGATCCATCTGTTCCTAAGATATAAATGCCTGCGCCCGAACGAGCTGCATTATTCTGAAACATACAATTTGACACGGCGATTGGACTCAATGCATAGATAGCACCACCACGCCAGGAGAAATCATCAAGGTCGTTGGTATACAAGGTGGAACCTCCTGAAAAAGTGAATCCATCAATCGTTGTAATAGGAAGCCCTTCGCTCACATAGAAAAGGTGCGTTGCATTATCAGCTCGATTAATTTCGAAATCCGCAACGGTGTCATCTCCATTGATATCTCCATCTATCATCGAAACATAGGTATCGGGGTCTCTTTGACTGGCCTGCGTTTCGGTGCCATTAAAACCACCATAAACAGTATGCGCTGTACCAAAAGAAAAGTAAATAAAGGTATCCTGCAACGTAGGTTGGTAAGTACCTTCTGCTACCCAGATTTCAGATGAACTTGTCAGTGAAAGCGCCGATTGCAAATCAGTATAGGCATTTGCCCATGAGCTACCATCGTTATTTCCAGTAGCTGAATCGTCTACATAAATCTGCCCTATCATTAAGAAAGGAAAGAGTAGTAAACAGGTAAGTGTCAAAATTCTTTTCATAATTTAATTAATTTTTTAATTGATAAAATGTGCTTTTTAATATGAAGTTGCTTAGTAGGAAGTTAACCTTGCTAAGCTATGCCAAAATACAATTTATTTTACCGAATCGAAATCGTATTAAAGGAATTGTCGGATATGTGCAAATTAAGTTATTCGAGTGGCTGTTGATATCTGTGGGCTAAGCCCCAAACAAGCCATCATTTTTTCCTGAGATCGAGCTATAGATAATCGGTCTTTACCCCAAAGGGGTCAAAAATACCAGGAAGAACACACCGCTCCTTACAAGCAAACAAACTATGGGTAGTCCTGAAAGGACGTAACATACATCTAGCATATGCGGCTAAAGATAACAAAAAAAATCCTGCTGAGTATGCTCAGCAGGATTTTTCAAAGACGCTATTTCAGAATTTTATTTATAACGAAAAGTAATTATCCATTTCGTTCCAGTCCTTCAAAATACCTTTTATATCCATTACAAAAGCATCTCGCATCATCATCTTTTTGTATTCTTCCATATCCATTTGCATATAAACATCATGACTTACAGCAAGCACGATTGTATCAAATTTTCCAGTTGCATTTTCACGAAGATCAAATCCATAATGATCTTTCACCTCCGTGCCACATGCATAAGGATCTACCACAGTTACCTGATTACAAGTCTTCATCAATTCAATGGCCACATCAGCTGCTTTCGAGTTTCGGATGTCTGTTACATTTTCTTTGAACGTAATTCCCATGACCAACACTTTGGCGGTAGAAAGTCGCTTACCCCTGTCTCTCAATTCCGTTGTTATTTTATTCGCAATTTTTGCAGGCATGCTATCATTAACTGACCGACCCGCAGAAATCAAAATTGGATTGTGGCCCACACGAATTGCTTTTTGAATCAGATAGTAAGGGTCGACTCCGATACAATGACCACCAACCAAACCAGGATAGAATTTAAGGAAATTCCATTTGGTACCTGCCGCCTCTAAAACATCAAACGTATTGACTCCTATTTTATCAAAGATCATCGACAACTCATTCATCAAAGCAATATTGACATCACGCTGTGTGTTTTCAACAATCTTGGCTGCTTCCGCAACTTTGATGGTCGGTGCACAATGTACACCAGCGATGATAATAGATCGATATACCTTGGCAACTTGTTCCAGCGATTCTTCATCAGAGCCCGAAACAACCTTTACAATCTTATCGATGGTATTGGTTTTGTCTCCCGGATTGATTCGCTCTGGCGAATAGCCTACTTTGAAATCGGCATTCAATTTCAAACCAGAAAGTTCTTCCAATATAGGTACACAAACTTCTTCTGTACATCCAGGATAGACCGTCGACTCAAACACTACGTAGTCTCCTTTCTTCAAAGCCTTAGCAACAGAAGTCGTTGCACTTTTCAGAGCGGTGAGATTTGGTTGGTTTTGTTTGTCGATTGGCGTTGGAACTGCAACCACATAAAAGCGAGCATCTTCCAACTGTTCCTGTCTACAAGTAAAACGGATCGTTTTGTTGTCGAATGCAGCTTTCTCCAATTCACCAGATGGGTCCTCGGCATTATTCATCATCTCTACTCGATTTGCATTAATATCAAAACCCAAGACAGAAAAATGGCGCGCAAATTCCAATGCAACCGGAAGGCCAACATAGCCCAATCCTACCACAGCTAGATTAGCAGTGTGATTGGTCAAAGCCTCAAAAATAGTTGTTTTTGTGTGTTTTCCTTGCTCGGGAATGGTAGTCTTATTCGATTTAATAAACGTATTCATTCCTGAAATTTAAAAGGTAAAAAATAAAGGATTAGGTACGGTGTACTTAGCCTTGCTTAATCTTTTCATTAAGTTCTTGAGGTGAGTTGTATGATGGAAGTTTTTGAATAAGTCGTGACAGGCACTACTAAACTACCTTATAGACAAAAAGAGTTCCACTTTTCAAGCGGACTCTTTAACGAGGTAATAAAACAACAGGGTGCTATCGGTTTTATATAAATTGACAGGAAGCTAGAAACCACAAAAAAAGGGGCTTTGGTCAACCCAAACCCCTTTTCATTAATTGTCATAGCTAATCTATTTATTCACTGTAAATCTTTTAGTCACTTGCACCACAAGCGGTATAATCATCGATGGCCTGAAGAATGGAAGACTCTGTTTTTTTGTATTCTTTATTACTTGCTTTTTCAACTACCATATCACATTCTTTAAAGAATTTCTTAAGTCCTTTATTGAAGTTCAAAAACTTGATCCCATTAATATTGGTTGAGGCACCTTTTTTTCGAAGAATCAATTCGTAGTCACCTTCGCTATTTTTAAATTTCAGTAGCGCTGCTTTTTTAGTTCCATAGATTTCCTCTGCCAACTCAAATGTTCCAATTGGATTTAAAGTGATCGATTCATGTACTTGCATGTAGCGATATCGCACGCCACTCTTATTGACTTCACCTACATCCACGTATCCCAATCGTTTATTATTCATAGGTTCGTTTTCATTTTTAATGACAACTTTTGAAACACCAAGTTCACCTCTCTCCGTTGAAATATCTCCATAGATAGTATCCTTAGTCATGGTTACCACAAAATCTTTATACGATCGTTCAATAGCGATGGCAGCGGCTACTTGTACAGCACTTGCTTCAGTATTAAAAGCACTCTGGTATTTTATTTCCACAGATTCGTTGGCTTGCTTACGTTTAATACTTTTTTCTAGATCGTTAGCCAATTCACCAACAGCCCCTTTCTTCAAGCTAGACTCTTGTGCTAGTTCAAGATATTTTTTTGATTCGCCGTAGTTACCAAATAGTCGATTCAATTGAGACAGGTTGAATGCAGAACAGAAATACATAGCGACTTGCTTTTTATTAGTTGCATCGTATTTTTCCAATCCTTCTTTCCAGGTATCGACTGCTGGTTGAGCTGCTGTTTTTATGTCTTCTAAAGTCGTCTCTCCTGAAGATAGTTCAAGTGCCTTTTTAGTTGTTTCATAAGCATCGGTAAACTGTACTGCTTTATACTTTTCTGCTTTTTTTACATAAAAAAAACGAGGATAGGTTTTCATTCGACGTTCGTCAATTTCATTGTACAATCTCGTACTGATTTCTCCAAATGTGCTCTTCACCATAGCGGTGTAAGCTTTTTGTAATTCAGGTCGACGGTTTTTCTCCCAGTCTTTTTTCAGTGACAACTTGAGTTTGCTTGCGTCGGTTTGGTAAGTCGCATCTTCATTGTAAAGATACTCTTTCATCACTACGCGATTGCCATCTCTGAGTTGTACGAGAATAGGAAAATTGTATACCACCTTAATTCGATAATAGTTCACCGTTTTGGCGGCATCGCCTTTTCCTTGTTTTTTCTTTTCCGTAACAACGTCTTCGCTTACCACATTTGCTCTTCCTAGCTCTACCACGATCTCCATATCTCCGTTGATATCAAGTTGCTCGTACTTATTCAATTTGAAGTAACTGGAGACAACCTGCGTTTTCGTCATTCCCATATTCATGAGTTTCGAATAAACATCTTTGATCTCTACAGAGTAGGTCTTAAAGTCAGCTTCCAAAGGTTGAGCAGGTAAGCGGTCGTACAAATAGTTGAGTGTTTTTCCTTTTGGTTTTTGACTAAAAGTAAGTTGAGGTACCAGAAGGGCGAATAAGATAATCCAAAGTATATTTTTCATAATAGTTATGTTTTGAAATAATGTTAGTGAAGTTGTTTTTACTTACTCTACTTGTCCAACAAATGAAATAATTAATTCGGGGTCATTCACTTCTATCAATTCAATGGTCAGTTCATCACCGTCCAGTAAGCCTTCGCCTGAAAGTTGGTAATCGAAAAAGGTAAATTCATCTACGATAAACGAAGTACCATCCACCATCGTCGCATTGAAATTGAGTTGAGCTAAAAACAAATTCATGTTTACAGAAATTTCGTTTGATGACTCTCGTTCGACCGTAGTCACTACATCATCAATAGAAGCAGATCCGGAGTTATCTTCTTCAGAATATTCTCCTACGTAAGTTCCTACTACTGCTGCAGCATAATCAATGTCAGCCTCATCATCAGAAGCACAAGAGGTAAAAACAAAAACAGTTAAAATTAAAAGGCATAAATAATTTTTCATCACAATAGGTTTTAAATAGTTTAAGATTTTTGATTGGAGTTATATTTCCTTTCTCCATACACTATGTTAATGTGGTGATTGGTGGAAAGGTTACCCGGTTGTTAGAAATATTTTTGAAAAAAAAGAAGAGATTGAAATGAGAGTGGATGATTCGGGATTCGAACCTAGTTGGTTTCCGAAACAAGTGCGGAACAGGTGTTAGTTGTTAGTTATAATGGAACATCGCTCTGCTCGTTCCGGCTGTTGGTTTGTCTGGAAATAAATTGAAATTTAATCATTGAAAGAATCATCCTACTTACCCTGATCTACCAATAACCGTAATGTCAGCCAGACAGGGGCAGGCAATTGAAGTTGAGTTTGAAATTGAGATTGTTCTAAACTTAAGGCGTCACCTTAAAACGCCCAACATGCAAAGGCTCATCATCTTCCTTTTCAGCAATGATGTAATAATAAAGCCCTGGCGTAATACGCATATTTGCATTAAACTGAAATGGGAAAGTATTGTCTTTTAATGGCTGAAGGTTGAGTGGAATATTTAAAATACTGCGATCCTCCATATAATCTTCTTTCTTATTGGAGTAAATCATGAGCATAAAAGAAGTCTTTTCATTCAAATCGCCCTCTACTTCAATAGAACCTTTGATCCGAACCTGAGCGACATCTCCAACCAATTTTATTACGTCAGCGGTGGCAGTTGGATCAACATTCACAGCATATGTATTTCCTCTAACGGTTGATCCGATTTGAGTTTCGAGCAGCGCATTAGGTATAAAATCCTTGGGGTCGACACTGGCGATAAGTGGTTTTTCTTCTTTTATGTCAGTTGAAGGCGTTTCATTATTATTGGCTTGTTGCAATTCTTTATCTGTATCAACAGGGTCTTTTGGTTTGATAATATTTGGAAATTCTTCCTTATTGGCTGGCTCTTCCATCGGTTCGTCCAAAGGTGGCTCAATGGTAGAAGTCGTATCCTTTGTGAAATAAAAAATAGCTGCTCCGATCAAAGCCAAACCGAGTAGCCACCACAACCAGTTGCGATTGGCTGGTGCTGCTTCTTTATCAATAACGTTACTTACATCTTCATCTTCCAGAGAAACTTTTTGGTTGGCGGAGATCACTTTGAGATTATCGCGAAGGGTTCTTTTATTCGATTTACTCAGTTCATTTTGCAATTGACGGTGTAGGTTGACCTCAGCACTTAATGCAGGGTTTTTGGTCAACTCTTGCTCAAAAGATTTGAGCTCTTCAGCTGCCAGGCTACCGTTTAGGTAGGCTTCAATTTTTTCGTAAAGTTGTTCTCCATTCATGATAAAGTGTGGTTAAGCCGTTGAAAAAAATCTGATTCCACTTTTCTTAAAATCGGTTAGCTTCACAAAAGAACCAGAAGTAAAAATCAGAATACTGCCAGGATGAATCTGCCTTTGCTGTTGATTGCTGTTTTTAAAATTCCAATTCCGGAAACCTCTGATCTTTCCGAACCAAAGTGAGCAGCTTTTCTTTACACTTAAACTTTCGTTTCTTGGTATAATTGACGCTATTGTAGTTTAGCAATTCTTTGATCTCCTCCATTTTCTTTTTTTCAAAAAACAATTGCAGAAGTCGTTGACAATCCTCGCCCAACAAGTCAAATGCATCCCAAAAAACCCGGTTAGTTTCTTCCTCTTCAATAAGCTGCTGTATATCCTCCCCACTTGTATATGTCGCGTCATCCGAATTGATTACCTCTGATGGGCGCTTTTTTTTCAATCGGTTGCCCCAAAGGTTACGACAAACGCCATAAAGAAAGGTGTAAAACTGACTGGATAAGATGAATTCTGGCTGTTGAGCCTTCTCAAAAATAATTATCAATGCATCTTGAAAAACATCCTTAGCATCGTCTACATTACCACCTTTGGAGGTAATAAAACGAGCAATCCGGTTGAGGTAGAGATCATAAATACGCTGCAATCCCTTGGCATCTCCAGATAAAATAGCCGCAATGTGTTCTTCTTTTGTAAATGTCATTGGTAACTAATCTGACTCTTTTTTTTCAATTATAAATATAGTGCTTTTTCTCTTAGATGGGGAACAATTAAGAAAAGGGAGAACATTTGGGTTATTAGTTATTGGTTTGATGGAACCTCGCATTACTTGTTCCTGTTATTGGTTTGATTGGCTAAAGATTGAACATTTTGCTCAATTAATATACTCTATTTCCTCCTTTAAGTGAAGGTACCAACAACCGCTTCGCCTAAAAGGCCGAAGCATTATAACCAATAACTAACACCTGTTCCGCACTTGTTTCGGAAACCACCTTTTTCTAATTTAGCAGTAGTAAAACTAAAGTCTTCGTTTCTACTCAATCAACGCTTCTTCTTTCAAAAAAGCAACCAGATGGTCTACCCACTCCCCAGAACCCGCTTCCGTAAAATGGCAAATGTCAAGGAAGTTAGTTCCATTTTTATTAATTACTGCATTTTGATCCATGAAGTAAACACCTTCATTTTGCTGAGCCATTGATTTTGAAACGCCATTATGCACCAAAATGCCTTTCTCTACAAGATCAGGTTTGCCCCAAATTTCGATGGCTCTGTTATGAACCGTGTAGTCTAGTTCTTTATTGATAAACTTCTCTTTGGTATACCCATCAGCGATATAATAGGAAAAACCCATCAGAACAACTTTCTCTTGTTTTGCTTTAGCAATATCCAGAATGCCTTCAATATTATTTTGAAAAGAAACTTTAGTCTTCACATTCGCTCCGTAATCCATCCACTCTTCACGAATAGATTTGAAATGAATCAGATCCGGCGAACCGATCCACTCTTTGATGTAAATCGAAATGTAGTGAATGGTATAAGGTAAAATTGTCCACTTCAATTCCTTGTGACGATCGATCTGATGCAAGGCACGATACCAGCTATAGTGCGAGTAGTCTTCTTTGAAGATTTCTTCCGGACAATTATTGACCCGCGTTTCATTGATGGCATGATAGAAGAGCACAAGGTCAAATGATTTCTCAGTCAGACTTTTATATTTAATGTAACTATCCAGCGAAGTGTGTGCGGGTTCAGCAACGTTGTGAATTTTGATCGGTCGGGTGGTTTCCTTTTGCAAACGCTCTTTGAGCAAACCTTCAATTGGATAATAAGATGCAACAACTGAACCACCGAGGATCAGCACATCGAAGTTATCATCATCCTTTGGAATGATTCGTTTCTTTACCGTTTTGTATTCGGGATAAAGGCAACGAATAACCTGAGTGGTATCAAAAAAAGGAACTGGAAGAATTAATCGCAACAGTACTTCAATGATCACAGCCCAAACGAGTAGGGTCACCAAAATGTTTTTGACAGACTTAAATGTAAAGATTGATTTTTTTGTCAACGGAAAGCAGTTTTACTTTTTTGGACCAGTGTCTTTTACCACATTTTATCCAAATCTTTCTTGCTATACTTTTTGTCGAGTTCCAAAAAATAGGATCCCTCTTCTTTCTTTTTAAGACTCAAAGAATCCTTCTTACCCGAAAAAATGCGCGAGAGAAACGCCAGAGGCACCAGGAAAATAAAAAACAAAATCGACAATAGAATTCTCGAGTTGACAAACCCTAATCCTAATGCCAGCTTATACCAACCCCAGGTAATCCATTTGGATAAAGTCGCTGAGATCAGACCGATCAGCGCCAACCCGATGGCAATATACAAGAACACGCTATTTTGAAAATAGGCATAGAGCAACAGCATACCTGCAACAATCACAAGTATGGTCTCCTGATATTTTTCCTTATTGATGTCTTCTAGTTCCTTCAAATTATTCATTGTTAGACTAGTGCTTTGTCAACGTTTAAATGACGAGTTGGATTTGAGATTTATTTGTGGCTGA
>ENA-ORXR01004136-ORXR01004136.1-marine-metagenome-genome-assembly--contig:-NODE-4136-length-12339-cov-198.017615_pt1 | contig 12339 bp, 7 predicted proteins | sample MGYA00237866_ERZ511479 | MGnify/ENA metagenome assembly ERZ511479 | reverse complement strand
TTAAATGGTTCTGTAGTATTAGACGGAGACGAGTTCATCTACACACCTGACAACGGATTTGTAGGAGCTGACTCTTTCATCTACACAGTTTGTGATGAAGACGGAAACGAGGATACAGGGGTTGTATTAATTACAATCTCTGGCCCTTCTAACGCATCTCCTAATGCTGACAACGATCAAGAAACTACTTCTGAAGGTACTTCTGTTGAAATCGACGCATTAGACAATGATGATGATCCAGATGGTGATGACCTTGAAATCTGTGACTACGACCAACCAAACAATGGTTCTGTCGAATTAGATGGAGATGAGTTCATCTATACACCAAATGACGGATTCGTTGGAACAGATGTATTTGAATACACAGTTTGTGATGACAACGGTGGTTCTGATGACGCAGTAGTTTACATTACTGTAACTGCTCCTAATGAAGCACCAGTTGCAATCAACGATTATGTAAGTACAAACGAAGAAACTTCGTTAGACATTGATGTATTGAACAATGACGGTGACCCAGACGGTGACGACTTGGAAATCTGTGATTACGAGCAACCAATCAACGGTACTGTAGAGCAAATCGGAGACGAATTCTACTATACGCCTGATGACGGTTTTGTTGGAGTTGATTTATTTATCTACACAGTATGTGATGAAGATGGAGCGGATGATGATGCTATCGTTTATATCACTGTTGAAGGTGAAGAAAACGACGAGCCAGATGCAAAATCTGATCAAGTTGATGTAGATTGTGGTGAAGCTATTGATATTGACGTTTTAGATAATGATACAGATCCAAATGGCGATTACCTAACAATCTGCGATTATGAACAACCTGACAACGGATATGTAACTCAAGACGGTAACGAATTAGTTTACCTTGCAGATAGCGGATTTAACGGTACTGATAGCTTTACATACACAGCTTGTGACGGTGAAGGTGGGGAAGACGAAACGACAGTTTATGTAACTGTTGATTGTCCTACACCAACGCCAACAGCAACACCAACACCTGATACGCCAACGCCTACTCCTACACCAACAGAGCCGACACCAACGCCAACTCCTGACAATGAGGAGCCAGATGCGAAATCTGATCAAGTTGATGTTGATTGTGGAGAGTCTATTGATATTGATGTCTTAGACAATGATATTGATGAGGATGGTGATGACTTATACATCTGTGATTTCGATCAACCAGAGTATGGTTCTGTAGAGCAAGATGGTGACGAGTTAGTGTATACAGCTGAAGAAGGGTTCAACGGAACAGATGTATTTACGTACACAGCTTGTGACGGAGAAGGTGGTGAAGACCAAACAGTTGTTTATGTAACTGTTGATTGTCCTACACCAACACCAACACCTGATACGCCAACGCCTACTCCTACACCAACAGAGCCGACACCAACGCCAACTCCTGACAATGAGGAGCCAGATGCGAACAATGATCAAGCTAATGTTGATTGTGGAGAGTCTGTTGATATTGATGTCTTAGACAATGATACTGATGAGGATGATGATGAATTATACATCTGTGATTTCGAGCAACCAGAGTATGGTTCTGTAGAGCAAGATGGCGATGAGTTAGTGTATACAGCTTATGACGGATTTAGCGGAACAGACATATTTACGTACACGGCTTGTGATGGAGAAGGTGGAGAAGACCAAACAGTTGTTTATGTAACGGTTGATTGTCCTACACCGACGCCAACACCAACGTCAACGCCTACACCACAGCCGACACCAACGCCAACTCCTGATAACGAGGATCCAGACGCAAGTAGCGATCAAGCAAGCACTGATTGTGGCGAAGAGGTTGAAATTGATGTCTTAGACAATGATTCTGATCCAGAAGGTGATGATTTATACATCTGTGATTACACAACATGTAACCACGGTACAGTAGAATTGGATGGTGACAATTTCATCTATACACCAAATGATGACTTTAGCGGTGAAGACAGCTTCACATATACATTATGTGATGGCGAAGGCGGTGAAGATGTAACATTTGTATACATCGCTGTTGATTGCGAAACACCAACGCCAACACCGACACCAACGCCTACACCAACGCCAAGTCCAGAAACACCAGACATGGACGCTAACGATGATTACTACACAACGGATGACTTAAACACCATCTATGTAGATATCTTAGACAACGATGACTATGACTGTAGCAGCCCAGAAATCAATATCTTGACACCTTCTAACGATTATGCTGGTACAGTATTAATCAACGGTGACGGAACATTGATCTATGTACCACAATTAGGATATAGCGGAGAAGTAGACATTGACTACGAAATCTGTTGTGGAAACGATTGTGATGATGCTACCGTAACAATTGACGTTACACCTCACGGACCATGTGAAGTTGATGAATTCAAAATCGCTAATGTTTTAACACCAAACAACGATGGTGTGAACGACAAATTGATTGTTGAAGGACTTGACCAATGTGGAAACGATGCACAAGTTACAGTTACTATCTTTAACCAAGTTGGACAACAAGTTTACAGCAATGTTGTAAACGGACAGTCTCAAATTTGGGATGGTAAAGGAGAAGGAAACGGTGCAGACTTACCAGAAGGGACTTATTACTACCTCATTGACATCCAAAGTGATAATGGGGCAACCCAACAACAAGGATTCATTGATCTTAGAAGATAAGGAATAGAATTGAAGATAACTTCAAAGCCTCCCAGCCTCGTGCTGGGGGGCTTTTTTTATGCCCAAAACCCAATAAAGAAAATCAAAAAAATAAAAATTTCAATTTTTATCCCGCCTAGTGCAGGAGGGCTTTTTTATACCCAAAACCCAAATAAAAATCTTGATTTTTATCCCGTACAGACGCATTGAATGCGTCTCCACTTGCTCATGCCCACTAACAAACCCAAAGAAAAACCCCCAAACCATCCAAAATAGACTCGATAGCAGTGGTATGGCAGAAGCAAAGCGCAGAATATATCTGCCAGAAAAGAAGCCATAAGAACGAATAGCGAGACCAAACCCAACTCCAAACCCCCAAACCATCCTCTCCAAAAAAATAAAAAACAAAAAAGAAACACTCGCCACCAGTCACCCATCACTCGCCACTATAATAATAAGGAGAGAACAGACAATCTTTCATCGCAACGGAAAGGCCCGCTGACCGCTACTATGGCTATTATGAACCACAAATCACTGTAAGGACAAGGCATGCCTTGTTCCAACGCTCTATAAATCGCAAAAACGAAATCAACCACCATAGCCATAACGCTCACATCGGGTCTAGCTTAAAAGGACACAACCCCTGCAAAAAGCAAGAAAAAAATGTATATGTCCTTATATGGTTTCAAAAAAACAGAAACACGTAAAGCCTCAAATATCTAATAAACAAAAACTTATATATACTAAAAAAAAGGCAAACAACTTATATGGTTCAAAATTTGGTCAATAACCCCTGAAAAACTAACTTTATAGCATTATGAGTATAAAGCCTATATCAGAAATAATAAAGTTAGATAAGATGAATCCAAGTACAACGACCACAGAAGTGATGAAAAGGGCAAGTGAAGTCCTAAAACAATACTTCGGTTACGAAACCTTTCGACCCCTACAAGCCGAAATTATTGAAACCATCCTCAACAAGCAAGATTGCCTTGTATTGATGCCCACAGGTGGCGGAAAATCCCTTTGCTTCCAAATTCCAGCGATGATTCAAGAAGGCGTATGCATCGTCATATCGCCCCTAATCGCCCTGATGAAAGACCAAGTAGAAGGACTACAAGCAAACGGAGTCAAAGCCGCCTTTCTCAATAGTTCCCTATCAGGAGCAGAACAAGTAACCATTGAGAATCAAGCAAGTAGCGGAGAATTAGACATTCTATACGTCTCTCCCGAAAAAATGCTCAGTCAAAACTTCATTATGATGATGGAACGACTGCCCATCAACCTATTTGCCATTGACGAAGCCCACTGTATATCGAGTTGGGGACACGATTTCCGACCAGAATACACCCAGATGTCCTTCCTCAAAAAACAATATCCCAACATCCCCATCGTCGCCCTCACCGCCACCGCCGATAAATTGACCCGAAGCGATATTATAAATCAACTACGCTTAAAAAATTCCAAACTATTTTTGGCCTCTTTTGACCGCCCAAACCTCAACTTAACAGTCTTGCCAGGACGAGACAGAATCAAAGTCATCCTAAAATACATAAAAAACCGTCCCAACCAATCGGGCATCATCTATTGTTTGAGCCGACGATTGACGGAACAAATAGCAGAAAAATTGCAGAAAGCAGGCATTGATGCTGATTTCTATCATGCAGGTATGTCGTCCTTAGAAAGAAGCACCACACAAGAAAACTTCATCAAAGACAAAACCCAAATTATTTGTGCCACCGTCGCCTTCGGAATGGGTATCGACAAATCCAATATTCGATGGGTGATTCACTACAATTTGCCCCGAAACATCGAAGGCTATTACCAAGAAATTGGGAGAGCAGGGCGAGATGGCTTAGACAGCGAAACTATCCTTTTTTATAGCTATGCGGACATAAAAATTTACAAAGAACGCCTATTTGCCGACCTTCCAAGAGACATCAAAGAGCTAAAACTCCAGAAATTAGACAGAATGCTCCAATATGCGGACGCCTTCAATTGTCGAAGAAAAATTTTGCTCAACTACTTTAGCGAAACCTTAGAAGAAAATTGTGGAAATTGTGATGTTTGTGAAAATCCACCAGAAGAATTTGATGGAACAGTTATTGCCCAAAAAGCACTGTCATGTGTCGCTCGAATGCGCCAAAAAGCACCAATGGGTCTCATCATAGATGTATTGAGAGGATCAGGCAAAAAAGAAATTTATGCGAATGGATTTCACGAAATAAAAACCTATGGCGCAGGAAGAGACATTCCCTTCTTTGATTGGCAAGCCTATATGAACCAACTGCTCAATTTAGGACTATTTGAAATCGCCTATGACGAGAAAAGTGCCTTGAAATTGACCGACAAAAGCAAAACCGTTTTATTCGATGGAGCAAAAGTACCTTTGGTCAAATTAGCCACCATCAAAGAGCGTATGGAAGAACGCCTCAAAAAGTCAAAACCAAAAACAAAAACGGAGGAAATCAACGAAGATTTATTCGCACTCTTAAAAGAATTGCGTGCTAAAATCTCGAAAAAAGCCAACATTGCCGCCTATCTCGTATTTTCAGACGCCACCCTCAAAGAAATGTCAGGTTTCCGCCCAACGAGCGAAGATGCGATGAGAGAAATATCGGGTGTAGGGGAGTACAAATTAGAAAAGTATGGAGGCCAATTTATAGAAGCAATCAGAAAGTTTTTGGCAAGTCAAACCAAAACAGGCAAAGTCGTCAAAGGCGGTACCGCCTTACTCACTTATGAATACTTTAGACAAGGCATGCCCGTCGAACAAATTGCCCACAAAAGAGAACTAAACTTAGGAACAATCTACACTCATTTTGCGACCCTCTACGAAAATGGCTATGACATAGACGTTTCAAAATTCGTCAATTCCAAAGAATTAGACCTCATCCGAAAAGCCATAAAAGCCGTCGGTCACACCACCTCCCTAAGAGCGATCTTTGAAAAATTAGACGAAAGAATCCCCTACCACAAAATCCGCCTTGCCATCGCCCACTTCAAGGTTAAGGGATAAGAATTAAAAACAAAAAGGGCATATAAGTTCTTTCTTATATGCCCTTTTAATTTGTCTTTTATAACTTATATGGTTTAGAACTTGAAGCCAACACGCCCAAAGAAATAAGCCCCACTCGTTCCCATCTGCACAGAATCCCAATAACCGCCCGAATCCGTCCAATCATCCTGTATCGTAGGATACGCATTCAAAATATTGTTACCACCGACAGTCAAAATAAGATTGTCCATCACATTAAAGCTGACACTGGCATCCAAAACCATGCCTGGTTCATAAACATCTTCTGCTGCTGCAAGACGAGCCTCCCGACCACCATAATCGGCATCTGCCTCATAACTTTGCCAATCCAAAATCGTCACCTCACTAAATTGAGTCAAACCCACCGCAAAATTTATTTTATCCAAAGTATAACCCAAATTGGCACTAATCTTATAATCAGGCGCAGAAGCTTGTAAGAAATACTGTTCTCTTGGTCCAAAGAAAGTATCTACATCTAAATCCCCATTATGGATGGTCTCAATTTCCATTTGATTAAAATTCGCAGCAACACCAACATTCAATTTATTTTTGCCAAACGATTTTTTATAGTTTAAGACAACATCCACACCTTGCGTTTTCGTATCCACCCCATTCGCAAAGAATTGAGCAGCAACCACATTTAAATCAAGGAACTCCGCATCAAAGTATTCCGTCAAAACAATACGATCAGTCACATCAATAGAATAACCATCAATCGTTGCCGTAAATCCTTTTGTACTAAAAGTCAATCCAGCACTTAAATTAAATGCCGTCTCTTGTTGCAACTCGCCAATACCAAAACCACGAGTGACAGGACTATTGTTTGCAGACAATAAAACCTCTCTTGCATCGCCACCCACAAAATTTGTAAAACGCAAATTGTAGTAAATCTGAGCCAAAGAAGGTGCTCTAAATCCAGAAGATGCCGAAGCACGAATGGCAAGATTTTCTAAGACTTTGTAACGAGCAGCCACTTTATAATTGAAAGTCTCTCCAAAATCACTATAGTTTTCAAAACGAACCGCACCGCCAAGTAAAAAGGCTTCGCTAATATTAAATTCTGTATCAACATAAAATCCAAGGTTAGAACGATTGCGATCTACTTCATTGTCAGGGCTATAACCAGGAAATCCTTGAGAACCTCCAGGACGCTCTTCACCAGAAATAGAATCAACGGGTATAGCTTGATCTGGTCTTGTAATCGGCAAACCATTCACATCATAAGTCGCATAAGAACCTGTTTCTCCTGCAAAAATTTGGAAGTTTTCCGTTCTGTACTCTGTTCCAAAAGCGACATTGATGCCAGACAAAGCACCATCAAAAAACTTCGAGAAATCCAAGCCTGTAGTATTTTGTGAAAGGCTATGACCACCAGCATCAAAATCCGTAGGAGAAGCAGACTCTAAAGAGGCATTATTGGTATTTTTGATAAAGTAGTGGAAATTGTTTTTACCATAAGTATTGTTAAAATCAACGTTCCATCCATTATTTAATTCATGACGAACCCCCATCGAAGCCGATGCATCCGTAATGATAGACGTAATACGAGGGGTAAATCCATCTGGATAAATACTGGCAACGGTACGAGCATCACCAGCACCTCTTGAAAAGGCATAAGCATCCGTATCACGGTAATTGCGACCACCAAAAGCATAAACTTCCGTTTTGTCATCCAAAGGAATAGCCGAATTAATCATAACATTGAATCCATTCACAGCAGCATCACCATAACCCATACGGAAAGAGGCCCCAGGACGCAGCGTTCTATCCTTAGACAACAGTTCTGTCGTAACATTCGCAAAACCCCCATCTTTACCCAAAGGCATTCCATAATTGGCTTCTACTTTAATCGTATTGCCATCAAAACTTCTATCCTCATCATACAAACGGTTTTCACCGCCTGCATTGGCTGTTCCGGCTTCCCAACCGCCATCGGGCGCAGCAGCATTGGTACTATTCGCACCATACGTAATCGCACCAGAAACCTCCCCAACATTGTCTTTTAAAACGATATTGATAACACCAGCAATGGCATCAGAACCATATTGAGCCGAAGCTCCATCTCTCAAAACCTCAATTCTTTTAATCGAAGAAGCAGGAATATTATTTAAATCCGTTCCCGTATTACCCCGACCTCGACTACCAAATACATTAACCAAGGAGGATTGGTGTCGTCTTTTCCCATTAATCAACACCAATGTTTGGTCTGGCCCCAAGCCTCTCAAAGAAGCAGGATCAATATGATCCGCACCATCCGATCCAGATTGCTTGGAAGCATTGAACGAAGGAGCAGCATATTGTAGAATTTGATTGATTTCTACCTGTCCATTACGAGTTGGAATATCGGCAATATTGATAATATCAATAGCAACAGGCGAATTGGTAGCAGAACGATTGGCATTTCTTGATCCAACAACTTGTACCTCACCCAAAGAAAGTCCCTCTAATAAGACAATACTCACATCCGATTGTCCTTCCAGCCTTACATCTTGATTGGCAAAACCAACATAACTTAAAAAAAGTATCGCATTTTCAGAGCTTACTTCTAAGCTGAATTTACCGTCAATATCCGTAACTGTACCATTATAACTTCCTTTTTCAAGGACATTGACACCAATCAAGGGAAGATCATCTTCATCAATAATAATGCCTGTAACCGTATGTTGCGCCATACAATACAGCCCACACAGAAAGAAAAAAGCACTTAGTAAAAATTTGTTCATAGCAGAGTGTTTAGTTAAATGTTCCAAGATAAAAACAAATTTGATTCTTTTATATAAGAGTATAAATAAATTTTTCATATGAAAAGCCAAGATATTTACACTTCTATAAAGTTATAGAAATTTAAATGTATCGACAATTCCTGATAGTATACATCATATTTTTCTTTAGGAGCGAACTGTTCGGAGCTTCGTCGTGACAGAAAGTCCCGCTATCCATTAATGGATGGCATCTCTAAGATGCCTTCCATTTTTTCACGAACTGTACCGCACTGCAAGGCATCTCCAAGATGCCTTGCATTTCCACATTTGAACCGAACAAGGCAGCCAACGCAATCATCCAACCATTACTATCGGGGCTATTTTTCAAAAACAGAACCACAAAAAAATCCAAGCAATCCCAAAAATCCAAAGAAATCCGTGATTCAAAACCCGAATGCAGAGATACAGACCATGAAAAATAGACCCGATGGCAGTGGTATGGTGGCGACGTGGTAGGGGCAGACCCATGGGTCTGCCCGCAGCGCAGGCAAGCCACCATAAGAACGAACAGCGGGACCATCCATCACGATGAAAGACAAACCATTCTCTCCAAATCCTTACATCAAAATACAAAGGATTTAACACATTATTCCCAAAAGCCAAGAAAAAATGGCAACTGCAAAATATACAGGCTAAAAATTTGGATATTTCAATAAAAATACATCTTTGAAACTTTGGCATACAAAGACTGACGTATTGACAGAAAAACACAATTGGCACAGCTTATGATAATAGAGAAAGTAGCAATACAATAGTGTTGCAAATTAAAATCAAAACATTTTTTTAAATCTAAAATAGTTTTCAATAATGAAAATCAAACCATTAGCAGACAGAGTTATTGTGAAATCTGCAAAAGCAGAAGAGAAAACCGCAAGTGGTATTATTATTCCTGATACAGCAAAAGAAAAACCGTCTAAAGGGACGGTGATGGCTGTGGGTGAAGGAAAAAAAGATGAGCCTATGACTGTCAAAGTAGGTGATGAGGTACTTTATGGAAAATATGCGGGTACTGAAATCAAAGTAGACGGAGACGATTTCCTCATTATGAGAGAATCTGACATTTTTGCAATCGTCTAAAAAAATCCCACCCACTGTTGATTTAAGAGATGAACTAAACAGGTATAGAGTGTAAGCACTCGCCACCTGTCACCCGTCACTTTACACAATCAACAACTTATTTTTAATAATTAAACAAAATTAAGGATAGGTAAAGCTTATACGCTTTATATATCCCAATAAAATCAATCATTTATAACAATATGGCAAAGTTAATTAGATACGACGTCGATGCTCGTGAGAAATTAAAAAAAGGTGTAGACGCCTTAGCAGATGCAGTAAAAGTTACATTAGGCCCTAAAGGTCGTAATGTTGTTATTGAGCGCAAATTTGGTGCGCCAATGATTACAAAAGATGGTGTATCTGTAGCCAAAGAAATCGAATTGGAAGACCCAATGGAAAATATGGGTGCGCAAATGGTAAAAGAAGTGGCGTCTAAAACTTCTGATATTGCAGGTGATGGTACCACAACGGCTACAGTCTTATCTCAAGCTATCGTTGGTGCTGGCTTAAAAAGCTTGGCTGCTGGTGCTAACCCAATGGACTTGAAAAGAGGTATCGACAAAGCAGTTAAAGCTATTGTTATTGCTTTAAACAAACAGTCTGTTAAAGTTGGTAACGATATTGAGAAAGTCAAGCAAGTTGGTACAATCTCGGCTAACAACGATGAGGAAATCGGTACAATGATTGCGGACGCAATGGAAAAAGTGGGCAGACAAGGAGTGATCACTGTAGAAGAAGCCAAAGGTACGGAGACTTACGTTGATGTAGTGGAAGGTATGAAATTTGATCGTGGTTACCTTTCTCCTTATTTTGTCACAAACCCTGACAAAATGGAGGCAGAAATCGAAAGTCCATTCATCTTGTTACACGACAAAAAAGTGAGCAGCATGAAAGACTTATTGCCTGTATTAGAGCAAGTTGCACAAACAGGTCGTCCTTTGTTAATCATCGCTGAAGATGTAGATGGAGAAGCATTGGCTACTTTAGTGGTAAACAAATTAAGAGGTACGTTGAAAATCGCTGCGGTGAAAGCTCCTGGCTTTGGTGACAGAAGAAAAGCAATGTTGGAAGACATCGCTATCTTAACTGGTGGTACGGTTATCTCTGAAGAAAGAGGCTTCAAATTAGAACAAGCTACTTTAGAAATGTTGGGACAGGCTGAAAAAGTCATCATTGACAAAGACAGTTCTACTGTTGTTAATGGTAAAGGCAAAAACGCTGACATCAAAGCTCGTGTTGGACAAATTCAAACACAAGTTGAAAACACAACTTCTGACTACGACAAAGAAAAATTACAAGAACGTTTGGCTAAATTAGCTGGTGGTGTTGCTGTAATGTATGTTGGAGCACCTACGGAAGTAGAGATGAAAGAGAAGAAAGACCGTGTGGATGATGCGTTACACGCAACTCGTGCGGCTGTAGAAGAAGGAATCGTACCAGGTGGAGGCGTTGCCTACATTCGTGCCGTTAAAGCGTTAGAGAAAGTAGAAGGCTTAAATGACGACGAAAACACAGGGATCGAAATCATCCGCAAAGCTATCGAAGCTCCTTTAAGAACCATTGCATACAATGCAGGTTTGGAAGGTTCTGTAATTGTTCAAAAAGTAAGAGAAGGTAAAAAAGACTTCGGTTTTAACGCTCGTACAGAACAATACGAAAAATTATTGGAATCAGGTGTAATCGACCCAACTAAAGTAACAAGAGTCGCTTTAGAAAATGCAGCTTCTATCGCAAGCATGTTATTAACGACGGAGTGTATCATCGTTGATAAACCAGAAGAAAACGCAGGTCACCCAGGTGGAATGCCAGGAGGTATGCCAGGTGGAATGCCAGGAATGATGTAAGAAAAAGATCATTGATAATATATGGAAGCCCCTTGATAAACGAAGTTTGTCAAGGGGCTTTTTAGTTTATCACAACCACAGCACTACGGCACTAAGAACCACAGCACTAAACAACCAAAACCACAGGCAAATTAACCAAATTATACGCCAAATTTAACACACTCGCATTCACAAAAACCGTCCCATCCCGTTCCAACTGTCCAGCCGCCTCATGAATATGCCCAAAAACATGCAACTTAGGCTTAATTTTCAAAACCCGTTCCAACAAATCTTCACAACCCACCAAATCACCCCGACTCGTCTTATCCAAAATCCCCAAAGGCGGCCCATGCGTCACCAAAATATCCACATCCTCAGGAATCAAATCCCAATATTTCTTAATCTCCTTTCCCCGATGCCGATTAAAAGCCCAATTAAAAAAATAAGGCGTAATAGGCGATCCCCAAATCTTTAAGCCCTCAATCATCACAAAATCATCTTCCAAATAAATACAATCTCTTGGAATCAATGCTTTAAAAACAGCAGGTTCTTTCTCCGCCAAAAAATCATGATTTCCTGCAATTAAAACCTTATGTGTAGCATCTAAATGTGTAAACCAAGTCATAAAATCTACTACTTCCTGTACCGTTCCCAATTTACTAAAATCACCTGCATGGATTAACAAATCCGTTTTAGGAACAGTCAAGCCCTTATGCAATCCATGCGTATCAGAAATCAATGTAACATTCATAATTAAAATTTTTATATAAAAACTCATATGGACTTATATGGTTCAAAAAAAAATAACTCATATGGACTTAAACCAACTCAAACAACTTATATGGTTCAAAAAAAGTAACCCATAAAAACTTATATGGACTTATATAACTTATATGGTTTAAAAAAAACAACTCATATGAACTTAAACGAACTCAAACAACTTATATGGTTCAAAAAAAGTAACCCATAAAAACTTATATGGACTTATATAACTTATATGGTTTAA
>ENA-ORXR01004134-ORXR01004134.1-marine-metagenome-genome-assembly--contig:-NODE-4134-length-12345-cov-6.395011_pt1 | contig 12345 bp, 7 predicted proteins | sample MGYA00237866_ERZ511479 | MGnify/ENA metagenome assembly ERZ511479 | reverse complement strand
ACCGGGAATCGGATTGCGACCTACACCGACGAGGACGGGGTCTCGTTCGATGTGAATGAGACGATCACCGAACTCAAGGACAACAACGACGGCACGTTCAGCTTCACCCATGAAGACGGCAGTATCAGCACCCTGGATGCGGCGTCGCTGGAGACCTTGACCACGGTGACCAACATCGTGACGGGCAATCGGATTGCCACCTACACCGACGAGGACGGTGTGTCCTTTGATGTCAATGAGTCGGTCACCGAGCTTGTCGACAACGGTGACGGCACGTTCACCTTCACCCACGAGGACGGTTCGGTTTCGACTCTGGATGCGGCGTCGTTGGAGACGTTGACGACGGTGACCAACATCGTGACGGGGAATCGGATTGCGACCTACACCGACGAGGACGGGGTCTCGTTCGATGTCAATGAGACGATCACTGAGCTCAAGGACAACAACGACGGATCGTTCAGCTTCACGCACGAAGATGGCACCGTCACCACGATCAGTGCGGCCAACCTCGAAACACTCACCACGATCACCAACACGGTGACCGGGAATCGGATCGCCACCTACACCGATGAAGACGGCGTCACCTTCGATGTCAATGAGACCATCACCGAACTCAAAGACAACAACGACGGTACGTTCACCTTCACCAACGAAGATGGCACCGTGACCACTATCAGCGGCGCCAGCTTGGAGACGCTCACCAGTGTGACAAACGTGCTGGCCGCCGGCCACCTCATCGGTACCTACACCGACGAGGACGGCTCCACCGTTGACCTGTTGGAGACCGTGACCACCCTGGTGGACAACAACAACGGGACCTTCAGCTTCACCAATGAGGACGGCACGGTGATCACTATCAGCGGCTCAGCACTGGAGACGCTCACGACCGTAACCAACATCATCGACGGCAATCGGATTGGGACCTACACCGATGAAGATGGGAATACCTTTGACATCGACGAGACGGTCACCAAGCTGGTTGGAAACGCCGATGGGTCATTCACCTTCACCCATGAGGATGGGAGCACAACCACGCTCGACGTTGGCGACTTCGAAACGCTGACCCAGGTCACCAACGTGATCAACGGCAACCGGATCGCCACCTATGTGGACGAAGCGGGCAACAGCGTCGACATCGACGAGACCATCACCACCCTTGTGGGTAACACCGATGGCACCTTCACCTTCACCAACGAAGACGGGACGGTGACCACGATCAACGGTTCTGCGCTGGAGACATTGACAACGGTCACCAATGTGGTGACCGGCAACCGGATTGCCACCTACACCGACGAAAATGGTGCGCCGTTTGACGTCAACGAGACCATCACCAAACTGGTGGACAACAACGACGGCACCTTCACCTTCACCCACGAAGGCGGAACCACAACCACGTTGAGTCTGGCCAGTTTGGAAACCCTCACTGCGGTCACCAACGTGCTGGCGTCGGGCAATCTCATCGGCACCTACACCGATGAGGATGGCAACTCGATCAACCTCAACGAGACCGTGACCACCCTGGTGGACAACAACAACGGAACCTGGACCTTCACCAGCGAAAACGGCACCGTCACCACCCTGGACATCAAGGACCTGGAGACGCTGACAAGCATTACCAACACGTTGGCCACTGGCAACCGCATTGGCACCTACACCGATGAAGATGGCGGAACCGTCGACCTTCGAGAGACCATCACCGACCTTGAGGACAACGGGGATGGAACCTTCAGTTTCACCCACGAAGACGGCAGTCAAACCACCCTCGATGCGGCGAGTCTGGAAACGCTCACCAGCGTTACCAACGTGCTTGCCCTCGGCAATCAGATCGGTACCTACACCGATGAAGATGGCAACACGGTTGACCTTCGGGAGACCATCACCAGCCTGGTGGACAACGGCAACGGCACCATCACCTTCACCCAGGAAGGAGGCGTGACCACGACTATCGACATCGGGGCGATGGAAAACGTCACCACCCTCGCCAGCACCATTGCCGGCAACCAGATTGGGGTGTACACCAACGAGGCGGGCACACCGGTGGTCATCAACGAGACCGTCACGGCGATGGTCGACAACGGGAATGGGTCGTTCACCTTCACACATGAAGGTGGCGGTCAGACCACTATCACCGGCGCCAGCCTGGAGACGCTCACGGCGTTCACCAGCAGCGTGGCCGGTCATCAGATAGGCGTCTACACCGACGAAAACGGGCTGGTGACACCGATCTTTGAAACGGTGACCAGCATCGTCGACAACGGCAACAACAGCTTCACTTACACCGACGAGAACGGCACACCGACCACCGTGACCTTCACCGACACCGACACCAACACTGATCTGTTGGCATCGATCAGCTGTGCGGTTGGTCAACAGCTGCAGTGGAACGGCAGTGCCTGGACCTGCGTCAACCCGCCATCAGCCACCGGCAACAAGGTCATCATCTATGAAGAGACCTACGCGGCCGGCAGCGATGACGGCATCAATCAGTCGTGGGCTCGCAACATGAAGATCGGCCGTAATGCCGTAGGTCAGTGGCAGGCCGCGTTCTTCACTCCTCACCCGGATGGCACCAACTACGCGGCGAACATCCTGACTCAGGAGGAATCGAACCTGGGAGACAGCGTCCTGCCGTGGATCAACGTCGGAACCAAGACGCCCAACGGCTTCTCGTTCTCGCTGGTAACCGGTGACAATGGTCTGAACGCCGACCCGTTCGTCGACACGCCTTTCACCGTGTCGGTCAATGGCCCTGTCGTGGTGCTTGGGCCCTAACCAATGACCAGCTGATCTTCGGTCACGTCAACGGTGATCTCGGCGTCTTCTTCGTAGTTGCCTTCCAGGAGGCGGATGGCGAGGGGGTCGGCGAGTTGACGCTGGATGACCCGTTTCAGCGGGCGAGCCCCATAGGCCGGATCGTGTCCCAACTCGGCCAGCTTCTGGCGAGCTGCGGGAGTGACCGTCAGGGCCAGCTTGCGGTCCGCCATGCGCGCTTCCAGACCGCGCAGTTGGATATCCACAATCGTCACCAGGTCGTCAAGGGTCAGCGAGTCGAAACGCACTATCTCGTCAATGCGGTTGATGAACTCCGGCTTGAAGAAGTCGGCAGGGTCACCGGGCAGGTTGCTGGTCATGATCAACACCGTGTTGGTGAAGTCCACGGTCCGCCCCTGGCCGTCGGTCAACCGACCATCGTCGAGGAGCTGCAGCAGCACGTTGAACACATCGTTGTGGGCCTTCTCCACTTCGTCGAGCAGGATCACTGAATATGGTCGACGACGAACCGACTCGGTGAGTTGGCCACCTTCGTCGTAGCCCACGTAGCCGGGTGGCGCACCAATGAGACGGCTCACCGAGTGCTTCTCCATGTACTCGCTCATGTCAATGCGGATCATCGCCCGCTCATCGTCGAACATGAAGTCGGCCAGTGACCGTGCAAGCTCGGTCTTGCCCACCCCGGTGGGTCCGAGGAACAGGAACGAACCAATGGGCCGATTTGGGTCCGACAGGCCGGCCCGGCTGCGGCGGATGGCGTTGGCCACCACCTCCACGGGCCGTTCCTGGCCAACCACGCGTTGGTGCAGCACCTCTTCGAGCCGCACCAGCTTCTGCATTTCGCCTTCCATGAGACGACTGACCGGCACGCCGGTCCAGCGGCTCACCACGTCCGCGATGTCCACCTCGTCCACTTCCTCTTTGAGCATTTTGCGCTCAGATTGAAGGTCGTTGAGGCGGGCAGTCGCTTCTTCGGTGGCCTTCTCCAGCTCGGGCATGGTGCCGTAGCGAATGGCTGATGCGCCCGCCAGGTCGCCCGCTCGTTCCATGTTCTCGGCCTCGGCCCGGGCGGTGTCGGCCTGTTCGGTCAGCTCCTGAATGGCGGTGATGGCATCCTTTTCAGACTGCCACTGCGCCTGCATACCGGCATGTTCCTCCTGGAGGTTGGCCAGCTCTTCGTCCACCGCTTCCACCCGATCGTGGGACGCGGCGTCGGTCTCCTTGGCGAGCGCGACCCGCTCGATCTCCAGCTGGCGAATCCGGCGAACGACCTGGTCGATTTCGTCCGGCACAGAGTCAATTTCGATTCGCAGTTTGGAGCCCGCTTCGTCCACCAGGTCGATGGCCTTGTCCGGTAGGAATCTTCCGGTCACGTAGCGGTCCGAAAGGACTGCCGCGGCCACCAGGGCACTGTCCTGGATTCGGACACCGTGGTGGACTTCGTAGCGCTCTTTCAGTCCGCGAAGGATGCCGACGGTGGCTTCGACCGACGGTGGCTCAACCAACACCTGCTGGAAGCGGCGCTCGAGCGCGGCGTCCTTCTCGATGTTGCTTCGGAACTCGTCCAAGGTTGTGGCGCCGATCATCCGTAGCTCGCCGCGGGCCAACATGGGTTTGAGCATGTTGCCTGCGTCCATGGCGCCTTCGGCACCGCCGGCGCCCACCATGGTGTGGAGCTCATCAATGAAGGTAATCACCTGGCCGTCGGCGTCGACGATCTCTTTCAGAACGGCTTGGAGTCGCTCCTCAAACTCGCCGCGGTACTTGGCACCGGCCACCATCGAACTCAAGTCCAGGCTGATCAACTTCTTGTTCTTCAGACCTTCCGGAACGTCGCCTTCAACGATCCGGCGGGCCAGGCCTTCCACAATGGCGGTCTTGCCCACACCTGGTTCGCCGATCAGCACTGGGTTGTTTTTGGTCCGGCGGCTGAGCACTTGAATGGTCCGACGGATCTCTTCGTCGCGACCGATCACCGGGTCGAGCTTCCCGTCGCCCGCGGCAGCGGTCAGGTCGCGGCCGTACTTGGACAGCGCTTTGAAGGTGTCCTCTGGCGTCTGGGTAGTGACGCGATGTGAGCCGCGGACGTCTTTGATGGCATCCAGCAGGACGTTGTGGGGTACGCCAACCCGCTGGTTCATGGCCAGGAGGAGGTGTTCGGTACTCAGGTATTCGTCGGTCAGGCCTTTGCGCTCATCGTCGGCGCGTTCCATCACCTGTTTGAGTTCGCGAGTCAGCTGCGGGTCGTCGTTGCCATAGGAGCTGGGCAGCTTGTCGAGAGCTTCGTTGACCTGATTTCGCAACGTCAACGGCGACACGCCCACCTTCTGGAGGACGGGAAGCACGACGCCTTCGGGCTGGCCCAACAGCGCGGCCAGCAGGTGGTCGGAGGTCATTTGGGGGTTGCTTCGGGAGCGAGTCATCTCGGCACCCGCGTTGAACGCCTCGGTGGTTTTGAGCGTCCAGCGTTTGGGATCCATGCAGTGTCACTTTCGGAGGAGGGTCACAGGTCTTGGGGGAGTGGGGCCGTCAGCGGAGTGAGGCATTCAGCGGACAAGGATCGAGGACAGAAATCGAGGAATGGAAGTCGTGGAACTCGGGACATGCATCAGCTTCCCACCGGCCAAAAATATTCCCAAATGAGCGGCAAATCCGTCAATGGCCAACCGGATCGTGCCGCCCGACCGAGAGGGCGCTCACCGTAGGGGCAATCGCACCGCACAGTGGGTGTGGCAGTGGGTGTGGCAGGGGGTTGGTTCGCCGCATCCGACGAACACCGTTTGTGAACGTCCCGACGTGCCCCCAGTACCGGGGATGGTTTCAGCGATATGTGCCACTTTGGGTGAGCCCACCCATGGAAACCATGCCGAATATGGGTCACTATCCGCACCGGATGCGATGCTCGACGCCGGGCGGCGAACATCAGCGCTACACATAAGGGCATGCAGTTGACGGAAATAGAATGAGATGTCACAATAGGCGTATGGCGCTTGTTGGACTTCACCCGTACCAGACCGAACGGCTTGCCCGATCCCTGCGCCTGGTCCGCACAAGCGCCGATGATCTGGCAGCGGAGCTTCAGGTTGCGGTCCAACTCTCGGGATTGACCGCTCCGACGGTGGCCGCCGGGTTGCATGATCTCGGGGTCGCTTCGTCGACGGCGGGCTGGGTGCTGTCAGATCGCTCGCAGCGGTTGACCGCCTTTGAGCTGGGGCTCGGGGCATCCCGGGTGTTTGTCGCCGCGCGTCGGTCCCGGCCTCCTGAACCGAGAGCGGGTTTCGCGCCAACCGGAGGCGGTTCCATTGGCCGGAAGGGTCGCTATGTCGCCCCCCGCCGCAAGGTGCACCACGGTGGCGACTATCTCTATCGCTCCCGTAACCGGTTGGAGAACCCTCTGCCCAACCTCGACTCCGGTAGGGAGACAACCGACTCCCGCATGGAGACAACCAGCGGTGAGTGGCGCGCGGGCGTGCAGGCCCGGGTGCTCAGGGCTCAGGCCGATGGTCAGGTCGGCATGTCCACGGCCGGAAGTCGAACCTTTCGACCTGGTGGTGTCGATATCCACACATCGGGGGAGGCGATCGCCGGAGCCACATGGAGCGCGGAAGTGAACGCCGATATAGACCTGCGGAAACGACGGGCGGTTGTCGGCGGTGCCGTCTCCGGATTCGCAGGGGTCGAAGCCACGGGAACGGTCACCACGGGATCCGGGCCGGTGACTGCAACCGCTACGGGGCGGGTGGCGGCTGGCATTGAGGGTGAGATCGGGGCCTCGGCCATCGTGGATCTCAAGCAGGGTGAGCTTCGTGCCAAAGGTGGCGTTGACGTTCAGCTGGCCGTCTCGGCCAGCATCGACACCGAGGTGGCTCTGGGCGACAGCGTCACCGCTGCGGCGGAGGTGGAGGCAATGGCGGGCCTGGCCTTTGTCGCACACGGCGAAACCAACATCTCCATGGATGAGATCTCAGCCTCCTGGGAAGTCGGAGCGGCGCTCGGGATCGGTGGCAGCTTCGACGTCGATGTTTCCTTCAGCCCCGAAGGGATCGTTGACGACATCGGCAGCATCGTGCAGGACGTTGACCTTGGCGGGTTGTTGGATCGTGGCGTGGACATGATCCCCTTCGGCTGATGAGTAGGGCACGCGACCACATGGATGACAACCCCGTAGAGACCCTCAAGGTCGGGACCTTCAGCGCAGATTTTCCGCCGCCACCGCGGGCCAGTCTTCGGTTGCCACCCGATTGGTTGGTCAACCCGTTCTCGGAGTTGGCGCTGATGGCGCACGCCCCAACCGAGGTGGAAGGATTTCGATCCAACGTCTTTGTCAGTCATCGTCGCGTTCCGGCGAAGTCGGCAAACAAGGTGGTGCTTGAGGCCCGCCGGGAGATTGAGGCGGCCGGGGTGGATCTGACCTCCAGCATGTCGCTGGGGATCAACCTGTTGGATCTCAACCTGTTGGCCGGGGATCCCCGCACTATCCAAATGCCCAACCGGGTGTTTGAATTTGAGCGGTCCAGCCCCGACGGTGCCATGCGAAGTTTCCATGTGCAGCTGGTGGCCGTCACCGAGACACGGAACCCCAAGGTTTCGTATCTGCATCAGGTCACCGGTTCCACCAGCCACCGCGCTGACCTCAACGAGATGCGGCGGATTGTTCACTCGGCGGAGTTTCGGGCCGACCCCTGCAGCTGACCGTAAATTCCAACGGTGCGGGCCCCAAAACTGCCGGTAGCCTCGCCTGCGGAGGGTTGCCCGAGCGGACGAAGGGGGTGGCCTCGAAAGTCACTGTGGCGTTTACGTCACCATGGGTTCAAATCCCATACCCTCCGCCACAGAAACCCCCGGCCATGGTCGGGGGTTTCGTGCATTCTGTGGTCGATGATGGATCAGACGCGCTTGTTATGAAAGAAGCCCTGAAGTAGCGCGATCGACTCGTCTTCGCGGACTCGCCAGGTCACCGCAAACTGATGGTTGAGTCGGGGATCGGCGCCCACGTTGTACAGCGACGCGCAGGCGCCCCCCTTGGCGTCGGGAGCGGCAAACACAACCCGCTCAATCCGGGCCAGCCACGCCGCACCGGCGCACATCACGCACGGTTCGAGCGTGGTGTAAAGCGTGGCGTTGTTGAGTCGACTTGTCCCCTTCGTCGCGCAGGCATCACGAATGGCCAGCACTTCGGCATGAGCGGTGGGATCGTTCAACACTTGACGCTCGTTGTGGCGGCTGGCGATCACGTCGCCGCCCATCACGATGACCGCGCCAATGGGAATATCGCCGTGCTCGTCAGCGCGTGCCGCTTCGGCCAGTGCCAGGTCCATGTAGACCTCGTCGGCGAGCGGTGGAATCTCGTTGTCGCGTGCGTCATCGGCATGGGCGGGAGTCACCGAGTCATCATCGCACAGCCCCCGGCCGGGGGTTTATGCGGTCAACGCCTGCGGCCGGTCGAAGAGCCAGCCCTGGCCAAGGTCGATGCCGAGCTGACCCAACACCGCAGCTTCGGCCCGGGTTTCGACGTGCTCAGCAATCGTGCGAATTCCATACGCGGCCGCCACCGAGTCAATGGCGCCGATGAGGGCCCGGGCTCGACGGTCCGTGTCGACTTCCCGCACCAGCGATCCATCGATTTTGAGGAAGTCGATATCGAGTTCGCCCAGGTGAGCCAGTGAACTCTGGCCGCTGCCAAAGTCATCCAGAGCGACCCAACAGCCCAGTGAGTGCAGCCGATCGACGAATGCCTGCACCGCATCCAGGTGGTGAATTGCCGCGGTCTCGGTGAGTTCGAAGCACAGGAGGTCAGGCGGGATGGCGCTGGAGAGGATCAGCGCTTCACATTGGCCGGCAAACCCCTGGGTCTCACAGGACTGCGGGGACAGGTTGATGAACCAGCGCGGGTTACGGGTTCGCCCAACACGGCGGGACGGTCCGCAACCCGTTGGATTGGCGGTGTGTAACAGGTGGTGGAGGACCCAGAGATCGATTTGGTCGATCAGCCCGAAGTGCTCCGCGATGGGAATGAAGATGTCGGGCCCGATGCCGGCTTGGGGGTCGCTCAGTCGGAGCAGTACCTCCGAAGGTTTTGCGGACTCGGTCCATCGGTTACCCAACGACTCCATCCGTTGGGACAACAGACGAAAGCCTTGGTTCTCCAGCGCGTCCTCCAGGAGCTCGACCACCTGGGACTCACGAAGGTGCCGCTGCTGGATCAGGTCGGTCGTGTCGGCGACCTGCACCCGGCATCCGCCCTGGGCGCGGGCGCTCATCAGCGCGATGTCGGCCAACGCAATCAGCTGTGCGCTCTGCGGAGCGGCCGGGGTGGTAAACGAGGCGAATGCCGCCAGATGGTCCATCGAGGCCACCCCAATGCTGGCGTCGACCTGCACCCGATGCGAATTGATCTGCAACGGCGGTCGGCGGACTGCGTCCAGAATCCGTACTGCGGTAGCAGCTTGGTCGGCGGCGCCCAGTTCCTCGATGATGATCACAAATCGCGCGCCACCAAGCCGACCGACAAAGCCGTTGTGGCCAACGGCGTTGACCAGTCGCTCGGCGATCGTGCGCAGGACTGCGTCTCCGCCGTCGTACCCATGGGTCTGGTTCAGACGGCGCAGGTGGTCAACACCAACAATGGCCAATGAAAACTGACCATCGACCTGCTGGGTTCGCGCCACAATCTGTTGCCGGACATCGGCACCGAGTGGGAGTTGGGTGAGGGGATCAAAGTGCCCCGTGCGTTGGACCACTGGACGTGGTTGCCTTTTCTCCGCCCGAAGAAGACAGTATTCAGCGTAGACGCATGTCGGCTCAGGAGCGTGAGCAATATGACTCCCGAATTTCTCGGCGGCAGCCGTAACCCCAACCGGTTGCGGGCCGAAGTGCGGTTCGTCGCAGAGGCCGAATTTTGTGTCCGCTCGCCGAAGCTTCGGTTGATCTCTTGATCCAGCCCTGGAACCGAACTGAAAAACCCCGAACCGAGGGTCCGAGGGTTTCCGATGTCCTAAGACATCACAAGAGCGGTCCTGGTGGTCAACGTTCGAACCGGTCTGGCGGGTGACAGTGTCAAACGCAGAGACTCCTGATGCGTTCTTGGTCTTGGGTGCTACCGGTTCATTCGCTTTCTAAGCGAAGGGCTCGCAAAGGACGCAATGCAGAGGGCTTGGAGCTGCTCTGGGCAAGAGCTGCGCGCAGCCTGAAGTGAACTGATGCCCCGCTCCGAACGCGCGATCGCGGTGAGTGCATCACTCTTGGTTGGTCGAAAGGTGTGGTCGTAGTCGGCACGGTGACGGCTCAGCTGAAGCGCCTCGAAGTCCTCTGCGAACTGGGCGAGCACACTGTCACATGACGGCTGACCAGCAAGCCAAGGCACGACACCGCCATTGGCGATCGTTCTACAAACATCACGTGCCGACCCATGTGCGATCAGCCGAACAGCTGCAAGTCGCACGTCAGTCATGTAGGGCCGAGAGGCCTCTATGGATAAAGCTGTAAAGGCTGCATAGTACGAGGTCGAGATCGACCGGCGAAGAAAGACGAGAGGCGGCCTTCCCGGACTAGCCGGGCACAGGTGTTTAGCGACTTCGACGAGGTCCTTCGGCTTCACGTCCGCTTAAGCGACTTGAAGTGATGCACCCGATGGCGCGCCGTCTTCCAGCTCTTTGGTTGTGCGGAAAAGACACTCCGTACTGCCAAGATCCCTCAAGCGTTCGCCGGCAAGGTCGCAGTATCGATCTAGTACTTCAAGTGGCCAACCCTCGCCGTCGCCGCCTCCATCCGGCAACTGCCACGTGAGCAGGAGCAGCCACTCGTGATCGAAGTCGGGATCCGGTTCGATCGAAACGAAAGCGATACGTGCGGGGTCGCCGAGGGTCGCCAGCTCTGAGTTGATCTTGGCAAGACGCCCCTGGATCTGCTCCTTAAACTCCATATCGCAAGTATGCCACCCACGGCGTGACATCGGTGTGAGACGGCTGGCACTGTGGTGTGTTCAGTGCTTCCTGCATCACTCCGGTGGCTCTTCCCTTTCGAGCATCTGCTCCCAGCTGGTTCGGTGGAGATCGTTGACAAAAAGTGTCACCAGCGTATAGCCGTCGATCTCTTCGTTTTGGTGCCCGAGATCACCGCGCAAGGTAAGGAGAAGCTCTGTGAAAGGTTCAAGCGGTTGACGACCGGCGCGATCCGCCGCGCGGATCGCGGACACTGCGATGACGTCCCCAACGACCAGGGTGGCTTTGCCACGGTGGTACTGCTGGTGTGCTCGTTCCGCAAGCATGACTCGACAGTGAGACATCAAAGCAGAAGGTGTTGTGTGATCCACAACACCGATGCGGAGGGAGTGGGATTCGAACCCACGGTGAGTTTCCCCACACACGCTTTCCAAGCGTGCCGATTCGGCCGCTCTCGCATCCCTCCTGAATGTTTGAAGCATCGCTACCCTCGACCTGCAGGCCGGCGAGCCGCGATGCCCTCAAACAAGATTCGTTGAAGTATCCTAGGGGCGCTCGTTCTGGAATGTGACGGTCGGGTCCTGTGCAACTTTGGTCTGTGAACCGAGTCAGGGCCGGAAGGCAGCAGCTCTCAGCGGAACCCTTGGTGTGCCGCAGATCGCCTGGCCGTCACTTTCGAGAACGAACACATGGTGCTTGCTGTGCCGGTGGCCACAAACCACAATGGCGTCCAACGAGTGGCCGCCGAATGAGAATGGCACTGATCCCAGTAGTTGGTAGCGATCGCGCAGCGGGGTGGAGCGCAGATCCGGCGTTGGGCGAACGGAGAGACAGCCATGCCCAACGAGTCGAACATGAGCGCTGCCACCCGGGCATCGGCTGAGCGCCGGCTACGCGAGCTTGGACGCACCTATCCCGACGCCGCCGTATATGCGGTGAACGATCGCGGAACGCAGTTCGTGCCGATTCCCGCTCATTTGCAGAGCAATTTCGCCTGGGTGCTGTCGGCCGACTCGCCCATTGAGTTGATGGCGGTCCCATTCCGTCAGAACGGTGTGGACCTCTTCACCCGCTGCCGTCACGATGGCGCCTCATCGGGTCCGGTCCGATTGGCCGATGAACCGGACTCGACGGTTGAATTGCATCTCTTTGACTTTGGGTCCTATGTGATTGGCGTGGTGGTCGATCCAAGTGCCGCCGTAGATATCTCAAGAGGGGCTTCGGCGGCTCCACCGCCGGTCACCGATCCGCTGGACAGCACGGCCCCGCACCACGCAGGACCACCGCCGCCGGCACAACCAGTGCCGGCCGCAGCACCGGCTTCACCGTCGGTTGCCCCGGCGCCCCGTCTGGCGCCACCCCCGAAGCCGCCGGGACGTCCATCGTCGGCGCCCGCCGTCGACGCATCCACGGTGGACGAGGAAGACGCCGCAGAACCTCGGCTGCTCGCCGCCGACATTTACCCCGAAGGTGACCCCGCCCGGGCCGAGATGCAGGCGTACCTGGACTCCGAACCCGTCGTCCCGGTGGACGTGGATTCGCCTGAGGCATGGGAGCCCGAAGTCAGTACCGCCACCCCGGCGGACATGGACTTCACCCGTTCGGACCTGGTGTCGTTCGAAGATCCAACCAG
>ENA-ORXR01004133-ORXR01004133.1-marine-metagenome-genome-assembly--contig:-NODE-4133-length-12349-cov-9.016949_pt1 | contig 12349 bp, 11 predicted proteins | sample MGYA00237866_ERZ511479 | MGnify/ENA metagenome assembly ERZ511479 | reverse complement strand
AATTTCGAAATCCTCTGTGTATTTTACTACACTCCACTCCGTGTTTTCAAGTAACCATTGCTTGATTTTCTTTTTGTCATTTGAAGGAAAAACGAAGCTAGTTGATTTGATTTTAGCACTGTTTGATTTATTTTTTAAACAGCTTTTTTCTGCCGAATATCCTAACGCACAGCCAATATTCCTAAAAAATGCTCCCGCACTCCCTATTCCTAATTCTTGTAATATTCGTTTTTTTAAAGTTTGGGTTTGGGTTTGCCCTATGTAAATAAATTTATATGCTCTTTCATCTAATTTGCTTTGGTATCTTTCATGAAGACGCGAATTCTTTTTTAGTTTTATACAGTAAAGTCCGGCTGAATTTAGAATATCTTCATCTAAATTATCAAAAGAAGAAAACTTCCCATTTGCTATCAAAGCATTATCAATATCTTCAAATGATTTTTGGTTTTCTGCGATTTCTATCATTCTCATTTTTCTTTTCATGTGATTTATTTAATTGATTGAAATTGTGTTGATTAAAAGCTGTATCATTTTTGATTTAAATTTGAACGTAAAGATAACCGAAAAATAATTTTTCACATAAAATGATAAAAGGTAATACCTTGTTAGAAGCTGTTTGAATTTATAGTTTTTTACATCTGATAGCAAGTAAGGGCAGACACAAACACCCAGAATTAGACATCCGGTCATCAAAAAGACAACTAAAACAAACTGAATAGCTAAAATATAAGGCTATTTTGAACACATTAAGCAAATCTTTTATCACTCAAATCTTTTGAGCGGTAGTTGATTTTGTCCAAAGTCTAAAATGGTATCGCACACCAAAAAAGTCAATCGAAGCATCATATTAAGTGAAGTCTATTTTTCGTTATTTTCATAAAAATATATGTTTGTAAAAAAAGTTTATATAATCCTATTCACGGCATTAATGATTGCATGTTCTGTCTCTCCGTCACAGTCAGACCAACATGATATCGTAGGTACATGGGTATTTAAAGAAGGTGGTCGAAATGCGATGACGTTCGTAAAAAAAAGAAAATTAAAGAGACGGAAATATGGAGTTGCATTTGAAGCAAATGGAGAAGCAACCGTCCGTCAAATGACAGGACCTTGTGGAGTACCTCCCATTCCTTACGGCAACCACGCTGGTACTTGGGCGTTTGCTTCCGATAGTACGCTTACCATTACTTACGAAGGAAGTTGGAGACGCGATACCATTCAGGAGGTTTGGTTGATTAAAGATATTAATCATTATTCCCTGACAGTCAAAAGGTTAAATCAGTCCAAGTCATAAAAAATACGTATCTTAGCACCCGCTAATCAGGTTTTCAGGCATCCGTTTTATAACTATTTTTTCTTAATACAAAATCAAAAATGAAAAAGTTAATTGTATTTTTCCTACCCCTATTTATCATCGCTTGTGCGAAAGAAGCACCTGATTGTAAATTAGAATATGCTGAAGATGCAGAACCTTTATCCTCTTCCTTGGAGATTGTGAATCATTATAATTTTCCCGATGAATTGCGTTATAAAGATAATGAAGGGAATGTACATTTATACAATAATCAAACTGATGAAGGTAGAGTGATGTGTTTCCATGAATGGATATGTGAAGAAGATGAAAGTGTAAGAGAAAGCTATTTTGCGGGTCGTCCAACTTACAGTAATAATCTCTCTACCACAAGCCATGACCATACTTTTGTGATAGAAAAATATGCTTCACTCAATGAAGAAAAGCCATTGCTTTATGGTGATGTCTTGACTGTCTCATTAAAAATTGAAGGAGAATACTACGGTTGTGTTTTTAAATATGTCATCGACCAGCGTACTGATGATAATTTGTCGAATGACGACCTCACATATAATGCTCAATTAGTACTCAATGGTACCTCTTTCAGTGATGTATATTCTACTGTTTATGAAAAATATACTATTTATTATAATACACAATTTGGTTTGTTAGGATATGAGAATAACGAGACTGGGGAGTATCTTTATCTTGAGCAAGGATGAAAGTTTGTGTTGAGAATATTGTACAAAAAAATCTCTGAATAATCATAGGACGTGACTATCCAGAGATAGAAAGGAATAATAATTTGATGTAAATATAACAATATTTTGCAATTTTCAAATATAACAAACGAAAAATTTTGATTTTTTAATGGAAATCAAAATTTTTCGTTTGCATTAATCAAAAAACACCGCATTTCCCATAAGCAATTTTCCGCTATACCAAAAACCACGAAAGACAGGCGAATCTACAAAATAAATAATCGATCCGCTACCGATATTTTCTTGTCCGATTTCGAGTGAATTGACCAGATTACGTTTCAAATTATGCCCAACAAAACCACTGACATGACCATCCTCTTTAATCACACCAACATTCCAACCATCAATGTACGGATATGCCGTCGAGTTGCGACGCATAATGTGAATACTCTCATCTTCCCCAAAGGCAAGTGGATGTGAATCATCCAAATGTACTTTATATATCGTCCCTGCCACATAACTACTCAAAGATGAGCGTTCTGAGTCTTCATATCGTTTTAATTTTGACTTTTCATTATTTTTATCTCCTTTATTATCAAGGTTTTTCATCGCTTTAGCAAGTTGAGTATCGCCGCTCGTAAATGCGCCAATAGCGCGTTCTATGGCAATAATTTTACCACCTCCACGCGCAAAATCAAGCAATTGTGTCGAGAGTTTTCCGTAACTTCCCGAAGGCAATACAAGTACATCATATTCCGAAAAATCAACACCACTCGCGTAGTCCATATTCAATACAGAAAAAGGATATTCGATGTCTTGGTCAAAATAATACCACACTTCTCCGAAAGCATTGGCATCTATACCTTTGCCATTCAAAATCGCTACTTTTGGTGCGGACATATATCGCACTTGGTCTGATCCCAAATCCGGTCCTTTTTCTGCCATAGCAGTCGTTGCATAATGTAGTGATTGCTCGTTCGCATTAGCAATTTTAATAATTTTTTCATCTAAATTCTTAATGTGCTTATTTTGAAACCGAGCGACGATGAGTGAACCCCGATTAAATGTTTTTCCATCTAAAGTTATTGGCTTTACATTATACCGGACTTTAATGTTTTCTTTCAATAATGCCGATAAAAAGCGGGCATCTTGTACATTGTTCCAATCCGTAATATAGGCAGCCGGACGGCGTTTTGGTCGTAAGTTTTCTGTAAATTTATTTTCGTATTTTTTATCCGAAATAATCCGTTCACTTGTAGCATAAGTTTCGACTTCGTACATGTAAGGTAATGCCCATGCCGTTACGTCATAGGTGAGCGAATCTTCGAGATTTGATTTAGGTTCAAACAAAACTTTCAGCATGACGGATTTGGGTTGATAGGCACTCACTACGATGTCATTTTTTTCTAATGTAAATGACGATTTTTTATTATTAAAATAATCAAAACCGTTATACGATTTTTTTGAGCCAGAGGCGACATTATATTCAATTCGCTGTCTATCAAGTAGTTGCAATAGCGATTTAACGCGCGAAGCATCATTAGAATGTTTGATGACGTAACTACGATACTCACCGGGCGGATTGCTTTTTGCTGCTTGAAAGTATTGTTCAAACTCGCTCGTCATTCTATCTCGATTGAGGTGCGCGACTTCAATCGTGGATAAACTCGTGGTGTAATGATGCGCCACACGGTCTGTCAAAGTGAGCGTATCGCCGTGGTCATTCAAGACTGCTACACCTGCATCTCGCGAACCGCCTTGCTCATAAGTAAAGCCCATTGCACCATTAAAAATAGGCCAGGTATCCCCATAGCTCGGATAGAATAAATCGAAGTATTCTTTGGTGTAAAATGACCAACCTTCTTCGTCAAAGTATCCGGCATGATTGCTGCCGACGAGTTCCTGAAATTCGCGCTGCCAGGGCGTGATATTTTCGTGCATCGGATGTGCTGCGGGAGCAAAAAAGTAAGGCGAATTGATGCCCATTTCGTGAAAATCAACATGAACGTGCGGCATCCAAGTCTGATAATGTACTGCACGTTGTTGGCTTTCGACTTGTACTTGCCACGCCCAGTCGCGATTGAGGTCAAATAGGTAATGGTTGACCCGTCCACCGGGCCAAGTGGAGTGATGTTCTTCCGAATTTTGGTCAATATTAGGTTGTGCTAATGCGACATTATTGTACCAATTGACATAGCGGTCACGACCGTCAGGATTGAGGCAAGGGTCTATGACGACTATCGTATTTTCTAACCACTCATTTACTGCTTTATCATCGCTTGTGAGCTTCTCCAATACATTCAAAGCGGCTTCACTTGACACTGCTTCGTCTCCGTGAATGTTGTAACTCAACCATACAATAAGTGGTTGATTATCAAGAATTATCGCGTTATCATTCAAGCCAATACGTGCGAGATGCCCTTTGCGTAAAGTTTCTAATTGCCGGATATTTTTGGTAGAAGAAATGGCAACCGTAACGAGCGGACGACCTTCAAAAGTCTGACCGTAAGGCATGAACTGGACTTGCGGAGAATTGTCGGCGATGTATTCAAAATAATCGACTACGCGATGGTGTCTTGTGAATTTTGTGCCAACTTCGTAACCCAGAAATTGAGCAGGAGAAAGGAGTTCTCCGTCTTGTGCCGATACGCTGTACACGACCAACAAAGACATTATCATAGCAAGTAATTTCTTCATTTAAATGTGTTGATAAAACGATTATTTACCACAAAGCACACCAAGAACACGAAAGTCATACAGACGCAGAAGAACACAAGACTTTATAAGAAATTCCCGTCATTCGACGAAATAGGCTTTGTTTTCTTTCGTATGAATCAGTTTGAGTGTCCTTTGTGGTTTATGAACTTCGACAATATACAGGATGACAACAATAAAAGTTGAATTAGTGTCGTTTTTTATTTTACTTTGTAAAAAAAAGTACTTTGTTAAATTTTAAAACAGTAATTTATGTTAGAGACGGTAGGTAATTTCATAAAAGCATATCCCACGTATGGTTTGCTGCTTGTTGCTGCGATAGTAGTAATGGTTTTGATGTCGATTTTGGTAATGCCCTTGATGCGTGGGTATTTTCGCGATAGTCGGCAATTTGGTGTGACGATGTTGCTGTCGGCTTCCACTTTGTTTTGTCTCGTTTTGTTGTTGTTTCGTATCTATTGGACAGGTAGCACAGGCATGGCTTTTTTGATTTGGAATTTGTTTTTGGCTTGGATACCGTATTGGGTGGCTTTACTGTTGGGAAGGGCGGGACAGAGAGGTAAATTGACTTTTGTTTCACTATTGATTTTGGGTGTTTGGTTGTTGTTTTTTCCTAATGCGCCCTACATTCTGACCGACCTTCAGTACTTGCTTGTTCCCAATCATGTACCGCTTTGGTTTAGTATTATTATGCTGATTTCTTTTGCATGGACGGGGCTGCTATTGGGTTATATGTCTTTGCAGGAAGTACAGTTGTTTCTTCAAAAACGTTTCCGTCCGGCATGGACTTGGCTGTTGACTATCGGGGCATTGGTAGCGGCAAGTTATGGTATATTTCTTGGTCGATACCAGCGTTGGAACAGTTGGGATATTATCGCACAACCCGTTGATTTATTGCATGATATAATGGCTACTATGACTTCACCTCGTGCATTGGGAATGACGCTGACACTCTCGGCATTTCTTATCTTGGGATACCTTACTTTGTCTTTCTTAATGCAGACTCAAACAGGGGATCGTCATTTAGAAACGGAACACAAATAAATGTACATTCTCGACGTGTTCTTTTCCCTTTATACTTCACCAAATTCTCCTTAAATACAATGAGTATTCGCGTCAAACTTGGCTCGTATAAAGACAAAATAACGTAGCGAAAGATGTACATTTATCTGTGCTCCGTCCCCAAAAATATCTAATTGCTCGAAAAAATCGGTCATTTCAAAAATAAAGCCGTTATATTTGACCAAAATATTTTTATCACTGCGGTTTTGTGTTCTTCGTTGATTATCAATGAAGAACATCGCACAAAACACTCAAAAATATGGCATTCGGTATTCGTTATAATGCGCCGGTCATTTTGACCTTTTCGATTCTTGCTACATCGGTTTTTTTTATCAATGAATCTTTAGCAAATACATTGAGCGGCTTTGTGTCTCTTAATCCTTACATGGATTTCAGCAATCCTTTTCAAATCCCGACCTTATTTACTTATATATTGGGACATGCGAGTATGGATCACTTGTTGGGCAACCTGACATTTATCTTGCTACTCGGTCCTATCATGGAAGAAAAATACGGCAGTCGAAATATGCTGCTTATGATTTTGCTGACCGCGCTTATTACGGCTCTTATTCAAATTACATTATTCAAAACGGGACTGTGGGGCGCGAGTGGTATTGTATTTATGCTGATTATCTTGATTTCTTTTACAAATGTAAAAGATGGCGAAATTCCTTTGAGCTTTATTTTAGTGGTCTTATTATTCATCGGAAAGGAAGTATTGTACAGCCTTCAAGCCGACCAAGTTTCTCAATTTGCACATATACTCGGCGGTATGTGTGGTGGGTTTTTCGGATTTTCAGGGATTATGAAGAAGCGAGTAGAGTAATATGCCCATACTTAAATCGCGTCTTGTCACCGCAGGTATAGACGGCTGCAAATCCGGCTGGATCATGGTCAAACATACCGGTGTTGATTATCAATTCGGCGTATATCCCGACATCCGACAATTGTTTGCAGAAAATCCTGATATTGACCGAAGCCTTATCGACATTCCTGTTGGATTGAGCAGTCAATCATTCAATAGAACGATAGACGCTTCACTCAAAAAAACACTTGGAGTACGACATAGCACCGTCTTTGTTCCACCTTCTCGTGAAGCTGCATATCTAACTGATTATGAGGCAGCTAAAGCAAAAAATATAACTGTCACCGGAAAAAGTCTCAGCATTCAAGCCTTTCATATTAGTCGAAAAATAAAGGAAGTAGATGAGTATATACAAAAACACCTTAACCTTCAAATCATAGAAAGTCACCCCGAGTTTTGCTTCAAACATTTGAATGGCAGTGATACCTTATTAAGTAAAAAGAAGTCTATACAAGGCGAATTTGAGCGTTTGTCCATCCTTTCAAAATACGATGAGCGATTACTCAATTTATACGAAAAAATAAGAGGTAATACGCTGAAAAAAACTGTTACTAATGACGATATTATTGACGCGATGTGCTTGTGCTTAGTCAATCAATTAGCTGGACATAAAGGGCTTCAAATTCTAAAAGATGAAAATGATACCGACGAAAAAGGTATATCCATTGGTATTGGATTTTATTTGCCCAAATACATTAATTATATATAAAAAATTTAAACTACACTAAACCATGAAAGCAGTACTTGATGCGCTTCAAAAGCTAAACATTGAATACAAACTAAAAGAGCATGAGGCGGTATGTACCGTAGAAGAAGCGGATAAATTTTGGACGGATATTGAGGGCGTTCATTGCAAAAATCTTTTTTTGAGGGATAAAAAAGGCAAACAACACTACCTCGTCGTTGCCAATAAAAATACGAGCGTATCCATCGAAAGTCTTAATCAAATGCTGGGCAATGAACGTTTGGGGTTTGCTTCTGAAAGACGTTTGGACAAATACCTCAAACTCATCAGAGGTGCCGTTTCGCCCTTTGGCATCATCAATGATACGGACAATCACGTCATTCTTTTGATAGACCAAAGCCTACAAAAAGCTACAATGGTCAGTTTTCATCCCAATGTGAATACCGCTACCCTATCGCTGTCTTTTCTTGATTTTGAAAAATTTTTACAACAGTCCGGTAATGCCTATCGGTATATAGATTTTGATTCATTTCAAAGTTAGCGACATTTATATTTCAAAGAAATAAACAGAAATATAATTGCAAATACAGGTATAAACCCTTATCTTTGTGATAATTACGAACAGCATTTTCCGCATAAATTATGTGTATGGGAATGCTGTTTTATTTTTTAAACATTAAAAATTTAATCCACATGAAAAATTACTACTTTTTTCTATTTTTATTAATCCCCTTTTTATTTTCTACTCATCTTCATGCCCAGCTTCAAGTTCAGTCCAATGGCTATACACCTAACCAACTTGTACGTGACGTACTCATGGGAACGGGAGTCGAAGCAAGTAATGTTTCTTTTACAGGTACAGATGTCCAACGAGGCTATTTTGATGGTTCGAACAGCAATATCGGTATTGGTTCTGGAGTTGTTTTATCTACCGGAAATATCGCGGTCGGAATAGGACCTAATGATACTGGAGACGCTACCCTACCCTACGATTCAGGTTGTGGAGTACCGGAAAGCAATATACCAGCTTCCGAACAAGGACCCGGCGGTTTATGCCGTCCCGGAGATGATGACTTAAATGCTTTACTCCCGCCCAATGTAAACACCCAGACCTTTGATGCTGCGGTTTTAGAGTTTGATTTTATTCCACAATATGACAATGTTATTTTCAATTACGTGTTTGCATCAGAGGAATATCCTGAATATGTTTGCTCGATATTTAATGACGTTTTTGGGTTCTTCATTTCCGGTCCAAAGCCCGATGGCGGGATGTATGATAAAGAGAATATTGCCACTATTCCCTATACTCCCCTTCCCGTAGCTATCAATACCGTCAATCCCGGCATACCCGGTTCAGAAGCTAATGCCGGAACTTGTGCAGGCGGTACAGGCTCTTTATTTTTTAGTAATTATTATGTAAGTAATGACTCAAATAGCGTACAGTTTGACGGTTTTACGACCAACTTGCAAGCTGTCGCTTCATTCATTCCCGGTAAAACTTATCATATCAAACTCGCCGTTGCCGATGCAGGTGATGGTATATTTGATTCGGCGGTATTTTTGGAGGCGCATAGCTTTAAATCTCTGGGTACAAGCGTAAATGTAACAACTCCCGAAGACCTGACCAACTTTGAGATTCAACCTAATCCATCTGATGGTCGCTTTAATGTAGATGTAGAATTTAGTACGCCACAAATAGCTACTATTCAGATTCTCAACACATTAGGGCAGGAAGTATATCATTCAAAAAATATGAAAAAACACTTCTCTGAAAATGTCGATATTAGTAAGGAAGGACTTGGTACGTATTTTGTTATTATTCGTACAGAAAAAGGAAGGACAATTCAAAAAATTGTTCTTACAAAATAGTATCAAACACACCGGTTTATGGTATCCCGAACAACAATTTTGTTGTTCGGGATTTTTTTTATAAAAATTAATTTAATTCAAAATAGCAACAATACTATTACCTCGGTACAGAAGAATATGTACCATTGTTGAATGACCAAATGGTTTTATCTTTACCATTGACATCGCCATCTTGATTGAGGTCGGAAGGTAGATATTCACCGAATTTACCATTATCATTACTCCAAATACCTTTGTCTGCTCCATTGATGTCATATCCTTGGGTGTGTTCCATCTCACCGACATACATGCACCAAGTACCGTTTATAAGTCGCTTTTGTCCGGAACTTGCTACACCTTTATAACTCTGCCTCTTGCGAAAATCAAAACTAAGCTCCTTGCCATTGAAGTTGACAGGCTGCGGAGACATGACTCCGAGGTGATTTCGATGCTCAATCACGATGCGAACGGGCGTATTAAAGCCCGAAGGAAGCACCGCATCATCAGGAAAATAAATACAACCATCCGTTTTAAGTAGGGCGGCGGTTTTAGCAACTTCGGTGTTTTTCGTAATACCGATACGAAAAGAAACGAGCAGCCAATCCACTACATTGCTGGTATTATTGATTTCTGTGCCGTTATAATTCCACGGTGCTTGATTGTAAGGTTGGTTGGCGGGAAGCATATCTAAGGTTTCAAGCGTGTTCGTCAATTCTCCTGCCAGTAGGTCATAAGCACCTTCCAAATTCACACAAATGTCAAGTTCATGTGATGCACCACATTGCATATTACTATTATAATCTTCGTAAATTTTAATATTTCGAAAATAGGAATTGGCAGTGGCATCGGCATCATCATCTCCTGTAAGCACCAAGTATTTAAATATACCTGAAAATCCAAGTTTAATGGTATAATGTTCATAGTCACCACTGCCTGAATAAGGCGCATTATTATAATCTCCGGCATAGCCTTGGTCGCCATAAACGACGATTCGGTTGGTAGTCGGCAAAGTAAGGTCATTATCAAAACTCAACTCGTGAATTTCGCCTTGTGAAGTACTTTTAAAATCAAATTCGATGACCGTGTTTGGACTAAAAGCATAGTTGATTTCGACAGCTTTCCAGACATTACCTTTGATGAATAATGTAGTTCCTCCCCCCTGAACAATGTATGTACCAAAGTCTTGGTCATTAGGTGCAAACGAAACGGCACCGGAATTAAAATCAAAGGTAGAACAATCTTCGGGCGGACAAGCGGAACACGAGCCACCACAATCTATACCAATCTCATCGCCATTCAAAATACCGTCATCACAAGTAGCACAAGACGGACAATCGCCACCGCAATCAACATCGGTCTCATTACCATTTTGAATACCATCGTTACATTGACAATTTCCCAGACAGCTTGCCGAATTGACTCGACTTCTGATAAGATTGCCGGGTTGTTGTCCAAAGCCATTGTTAAAATTAACTCCTATACCGCCTATCAAATGACAGTAACTCATAATTGTACCTGCCGAAGGGAGGATTTCGTTATTGGCATTATAACATGGTTCTGGTCTGGTGTCAGGGTCGTTATCTTCAGCAAGGTATTTGTTGCCACAGTCGTCTATTTGTGTACTATTGCCGTTCCACACACAGTCATGCGTGTGTGGTGAGCCAAGATTATGCCCCAATTCGTGTGTCAGTACATCTACATCCCACGAGAAAGTCGGGACATTACTGTACGAACCGCGGATACCACTAACCCCTGTATTGGTGGTCGTCCGGCAAAGCGCATTTACATAAGCCACACCTGCGGTATAAAAGGTATGAATGAGGTGAACCAAGTCGCCATTTGCTTGCCCATATCCTTGATTATTGAGGTCGGTTAGTGGGTCTGACTGCCCGTAGGGTGAAGCAACATCCCATATTCTGAGTAAACTAATGTCTGTATTAATGTTTTCATTGGCATATAAAATAGCCGCTTGTGAAAAGATGGTAGTAACATAATTCGCCGTAGCAGTAGTACTCGACCCTTTATCTCGATAAAGCGAATAATCCGCCTCAATATGTATGCGTACACAACCCGCCAAAGCTGATTGTTCGACGGATTCTACTTGTGTTTGGATTGGATTATCTTCGGGAATAGCTTGACACTCAAAGCTAAAATCTTCATTAAAATCATTTTTTTTATACAAAATATGATGGTCGCTTTGTTCGACTTTGCCGAGGGTAAAATGCTGATTATCGACAGCAATAAAACCGCTGATTTCTTCTTCAAAAAATGAAATGGCAACCAGACTTTTTGGTGTATCGGCAAGTGTTCCCCAATAATGAACGCCTCTATCACGATGCAATTCAACGTTGGGAGCAGATGCCAATTCTAAGCGAAAATCAGGCGTAAAAATCTCCGCCTGCATTAGGTGCAACTCTTTGTCTTCTCCGGCAATCGTTATATTGAGACGTAAGTATTTATTTTTGTTGGTTCTGATGTCCTTGAGTTCCTGTTTTTGGATTTGAAATATCTGTTTTTCGTTAATTAACCCCTCTGGTATTTCATGGCTAACAGACTGGTTTTCAGCTATTTCAACTAAGGGAGCGAATAAGGCAGCTTGTTCCATTGTCACCTCATTGAGGTCAATTTTTTCTTGAATTGCATTTTGCCCACAAACAGACACAATACAAAGTAGGAGTATGCCTACAATTAGTAGTAAACCTTTGGTTTTCATAATGAATGATAATAGTAGCTCAAGTTGTGTTTCTGCAACTTGAATTAAGTAAACAAATTTGCTTTTGTACGGACGATATTCGCTTTCCTCATTTTTAAATGAAGAAATCAGGGACGATTAATAATCCACTCTAAAAGCACGATAATTAATATGGGCAAAATGTACTGGGAATTGGAGAAGTCAAACTGCGACAAGGAAGCAGTTAGAGAATGGGATACAAATGAAATTCATTTATATTTCATTCCTGATTTTTGTAAAGCTAAATATAGAAGGTTTTTTTTAATGCAGCACCGAGTACCACTTTTTTTATTATTAATGGTAATAAAATTTGACTTTAAAATGAGATTAAGGCTATGTTACTGGACTTTGGACATTAGGTAACTGGGAAATTGGGTAATTAGGCTAACGAAAGCATAATTCGCTATTTATCAGCATAATAAAAATTGTAATAAAGTTAATTTAAAATAAA
>ENA-ORXR01004132-ORXR01004132.1-marine-metagenome-genome-assembly--contig:-NODE-4132-length-12363-cov-2.717239_pt1 | contig 12363 bp, 10 predicted proteins | sample MGYA00237866_ERZ511479 | MGnify/ENA metagenome assembly ERZ511479 | reverse complement strand
GGCGCCCTGTGCGTCGGCGACCAGCTGCGCGATGCCAAAGTCGGCGACGTCGGGCTGACCCGAGCGCTTCATCAAGATGTTCGCCGGTTTCAGGTCACGGTGCAGCACACCATTTGTGTGCGCTGCGTGGATCGCACGTGCGACGGCGACACCGATGTCACGAACCGCAACGGGATCCAGTGGCCCCGATTGCTCGAGCTGATCTTGCAGACTGCCGCGCTCGTAGAAAGGCATCAGCAGATAGGGCTGACCGCTCGACGTGAACCCGCTGCCATACAACGGGGCGATGCCATTGGAGTGCGACAGGCGACCCATCGCCCGCCGCTCACGATTGAAGCGTCGTTTGGTGGTGTCGGCATCGATGTTGAGCAGCACCTTGACGACGACGTCTCTATCGAGGTCTTCCTGACGGGCGCGGTACACCACAGCGTTGCCGCCGGCGCCTATTCGTTCGATGTTCGTCAGGCTCGGAATGCCCAGATCGATCGGTTCGATACCGCCGATCGTAATTGAGACGGGGCCGGTCCTGACAGCACCACGCCGTGAAGCGTCGCAAGGCGTGCGACGTGATCCATCGGCTGGTGTCGCTCAGCTGGCGCATCCCGGGGTTGCTGCCTGGCCACACAGCGCGGTCGAGATCAATCCGACCACGGTGCCTGGTGGTTGCCCTTCGCCCAAGTACCAGTTGTCGACAAACAGCTCCCAGTGCAGGTGCAGCGACGGGTCGGCGGCTCCGCGCACACCCAGTGCCGACGCGTTGGTGCCTCGGTTGCCAAGTTCGCCCAAGCGCTGGCCCTTGGTCACCGTCCCGCCCAGCACGATGGATGGATCGACCGCCTCGAGATGCGCCGTTATGGTCACAACCCGGCCCGCGCCTGGGATATCGCCATGATCGACCACGACCACATTGCCGTACAGCATGACCAGCGTCCAGTGGGGCGTGAAGCCGGCGAAGCCCGCCTGTTGTAGCAGCGCCTCGCGTTCGGGAACCGAGGGGTCTTCATAGTCATCGACCACGTAGACGACAGTGCCGTCTGCGATGGCGTATCCGGAGCGACCGGCCGCACCACAACCGAAGTCGATCCCGCGATGCGTGCCGTTTCGGTAGCTGCGGGCCGCTCCTGGTAGCTGCCCGAAGCCCAGCACCAGCGGGCACAACGGGTCCGTCGGTGAACCAATGACTTCTCGTAACGCTTCGGCAGCAACTTGCTGCTCTTCGGCGGAGGGGCCCTCGGCGAGCACACGTGCGCCGTCTTGACGGGTGTCGTTGGACCAGACAGAGAAACGCAACGCGGGCGACGGGCCAGCAATGGTGCCCAACGGCTGGCTCGCGGTCACCTCGGCGCCGACCCGTATGCCCTCTTCGATTGCGGCCAGGCCGGCGTATACCGTCTGGGTATTGGCCGTGTCGCCAAACACACCATGGTCGATCACGACGTGGGGCCCGAGTTGGGCTTGCTGAGCCCAAGACCACTGCGCGCCGAGCGGTCCTGCCGCATCGACGAGTGCCGTGGTGTCTGCAGCCTCGGCGGTCACGACGTTGACAATCCGTCCCGGAGCCGCAGCAACGACCGCCACGGTTGGCACGTCTTCGATGCACTGCAACGTGACCGTGCCCGCCACCGCGAGATCGTTGCGCAGCAGCCCGCAATCTGGCAGAGGGGATACGAGCAGATCGCCCACGGTCCCGAGGGGTGCTGACTCAGCAAACGGGAGCGGCGTCGGAACAGGAGTCGGTGTCGGTACGGGCGTAGAGGTAGGTGCACTCGTGGGAACTGGCGAAGGAGGTACCGCAGTGGCGGCCTCGCCGGCGCTGGCCGCGTCGCCAGGATCAACCCGATTCGCCGACGCCGAGTACGCGTCCTGGCCAGCCGCGAACCACCAAAGCAACACGCCGATTCCGAGCACGGCAGCAGTTGCTCCTACGACTCGCAAAATGCGCGCGGACATCGACACAGACCGAAACCCTAGTCCCGCAATGGCGAACCATTGGGTCGTCCCGACAAGTGCCACACTCGGGCACTGGCGGATCGAGACAGAACTGCCTCTGACCCTGTGGCCGTGCCTCTTTGGCTCCTATGATCGGTCCCTCAGCAACACTCGGCAAGGACTTGACATGTACACGAAACACCCAGGTGGTCTGGTGAAGACCCTAGGTAGTGTTGTCCTGCTCGTCGTGATGCTGACCAGCTGCTTGAAGTACGACGGCACGATCACGATCCGAGACGACGGGTCCGGCACCGTCGACCTTCTCACCGCAATAGATCCATCGGCTTTCGAGGCGCTTGGCGAGTTCGGTGACCTGGCATCGGAACTCGGCACCGCCGACGAGATCTGCCAAGACTTCAGCACCGAACTCGGCGATACGTCTGCGTTACCCGTGGGCGCCACGGTCGCACCATTCAACGAAGACGGCTTCTGCGGCACACGCGTGAGCTATCCGCTGGCGGCTTCTCTCGATCACTCAGATGCGCTCAGCGACGCTCTCGACGACTCGACGCGCATCTACAAGCAAGGCGACAACTGGATTTTCGAGAGCAACTTCAGTACCGAAGAAATCACCGGCGAAGCCGATGACTTCGGGCAAGAGTTCGCGGCCGACCTCTTCGAAGACGCAAGTTTCGTCATCACGGTCGACCTGCCTGGGCGAGCCATCGAAGGCGGGAGCAACGCAACCAAGGTTGGCGCGGATGGCAAGTTCACGTGGGAGATCGATCTACTGAACCCTCCAACCGAGCTGTTCGCCCAGACCGAGCCCGGCTCAGGTGGCGGTTCCGGCGGCGGCATCAGTCCGCTGCTGATCGCCCTCATCGTCGCCGCACTCGCAGGCGCCGGCGCACTTGCCTGGTTCATGAAGCAACGGTCGGTCTCCCCTACCGCAGCTGCTCCCCAACGAGCTGCGATCGACTACGCAGCAACGCCTGCCGCAGCCACGGCTCCTCAGGGCGAAGTAGCGGCTGGTTCGTTTGCGTCTACCGGTTCTGGCGTGGCCGACGCAGCGAAAGAAACCGTTGTGATGAACCCAGCCCAAGCCATGACCGCTGCGGCGTCGACGGCTGCAACCTCGGCGGTTCCCGAACCTGTGTACGACGCAGTGCTCGATGCATGGATTGTCGATGACCCCAAGCGCGGCCGCATGCGCCATGACCCAGCTACCGACACGTGGCGTCCCATGTAATCACGCCACCGATCAGCTGCTGTAACCCCACCCTCGACCCCCCCGATTTCGCGCATGTCCAGTCAGAGAACCCAACAACTCACGAACATCGATGGCGGTGCTGTCGATGTCGCAATCATCGGCGGCGGCATCAACGGCGCCGTCACCGCAGCCGCGTTGTCAGCCGCCGGCGTTCACACCGCACTCATCGACAAGGGCGACTTCTCGTCCTTCACCAGTCAAGCGTCGTCGAACCTCGTCTGGGGCGGTTTCAAATACCTGAAGTCCTACGAGTTCCGACTCGTTTGGAAGTTGTGCCAGTCTCGCAATCGGCTCATCGATGCCTATCCCACGCAGGTCGAACCAGTCGAGTTCCTGGCCACCTTCGATCGCGACTCGCCGTATCCGGTGTGGCTGGCGGGGCTCGGCGCCGCCGCGTATTGGGCAATCGGGAGCTTCCAGACCGCTCGGCCCAAAGTACTTCGATCGGCGACCGTCGAAACGATCGAGCCTGTTATCGACACGTCTAAGGCCAAAGGTGGCTTGATCTACTCCGACGCCTATCTCCCGGACAACGATGCCCGCTTCACATTCGGCTTCGTCAAGTCTGCAATCGACCGCGGGGCGTTGGCGGCGAACTACACCGAGGTCACCAACGCAACCTATGCCAACGACGAGTGGACGTTGACGCTGCGTGACACCCTCGACGCAACGGTCCGCACGCTGCGCGCTCGCGCGTTGGTGAACGCCACCGGGCCGTTCATCGACGCAATGAACAAGCATCTCGAGGTCAAAACCGAACACCGCATTGCGCACTCCAAAGGCATCCATCTCGTGGTACCCCGCATTGGTTCCGGCACCCGCGTCTTTGCCTTTTTCGATGAAGACGAACGGCTTTACTACGTCATCCCCATGGGTGACCGGTCTGTTATCGGAACCACCGACACCCGGGTCGATGATCCGAACACCGAGGTCACGCCCGGCGACCGCGATTTCGTTCTCCGACAGATCAATGCTCGGCTGGACCTTCCCCTGCCCCTGACCGTCGACGACATCATTGCCGAGCGGTGCGGGGTTCGGCCGCTGGTCGTGAATGCCGCGACCAACCACGAAGAAACCGACTGGCTCCAACTCTCGCGAAAGCACGAGATCGAAATCGATCGAAGCCGCGGCGTGGTCTCGATCTTCGGCGGCAAACTCACCGACTGCCTCAACGTGGGCGAAGAAGTGCTGGATGCGCTCAAACAGCTCGGTATCTCCTCGACCAGACTCGACGATTCCTGGTTCGGTGAGCCTCCGGCGTCCGAGCTGGCCAAATTTGAGGCGCGGGTCCGCGCCAACGATCACGTTGAAGACGACACGGCCGAGATTCTCTGGCGCCGCTATGGCCTACGAGCGAACTATGTCCTTGACCGGATCGTCGCCGATTCGGCTCTCGCCGAGCCCATGTGGGAAGAGCCGCGGTACCTCCGCGCAGAACTGGTCGAGATCGGCGAGCATGAAATGGTGGCTCGTGTCGACGATTTCTTGCGCCGTCGAACCAGCCTGTCGCTGACCGAATACGGCGAAGAGATCGAGGACCGTCTTCCCGAAATCTCTGAGTTGCTCGGCCTCGAATCCGCGCAGACGGCGAACGAGTCGCCCTAGGCGGTTCTGAAGCCGCCCACATTCTCGATACAGGGCGGCAGTGTCGCGTACCACTTCAGCAGCGAGTAGCGACTCGACTTCGCGCTCCGCTCCGGTCCGGGACTTCATCCCCGGGCGTTTGGCGCAGGGATCACCTACCGACAAGAGTGGTGACAATGGATTTCGACCTCGCCCAAACCGACGCCTTGCTCTCCACGACTCGGGCGGTGCGCAAACGCCTCGACTTCGACCGAGACGTGCCAAACGACGTATTGCTCGACTGTCTCGATCTGGCCGTGCAAGCCCCAACCGGTTCGAATCGCCAAGGCTGGCGATGGATGGTGGTACGCGACGACGACAAGAAGCAGGCACTCGCCGAGATCTACCGGCGGGTGGGCGGCGACTACCTCGCAGCAGCCGCCAAAGACGCAGACACGGGTAGCCAGACCGGTCGCGTTCTCGATTCGGCGAACTTCCTTGCCGAGCGGCTCCACGAAGTACCGGTCATGGTGATCCCGCTGATCATCGGCCGGCTCGACGACGGCTCGACGAACTCGGCTGCTGGCCTCCTGGGTTCCATCATCCCGGCAATGTGGAGCTTTCAGCTTGCGCTCCGCAGCCGTGGGTTGGGCAGCTGCTACACAACTCTGCACTTGGCCGCCGAGGCCGAAGCCGCCGAAATCCTGGGCATTCCTGACCACATGACCCAGGCTGGCTTGCTTCCGGTTGCCTACACGAAAGGCACCGACTTCAAGCCAGCCAAACGACCACCGGTGTCAGAGATCACCTACCTCGACACCTACAAGAATCCCATCCTGGGCTAGCCGCCGCCATTGCGGTTATAGCTGAACCAACGATCGTGCGCATGGCGGCCTACCGGTAGTGGGACCGGGGTATCTTCCGGCGCCAGATCAGCAAGAGTGCCCGCGGAGAACCTTCTTGCGTGTTATCGGGCACCTATCGCCAGCTCGTGCTTTAACTGAGCGAGTCGTTCGAGGCCGAGACCCCCGATCACAAGCCGCTCTTTGCGGTTCTGCAACAGGTTCTGAGTCCAGTCGACGTCGCCACCGTCGCCGATGTCCCACGATTCGCCCCCGACATCGACGCTCAGGTTGAAGGCGAGGCTCTGGTAGTAGCCACGGCCATGATCTCGCTCCGGCCACATGGTCACCTCGACATCGGGCGCAGTCAATGCCGCTCCGAGCCCTTGGCATTGCGAGGCAAGGTCGTCGTGAAACGCCGACAGCCGCACGTGCAGTTTCGCATCGGTGACCGATCGCACGACACCGATCAGGGTCCGCACGTGTGTTGCCACCATCTCGACCTCGAACCCAAATCGACCTGTGTCACGCCCGGCTGCAACCAGACCCAGCAGAGAGAAGTGCGCGAACGACCGTGGTCCACTGAAGTTCTGGGCCCGCACGACCCGGTGATGTGCTGCAAGCAGTACCGGCTGCGCCGAGCGACTCGATGCCTGCAGTATTTCGGATCGACGGTCGGCTGCCACCAGCGCCAATGAGTTCGTAGGATCGGCAGTAACCTCGGCACCGCGCACGGTGGTGACCACGTTGTTCTGCGGCGTTGCGCCAAGACCAGCATGGGCGCCCAGCGGTGCCATTGGCGCAAGCACGATTGGTTCATACGACTCGGCCGCCAACGCAAGCGCGTCGAGCTCAATGCGCCCGATCACGAGCGGGTCGACGTGCGCTGGTCGCACGAATCGATCGCTCCGATATCGACGCAGGACGTCGGGTGCCCGTAGGCGACCGCTGCGTTCGTCGAACACGGCCAGCAACAAGCTGGTGAGATCAGCCCCGGAGGCACCAATGAGCGCATCGAACGCCTCCTGTCCGCCGGGCGACGCGAGTAGGCGAGCAACGGCGGGGTGGAACGAAGCCATTGTGAGAACCTAGATCATGGACCCCTCGACGCCCCGTGAGTTTGACCGCTGCAGCAGTTCGGCGCTACGCCCATCGACGCAGGCACACGGTCGCTAGCCGAAGCGCAGCACCTCGGCGACGATGTTGTCCGCGTTGAGGCCGACCATGTCGAGCAGTTCGTCGGGATCGCCATGGGGTAGATAGCTGTCGGGCAGGCCCAAGATGCGCACTCGTGGCGGATCGTCGACATTGGCGAGCTCGCCAGCGATCATCGAGCCAACACCGCCAGCTGCGAGGCCGTCCTCGATCGTGATCACAAGTCGATGCGAGCTGGCGTCGGCGATCATGGCGGGATCAAGTGGTTTCACACACCGCACGTCGTACAAGGTTGCGGCGACTGCGTCGGCTGCAAGTGCAGCAACTGCTTCTTCGGCGGCTTCGACCATCTTGCCGACGGCTAGCACGCAGACATCAGATCCCGCGGCGATACGCCTCGCCGCGAAGCCGGTGCCTACCTCGTGTTCGGAGACCAGTCGGGCACTGGTGCGCGGCCAGCGGATGGCGACCGGCCCATGGGCCATGTCGAGCGCGTCGTCGAGCATGACCTGTACTTCTTGATACGACGACGGCGCCAACATCGTCATGCCCGGCACTTTGGTTAGCAGCACCATGTCGGCGACACCATGCGCCGACGGGCCGTCGGGCCCGGTCACACCGGCGCGATCGATACAGAAGATGACCGGCAGCTTGTGCAAGCCGACGTCGAGCAGGATCTGATCAATCGCTCGGGTCAAGAAGCTGCTGTAGATCGCGACCACCGGTCGAAGTCCGCCCATGGCCATGCCAGCAGCAGAGGTCACGGCATGCTGCTCGGCAATCCCGACGTCGAACGTGCGGTCGGGAAAACGCTCTGCAAACGGCAGGAGGCCAGTGCTGTCAGGCATCGCAGCGGTAAGTGCCACCAGGTTCGGCACCCGCTCTCCTGCTTTGACGAGCGCTTCGGAGAATGCCGCCGTGTACTTGCCGCGAGGGGCCGGGGCGGGTACCGGCGACGATTCGGGTGCGGACCCAGACGCAGGTCCGTTGTTGAACGGGCCCGTGTCGTGCATGCGTTTGACCGGGTCGTTCTCGGCCGGCGCGTAACCCCGACCTTTTTGGGTGACCACGTGAACCACGACCGGGCCGTCGATCTCGGCTGCGTTCGCCAATGCTTCTTCGAGCCCGGCGATGTCGTGACCGTCGAAAGGCCCGGTGTAGCGCACGCCAAGATTCTCAAAGAACGACGTGGGCTCCCACATTTCGCGGACCGCAGCCTTGGCGGCGTCGATGGCTCGCTCGACTTCGCGGCCCACCATGGGCACGTCGGCAATCAGACGTTCGAGCCGATTCTGTTGGCGAACGAACTTGGGATTGACCCGAAGCCGGGCCAAGCTGTCGCCCAACTTCGACACGGTCGGCGCATAGGAACGGCCGTTGTCGTTGAGCACCACCGTGACATTGCTGCCAGCGTGCCCGAGATTGTTGAGACCCTCGAAGGCCATGCCGCCGGTCATCGAACCATCGCCGATCACGGCCACGATCTTGCGGGTGTTGTTCGGTAGCCGCTCGAACGCCGTCGCAAGGCCGTGGGCGTAACTCATCGCGGTCGATGCATGACTGTTCTCGATCCAGTCGTGCGGACTCTCGGCCTGCGATGGATATCCGGATAGTCCGCCGGTGGTACGCAGCGACTCGAATGCGTTGACCCGTCCGGTGAGCATCTTGTGGGCGTACGCCTGATGGCCGGTGTCGAACAGAAGCACATCGTGAGGCGAATCGAACACCCGGTGCAACGCAACCGTCAACTCGACGATCCCGAGGTTCGACCCGAGGTGACCGCCCAGTTCGGCGACGGCGTTTAAGATGCTGTCGCGCAGCTCTTGGCAAAGCTCGTCGAGCTGAGCCAGAGACAACCGGCGAAGGTCAGCCGGTTCGGCGATCAGAGGTAACAACACCAACCTCTAACTTAGAGCCTGTGCGGATCTTTCATTGCGCGCAACTCCGAAAAACGCACTGATCGCCAGACCACATCCGACCGCAGCCACACCACCGAGACCGTCGATCCAATAATGATTGGCGGTCACCAGTATCGAAAACAGCGTGAGCAGCGGATACACGCCAGCCAGGATCTTGGCCCACAGCCACGGCAGGCGCGGCACGAGCATCAGTGCGCACCACAGCGCCCACCCGATGTGCAGGCTTGGCATAGCCGCGTATTGATTCGAAATTGCTTCGAGGCCCGACGATTCGAATGACCAGAGACCACCGATTTCGGTTGCCGTATCGATGAACGGCTCGTCGACGCGACACGCCCCGTAACGACCACAGTCAGGGAGCAGCCGAGGCGGCATCAGCGGGAACGCAGCAAATCCAATCACCCCCGAGCAGGTTGCGATCAGCCCCGCTCGACGCCAGAACCGGTAGTCCTGCGGAAAACGGAGATACATCCAGATCAGTGCGCCAAAGGTCACGAGAAAGTGGAACAGACCGTAGAAGAGATTCCAGAATTGGATGAACCATGTGGCGTCGATGAAGGCTGCCTGCAGATCGGCCTCGATATACAGGCCCACCGCCTTCTCGATGTCGATCACCCGGTCGGCGTTTAGCGCTGCCACCGCGGGTTCGACCGCAGCGGACCCGAACAGATTGCGCACCATCGAGTAAGCGATGTACACGCCGGCCACCAACACCACCTCGACCCACAGATTCAGCCCGGCGCGCTGGCGCGCCTCCCCTGACCGAGCGAGCCAGGTCGTCGTTGTCAACTCAGCTCCGATTTCACCTCGTCGAGGCCGTCGCTGCTCTTGTTGAACACCAACGACGGCACGCCGATAAGCGAGGTGATGATCGTGAGTGCGTAGATAGTCAACCCGAGCGCAACGGCTTTTTGATCGGGAACGTCGAGTTCGCCCAAGAAGAGAACAAGGGCACCCTCGCGAACCCCGAGGCCACCAATACCAAGCGGCAGCACCTGCACGATCAGCACAGCTGGCACAAAGGCCAGCGCGGCTCGAAAACTGAATGTCTCGATCCCGATGGAGTGCGCTGCACACCAGAAGGCAAGCACGAGCACTGCTTGATAGGCGGCGCCACTCGCCAGGATGCGGCCCACTTCGCGCGGCTTGTTCCTGAGTACCGCTAGACCCTCGTGTATTGCATGCAGCCATGCGAGCGAACTCTCGTAGCGCGCCAGAAGGCGACCGCTGTAGTCGTTGCCAGCAGCCAAGATGATGACGGCCAGCACGAGGAGCGTGATGATGGCTGCGACCATGGCGCCGCGCGTCGCCGCCCCGAGCCCGCGCAGCGCCGGATCGAGCAGTAGCCCAAGGAAGATCGAGGCCGGTAACACCATCCAACCGCTGAGACGTTCGAAGATCACGGTGGTGAAGCTGGTCGGCCGGTCGCCGGTGTCTTTGCCAAGGCGAGACACGCGCACGACGTCGCCCCCGACCGTGGTTGGCACGAAGTTGGACACGAACTGGCCCGCAAAGTTGTGCCACACCAACCGGCGAGTATTGACCTCGAGTCCAAGCGCCTCGCATACTTGCTTCCAGCGGAAGGCGGCCAGCACAACCGAACCAATGACACAGCCAAGAGCCGCGACCAGCCATGCAACCGCCTGCGAATCGTCGGGCCACAGGTTGTCGACGTCGATTTCGACCCAGATGAAAAGGAACACCAGCAGACCGGCGCTCACACCCAGGCGGAGCAGCAAAATCAGTGCTGATCTAGTAGACACGAACCCAGACAGCCTTACTGTGCGGGACCGCAGGCTCGAGCCATGAAAGGCTCGACTTCGACGACGACGCGCACGATACGACCGCTTGCCAGTTCCTCGTTCTTGTTGTCGAGCGCCGACACGACAAACACATAGCGCCGACCCTCGATTCGTTCGAGCGTTGCTATTGCGGTGACATCGCATCCGGGCGTGGCTGCACGGACGTGATCCATCTGGACTCGCATTGCCACCGAGGTAGAACCCTCGGGGACGTGCGGCGCAAGCACCCGCAGGCTCGCTCGCTCGCACCAGGCAAACAGCCGAGAGCTCGCCAAAACGGGAACTTCGCCCGTTCGCAGCGTCTTGGCGGTGTCGGACTCGGTCACGACCCACTGCTCGCGGACCTGCGCCCCCGGTTCGATGTGCACCTGGGTACGATACGGCAAACCTCGCCGCCGAACGACCACCTTGGCGGCATCGCTGCGTTCGCTGTTGGCAACAACAGCCTAGGAGAATCGTGATCGACCAGGCTTTGCTAGAAAAGACACTCACCACCGCCACCGGGCGCGGCGGAGAGTTTGCCGAAATATTCGTCGAGGATCGCCAGTCATCTGGCGCGCTCCTCGACGATGACCGGATTGAAGAACTCAGTTCGGGGCGCAGTCGCGGCGCCGGTATTCGAGTTCTCGTGGGCGACTCGACCGGGTTTGCTCACACCGCAGACCTGACCGAACGCGGCTTGCTGACCGCAGCAAAGGCGGCTGCCGATGCCGCGCGCGACGGCAGCGGTGGCGTGAACACCGTTGATCTGTCGACCCAATCGGTTACGACCCCGAGTCCGGTTTCGATCTACCCCGACAGCGTCGCCAAGCAACGCAAAGTCGAACTGCTCAACCTCGCCAACGACGCGGCCCGAGGCGTCGGCGACGCAATCTCACAAGTATCGGTTGGCTACGGCGACGTCCGGCGCCGGATCCAGATCGCCAACAGCGATGGCCTCCTGACCGGCGACGACCAAGTCAAGACTCGTTTTTCGATTTCGTGTGTGGCAAACGGCGATGCTGGCATGCAGACCGGGCGGGAGTCGGTTGGCCACTCAATGGGCTTTGAACTGTTTGATCAGTACGACGTCACCGAGGTCGCCCGCAAGGCCGCCGAGATCCCGGCGGTTCCCGGTACGGGGGTATCGGAGGAGGATGCGCCCGGCACCGACGCGGACCTGCCCCAGCATGTCCGCACGGGCCTCGCCGCCCGGCGGATCGAGCATTTCGTGCGGGAGAACGCGCCGGAGATGGCGGCGGAATCAGGTACGCTCGACCCCGTCCTGCCCGAAGACGTCACCACCGTTCTCGACAACTGGTCGGGTATGCTGGACGACGCCATCGTTCAGGTGGAAGCGATGACCGGGCGTCTGCTCCGGCGCGTGCGGGCGCAGCAGAAGCTGGACCTCTACGCCTCGATCCTGACCCTCGTCCTCACGTCCAGCCTGTTCGCCGCCATCCAGATCGATCAGGCGCTGCCATCCGGGGAACGCGGGGTCCATTGGGGGGCGCTGGTGCTCGGCCTCCTCACCATCTTCTCCGCCATCCTCGCCCTCGTGGCCAAGCGGATGGGCGACGGGGGCGAAAGCCTGCTGTCGCGGTATTCCGATTTGCAGGTCCTCGCCTTCGACGCCCGGATGCAGCGCGCGACCCTGCCCGTCGAGGGGGTGACGGAACAGCGGATCGAGGACGTGGTCACGACGATCTCCAACCTGACCGCCGAGCGGCACAGGCTGGAGGCGAGCGACTTCCTGTTCCCCGATGGCGGGATCATGATGCGGCTGCTGGGCGGGCGCGGGGAGTAGCGCCCCGCCCCTACTCCCCCTCCGCCGGTTCGGGCCAGCGCCCTTCGATCCAGTTGCGGCTGGTGTGGATCACCCCGAGGATCACGACCCGCCTGCC
>ENA-ORXR01004131-ORXR01004131.1-marine-metagenome-genome-assembly--contig:-NODE-4131-length-12363-cov-4.588149_pt1 | contig 12363 bp, 13 predicted proteins | sample MGYA00237866_ERZ511479 | MGnify/ENA metagenome assembly ERZ511479 | reverse complement strand
ATTCTCGTGGGCAAGGGTTTGCTCGAGGCGCGACGTGGCATCGGCACACGGGTTCGCTCGCGAGAGCATTGGGGCCTTTTGGATGACGATGTGCTGGCCTGGCATCTATCGGCCAGGCCCAGCGCTGAATACCTCAAGCAGCTCATCGAATTCAGGCGTGTCTTCGAACCCAAGGCTGCGGGTTGGGCTGCCAGGCGGGCAAGCGAATCATCGCTTGACGAGATAGAAACCGCCCTACAGGACATGCAAGCGGCGCAGGGGTCGGTGGAGGCATTCGTCGTTGCGGACGCACGCTTTCACGCGACCATACTCAAAGCCGCCGGCAACGACTTCCTGTTGTCACTCGAAGGCGTGATCTATTCGGCTCTGTTGATCAGTATCCGACTGACCAATCGCGAGTCCAGCATCAATGAGGCGTCCATGCCGTTTCACCAGACGATCTGGAAGGCCATTGCCAAGCGTGACGAGCGTGGAGCGGAGAAAGCCATGCAACGGCATCTGGACGATACGGGAAAACGGCTCGAACGGGCACTCGAGAGTCTGCGGTGAGATATGTGTGACGGTCCCGCCAGCGGATCTTGCCGGACCTCTGCTTTGCCGTCGGTGACTAGCGATGGCAGGTGAGCGGGTATCGGCAGGTTCGCACGTGTGCGCTCCGCTCAGCGCAGCGTCGCATCCTGCTCGTCCGCCGTCCTGGCGTAGAACCTGACGTCGCACTTGCTGTACGGCTTGTTGCGAACCAGCCATTCGTTTGCGCTGTCGCGGCGCAGATCGACACTCTTGATGTCCGGCACGGTGTCGATGCAAACTTGTACTCCCATCGAGCCTGAGAGATTTCGGCTGTGCCAGCGTGGTGGACCCGGTCATGAGCACGATTCCCATTCAGAACGCTCCGGGGTGAGCGTCCTTCGTGCAAGCTCATCAACTGCTCAAAGGGTTCAGTATCGTGAGATTGCCGATGGTCTGGCCGTCCTGAAGATCCTCGCTGAACAGGATGTGGCAGCCAGCCTCGAGAGCGGAGGCCACGATCAGACTGTCGTACAGACCGAATCGATATCGCGATCGTACATCGAGGGCATTTCGATAAAGCGAGCCGCTCGGGTATACAAGCCATAGTGGCTGCAGCACCGTGTCCAGGAAGCGCTTGGCGTCTTCGGGAGTGGCGGCAAGCTTGCGTGTCAACACGTTGATCGATTCTTGTACGACCTGCCAACTAATGCAACCGCTGCCCTCGGCGAGACTTCTCTCCACCAATGATGTCGCCGTCCGGCTCTTTTCTTCGTCAGTTTCGTCGAAAAGATACATCAGGATGTTCGTGTCGAGAAAGTGATCAGCGCTCATTCATTTCTTCCCGAGAAAAACGACGCCCTCGCGTATGCAACCGCTCCCTGAGCTCCGCGATCGTCTCCATGGCGTTTTCCGTCCGCTGTTCATGACGAGCGTAGACCCGGAGCCACTGTCGAAACTGCTCGTTCAACGTCGTTCGCTCCGATGCAGCGCGCTGGCGTGCCGCCTCCAGAAGAGCCTCGTCGGCGCTGAGAGTGATGTTCTTCATCAGACGAGGCACTCTATACTTGACACGAGATCAGTGTACGCAATTTTCGTGCTCATGGTTCAGTTGAAGATTCATTGCACCGTATTCAGCCCAGCGAAATGGTTCCGCCAAGCTGACGCGCTCCGAGGCCATCGCCGATTGGCCGTGGCTCGAGGCCATGGCGCGGTCGCTTGTCTGAACGAGATCGCGTTGCAGGGCTTCGGTATCAGCCGGTGCGATCTTGATGCTGGCCAGCTTGCCGAACCCGGTGTTGACGCCATAGACGGCAGCGTCTCCGGCCGCCGCCCGGGCGACGAGATCGGTCGATGCCTGCATGGCCGGGTGCGCCGACGGAACGAGCGAGCTTGTGCCCACTCACGCCAGAGAGATTTCCGTTGTGCCAGCGAGGTGCGCGTCAACACGTTGATCGAGTCTTGTACGACCTGACAGCTAATGCAACCGCTGCCTTCGGCGAGACTTCTCTCCTCCAGAGAGGTCGCCGTCCGGCTCTTTTCTTCGTCAGTTTCGTCGAAGAGACAAATCAGGTTGTTCGTGACGAGAAAGTGCTCAGCATTCGTTTACTTCTTTCCGAGAATAACGACGCGCTTGCGTATGCAACCTTTTCCCGGGCTCCGCGATCGTCTCCGTGGAGGTTTTCTTCCGCTGCTCGTGACGAGCGTACATTCGGATCCACTGTCGAACTTGCTTGTTCAGCGTCGTTCGTTCCGACGCGGCACGCAGTTGTGCAGCCTCCAGAAGAGCCTCGTTGGCGCTGAGATTGATGTTCTTCATCGGACGTGATCGCTTACTCCTGACACGAGATCAGCGTACGCACGAGACCGCTCGCGGTCGCCCGTTATCCGCGAGCGTTGCCTCGTGATCAGTGTCAGGTCGAACTCAGCCTTCACCTGATCAGCTTCTGAGCCCCGTCTCCGGCTCGGCTATCAACGACCGACGAGACGTGGATGCGGACAGTAGGGTCGTGCGTGAAGCGGTGCGTGTACCGAGCTAATCGCTTTTCGCTGTGAATTGCTTGCACATTGGTTGCACAGTGATGGCCTATCTTCTGTGCCCGTGCATGACGACACCCCGAGCAAGACACGTACGACAGTTGTACAGAACGCTGACAAGGATGGCGTTGCCATCTCCTACTCGTTACCGTACTCGCGTTCCCTGGGTTTTCACAGCTACACCTATATCCTCGATTCCCCTTGACCCCCCGGCAGGAGCACCACATGATCCGTTTCACCACCGCGCTCTGTCTTTTCGCACTGTCGAGCATGACCGTCTCGGCCGAGACCTTCTCCGCCGATGTCTGGTCTGACAACTGGTTCGAGATGCGCATTGATGCCGAACAAGTTGCCGAGGACAGCGTGCCCATTACGACCGAGCGATCTTTCAACGCCGAGAGCTTTGCCTTCGAGGCGGAGCGCCCCTTCGTGATCGGGCTCGTCGCCAAGGACTTCAAAGAGAACGATACCGGGCTGGAGTACATCGGCACGCGGCGTCAGCAGATGGGGGATGGCGGCGTCATCGTGCAGATCATGGACTCGCGTGGTGCGACGGCCGCGGTAAGCGACGCGGCCTGGCGTTGCCTTGTCATTCACTCCGCGCCGCTCGACAAGTCCTGCGAGAGCGAGACGAACCCGGTCGCGGGCGAGGGCGCCTGTGCCTTCGAGGCCCTCGACGAGCCGGAAGGGTGGGATCTACCCGGATTCGACGCCTCCAGCTGGCCCGCGGCGACCGTCTATTCGGAACGTGATGTTAGTCCCAAGGACGGCTACGACCGGATCGATTGGGTGGACGGCGCCGAGCTCGTCTGGGGCCCGGATCTGGAACAGAGCAACACCGTCCTCTGCCGCCTGACGGTCGAATGAAGACGATGACAAGCCACGCCATGGAACTGCCGACGATGGCCTTCGCCCTCACTCTGATCGGCGTCGCGTACGCGACTCCGATCTTTGCACATGATGAACATTGCAGCGCCGTCGCTGCCTCGGTTACGGAGGCTGAGTTCGACGACCGTGTCTCCGTCACCTGCACCGACAGCCACGCGCTCATCACCTCCGACACCTACCCGCCACACGAAAAGATGACGGGCATCGTCGGCACGAACGAGCAAGTGCCCGTTCCAGCGGAATACTCTGCGCCGATCATCCTTTCGCCAGAGCTCGCGTCCGAACCCCTCACCCGGGATGCGGCCCTTGGCGTCGCGGTCAACGGCGTGCCTATCTACGACTACACCGGCGGTGGCGAGATGAGCCAGGCGGATCTCGCCCATCATCAGGCGCAGCACGACACCGTGCAGACTGGCCAGCTGGATGTTTGCGGCGGACATGCCGGGCGTGGCGACGACTATCACTATCACACCCGACCGAGCTGCATGATCGAGCGTATGGCGAACGCCGACGCGAACCCTATCATCGGCTGGGCGTTCGACGGGTTCCCGATCTACGGCGACACCAATCCTGACGGCTCGGTCATAGCGGCGGGCGAGCTGGACCTGTGTAACGGTCAGCCCGACGACACGTTCGGTTATCGCTACCATAGCTCGACAAACGCGCCCTACATCGTGCAGTGCCTGATGGGTGTCGTCACCGACTTCGACAACCTTCCTCGTGTGCGGCCCCTGTCGCCCGCTGAAGGGGGCCGAGGCCCCGAGGCCGGCCGACCGCCAAGTGGTGGCGTCGAGGACCTCGTCTTCACCGAGATCGATGCCGGCGAGCGAATGATGGCCTACCGCTATAAGGGCGCTGACTACTACATGAGCTACACTCCGACAGAGAGCGCGAACTGCTACGACTTCGAGACCCGCACCGTGACCAACGACGGCGAGCTCTTCGAGCAGGAGCTGTGTCGCTAGCGGGCTCGATAGCCTTGGACGACGAAGTCGGACACCGCGCGGCGGGCGGTGTGCGGGGTCGGCGCCGCGTGCCCGAGCCGGAAGAGCATCTGCACCGTGTGCGACTCCGGCACGCCGATCGTGCGCTTGAACTGCCGCTGTAGCGCGGCCATGTCGGGGTACTCCTGCAGCACCTGGCTGAGCGGATGCATCGCGACGCCGGCTGTCGTCGCGGCGAGGTTCAGGCGCTCGTAAGCGCGCCCGACGAGCACCTGATCGAGCCGCGTGTTCGACGGCGTGACGAGCCAGCCGAAGGCGCTCGCCGACTCGGTCTGATCGCGGGTCATGTTGATCGCCTGCGCCGAGAAGGAGGAAGGATCACGCTCGGTAGATTCGCGCGAGAGAAAGAACGACTCGGCCACCCAGCGCTTGATCCCGGTGACGCCCGCGTTGGCGACGCCAAATCCGTCGCGATGAAGCTCTACCTCGTCCTCGTCGAAGCGGAACATGGCGAGCGTCTCGGCATCGCGTGCCGGACTCCCGGCCTCGATCCGCATCGCCTCCTGCAGGATGCCTCGCAGGCGCTCGAGTTCGTCTGGCGTGTCCCTCAGCGTGAGTGTGCAGGGTCCCGAGTCCTCGCAGGCGACCTTGAGCGCGGCCAGGGCCTCCGGCGCGAGCGAGGAGCCGTCGTAGGAGCGCTTGTTCGATCGGCGCGCGAGTATCGCGTCAAACAGCGCATCGTCTTCGACCGATGCGTCCTTCGCCAGCTCGATCCTGGCCACCGGCTTCGGCTCGAGCACGGTGTTCGCATACATCCCGTCCGGGAACCAATCTATCTCGGCGCGATACCCCATCCGTCGGGCCGCCAGGTCGAAGTTCTCGAGAAAGGTCCCCTGACCGATATGAATCTGGCGGTACGGCGGGTCAGTTTCGGGCAGCAGACGGGTCGGATCCACGTACAGCGCGAGGCCCCTCGCGCCCTCGAGCTCGACCAGCCACGGCTGCTTGTTATGCGGATTGGGAGCGAGCACGGCATATGCGAGAGCGTTGAGGCGGACGTCTGGCTCTTCTGCCTCGTGTCCATTCCAGCCTTCGTAGGCGCGCGATGTGCCGCCATTGCAACCGACGAGCAGGTTCGGTACCAGGAGCGCCGCGGACCCGGTGGTGGCGAGGCGGATGAAGCTTCTGCGTTGCATGGCGAATTCTCCGTTCGATGGGTGTCAAGGTCGCCGCTATCGACGTGTGTCTTGACCAGGTGGTTCACGCTACGCCTGGCTATCGGGGTGGCCCAGTACCCGAAACGAAGAATGACCGACCTCGCGCGCAGTTCTCGACCAACGTCGAGTCGATTTGCGTTCACCGGGTCGCGGTGTGATCATCAGGACTTGTCACGCGACGTGCCATCACGTCGGCCCGAGCCCATGGTTGCTCCGCTCACTGTCTCCGCTCACCTGGTCCGGATGAGAGTCCAGATCGCGGCGACTCTCGGCGTCGATCCGCAAGCCGTGTACCGCTTGGCAGCACTCGACGAGCGCCGGTTCGACGACCCCGACGCGCGGCTCACGCTCGACGAGGAGCACGCGATCTGGCGGGCGATCGTTGCGCTGACGGGCGACGAGCACATCGGGCTCCGGCTCGGCCGCTCATTCCACCTCGCCGCTCTCGGTCTGCTCGGTTACGTGCTGATGAACGCCGAGACGCTCGGGCAGTGCATCCGGAAACACTGCCGCTATGAGCGGCTCATCGCCGATACCTACCGCCACACGTTCGACGTCGACGCCGATCTCGCGCGCTACGCGATGGAAGCACTCGGCCCGTGGCAGGCCGAGCGCAAGCATACGCTTGATCTGTCGATGGTCGCAGTGATGACGATCTGCGAGGAGCACGCCGGTCGGCCGATAACGGTACGTCAGGCGTGTTTCCGCTTCGCCGAGCCCGCGAATACCGTCGCGTACGAGCAGGCGTTTCCAGAAGCCGAGCTGCGTTTTGGCCGTGAACGCACCGAGATCGCGTTCGATCGCGCCGCCGTGGAGCTGCCGCTGATCGGCGCGAACCGCGCGCTGTTCGACACCTTCGAGACCCAGCTGCGAGAACGGCTCGCCCGTCTGGACCGGACCGCGAGCTACGCCTCGCGGGTGCGGCAGCTGATCGGCAAGTACATGGACGGCGAGGAAACGAGTGTCGGCAAGATCGCCGACGCGCTCGCAACCAGCCCGAGAAACCTCCAGCTCAAGCTAAAGCGCGAAGGCACGTCGTTCCAACAACTCCTCGACGAATGCCGTCGTGAAACCGCTACGCTCTTTCTCGAGAACGGGCTCGCGAGCCCCACCGAGATTGCCTACCTGCTCGGCTTCTCGGAGGTCGGATCGTTCTCACGCAGCTTCCGACGCTGGACGGGCCAGACACCAACCGCCTACCGCCGCGCCGTCCGCTCGTGAATCTCGTTGGCGGATCGAACTTGCTCTTGATGCGGTAACGCTGTCGTTCTTGTTCTGGTAGTACCTTTTCTGGTCAAATCATCTGGACAATATAAACATCATATGTTTGAATTTCTCCTGCGCATGAGTAGAAGCGCGATGACGTGACGACGAACGGCTTGTCCGTCGCATGCAACGTTTCAACGAGGAGATGACGATGTTCAAGAACTTCCGGAAAAGCCTGCTTGCGACATCGGTCGCTACATTGACACTTGCGAGCGCCAATGCGGTCTTTGCTGCAGATACCGTCGCGCTGTTGTTGCCCGAGAATGTCAACCCGCGTTGGGAGCAGCAGGATGCAACGGCGTTCGTCGAGAAGATGGCGGAAATCGCGCCCGAGGTGACAGTCGAAGTCTTCAATGCGAACAACGATACGTCGGTGCAGCAACGTCAGGCGGAGCAGGCATTGACGCAGGGTGCGAGAGTGCTGGTGGTCATTCCCATTGACGGAGAAAGCTCGGCCATCATTGCCGACACGGCAGCCGAAGAAGGTGTGCCGACCATCGCCTACGATCGCATGATCAATTCCGCGAACACGAAGTTCTGGGTTCAGGCCGACATGCACGCGACGGGCGCCGCGCAGGCACCACACGTTGTCGACAATACGGCGGCTGGCGACACGCTTGTACTTCTTAAGGGATCCCCCACTGACCCGAACGCCGGGGTCATTGCCGAAGGGCAGATGTCGGTGCTCGAACCGCTGTTTGCATCGGGTGAACGCAAGATGGGTTACGAGAACTGGACACCGGGCTGGGATCCGGCGATTGCCCGTCGCTCGATGGATCAGGCGCTGACGCAGTTGAACAATGAAGTGCAGGGTGTCGTGTCCTCGAACGACGGCAATGCGGGTGCTGCCATCGAGGCGATGGAGGAGCAGGGCATGGCAGGCGCCGTGCCGGTGTCAGGACTTGATTGCACTGTCCAGGCACAGCAACTGATGTTGCTCGGCAAGCAGACCCAGTGCGGCTGGCGACCGCTGCACGAGATGGCTGCCGCCGCAGCAGAAGTTGCCGTGAGACTCCTCAATGATCAGGATTACACTGATCTTGCGACCGAGGTCGTCCAGAACGGTGTCGGCGCCGATGTGGCCTTCGTACCGGTCGCGAGTTATTCGGCAGTCGGTGCCGAGGGCGTCGCCTACGTGGTCGAAAACGATCCGTCGATCTCGAAGGAAATGATCTGCGAAGGCGAAGCTGCCGGAACCGATTTCTGCAGCTGACCAGCAGGGTGTCTTCGAGTCAATCTTCGGCGGGGCGGGATGCCCCGCCGGCGCACCTCCGCGTCAGCGGTATCCACAAGCGCTTCGGGGGCGTTCATGCGCTACGCGATGTCGACTTCGAGGTAGCTCGGGGTGAGGTAATGGCGTTGGTCGGTGACAACGGCGCTGGCAAGTCGACCCTGATGAAGGTGCTGGCCGGCGCCCACGCGGCGGATGAGGGTCAGTTCTTCATCGATGAGGCTGCGGTCAATGTCGACAACCCCCACGACGCGACCAGCCTTGGCATCCAGATCGTCTACCAGGATCTTGCACTGTGCGAGAACCTGGATGTTGCTGCCAACCTCTCGCTGGGTGCGGAACCGGTCAAGCCGGGCTGGCGTTTCCTGCCTCGATTGCTACGTCCGCTCGACGAACTCGCGATGGAGCTCAAGGCGCAGCAGGCCATCGATCGCTTGCAGGTGCGCACCTTGCATTCCGTGCGCGCGAAAGTGGGTGGTCTGTCGGGTGGTCAACGTCAGGCGATCGCGATCGCTCGGGCCATCGGTACTGACAGTACCGTCGTCATGCTCGACGAGCCCACGGCGGCACTTGGCGTCGCACAAACGCGACAGGTACTCGACATGGTCAAGCGCTTGCGCGATACGAACCACGCGGTTATCTACATCTCTCACAACATGCGGGACATCTTCGAGGTTGCTGACCGCATCTGTGTGTTGCGGCATGGCGCTAGCGTCGCGACCTGGAAGGCCAGCGATACGACAACCGACGAGGTCGTGGTCGCGATGACCCGTGGCCTGGACGACGATGCGCCACAGGCCGCCTGAGATGCGACTCACCTTCGTCGATCGATTGCGCATGATACGCGAAACACGTTTCGGTGCCTTCGTACCCGTATTGCTCGCACTGGCGGCAATCTGGCTCTACTTCGGTCTGGCCATGCCTGTTTGGGAACATGCGTCGGATTCGAGCTCAGATGGGGTGCGGTTCATTTTCCTGAGCCCACGGAATATCTACAACCTGTTCATGCAGTCGGCGGTGATTGCGACACTAGCCGTCGGCATTACCGTCGTGCTTCTTCTTGGCGACATCGATCTCTCGGCCGCCGCCACGGCCGGTGTCTGTGCAGCCCTGCTCGGCGTGCTGGTATTAGCCGGTGTCCCGGGGCTCCTGGCCTGTGTCATCGTCATGGGCGTCGGCATGTTGATGGGAGCCGCTCAAGGACTGCTGATCGCCTACATCGGTATTCCTTCGTTCGTCGTGACGCTGGCCGGTTTACTCGGTTTTCAGGGTCTCATGCAGAAGATCCTGCCTACCGGGAATCTCAATGTCGGCGATCCCTTCGTACGTGGCATCGCGCGGGTGCTGCTACCCGACTGGCTTGGGTTGATGCTCGCCGGAGCGCTGGTTGCGTGGGTGGCCTTTACCCTGTTTCGGCGTCAGTCCAAACGCAGGTCGCTCGGCCTCGAGCTCGACTCGACCGGTGCGCTTTGGGGTCAAGTGGCGTTCTTCGCCACCATCGTCTTCGCTGCCGTCATCACATTGAACGCATACCGTTCTGCGCCATTGCTGATGGTTCTGCTGGTGGGCCTGACTGCGCTGATCGGATGGATCACGACATCCACACCGTTTGGACGCTCGATCTTCGCCGTTGGCGGGAATAGTGAAAGTGCGCGACGCGTCGGCATGGAAGTCAAACGTATTCGCGTCGCAGCCTTCGCCATTGTCGGTTTGTTGGCAGCTGTCGGCGGTATCTTCGGCGCGTCCCGGTTTGGGTCGGTGTCCTATACGGCATTTGCCGGGGGGTCCCTGTTGCTGGAAAGCATTGGTGCCGCGGTTATCGGGGGCACGTCACTATTCGGTGGCCGTGGATCCGTGTGGAACGCCATACTCGGTGCCCTGGTCATCGGCTCGCTCGGAAACGGACTCGATCTCTCCGGCGCCAGTGCAGCCGACAAGCTCATGTTCTCGGGTGCCATTCTGTTGCTGGCCGTCGCGATCGATGCCTTGTCTCGTGCGGACACGGCAGGTGGCGCGTAGGCAGGATGCACATGAGCGATGACATGCACACACGTCTGAACGCCATTCTCGATCAGCTCATTCCCGGGAATCCTGAACGGGACATACCCGCAGCAGGTTTCGCAGGTGTTGCTGATTTCATCGAAATGAGCAAGGCAGGCGACCCTGCGATCGCAGCCGAAGTCGACGATCTGCTTTCCTATGCCAGTTCATTGGCTGATCACATCACTCCTGCAGACATCACACCCGAATTCGTCCGTCGGCTCGAGATCGACAAGCCCGAGGCCTTCAGGACACTCTTGCGTCTAACCTACATGGGCTACTACAGCCAAGCTGATCTTCGCGGAAAGATCGGTGTCGGCTCCTGGCCTGTGCATCCTCGAGGCTATGTCGTTGCGCGTGAATCCGATGCCGAGCTCGAGGCCTTGACCGCACCGGTCCGGGCGCGCGGTCCCGTCTACCGGAGTGGCTGATGGCGACCTCTCGGGACAACAGTTCTCACGGCAACAAGTTGACCAATGAGACCGTCGATGTGCTGATCATCGGCGCTGGTGCGTCGGGAGCCGCAATCGCCTGGTCGCTCCTGGAAACTCGCATGCGGATCGCTTGTCTGGAGCAGGGGCCGCATGTAGCGGACAGTCAGTTTCCGAGTCGCCAGCAAGACTACGAGTTGGCGCGATATGCCGGTTTTTCCTGCGATCCAAATGTGCGCAAGCTGAGGTACGATTATCCGATCAACGTGGAAGACAGTTGCATTGCCCCGGTCAATTTCAATGCCGTCGGGGGTTCGACGATCAATTTCCTCGGTCACTGGCCGCGTATGAGGCCGTCTGATTTTCGTGTTGGCACATTGGACGGGGTAGCGGACGACTGGCCGATCGACTACGAGACGCTGGCACCGTTCTACGAGGTGAACGACCGTAATACAGGTGTGTCCGGTCTCGGTGGAAATCCTGCCTACCCCGACTATGCCCCGGATTTGCCGCCGATTCCCTTGGGCAAACTGGGGCAAACGCTGGCTCGGGGATTCAACGAACTGGGCTGGCACTGGTGGCCATCCGATGTGGCCATCCTGAGCGAGAATCGCGACGGTCGCCAGAAGTGTGTGAATGCAGGTACTTGCGACCTCGGTTGTGCGGCCGGGGCAAAGGGCGGCACCAACTTCACCTACTGGCCGATGCTCGAGGCTGCCGGAGTAGAGCTACGAACGGAGTGTCGTGTCCGGGAAATTCTTGTTGACCAGGAAACGGGATTCGCCACCGGAGTGCTGTTTCACGATGCCAACGGTGCGGTTCACCAGCAGAATGCCGAACTCGTGGTCGTTGCCTGTAACGGCATCGGTACCCCTCGGCTTCTCCTGAACTCGGTGTCGCCGCTATTTCCTGATGGGCTGGCAAACCGTTCGGATCAGGTCGGTCGCAACCTGATGTTTCATCCATTGACGGGTGTGGCCGGTGTTTTCGATGAACCGATGAAAGGCCATGAAGGGCCGATGGCGTGTTCGATATTGAGTCAGGAATTCTATGAAAGTGATCCGACACGCGACTTCGTTCGCGGCTACGGACTCCACTCGGGGCGCTCCACCACACCGATGACTTTCGCGCTCGGTGGGTACGGTGTTGACGACCCCATCCCCTGGGGCAGGGCGCATCGAGAAATCATGGATGATGTGTATCCGTATCTGGCCGGGTTGACGGTAGTCACAGAGGATCTTCCCGAGGCGCACAATCGCGTCACGCTGGATAGCAATCTTGTCGATAGCGATCAGATTCCTGCGCCGAAAATCAACTACCGGCTGAGTGACAACACGCGCGCGATGCTCAAGCATGGCACCAGACAGGCAACCGAAGTACTGCGCGCCGCAGGTGCAAGACGCATCCTTGCGAAAAGCTCCGACGCTGTCTGGTGGCGTGCCGGCTGGCACCAGATGGGCACCTGTCGCATGAGCACCGATCCCGAGAATTCAGTGGTCAACGGCTGGGGACGTTGCCATGACGTCAAGAATCTATTCATCGTGGATGGTTCGATCTTCGTGACGGCCGGTGCGGTCAATCCGACATCCACGATACAGGCGCTGGCGCTATATGTCGGTGATCGTATCAAGAAGAATATCGCCAACCTTTTTGACTGAAATCTACATGGCCTTGAAAAAGAAGATGTACCGCAGTGGTGATTTTGCGCGAGCCCTGGACGCTGCGTGAAAATCGTCGAGATCAAGAGCCACGTCCTGCAATGCGACATGCCCGAAGAACTGGGCTACTCGCAGCAGTACTAC
>ENA-ORXR01004130-ORXR01004130.1-marine-metagenome-genome-assembly--contig:-NODE-4130-length-12365-cov-30.323486_pt1 | contig 12365 bp, 10 predicted proteins | sample MGYA00237866_ERZ511479 | MGnify/ENA metagenome assembly ERZ511479 | reverse complement strand
CCAACTGGGAGATCATTCGCACAAACTCATGAATCGGCACCGCGTGGGACTTGGGCTTGCCTTCCGCATCCGCCACCGCTGCTCCGTCCGTGGAGGCGGAATCGGACGCACCTCGTCCCTCCATACTCCTCGCAGGCCTCGCAGTGCTGGCTGTGCGAGCGTCGATCTTCTGGCGCTGGTGTGCGTGGCGGCGCTGTGTTAGATCTCTTGCCAGTGCCGTGGCGCGTCGCGTCCTTTTGGCGGCGGGGGTGCGCGTGTTGCCGCTGTCGCCCTGCTCCTGTCGGTGCGCTCGCGCGTCGCGTCTGTTTGGCGGCGGGGGTGCGCGTGTTGCCGCTGTGGTCGTGCTCGTGTCAGTGCCCTGGCACGTCGCGACGCCTCCTTTTTTCGGCGGCCGCAGACGGGCGGGCAGAGGCACTTCACTGTCATGTTCTCCGAGGACCTCCGCGCGTCCGCGCTGTCCATGCTCTCCAATGGCGTGGAACGCGAAAAGGTGCACGAGTGTATCGGAGTGAAGCGGACGCAGCTAAAGCGGTGGGAGGGCTACTACGCGCAGCATGGATCGGTGTGGCGGAACCCGGAGCGGAAGAACAAGCACGGCGACGCCTGCGAGTACGATTTGCAGCTCATGAACGCATTGGTCACTCTTGTGCGCAACCATCCTCGGGCTCTGCTTCGTGAGCATGCGCACATGCTCAAACTGATGAGCCAAGATCATGCGGGCGACATGACGGAGCTGCGGTTTTCAAAGAGCACGGTCGATCGCCACTTGCGTCGTCTAGGCTTCACGCGTAAAAAGATTTTGCGCTTGTTTCGCGAGTCCACGGAGGAGCGTCGCCGACAGCACGCTCTCGTACGGCAGCGCATTCCCCGCCGCTGTATCGTGTCTGTGGACGAAACACACACGGACGGGTCGGATGTGTTCCGTCTGTACGGTCGCACTTTAAGTCAAGAGCGCTCCAACCTTCGTGACCGCGACCCGCGGTCTGTGCCTCGCACCAGCACCACCATGGCGGTCTCCAGCGACGGGCGCGTCCTTGGCTTCATGTCCGTCATTGTGCGCCAAAAGGCGTTGACGGGGGCCGACTGGCGGCTTTTTCTCCAGCACCTCTTCCCCAAGCTTGGTGTTTACATGCCTGGGGCGCCATGGCACTTGCAACCCGACAACTGTGTCGTCATGTTTGATAACGCTCCCATCCACGACGCCGACGGGGATGCCTTCATGACCGCCAACGGCGTCACCTTCCTCCGTCTTCCTCCGTACAGTCCCGACATGCAGCCCATAGAAGGCGTGTTCAATGACTTGAAGGTCATCATCCGGAACCTGGTCTACAATGAACAGGACTTGGTGGACGACCCCCATCTGTTGCAGGCGATGGCGGCCAGCTTTTTGAGCCAGCGACACATTATCGGGCAATTTGACCGTGTTGATCGGGTGTTAGCTGCTGTCCGCGCACAATGACAATGACAATGACTTCACATCAATCACACTGGTCTTCGTTTCCGTGCCTCTAGGCAGCGCTACCGACGTACAGTCCACCACCCCCTCCGCGGCGCAGCGAGTGCACAGCCCGAGGTCGCAGGGGGAAATGCCGCAGCGGGGCAAGGGGAAGCGCCCGCAGCCCCTCCACAGCAGAGCCGACTCAGCAACACGGCGTCGCCGCTCGTTGCGCCGGCGTCGCGAGCAGCGCCGGCAGCGGTGGACACGGGCACCGCCGTGGCCGCCGCCGCTGGCACAGAGGCCTGAACTGCGCCGCGCCCGCGTTACGGTTGGACCACCACGCCACGGGCGAGCGCCCACCGTCGGCGGGGTGGCTGCCACCCCCCACCACCGCCGGCCGGCCGGCCGGCGCGCCGTCGACGTGGCGCCGCTTGGCCGCCGGCGCGTCGGTGGGGCATGGCGACCACGGCCGTACCGGCCGGGCCATCGGCGCACGACCATCGCCGCCGCCGCCGCCGCCGCCGCCGGGAGAGCGGGGCGTCCGCGGCGGCAGCGTCACGAAACGGCCTCCCGTTCGTGCCGGTGACAAGGACGGGTAGGGCCCGACGCCACCGCCGCCCGTCGCCGCAGCCGCCGAAGAAAGCGGCGGGAATGGAGACAGCAGCGGGAGTTGGCCAAGACTGTCGACGCCGCCCGGCGGCGGCTGAGCGCGCCCGGCGGGCCGTAGGCGGGGGGACGGTGGCGGCAGGCCGCCGGCCGTTCTCCCCGCCGCGGTAGGCGGGGGGACGGTGGCGGCAGGCCGCCGGCCGTTCTCCCCGCCGCGGTGGCGTCTGGGGCAGCGGCAGGGGCGGGGCGTGCCGCACGGGGGGTGCCGCCGCCGCCGCCGCCGCCACCGCGGGCGCCGCCGCTGGCCGGTGACTGCGCCGCGCCGACGGAGGCACCGCGATCGTGCGGCGACGCGCCGCCGCCGCCGCAGCCCGGCGACAGCGGCCACAGGGCGAGAAAGGGCACCTCCCGCCCGCCGTGTCACGGCGGCGGCGGCCCGCCGTCGCCTCCGCCGCCACGGCGTGGCGATGGTGGCGGGGGGTGCCACCCCCGGTGCCAGTCGGCCACTGTCGCAGCAGCCGTGCTTCGACCGTGTTAGACGCCCAGGCGGTGCTCGTGCGCTTCACCCGACGGGGCCGCTGGGGGGCCAGCCGGATCTGCTGCGGACGGGGCCCCCGCTGCGGACGTGGTGCACGCCGTCGCGGCGTAGGGCGGCGGCGGCTGCGGGGGGAGTGGCGGCGGGCTCGCCGCCCGCCCAACGTCCCTCGACGACGGGACGGCCGCTGGTGCCGCCGTCGGGCGGTGGGGGCGCGCCGCCGCGGCCGCCGCCGCATCGCCGTCTGGGGTGTCGGCGGGGGCCGGCGCCGCCGTGCCGGCGCATGCGCGCCCACGGTTCGCTCGGCGGCGGGAGGCGGCAGTGCGGCTCCGCGCCGACGCATGCGAGTCGGGGGAGCGGGCGCCAGCGAGGGGGACGCCATCCCCCTGTGACAGGAGCGACGTCGACCGGGACAGTGCGGAGGGCGCGGACGCGGGGGGCCCCCAGGGGGGACCCCCACCCTCCGCCGTCGCGCACCGCTCGTCGTGCTCGAGCCACGGCGACCGAGCCGCAGCGGTGATGTCACGGTCCGGCGCGCCGCCGCTGCGGCCGACGCGCTCCAGCCCGGCCGGTTGAGTCACGGTCCACGCGGGCGGGCGGGGGCCCCGGAGGTCTGGATCCGGACCACCCTCCCCGGTGTGTGCGCCTGCCACCGCCATTGGCACCAGCGTCACGACGGCTGCCGCGGCCGTGGCTGCCGCCAAGCCCTCCGCCACTGCCATTGTCACTAACGTCGCGACGTCCGCGGCCACCATGGCTGCCATTGTCACAAACGCCAGGACGGCCGCCGCCGCCACGGCTGCCGCCGCTATCTCGGCTGCCGCCACCCCCCCCGCGCCGCCACTTGCACCAGCGTCACGACGGCCGCCACGGCCATGGCCACCGGCACTCCCCCCCGCACCGCCATTGGCAAAAACGCCAGGACGGCCGCCGCCGCTATGGCTGCCGCCGCCATCTCGGCTGCCACCACCCCCCCCGCACCGCCACTGGCACCCGCTTCACGACGGCCGCCACGGCGATGGCTACCGCCGCGCCGTGCGCCACCTGCATTGGCACCCACGGCCATAGCTACCGCCGCGCCGTCCGCCACCGGCATTGGCACCCACGGCCATGGCTACCGCCGCGCCGTCCGCCACCGGCACTGGCACCAATGTCACGACGGCCGCCGCCGCCTCGGCTGCGGCCACGCCCTTCGCCGCCGCCGTCGGCCGCGAGGTTCGGTGTCGTGCCGACCGGTGCGGCTATGATGGTCGCGTCGTGTTGGAGGGGCATAGGGACAGAAGCAGCTGAGCCGAAGCAGTCGAGAAGCATGACTCGAAAGAGGGGTCGTTTAAGCGAAGACCTGCCATCACGGTGTCCGGCGTCGCCACTCCCAGCGGCAGCGACGGCGGCGAAGAAAAGGAGATGACAAGCTCCCCATCGCTACCGCCTCCGCCGCCGCCGTCGACGCGAGCTGTGCAGCGACCACCAGCAGCTTCGGCAGGCTCCGCTGCGAGAGCGCCGACGGCCCGTCTGCTGGGTGGCGCTGCCATGCCATAAACGCCAGTGCCGCCACTCCAAAGGGGTGGGGACAGGATCATGCCGCCCTCCGCGACCGGGGACTGGATGGATCGTCGCGTCACTGTCGATCAGGACCGGACTGGAGTGCTGATGTCAGTTCTCGGTGGCCGTCTTTGACACGAAGCAGGCAGTCGGGGCGGCCCCGACCTGCTGTGCATAAGCAATTGTGCTTGTAATTTTCATTCGGTTTTGAGACCGAAGGCATTCTCGTCCCATGCCAGTAACGATGAGTGGACGGTTGCGCGGACTTTCGATGAGCAGTGCCTCAGTAATACAATGGGGAAGGCCCTTTGCGGAGCAATTGGTAGGAGAGTATTGTGGCACCTTCTGGCCTTCTCGCATTGTCTCGCGGGGCGGAAGTGCCTCTCTCCAGGACAACCGGCAGCGCTGCTGCCCCAGGTGCCGTGTCCTCGTCAGTGGCGCATGGCATTGCTCGTTTTCCAAGGCGCGTCTCTTTTCCTCCACTGCACGCCTTCTCCGCCCCCAATTGTTTCTTGTTCTTTTTTTGGCCGCCCAACAGGTCATGGCGGACCATCCTCCACGTGTACTGCTCTCGGACATGTGGGTTGACTCGTCGTCCGATGAAGGCCGGTCATCCATAGACGCTGCAGGAGAAGCACTGGACGCCGCGCGGGCGCGCGCCGGTGGCCGATTTGCGGCCGCGCGGGTGGTGCCGCGTATCGTGCGGAGGACTATTCGGTGCGCGCGTCGCCGTCGTAGAGCGGCGGCAGCAGCCGTCCTGAGTGCCAACCGGGAGGCGGTACGGCGTGATCAGCAGGACGCTCATCTTTGGACTCGCTTCCACGGAGCTGTAGCCCCAGTCGAGGGCTTCCACGACCCCCAGAACGCCGCTGTGCTGGTCGAGTGCGGCAACGCCGCACCCCGCCGCCCGTCGCCTAAGAAACCAAGACTGTCGGAGTTCTCCTCGTCGCTCGAGGCTCCCGCAGCGGGGGCAGGTGCCGCTGGCGCACGTGCCACACCCAGAGAAGCCGCCGAAGCCGTCTTAAGTGCTACCATGCAGCCAACTATACTTCCCGCAGTGCGGCCGCCCCCCCGCATGACTGCGTACGTGACCGTTCGGCAGTCTTGGCGGCGCGTGGAAGCCCCTCTCACTGGCTTTTACGTCCCCTACCTGGGTACCTCGCCGTACTGGATGGGTGCCACGGCGCGATTGATTGATGAGAACAAGGACGCGTCGGCTGTTAGCTCCGACGGCAGTGACGCGTCCGGTGACGAAGTGAGTCGAGGCAAGAGCGTGTACTACTCCCTCGCTGCCCGCACGCAGAGGTCCATGGACCGCGAGGCTCTGTCCGCTGTTGTGGCGCAGCTGGGTGTCGGCGCCGCCGTGCTCCGAGTCTTGCGCCGTGTTCTCCGCGTGCGACGTTCTGCCGTCCGTCGCATGCTGAGACAGCTCGACACCCGCCCGGCCGCTGCGAATGCCGTGCGAGCGGCACGCGCGAAGTCGGCGGCCCGATGGCTTGCTCTCGACGGACTGACTGGCGGCGCCAACCTCGCGGCCGTTCTGGCGGGCGGCGCCATTGCAGAGGTACCGGAATCCCCGTCTGCCCTTCCAGGCTCAACAGCATCCCACACTCCCGCCCACCGTCGCCGGCATACGACGGCTTCCGCCAGTGCCTGCCACCGTGCAGCTGGCCCGCGCCTGCGTGACGGCGTCGCGGCAGCGCGCCGTGTGAAAACAGCTCTACGTGTGCGTGGAGCAGATGCGCTACCCGCCGTCTCGGCGCTCTTTGGCACTCTTCTCGGTTGTCGCCCCGCGGCTCGCGCTGGTGCAGTTGGTCTGCCCATTGTTGGCGCCGGAGCATTTCCGCTGCCGGCAGAGTCACCGGTCCCTCCTCGGGATGCGCTTTTGCGCCATTTCTGCCGCCTGTGCTTCGTGTATTGCTGTCGCATTCACGGTGTGCTGACGCGCGACGGGCTCATCGGCTCTCTCCCGGTCACACCCGTCATGTCGCCGTCCGACCCGCGTCGCTTGGCAACGGAGCAAGAAGGCGGCGCATGCGTCCGAGATCCGCACGGCGCGTTCACTGCTGGCGGCGCCGGTGGCGGACATCCGCGCACGTCTGGCGGTGTTAATGCGGACGGCGCGCCGTCCATTGTCGCGGATGGCGCGCGGTCCGACAAAGGCGGCCGCGCTCGCCGCTCCGACGCGGTGGACGCCGATGGTGCCGCTGTGGGCCGAGTTTCAAGCACAGGTCAGGCGCGGCGCGCCCGCGCCATGCATGAAGCAATTTCTCTTGCGGCTGGACCCTGTAGCGACTGCCGCCTCGGTCTCCGCAGCCGTGCGGCGGTTTTCGTGCGCGGGTGCCGCACGGAGGTTTTGTCTGTCGACGACATCGAGCTGCTGCGCACTGCAGTTCGCATTGTTGGGCGGTTCGACACATGTCGAATGGCGCGCTTTGTGCCCAACACGACATGCGTCCGTGTCGCTGAGTACTTGGTCGGCTGGGGCTGGCCAGACGCTTGGCCTGGAGATCGCCCGACGCCGCAACCACCAGAACGAGATGCTCCTATCTCACAACCGCCTGAGCTCTCCCTCACGAACAGCAGCCAGGAGGCGGTCGTCAAGAAGGCGCCCCCCTTTGTGCCGTGCGGCCATCTCGGCGCGTGCACAATGTCCAATTGCCGATGCGTGCAGGCGGACGTGGCGTGCGAGAAGCAGTGCGGGTGCGGCCGTACTAGGTGGGCGTCGAGCGCACCTGTGGTGCTGCCTCACGACAACCCGGCCGTTTTGTCGATCCCGGCCGAGGGCTGCAGGCCCACCGACGGCTCCCTCTTTTGCAGTAGGCGCATATCGTGCTCCTGCCTCCCACCGTCTCGCTGTGAGACGGACTCGTGCCCTTGTTTTGCCGCTGACCGCGAGTGCGATCCTGACGGATGCATGATGTGTGGTGCGCACCTGCACCCGGCCTCAGGCGTTGACGGGGTGACGACGGGCTTCCTCTCGGCTGAATCGGTCGTCGCGCGCACCACTGCGGCCGCGACTGGAGCGTACTGGCGCTTGGTGCGGCCGCCCCACCGAAGCGCTCCTGGCATCGTGTCTCAGCGTGCGGACAGCGCACCCACGGACACCCCCCAGCGGCTTCTCACTCGGCGGTGCCGCAACGTGCAAGTACAGGTTGGTGCCCGAGTTCGCCTCGTGCTTGGTGTCTCGCGCGCTCACGGGCTTGGCGTCTTCGTCGCTGAAGCGGCGGGAGCCGGTGACTTTGTGACAGAGTACGTTGGGGAGCTTGTCCCACCGGCTGAAGGCCACCTACGCGGGCGCCTGTACGACGCTCTGGGGGTGAGTTACCTTGCCTCGGCGTCGCAGTCGACCGTTGTCGACGCCACCCGCGTTGGCAGTCGGGCCAAGTTCATCAACCACAGCTCCGACTCTCCCAACCTGCAGATGAAGCTGCTCAGCATCGGCGGGACCATTCGCGTTGCTCTCTTTGCTGTAAGGGACCTAGTCGTCGGGGAGGAGGTCTTTTTCGACTACGGCTACGCCCTTGACACATGGGAGGCCGCGGGCTTAGGCGAGAGCGTGTGAAAGACGGTCATATTTAGTCCTGTCGGCACGCTACAGCTCGACCTCACGTCGGGTGTGGAGGTGCGGGAGGTGGGGGAGGTGCCGGCGGACGAACAGGGGGGGGCCAAAGATGGGGGCGCTGAGCTTCAGAGGAGACCGTGATGCCGCCGCCAAGACCTTTACCACGTCTACATTGGGTCCGGAAGTTGCTCGCCTCGTGCTAGCTCCTGGGGGTGAGGGTGGGGGCATGGCGGTAGTGGGAGTGGTGGCCCGCGTGAGGTGCAAACGCGACCCCGTTGGACGACCACGGAGCTGGCGCTGGCTTGCTGCTGCCGCAGTCGTAGCAGAATGCCGGGCCCCTGGCGCACGGCCCGTCGTCGTGCTTCTTCTGTCCTCAGTGCCGCTGCAGTTGGCTGCAGGGGCACCTTTGTCGTGCACCCCTGCGCCACCAATATGAACTCTCCCCTCCCCGTCTGCGACACGACCGTTGGCAGGACCGTTGGCAGCCGCTGAATCGCGGCTGTCACGGGAGTCACCGGTGCCACCGATTTGACGACATGCTCCTCCGCTTGGCGTCCATCCCCAAGCACGGCCTCATCACCGATGTCCGCGGCTTGGTCACTGCGTGCGCGCCGGTACGGCACCTGTCCACGCGCCCCGGTCCGCCACGGATTGATCCAGCACCGCTACCTGTGGCTCGAAAGCTGCCACCTGAAGCGGCACATGTGCCGCGCGCTTTCTCATCCACCGCACGGACAGCGACAGCACCGCGGAGCTGGGCTTTACTGCCGCCGCCAGCGGCAGCGCGGTAGCCACCAACATGCCTCAGCGCCTCACCGACTCGCCCTTTACCCATGCCCTTTACTGCACCCACAGCCAGAGCACCGGCCTTAACTTCGTCCCTTACGGCACCCACAGCCAGAGCGCGACCGCCCGCGTCCCGCCCCAGATCCCCGCCCCCGCTGTCTCCGGTGCTACTGACGCTGCTGCGCAGCGACACGCCGCCTGCCCCGGTGTGGACGGCCAGTAGCATGTGGTAGGCGGCCGACAGGCGCTGAAAGTTGTCCGTCGCGTCGGGCTGGTCGTGGTGCACGTCGGGGTGAACGTCCCGGGCGCGTGCGTGGCAGGCCCTTTTGAGCTGCGTCGGCGTCGCCGCCGCCGGCGGAACGCCGAGGATGTCGTACAGCTCCGCCGCTTCGGGGTCGAGCTCCTCTGCCGGGCGTTGGTCCGCCCCGCTTCGTCGCTGATCCGGTCGTCGCTGTGCCCGTCGGCCGAGCCGGCCACCCGTGTCGGCGTGGACGGCGGCACGCCGTCTATTAGTGGCGACGCCGGCAGCGAGTCGTCGTCATGGTCCAACTCCCCCCGGCTGCCGACGCGGCCAAACCAAAATCGCAACGACCGCAGGCTGCGGTGCCGCGGCTTGGGCGTCGGCACGGGCGAAGCGTCCGCGTCGGCGCCGGCCGCTCCGCCGTCGGTGCCGGCGAGGTGGTAGAGGGACTTCGTGTGGGCGCCCATGGTCCGGCAGACGGTGGCTCGAGCGCCGCGCGCGGCCCCGCGCGCCCGCACCGAGTGGCGTGGTGCCCCGGTCCGCCCCACTGCGCGCCGATGGGGTGGGGGTGGTCGGCGGCGTCTGCGGGAGGGCGCCGACCGTCACCACTTCCAGCGGCGAGGAGAAGAAAGGGGCCGACGACGACGGCGACGCGGAAGCACTGTCTTGGCTTGTCGCCGAGCGGCGTGCCCCTCGGCCGTGCCCGCAGCCCCGTGTTCCGCCGTGCGCCAACGCATGCCGCTTGTGGCGCGGCTGCGCCCATGTCTCGGCGCGTCGGGGTGCCCACCCCCGCCGCCCCGTCCTGCATGGCGCCGCGGGGGAGGGCGTCGCCGAGCGGCGTCGCGTCCCGGTCTGCGCCACACCCCGCCCAAGTGACGGGCTCCGCGTCTGGCGCCGCGGGGGGCGCCGGCGGTCGCGCTGCACCGACGGTCACCACGTGCAGCGGCAGCGGGGACGGGTAGGTCAGCGGCGGCGACGCCACCGCGCTCTGGTCGCGCCCGGCCGCCGCGGCGCGCCGCCGAGCACGTCGAGGAGCCTCCTACGGCGGGCGGCCGATGCCATTGTCTCTGCCAAGGCGGCGGCGCGGGAAGGGGACGGCGGCCCGCCGCTCCCCCGCCCCTCGGCGCCCTCGACGGAGCCCAGCTTTCGCCCTTGCCGTGGATGCTCGCCGACAAGAGCTCCCGCGAAGGGAGGAGCTCGGGGATGGACATCGGCTGCTCCGCCGACACTGAGGATGGGAGGGAGAGCATCGACGCCGGACCGCCAGCTGCTGCGGCAGGCGGCAACTCGTGCGGCGGCGGCGTCGGCGAGAAAGGGAGGCCTCACCGCGGGCCGCCAATCACGGGTCCCGACGCTGCCGCCTCGGCTGCCACCGCCAGACCCCCATCCCCCCCGTATCTGGCCGCCGCCTCCGCCGCCCGCACGTCCCCCCCCCCCAACCGCAGCAGCGCCGCGGAGCGGGCGAGGGACTGCCGTGCCCGCGTCGAAGAGTCTCCCCCTCCCCGCCGCGCCGCGGCGACGGCGGCCGTGTTGGCGGCCAGCGCCTGCCGCAGCAACGCATACGCGCGGGCGGTGTGGGCTCACCCGTCGGGGGGGGACCCCGCCGCGCCCGACGCGTCGAGGCGCGCCGGCCACCGCCGCACCGCGTCATTGTCCGTGCCGCCCCCGGCGGAGGGGGCGACGAGCGACAGGGCGGCGAGGGGGATGGTCGGGGCCGCCGGGCTGCGGGGCGGGGTCGTCGAGCGCAGCGGCCCCGGGGCGCCCGCGAGTTGGACGAGGGCGGCTCTGCCGCGTCCTTGTCGTCGACCCCACCGTCGTCGGCGGGCGGCGCCCCGTGTGCGTCGGCGGCCGCACGGAGCCCTTGGACGCGCGCGAGCGCCGCGACTAGCGCCTTGTAGGCGGGGAAGTGGGTCAACCCCGACTGCAGGGCCCGCCACGCCCGCCCCGTGTCGCCCGTCACGACAAGGGCGTCTGCCAGCCGGTGCCACGCCGTCGCGTCCTCGGGCGCCGCGTCGGTCGCGCGCCGCGCGTCCCGCACCGCGCGGCGGGTGTAGGCGGCGGGTAGGCTCGGGCAGGCGGCGCAGCAGCTACAGCCAACCGTGCACGCAACGCCCCGAGGGGACGCGAGGAGCGTCGAACAGCCGGCGCTCGACGCCGACGCGTCGCCGCCGTCGCCGTCGGGCACGGACGTCAACCCCGAGTTGATCGTGCTGATGCGCGAAAAGGCAAACACGTCCGCCGGCACGGCGGCGCCCGCAGCGGCGGCTGTCCTGCTGCAGGCACCGCCCCCGCCGTCACGGTCGTGGTCGCCCCGCGTCGGCCGCCGCGAGGAGCCCGCCGCCCCCGACCACCGCCTCCGCCGCTGCCGCGGTCGACCCCCCTCGCTGCCACTCGGCTCGTATCGCCCGTCGCCGCCCGCGTCACCTTGATCGCTCCCCTCGCTGCTCGCGTTGCACTCGCGGAGGAGGGCGGCGGCGGCGGCCGCCTCGGCCGCCGCCGCCGCCGCTTGGGTGGCCAACGCCAACCACGACGCGGAGCGGTTGCCGTACAGTTGTGCCGCCGCGCCGCCACGGGGGCGCCGTCGCCCATTGCCGCCGCCGCCGCCGCCACCTCCGCTGCCACTGTTGCGACGGGCGGCCGCACGCAGGCCGACCGTGTAGGAGCGCACGGCGTCGCCATACGCGCCGCGGCGGTACGCACTGTTGCCGGCGCGGCGGGCAGCCTCGTCCGACCGCCGGGCCGACATTAGGGGGGGAGGGCCCTGCGGAGTTGGGGGAGCACGAGGAACCGCCATGGCCCGCCGCTGCTGCCGCTACGCCGTCAGGTCGGCGGGGAAACGAGGGAAGGAGAAAAACAGTGTGTGAGCGGGGGGCATCGGGTCCGCTCACCTCATCAACAAGACAGTTGCCGCCGGTACGGAGCGGCTTCGCTGTGCGCGCGCGGCTGGCCAGACAACGCCCACGCCGCGCGGCGCTCGTACCCCACGGCAGGCACTGCGTGCGGTGGAGGCGGGTGCGGTCGCCTGGCGGGTGCGCCTGGGAGAGAAGCAGCGCCGCGGAGAGCGGGTACGCGTGGATTCCGCGCCAGGTGAGGTGCAGCATTGAAGCCACCCGGGGGCTGTCCTCTGGGCTGTGGGGACTGTGGCCAACGGGTGGCCGTCCCTGCGCGAGGGCCCCGAGGGTGGCCCCGTGGGGTGGCCCGGGCCCCCAAAGCCAGACACGCTCCACCCGCCAGTGCATGGTCAGAAAAGTGACGGTGTGCGGCGGCACCGCCTCGTGATTCGTATTGCGCTCTATCGCTGGCGCGACCCGTAGCACCAACCTCATCCACTCTGGTCAGGCGTGCCAGGCGCCAACGGGGCGCACCGCTACGCGGCGCGCGCGGATCGAGACAGCGTAAGTCTCTGGGGGTCTGCCCCCCTCTCACTCCCAGGTGTGGGAGGCGTTTTTCGGCCGGCGCGGAGCACCAAGCAAGTCCCCAGTGTCAAGCATCTCCCTCGCGGCGGGCCTGCCGCGCCTCGCCCAGACCGACAGGCGGCACCGCAGCTAGGCAGAGACCGCGGCCCCACTCAGACCAATCGTCACCACTCCCCGACTGCCCATCCAAACGCGTTTTGGATGGGCTTTGGATGGGGACGGATGGGCTTTTGGAT
>ENA-ORXR01004129-ORXR01004129.1-marine-metagenome-genome-assembly--contig:-NODE-4129-length-12371-cov-2.592810_pt1 | contig 12371 bp, 13 predicted proteins | sample MGYA00237866_ERZ511479 | MGnify/ENA metagenome assembly ERZ511479 | reverse complement strand
CGGTTACATCGTTTTGTCGCTGGGCTATTCGCTGGAATTTGGCGGCGTGGACGCATTCATTGACGAATTTTATCTGCGCCCAAGTATCCGTGGCAAAGGAATGGGAGGCGAGATTTTGCAAACCATCTGCGAACGCCTGACCCAGCAAAACATCAGTGCCGTGCATCTGGAAGTGGACGAAAGCAATGCGGCGGCACAAGCCTTGTATACCAAACGCGGATTTAAGATGCGCGGCAATTATCACTTGTTATCAACCAGATACCGGGTGTCGTCGAGAACGGTTTGTTCATTGATATCTGTGACGTGGTGGTGATCGGTCACGGCGACGGTCGCGTGGAAACCCACGACATCAACCAAGGTACCATCGGCGAAGACCAGATCGATTTCTTGGAAAGCGACAACCTGTTCACGGATTTGGCGGACTGATCCATGGAATTTGACTACGATCTTTTTGTCATCGGCGGCGGCAGCGGCGGCGTTCGGGCCGCGCGGGTGGCCGCGGGCGACGCGGGCGCGAAAGTGGCCTTGGCAGAAGAAGACCGATACGGCGGCACCTGTGTGATCCGGGGCTGTGTGCCCAAAAAACTGATGGTTTATGCGTCGGGATATTCCGACACGGTGCCTGCGGCGGCCGCATACGGCTGGGACGCCCAGATCGGCGGCTTTGACTGGCTGGCGTTTCGCGGGAAATTGCACGGTGAGTTGGATCGTCTTGAAGGGGTCTACCGCAAGCTGTTGGCCAATTCCGGTGTCACCACATATGACGCCCGCGCCAAGCTGGCGGGACCCAACACGGTGTCTTTGTCCACGGGCGAAGAAATCACTGCCAAGACCATTTTGATTGCCACGGGCGGACGCCCCGTTGTGCCGGATGTGCCGGGCGCTGAACACGCCATTACATCGAACGAGATTTTCCACCTGGACGCTTTGCCCCGCAAAATGCTGATCGTGGGCGGCGGCTATATCGCGTGTGAATTCGCGGGCGTGATGAACGGGCTGGGGGTGGACACCCATCTTTGGTATCGCGGCACCCAAGTGCTGCGCGGCTTTGACGAAGAAGCCCGCCAATTGATCGTCGATGGAATGGCGGGCCGGGGTGTGAAAATCGCCACTGAATTGAATGTGGCTAGCATCGACAAAGACGGCGGCGGATTGATCGTCACAGGCACCGACGGGGAAGTCCACGCCTTTGACAGCGTGCTGTTCGCCACGGGCCGCGCCCCCAATACCGATGATCTGGGCTTGGATGGGGCGGGCGTGAAAATCGGCAAAAGCCGCGAAATCGTGGTGAGCGAATTGTCGCAGACAGCGACGCCGTCGGTGTACGCCATCGGCGATGTCACCAACCGCGTGAACTTAACCCCCGTGGCCATCCGCGAAGGCATGGCGTTTGTGGAAACCGTGTTCAAAGACAATCCCACGCCCGTGGATCACGAATTGATCCCCACGGCGGTGTTCACCCAGCCCGAATTCGGCACGGTGGGTCTGTCCGAAGAAGACGCCGCAGCCCGCGAACCCATTGAAGTTTATTCAACTTCTTTCCGGCCCATGAATGTCAGCTTCATTGACGGGGCCCACAAAGTGTTGATGAAACTGATCGTCAGCCAGAAAACCAGGGTTGTTCTGGGGTGCCACATCGTGGGGGACGCGGCGGGTGAAATGATCCAAATGGTGGGGATCGCCGTCAAGATGGGCACCACCAAAGAAGACTTCGACCGGGTCTGTGCGGTGCACCCGACGGCGGCCGAAGAATTGGTGACAATGAAAACACCTTTGCGCACGACTTGAAAATCAGACGGAAACGCACAGGTATGCAAGTGATTAGAATGCTGAGGGGAACGGACCTAGATGGCAGGCAATAACGGTGGCCCATGGGGCAGCGGCGGCGGTGGAAACCGTGGCGGTGGCGACGACAATCGCGGTGGCGGGGATGATCGGCAAGGGGGCAACAAGCGTCGCCCTGAAAACGGTCAGATCCCAGAAATCGAAGACCTGATGAAAAAAGGCCAAGAACAGCTGCGCGTCCTAATGGGCGGCAAAGGCGGTTCTGGCGGCACCGGCGATGGGTCCGGCGGCGATGGCGGCCCGGTTATCACCAAGGGCATGATCGGGTTGGGCATTTTAGCTGCCTTCGTTATGTGGGCCATGGCGTCGGTTTATACCGTAAAGCCGGAAGAACGGTCCGTAGAATTGTTCTTGGGCGAATTTTCCAGCATGGGAAATCCAGGCCTGAACTTTGCGCCCTGGCCCGTTGTGACCCACGAAGTGGTCCAGGTGACCAGCGAACGCACAGAATCCATCGGCACGGGCCGGGATGGGTCTGACAACGGCTTGATGCTGACGGGTGATGAAAACATCATCGACATCGACTTTCAGGTGGTTTGGAACATTTCCGACCCCGGCAAGTTCTTGTTCAACTTGGCTGATCCCAATCTGACCATCGCTGCGGTGTCTGAATCCGCCATGCGTGAAATTGTGGCCCAGTCCAAGCTGGCCCCCATTTTGAACCGCGACCGTGAAAGCATTGCGGACCGGGTGGAAACCCTGATCCAAAGCACATTGGACAGCTACGACAGTGGCGTGAACATTGTGCGGGTCAACTTTGACAAGGCCGACCCACCAACGGCTGTGATCGCATCGTTCCGCGACGTGCAAGCCGCTGAACAGGAACGCGACCAAGTGCAAAACCAAGCGGATGCTTATGCAAACCGCGAACTGGCCCAAGCCCGGGGTGCTGCGGCACAAATCCTGGAACAAGCCGAAGGCTACCGCGCCCAAGTGGTGAACGGTGCCGAAGGTGAAGCATCGCGTTTTTCGGCTGTGCTTGAAGAATATTTGAAAGCCCCAGATGTGACACGCAAACGTTTGTATCTGGAAACCATGGAACGCGTTTTGGGTGACGTTGATAAGATCATCCTTGATGATCTGGGCGGTGCTGGCGGGGGCCAAGGGGTCTTGCCGTATCTGCCGTTGAACGAATTGCGCCGCAACCCAACAGGGGGGAACTAAGATGGGACGCTTTGGATTAATCCTGCCCGTATTTGCCATCATTGTTGCATGGCTGTTTACATCTCTGTTCATCGTGGACGAACGCGAAAAAGCCCTGGTGCTTCAGTTCGGTCAGATCAAATCGGTGAAAGAAGAACCCGGCTTGGCGGTGAAATTGCCGTGGCCGTTCCAAGACGTGGTGCGTTACGACGACCGCATCTTGTCGCGCGACGTGCAGCCCCTGGAAGTGACCCCGTTGGATGACCGCCGCTTGGTGGTGGATGCCTTCGCCCGCTACCGGATCACCGACGTACAACAATTCCGCGAGGCCGTGGGCCTGGGCGGTGAATTGGTGGCGGCCAGCCGCTTGGACGGTATTTTGCGCGACGAATTGCGGGGCGTTTTGGGGTCCGTGACGTCTAACGATATCTTGTCTTCTGACCGGGCGGCCTTGATGCTGCGTATCCGTAACGGGGCCATCGCCAAAGCCAACGCTTTGGGATTGACCGTCGTGGACGTGCGCTTGAAAGCAACCGATCTGCCGCGCGAAAACGAAGACGCCACCTTTGCCCGGATGCGGGCCGAACGGGAACGTGAAGCCACAGACGAACGTGCACGGGGCCAAGAAGCCGCCCAGCGTATTCGCGCCCAGGCAGACCGGACCGTGGTGGAACTGGAATCCGATGCGACCCGCCAAGCCGAGATTATTCGCGGTGAAGCAGACGCCAAGCGGAACGCCATCTTCGCGGCGGCATTCAGTGCAGACCCAGAGTTCTTTGAATTCTACCGGTCGCTGAACGCGTACGAGAAAGCCTTGAAGGGCAATAACTCTACCATGGTGTTGTCGCCCGACAGCGAATTCTTCAACTATTTGAAATCGCCAACGGGGCAGTAAGACCCCCTTGGAAGAATGATTTGGGCCAACCTTCGGGTTGGCCTTTTTCGTTTAAGGCGGGGCTTGGTTTACAAATCTTGCCACGGCGTCAGACCGTGTTTCTTGCGCCCCTTGGCATAGTAGGTGGCCATACACAGTCCGAAAAACAGACCCACCAAGGGTGCGATCAGCCCCATGACAGCCAGGGGAATTCCTTGGCTGCGCCAGATCAACAGATACATCATCACCGTCCAGCCCGCGCCAAACCACAGCCCCGTTGCAACGACGGCCCGCCAAAACCCAAGATAGTGCGGCGGGCGCGGCGTGGCCCCCAGTTTGCGTAAAATTCGGAAATACGGGGGCAGGGCGTTGGACGTCCAAATGGAAGTGGCCGCCAATTCTTGGCGGGCGGCGTCTAACTTTCGGTCATAGTTGGTCATGGATCGCCTTTTTGTGTTGCGCCTGCCTTGGGTCAAATCAGTGCCGTGATCCTGGGGGATTATGCAATAGTTTCAACAGACTGCGCGATAGTGCAAGGGGGCGCTGCGTGGCGGTGCCGGGCGGCACTGCGCCGGGTGTCAAAACACATTCCCATCACAGCTTCTTTACGAGTTGTAATCGTCCATTGCGTTGCCGGACGGCCACACTACATTCATGTTCAGACGCAGGAACGTGCTGGCCCCATTCCGGGCCCCATGCATGAAGGAGGACGTTGCCCATGAAACCCATTACCCAGTCCCGTGTGGTGCCGCAGGTGCCCATTAAGGCGCTCTGGATGTTGTTGACCGCGACGGTATTGTTGATGGCCCAAGCCATTGCAGCCACAGCCCAACTAATGCCGAACAGTTTTGCCGATTTGGCAGAACGGGTCAGCCCGTCGGTGGTGAACATCACCACATCCACCACCATCGCAGGGCGGGCCAATGACCGGCCCCAGGGTGTGGTGCCCGAAGGATCCCCGTTCGAGGATTTCTTCCGCGAATTCCAAGATCGCCGCAATGACGGCCCGCGTTCGCGCCGGTCATCAGCGTTGGGATCGGGGTTTGTAATCTCGGAAGATGGGTTCATCATCACCAACAACCACGTCATCGACGGCGCGGATGAAATCATGATCGAATTCTTTTCGGGTGAAGAACTGCCCGCAGAATTGATCGGCACAGACCCCAACACCGATATCGCTGTGTTGAAAGTGACCGCTGATGAACCGCTGCCCTTCGTCAAATTCGGCGACAGTGACAAATCGCGCGTCGGCGATTGGGTCATGGCCATCGGGAACCCCTTGGGCCAAGGCTTTTCGGTTTCTGCCGGGATTGTGTCCGCACGCAAGCGGGCGCTGTCTGGCACCTATGACGACTTTATCCAAACGGATGCGGCCATCAACAAAGGCAACTCTGGTGGTCCGCTGTTCAACCTGGACGGCGACGTTGTGGGCGTGAACACAGCAATCCTGTCGCCATCGGGCGGGTCCATCGGGATCGGCTTTTCCATGGCGTCTAACGTTGTAACCATCGTGAAGGATCAACTGATTGAATTCGGCGAAACCCGCCGGGGTTGGTTGGGCGTGCGCATCCAAGACGTGGACGAAGATTTGGCCGCTGGCATCGAAGGTCTGGACGAAGCGAAGGGTGCCTTGGTGTCCGACGTGCCCCCAGGCCCCGCCTTGGACGCTGGCCTGGAACGCGGCGATGTGATCGTGACCTTTGACGGCAAAGATGTCGACGACGTGCGCGGTTTGGTGACAACTGTGGGCAACACCCCCGTGGGCAAAGCCGTCCGCGTTGTGGTGATCCGCGAAGGTCGGTCTGAAACTTTGGTGGTGACCTTGGGCCGCCGCGAAGATGCAGAATCCACACCCGAACCCGCCTCTGCGGAGCCGGAGCCAAAGCCAGAAGAACCGATGGAGTTGGACGATATGGGCGTGACCCTGTCCAATCTGACGGACGAAGTGCGCGAAGGTCTGTCGTTGAAAAAAGACATGCAAGGCGTTGCGGTTCTGGGTGTCAAAGAAGACAGCGAAGCCTATGCCAAGGGTCTGCGTCCGGGCGACGTGATCACCGAAGCGGGCCAGTCCAAAGTCACAACCGTGGCTGAAATGACTGCCAAGATCGACGAAGCTAAGGAAGGCGGGCGCAAGTCATTGCTGCTGCTGATCCAACGCCAAGGCGACAGCCGCTTTATGGCGCTGCCGATCCAGTAACGTCAGCTTTATATGACACACAAAAGGGCCCCCAAATGCGGGGCCCTTTTGCATTACGCCGTGGCCTGCCGCACAAAGCCCGCGCAGTTTTTGGCATCGACGTCCGACAAGCGGTGCAATTTGATGTGCCGCCGTTTCTTGCCAGCACCCGCCAGCACCCCGTCGGGGTCCGCAAATTCAGCGCCATGGGTGAATTCCAGCGACACGTGGGCTTCGTAGACAAAGATACCGCCCACCCGCGTCTTGGGGTTTGCGGCTTCCATTTCGATCACGGTACCGCCGTACATTGGCCGGAACGTGGCCGTGGGGGCGATGGTGCGGATCATATCCAACAGGTGATCTTGCAACGCTGATTTCGCGGCTTCATCCATCGGTCTGGGCCCCCCGCACGGGCGAGGCTATTTCCACCAAACATCCGTTGATATCGCGCACATAAGATACCGTCTGGCCCCAGGGTTTGTCTTGGGGCGGGGTCACCGCGCGGCACCCGGCAGACACGGCCCGGTCAAAGGCCGCTTGCACGTCATCTGTGACAAAGCATACTTCCCACCCAGCGGCGGGGGCTTTGGGATCGTTGGGGGTGATGGCCAGATCGGCCATTTCCGCAGCTTCGTTCCCGGCAAAGGCCAAGACTGTGCTGCCAGTATCCATTTCGCCGTAAAGTTTGCTGTCGTGTAAGAACCGCCGGTGCAGACCAAAGGCGGTTTCATAGAACGACAATGTGGCGGGTACGTCCGCGACGTAGATGATGATGTATCCAAGTTTCATGGTCCCGGGTTTATCCCATGATCGCCCATGCTGTCTTGAATAAATCGGACCCTAAATCGACCCCAATCCGGGCAGATCAAGGTCGGCTGGAAGACGCGCAGGGCTGAACCCGCCAAACCGCGCAAAGGCGCGGGTCATGTGGGGATGATCGGCATACCCCGCCTCATGGGCCGCCGCAGACAGGGGTAACTGGTGGTCTTTGATCAACCGCAATGCCCGGTGGAACTGCACAATCTGGCCATAGGTTTTGGGCCCCAACCCCACGTATTTGCGAAACATCCGCGTCAGATGGCGCGGGGTCCACCCCGACCGCGCCGCCAGGTGCCGCACCGACAGCCGCCCCCCCGATGTGTGCACCGCATCCAAGGTTTGCGACAACGCCGCAGGGGCTGGGCGGGCGCGCGGAATTTGCAGCGCTTGGGCCAACACCGCCATGGGATCGGGGGCCACCAGGGCAGATCGCAACACTGGCAACGCGGCCACGGCATCGGGTCCGATCAACACCTGATCCACTGGGATGGCCAGCTGGTCTTGCCACACAAACCGACCTGTTTCGGGCCGCAACCGCACGCCGCGCCAACGGTCGCCTTTTTGGAAATGCACCCGGTATGCCCGTGTGGCGGGGCCCGTGATCACAGCGGTGGTGCCTTGGGCAGTATCGCGCAAAATGATGTCGCATCGCCCGTCGGGCAGAACCAGGCTGTGGCCCGCATGGGGTGCAACAAAACTCCAAAGCGCCTCGACCATGCGGGATGTTTTGGGCGTGATCCGCGTTTCGCGATAACTTTGGGGCAGGGGCATAGAACGGGCCGCACGGAAAGGACGCCCCTGCATAGGGCGCGAATCGCACCGGGTCCAGCGGGGCAGATTGTTACGGTGCAGGTCCTGCCAAAGGGGCAATAGACCGTATATTTCTGCAATGCAGCGCGAAACTGTTACGCCCCGACCCCGCCGCTTGAACCTGCATCGTGCTTATGGCACGGGGGGCGCAGGGCGCGCACAAAAACTGCTGCGCCTTTTTCGAATGATGCCGACGTGATCCAGATCACCTGAGCGCCACCCGGGCTGCACAGCCCATCAAGGACATGTGTTATGCAGCCATCTACACTTCTGCCGTTCTTGAATTGGGTGGGTAAAATCAGCCCCACGTCGTTGCGCGCCGATGCCTTTGCCGGGTTCACCAACGCGGCCATTGTGCTGCCCCAAGGCGTGGCCTTTGCCACCATCGCGGGTCTGCCGCCGGAATACGGGCTTTATACGGCCATGGTCACGGCTGTGATTGCAGCCCTTTGGGGATCATCCATGGTGATGATCTCTGGTCCCACCACGGCGATATCAGCTGTTTTGTTCGCCACCCTGTCGGACGTGGCATCGCCTGGCACGGCGGAATACATCCAGATGGCCTTGATCCTGACGATCCTGGTGGGGTTGTTCCAACTTCTGGCGGGTATAGGCCGGCTGGGGGGGCTGGTGTCGTTCGTTAGCCATTCGGTCATCACCGCGTTCACGGCCGCCGCCGCCACCTTGATTGCGGTCAGCCAACTGGCCGGGGCCCTGGGGGTCCAGGTGGAACGCGGCGGCAATGTCGTGGAACGGCTGTGGCGATTGGGGGAACACTTCACAGCCGTCAACGGATACGCCGTGCTGATCTCCATGTCGACCTTGGGGTTGGCCATTGCAGTGGCCAAACTGGCCCCCAGATTGCCCGCGTTCCTGATCGCCTTGGTGGCGGGCTCGGGCCTGGCCTATGCCTTGGATGCGTCTGCCCACGGGGTGCAAATGGTGGCCCCCTTGGCGGCTGCATTGCCCAACTTGGCCGTGCCGTCTGCCAGCCTGGAAGCCACCATCGCCCTGGCCCCTGGGGCCATCGCCATCGCCCTTGTGGGGTTGCTGGAAGCCATATCCATCGGGCGCGCCTTTGCTGTACGCCGCAAAGAAGCGTTTGACGCCAACCAAGAAATGGTGGGCCAAGGGCTGTCCAATATCGTGGGCGGGTTTTTCCAATGTTACGCCGGATCGGGGTCTTTCACCCGGTCGGGGGTCAACGCATCTGCGGGGGCCATCACGCCCCTTTCGGGTCTGTTTGCCAGCGGGTTCCTGGCGCTGATCTTGATCTTCGTGGGTCCCCTGGTGGCCATGATCCCCACGCCCGCCATGGCTGGATTGATCCTGTTTGTGGCCTGGAAATTGGTGGATTTCGAAGAACTGCACCACGTCATCACCACCTCCCGCCCAGAGGCGCTGATCCTGGTACTGACCCTGGCCGCTGGTCTGTTGATCGAATTGGATTTCGCCATTTACGTGGGCGTCATCGCATCACTGTCGGTGTTTGTGTATGAAACCGCCTACCCAGAAGTCACCGTCACTGCCCCCATCGTCAGCCCCAAGGGCGACCGCAAGTTCCGCAAGGTGGAAACCAACGGCCAGCCCGAATGTCTGCAAACCCTGACCATCCGGGTGACGGGGGAATTGTACTTCGGGTCCGTTGAAAACGTTGAACGTGAAATCACCAAGCTGCGCGCCGCACGCCCCAAGCAACGCAACATCATCCTGGATCTCAAAAGCGTGGGCAAGATCGACCTGGCCGCCGGCGACATGCTGATCGCCCTGGCCCGCGACGTGCGTGACGGGGGTGGTGCGATGCACATTGTCACCGGGACCGACGATTTGCACCGATCGCTTGAACGGTTCCACGTCACGGATGTTCTGGGGGACGGCCATGTGCACGAATCCAAGCCCGAGGCGATTACGGCCATGACCTTTGATATGCGCCGCAGCGTGTGTCTGGTGTGCCTGCGCGATGTGTTCCGCGAATGTGATCCGCTGCGCGACCGCCTGATCCCCACCAAGGACGATCCGTTGGACGACCAATCCTAACCCAGGATCAAAACAGCTTAATGTCTTCCCGGCTGTAGGCCACCAAGCCCAATTTGCGCGCCGCCACCATCGACAACACGGGGCTGTTCAACCCCATGGGCTTTTGGAACATGCGAATGGCATCTTCGGTGGCGCGGTCCATCTGGCCACTTGCTGGCCCCAGATAAATATTGCGCAACGTCAGCCCGCGCTGCAACGATGCGATGAAATCGGCGGTGAAGACTTCGGGGCAGGGGGCTTCGAACCACACCGCTTCACGCGATTGCACGATCCGCTGGCGCTGTTCGGTGCGCAACCGGGCGGGTTGGATCACCCGGCCTGTATCATCGACGCGCGCGGGGCTTTCCACCACTTGCACGGTGACCGTTTCCACCACAGCCGGGCTTTCGTCTTTGCCCCAACAGGTGCCTTCGGACGCGCTTTCGGGTCCGGCGCGGAATATCTTAATCTGGTTGGGTTCGCGAAACGTGCCACCGCCATTGGGGGTGGGCAAATTGCATCCGGTAAGGGCCAAGCTGGTGGCCAATGTTAAAATGATCGCGCGCATGGGGCATCTCTCCCCGATAACTTTGGCGAATTTATGACCTCACATGGGCAGTGCGGTGCCCCCTGGCAAATCCTGCGAAAGATGATACCTCCTTTTGCAGATATGGAACGGAAGACTGACATGGCTAAAATTACATACATCGAACACAACGGCACAAAACACGACGTTGACGTGGCCGCGGGCCTGACCGTTATGGAAGGCGCGCGCGACAACAACATTCCGGGCATCGAAGCCGATTGCGGCGGGGCCTGCGCATGTTCCACATGCCACGTCTATGTGGATGCGGCCTGGGTTGAAAAACTGCCCAAAATGGACGGCATGGAAGAAGACATGCTGGATTTCGCCTTTGAACCCAAGCCGGGTCAATCGCGTCTGACGTGCCAGCTGAAAGTCACCGATGACCTGGACGGTCTGGTGGTGCAAATGCCCGAACGGCAAATCTGATGATGTGGCGCGTCGCACTTTGGGGACTTCTCATGGGTGCGACGCTGCCCGCAGTGTCCACCGCCCAACAGGGGTCCTGCATGGCGGTCAGCGATGCTGGCGGATGCGTGGACGGATCTATCGTTGACGCCGGGGGGGTCTTGAAACCAGGCTTTCACGTCAATTTCATTGAACCCACCAAAAGATATGCCCACGGCGTTTTGGGCGACGCTATCGAATGGGGCGGGTTGGAATTTATCTATCAAGGATCGGCGCAGCACGGACCCTATGTGATGGTGTCGTTGAGCTTGCCCGCGTCCCGCGTGTTCGAAGACATTCAGCCCCGGCTGATTGACCTAGACCAAGACGGCTCATTCGAAATCGTGGTGGTGGAAAGCCATAAAAATCGGGGCGCGCAACTTGCGGTGTATGAACTGATCTCACAACCAGATTTCGCCCTAAAGAAAATCGCCTCAACCCCCCACATCGGCACCCGGTTTCGCTGGCTGGCCCCCATCGGGGCTGCGGATTTTGACGACGATGGGCACATTGAAATCGGCTACATTGACCGCCCCCACCTGGCCAAAACCCTCCGGCTGTGGCGGTTCAAGAACGGGAAACTGCGCGAAGTGGCGAACCTCAAGGGCCTCACCAACCACCGCATCGGCCAGGCCGAAATCCCCGGCGGTGTGCGCGACTGCGGCCAAGGCCCCGAAATGATCACAGCCAATGCAGATTGGTCCCAGATCATGGCCACCACGTTCAACGGCAGAACCCTCACCGCGCGACCGCTCGGCCCGTTCAAATCGAACGCCAATCTAAACCAGATGCTCAACTGCCGCTAATTCACCCGCAGTAAAAATATCCCGGGGTCCGGGGCAGCGCCCCGGGTCTCAGCGGCTTGGACCAACGGCAAACACTGCGGACCAAACGTCCGGGACGGCGGGCGGGGCGCATTGGCGCAGCCAACAGGACCGGCCAGCCGCAGGGCCCCACCCCCAAGCGAAACTTCGCCCAACACGCAGGCGCTATTGGATAACAGCGGCAAATACGCGATAGCTTTAGGCACAGGCAGATTGCACTGCCACCGAATTAATACGCTGAACACCAACACGAGAAAGACCCAGAGCATGTCTATACCCCGCATTACCTTCGCCGCTACCGCCGTTTTGGCACTGGCCGCCTGCCAACCGCCGGTGCCCGGACAAACAACTGAAAATCAGGACCGCGGCGCGCTTATCGGCGCGGGCGTCGGCGCGCTTGTGGGGATCGCCTCGGGCGATGACCGCAATGAGCGTATCCGCAACGGCCTTGCCGGAGCCGTCATCGGCGGCGGGACAGGGGCTGCCATCGGCAACAACCTTGATCGCCAAGAGGCCGAGCTGCGCCAAAGCCTTGGCAGCAACGTGGGCATCGTCAACAACGGCGAAACGCTGACCGTGACACTGCCACAAGACATCTTGTTCGCCACCGACAGTGCGGCACTTTCAGGTGGCTTGCAAAATGACCTACGGGCCGTCGCAGGCAGCCTGAACCGCTACCCCAACACCCGCGTCAACGTGATTGGCCACACCGACAACACAGGCGAAGCGGCCTATAACCTTGACCTGTCGCAGCGCCGGGCAAATTCGGTTGCCTCGGTTCTGGTCAACTCAGGGGTCGCCCCCAGCCGCATCAACTCGTTCGGGCGCGGCGAA
>ENA-ORXR01004128-ORXR01004128.1-marine-metagenome-genome-assembly--contig:-NODE-4128-length-12372-cov-2.471818_pt1 | contig 12372 bp, 12 predicted proteins | sample MGYA00237866_ERZ511479 | MGnify/ENA metagenome assembly ERZ511479 | reverse complement strand
TTTTCCGTTTATTTATATAATTCTAAAAATATTTACGATTTTTTTATGCTTAGAAAAGCTTTTATAAAAAGTTCATTTTTAGAGCAAGTTTGAATTTCAAATATTAAAGTAGAAAAAATAATAATTAAAAAACTTTAAAAAATTATCCCGATTTTTTATGAAGTAATCGCGTAAGTTTTATAGATAGATCGGTTAGTATTATTTTAGAATTTCCATTACGTTCAATATGATAAATAGCGTCTTGTAATTCGTCAAAAATATCTAAAATGTTGTTGTTATTAATAAAAGGTGCAAATTTTTCAAGCTTAAATTTTTCACTTTTTATTTCCATGTAAACTAAAGCATCTGCATTATAATTTAATAGTAAAGCTTGACGAAAAAAATCTAAACAAAAACTTAAAAAATGCTTCTGTGTTTCGCGACCAGTTTTTGCAATATCCTCGCTCCATTTTATTAAATCGTGAATTGCAGATTTGTTACCTTTAGCTTTAAAAGCAGCACGAATCCAGAAAATAAACCAAGTTTCAAACTGGTTGTCTTCGCTATCATTGTAAACTAAATCGCAGGCTTTATTATAATTTCCGTTGGCTTGATGTGCCAACTTAATTGCTAAAGTTTCATTTAAACCATAATTTTTAATTAAAGCATTTTTAATATCAACTTCAGCTAAAGGCGGAAAGTGTAATAATTGACAACGCGATCTAATGGTTTTAATTACTTGTTCTTCTTCTTCAGCAATTAAAATAAAAATAGTTTTTTTTGGAGGCTCTTCAATAAGTTTTAAAAGTAGATTTGCAGGAGTATCACTTTGAGTGGTTAATTTTTCTGCCATCCAAATAATCATAACCTTAAAGCCACCTTCGTAAGATTTTAATGAAAGTTTTTTAAAAATAGCTTCAGCATCTCTTCTACTAATATTACCTTGTTTATTTTCAATACCTAATGCTTTATTCCAATCAAATAGATTTCCATATGGTTGAGATAAAAGGTGTTCATGCCATTCTTCCATAAAATCATCACAAGTTGGATTTTTTTTGATTTTATCACTAGTATTTACTGGAAAAGCAAAATGCAAATCAGGATGCGAATAGTTATTAAATTTAAGATTACAAGCTTTTTTTCCGGTGTTATTTTCACCTTCAATATTGGCACACAAAACATATTGCGCATAAGCAATTGCCATTGGTAAAGTACCAGAGCCTTCAGGACCAATAAAAAGTTGAGCATGAGGTACACGACCATTATCTACGCTTGAAGTAAGATGTTTTTTTATATATGTTTGTCCAATAATTTCACTAAAAAGCATAAAGCAAATATAGTTTATAGCACTTATAGTTTATAATGTAAGCTTTGTAAAATTAATTGTTTTTTATAAAGTAATAGTTTAAACGTTAATTTAAAATACATTATCTCAAAAATGTTTCGTAGTATTTATATATATTTGGAGTTAATAAAAACAACAATCTTTAGTGGTGTTAATAAGGGCTATTATGTAGTTACTAATGTATTTGTCGAAAACTTTCGTGCTAGAATGGGAAGCTTATTTAATTAAAAAAGGTACACTCTAATTATTATTACTAACCAAAAAACAATTGGCATTTTGTAACGGTTATGCAAACTGAAAGCGCTAAAGAAGCCTTTACAAAACAACAAGAATTAATCCAAGAGTATCGTTATAGAGACACTTGGATTTTAAAAGTTAATTTAGATTAATAGTACAAAAATAATATTATGAAAACCATAGACGATTTCAATTTTGAAAATAAAAAAGCACTAATTAGAGTAGATTTTAATGTGCCATTAGACGATAACCATAAAGTAACAGATGCTACTAGAATCTCTTCGGCTAAACCAACGATAATAAAAATATTAGAAGATGGTGGAAGCTGTATTCTAATGTCTCATTTAGGGAGACCAAAAGGTGTTCAAGACGAATATTCTTTAAAACATATTGCCAGTAAAGTTGAAGATATAATTGGTGTAGAAACTAAATTTGTTTCTAATTGTATTGGAGCTGAAGCTAAAGAAGCTGCCGCTAATTTAAAACCTGGAGAACTTTTAATTTTAGAAAATTTACGTTTTCATGAAGAAGAATCTAATGGAGATATTGATTTTGCAGAAAAACTATCAAAGCTAGGAGATATTTATGTAAACGATGCTTTTGGTACTGCACACAGAGCACATGCTTCTACAACGGTTGTTGCTCAATTTTTCCCGGAACGCAAGTGTTTTGGTCATTTATTAGCACAAGAAATAAAAAGTATTGATAAGGTTTTACAGACGGGCGATAGACCAGTTTTAGCCATTTTAGGAGGCGCAAAAGTGTCGTCTAAAATAACAGTTATAGAAAATATTTTAGAGAAAGTAGACGATTTAATTATTGGTGGAGGAATGGCTTTTACATTTGTAAAAGCAAAAGGAGGAAACATTGGAGATTCTTTAGTGGAAGACGATAAATTAGAAATGGCTTTAGATATTTTAAAGCAAGCAAAAGCTAAAAACGTAAAAATACATCTACCAGTAGATTCTATAATCGCAGATGGTTTTAGAAACGATGCAACTACAAAAGTTTGCGATATTAATGCTATTCCAGAAAATTGGATGGGATTAGACGCTGGACCAGAATCTAGAACCCAATTCCACAACGTGGTAATGAATAGTAAAACTATTTTATGGAATGGTCCTTTAGGTGTTTTCGAGATGGACACATTTGCAAACGGTACCATTGCATTAGGAAATTCTATTGCTGAAGCAACTAAAAGTGGCGCTTTCTCATTAGTTGGTGGAGGAGACTCGGTTGCTGCAGTAAAACAATTTGGCTTCGAGAAAAAGGTAAGTTACGTTAGCACAGGAGGAGGCGCAATGTTAGAGAGTTTAGAAGGCAAAACCTTACCTGGAATTGCAGCTATTTTAGAGTAAAATAGTTGTATAACATTACGGTTTATATCGCGTTAGCTTTAAACAAAATTTTTATTACATGACCTTATTTTTAAAATATATAGTTGTATCATTATTGTTTTTTTGCGTTTTAATACTTCACGCTCAAAACCCAATAATAGAAAGAACCACTAGAATTCCAGAGTCAGAATTAATTGCAGGCGAGAGCTATGTAATAGATACAATTGTAGATGGTAAAGCGCTCTTTAAAAAAGTTATTAAACCATTAAAGCAAATAGATTTAACACAGGAATTACAAGACGATGAATTTGCATCAGAAATCGATAAAAAATGGATAAAAGAGTTGTACAGCACCTCGCTTTTCGATACTATTTATCGCGATGTTACAGACCTTAAATATGAAGCTGTTTACTATCCAGAACTTTCTACAGACACATTAAAAGCAAGATTACAACGCTTAAATGCGAGGACACCTTTTAACGTAGAATACAATCCACAACTTGAAAATTTAATTAAACGTTGGTTAAAAACCAGGCACCAATCTATGGAGCGTTTAATGGGATTAAGCAAATATTATTTTCCAATGTTCGAGCGTGAGATGGATAATTATAACATTCCTCTTGAGATGAAATATCTTTCGATTGTAGAATCTGCATTAAAACCAAGAGCAAAATCACGTGTTGGTGCAACAGGCTTGTGGCAATTTATGTATGCTACTGGAAAACAATATGGACTAGATGTTAGTAGTTATGTAGACGAACGTAGCGATCCCATAAAATCCACTAAATCTGCAGCAACTTATTTAGCAAGATTATACAAAATATTTGGCGATTGGGATCTGGCTTTGGCAGCTTATAATTCAGGACCAGGAAATGTAAGTAAAGCCATAAGACGCTCTGGTGGGTATAAAAATTACTGGAATATTAGACCAAACTTACCACGGGAAACTGCGGGTTATGTTCCAGCTTTTTTAGCAACAATGTATATTTTCGAATATGCAAACGAGCATGGTTTTGTTCAACACAAACCGCAATTTAATTATATAGAAACGGACACTATTCATGTAAAAGAGATGATTACTTTAGATCAGGTTTCAGAATTTACAGGTGTAAAAATGGAGACGCTTCAGTTTTTAAATCCGTCTTACAAGCTAGATGTTATTCCTTACATAAAAGGAAAAAACTATACCTTAAGATTACCTAGAAACGTGGTTGGTACTTTTGTAAACAATGAGGACAAAATGTATGCTTTCGCTAAAGCAGAATTTAATAAACGCGAAAAGCCATTACCACAACTAAAAAACTCAGACACAAAAACAAGATATCGAGTGCGACAAGGTGATTACTTAGGGAAAATTGCAAGAAAATTTGGAGTACGTGTAAGCCAATTAAAACAATGGAATGGTTTACGAAGCAATAACTTAAAAATTGGACAACGTTTAACTGTTTATCCACGAAACCCATCATCTATTACTAAAGTCTCTAAGCAATCTAAAAACACTACTAATTTTAAAGGAAAAACTTACAAGGTTAAAAGCGGAGATTCGTTGTGGAGTATTTCTCAAAAATTTTCTAATGTTTCTGTTCAAGATATAAAAAACTGGAACGATATTAGTGGTACTAATTTAAAACCAGGCATGATTTTAAGAGTAACTAAAAGCTAGCATTAAATTTTAAAACATATATTATGCGTAAACTTATTCTATTAGTAGCCCTATTTACAAGTGTAGTATCTTGTAATAATAATACCAGCAAAAATACTGTAAAAATACTTCCAGATTCTGCAGGACCAGTAAATAAAATAGCCATTGTTGTAGATAACGAGCTATGGAATAATACAGTTGGAGAAACTATTAGAAATATTATGGCACAACCAATAAACGGTTTACCACAAGAAGAACCTATATTTTCTTTAAACCAAATACCAACTCAGGTATTTACAGGTTTTGCTAAACAGGGTAGAAGTATTTTAAAAGTAGAATATGGTGAACCAGATTTTAGAATTGAAAGAAATACACACGCAAGACCTCAAAAAATAGTAACGGTTTCTGGAAAAAATATTGAAGAAATAAAAGCACAAATAACTAAAAATGCAGATAATATTATTCAAGCATTAAAAACAGAAGAAATAAGACATAAGCAAAAACAAATGTCTAAATCTTTATCTAGAACTAAAAACGTACAAGAGTCCTTAGGTATTAAGGTTAAGTTTCCATCATATTACAGAGTAACTAAAACCGCTGCTACTCCAGAAGATAAATTTAATTGGATAAAAAGAGACATACCAACCGGTTACACAAATGTTTTATTTTATGAGCTACCTTTAAATGCAATTAAAAAAAACGATAGCTTAGTTAGTCAAATAATAAAAACAAGAGATTCTATTGGAAAAAAGTTTATTCCAGGTCCTGTAGATGGTAGCTTTTTAGGTACAGAAATGGCTTATGCACCTCATGTTTTCGAAACTATTATAGACAACAAACCAACAATAGAAGTTAAAGGACTTTGGGATATAAAAGACCAGTTTATGTCTGGACCTTTTATTATGTACCTTATAGAAGACAAGGTTAATAATAGATATGTTGTTGCCGAAGGTTTTGCTTTCGCGCCTTCTGTTTCTAAACGTAATTATGTTTTTGAGCTAGAATCTATTATAAAATCTATTAGAATTAATTAACTTTAAAACTACAACACAACAAAACCATAGCATGATTGACGATGGTTTTGTTATAGTTTAATTTAGAAACTTACTTCTTTTCTTCAACATTTTCATCATTTTCCCTACTAGCATCTTTAAATTCTTTAATGCCGCTTCCAAGGCCTTTCATAAGCTCTGGAATTTTTTTACCTCCAAAGAGTAATAAAACGACTATAACTATTAGTCCAATTTGCCAAGGTCCAAATGCTAAAAATATACTTAAAGATATCATAATATGAGTTTTTAAAATACAAAGTTAGTAATTTAAGTTTAATAATACCCTTTTAGTACTAACTTTAGTACTTGGATAAATAGGTAAAGTTATATTTTTATTTACTTTTGTTAGAAGATTAGTACTCATGGCTAAGAAGATTAAAAAAACCAAAAAGATATCGAAAAAGCTACTGCATAAGTACCGTTTAGTTATCTTAAACGAAGATACTTTCGAAGAGCGATTAGCTTTTAAACTCACGCGCTTAAACGTATTTGTATTGCTTGGTATCTGTTCTATTGCTTTGGTAGCTTTTACAATTTTGCTCATTGCTTTTACGCCTTTACGCCAATATATTCCAGGTTATTCCTCAACAGCTTTAAAAAAACAAGCTGTAGAACTTAGCTTTAAAACAGATTCTTTACAAAAGGTAATAACTTATAACGACCAATATTATACATCCATAAGAAAAGTTTTAAAAGGAGAAGTAAATACCGTAAAATTTAATAGAGATTCTATTATTGATGCAGCAAACAAAGATACAAGTGAAATAGATTTATCTGCTAGTGCAGCAGACTCAATTTTAAGAGCAAAAGTAGACAAGGAAGATAAGTACAATCTTTTTGAAACTGCTAAATCAAAAACTAATTTTGTGCTATTTCCACCTGTAAATGGTGAAATTAGTGAGGAATATAATCCAAAAAAAAAGCATTATGCTGTAGATATTGTAGTTGCTAAAAACACACCAATTAAAGCCACTGCAGATGGTACAGTTATTTTTGCAGAATGGACAGCAGAAACAGGTTATGTTATATTAATTGAGCACAGTTATGGACTTTTATCTGTTTACAAACACAACACAGCACTTACAAAAGGGCAAGGCGATTTGGTTAAAGCAGGAGAAGTAATTGCAACATCTGGAAATACAGGAGATTTATCTACAGGCCCACATTTACATTTCGAGCTATGGAGTGATGGCTATTCTGTAAACCCAACTAATTTTATAGATTTTAAAAAATAATATGTTATTAAAATCAATATTAGCCAAATATTTTGCGGCAAAAATTTACAAGAAAGTACAAAAATGGGCAAACAATCCTATAGAAACGCAAGAGAAAGTATTTCAAAATTTAATTTTTGAAGGGTCTCAGACGGCCTTTGGAAAAGACCACGATTTTAATAATATAACTATTCATGAAGATTTTATAAAACGCGTACCTATTCGTGATTATGAAGCACTAAAACCTTACATTAAAAAGGTTGTTGCAGGAGAAAAAAATATTCTTTGGAAAGGAAAACCACTCTATTTTGCAAAAACGTCTGGTACAACCTCTGGTGCAAAGTATATTCCAATTACAAAAGAAAGTATGCCAAATCATATAAATGCAGCACGAAACGCCATATTGCTCTACATTCACGAAACAGGAAACGCTAAGTTTGTAAACGGAAAAATGATTTTTCTTCAAGGTAGTCCAATTTTAACAGAAGAAAATGGAGTACAATTAGGAAGACTCTCTGGAATTGTAGCGCATTACATACCAAAATATCTTCAAAAAAACAGACTGCCTTCTTGGGAAACCAATTGTATAGAAGATTGGGAAACAAAAGTAGATGCTATCGTAGAAGAAACGTTACTAGAGAACATGACCATAATTTCTGGTATTCCTTCTTGGGTTCAAATGTATTTTGAAAAACTCCAAAAAAAAACAGGAAAAAAAGTAGGAGATATATTTAAAAATTTTAATTTATTTATTTTTGGAGGCGTAAATTTCGAGCCTTACAGAGCTAAGTTCGAAAACTTAATTGGCAGAAAAGTAGATAGTATTGAATTATATCCAGCAAGCGAAGGCTTCTTTGCTTTACAAGATAAACAAGGCGAAAAAGGGATGCTTCTTCAGTTAAATTCTGGCATGTTTTACGAATTTATTTTAGCTGAACATTTTTTCGATATTAACCCAAACCGAATTACTATAAAAGACGTTGAAATTGGAAAAAATTACGTCATGATAGTATCAACAAACGCTGGTTTATGGGCATATAACGTTGGTGACACCGTTATTTTTACAAGTACAAAACCGTACCGAGTTATAGTTTCTGGACGTATAAAGCATTTTATTTCTGCCTTTGGCGAGCACGTTATTGGTAAAGAAGTAGAGCATGCTTTAAAAGCAGCAACAGAACACACTAAAATTAGAATAAATGAGTTTACAGTGGCACCACAAATTAATCCAGAATCTGGTTTGCCATATCACGAATGGTTTATAGAATTTGAAAACGAACCAGAAAATATTTCCGCGTTAGCGCAAAAAATAGACCAAGCATTACAACAACAAAACAGTTATTATTTAGATTTAATTACTGGTAAGGTTTTACAAACCTTAAAGATCTCGGTTATTAGAAAAAATGGATTTCAAAACTATATGAAATCTATTGGTAAATTAGGCGGACAAAATAAAATTCCACGTTTAGCAAACAATCGTAAAATAGTAGAAGCTTTAAATACTGAAATAATAACGAAATAATAGTATATTTGCCAGCTAAGAAAATTACATGAGTAAGTTAAAAAAACACGAAAGAACTAGAGCACAAGAAAGCTCGAATGCTATTGAAAGAATGTACATTACGATGCGGCATTTATTTAATCGTGGTTTTTATAAACCTATGGGAATTTCCGGCGAAACTTTACGAGAGGCACTCTTGGTACTTAGACCAGAAATTTATGGCTCTATTGCAGACGAAAAAGCAGAATTAGAAGGGCTTTTATATGTTGTAGACAGGCTTCCAATAGGCATAGAACAATGCCGTTTTATTAACCTTACAAGTGATGAAGGTTATGCAAATTCTCATTTCGAAGCTATAATTCCACCCAAAAGGAGACGAAATTGCTATAGAATTGATGCTGAGCAAATGAATATTGAAATCACCCGAGGACGCAGTGAAATCTACGATATTTTAACACACCTAACATTTTTGTTTGTAGAATCTCACAAAATATCAAAAAGGATTATTATAGATGAAAAAGGCACTACAACTAGAGATTGGATTAAGTTGGAAACTGCTGTTTTAAACAAAAAGAAGCTTACAAAACAAGAACGCGAAATAGCGATTACACACACAGCAAATATTTTAGGTCGTACTTTTAAAGAGTTAAGCGATGTTTATAACGTGTTTGCAACTAAAAAACATCCAGAGCGTTTATTAGAAATAGTATATTGGCTTGGAAAATTGGCAATAGACGAGGTTGTAAATAATAACAAACGCACTATTACCTTTAGTCCAGTTTTACGTGAGCGTTTAGGGCACCACATTCATGGAGAGCATTGGGCAAATACTATAAAAGAGACTCTTAAAAAGACAGGTTTATTGTCTAGACCAATACACATTATTAGTGCAAACTTACATAGTGTCATGAACACATTGTATGCACCACAAGCATTAAAAACATTAACATCGAAAAAAGATATTTTTGAGGTTTACGAAGCGCTCAGTAGTTCTAAAAACAAAGACTTTCGCAATAAAGTAATACAAAAGGCGTTACAGCTAGGAATGATTAATATTAAAGATACTTCGGGAACCAATATAAACGTTCAGATTTTTGACACAGCAAAGTTAGATTTAACCCTTACTGGTTTAAGATTCACTAAAATTAAAAATAACAGTGAAAAACCAGTGCTTTTCGTAATGGATTATGCTTTTGGAGAGCAAGCTTACGAAACTATCGATGAGTTGTTAAAGCCCTATGGAGAAGGAAAAGAGAAAATACACTTAGATATTAAGTCTATCTCAATCATGGGAAAAGCAGGGATTTTAGAAGGAGGGAAAGGAGATATAATGATTCCTTCTGCGCACATTTTTGAAGGAACAGCAGATAATTATCCGTTTAAAAATGAATTAAGTAAAAACGATTTAGACAACCAAGGTATTGAAGTTTTTGAAGGAAGTATGATTACTGTTTTAGGCACATCACTTCAAAATAAAGACATTTTAAAGTTTTTTTATAATTCTACATGGAATGTTATTGGTCTTGAAATGGAAGGTGCGCATTACCAAAAAGCAATACAAGCAGCATCTAAAGTAAGAGGTAGTATTAATCCAGATGTTAAGGTAAGGTATGCTTATTATGCAAGTGATAATCCTTTAGAAACCGGTAGTACATTAGCTTCTGGCGGCTTAGGCACCTCAGGTGTAAAACCAACGTATTTAATAACACGAACAATATTACAACAGATATTTAATTAAAGATATAAATTATGAGTACAGAATTACCACCAAGCAAGAACACTAATGAGGAAATTGATTTAATCGTATTTTTCAATCTTATTGGAAATGCAGTAAATAGGTTGTTTTTATTTGTTAAATCTATTTTAAAGAGTATTTACAATGCCTTTATAAGGGTGTTGCAATATGTGTTTTTAAATATAAAAATAATAATAGGTGTCGCGTTTTTATGCTTTGTTTTAGGATATTTTTTAGATTTTAATAAAGATAAAATATATTATTCTGAAATGTTTGTTGTACCGAATTTCGATTCTAAATACGAACTTATTAATAATATAAAATACTATAACTCTTTAATTAGCGATAAAAACTATGAGGTGCTTTCGTTGCTGTTTGGAATAAATCAAACACAGTCTAGGGCGTTAGTAGAATTTGAAATAGAAAAAGGTCTAGATTCTAAAAATGCGCAATTAACAAGTTTTAACAATTTTTTAAAGCCATTAGATAGTATTACAAAAACAAAAATAACATTCGAAGAGTACCTGGAAAATAGAAACATATATAATTCTACTAATTTTTTATTAAGGTTAAGGACAAAAGATAATACGCTATTTAAGAGGTTAGAAGTTGCTATTTCTAGTGCTATTAATAGCGAATTGTCTTTATTAGAAAAAAAGCAAAGAGACTCAACTTTAATTTTAGAAAAACAAAATTTGGATTCAGCCTTAGTGGCGGTAAGAGCACTTAAGAAAACATATTTATCTGTATTAGAAAAAGAAGCAGATAAAAAAGTAGTTTCTACTAATTTACCAAATAATTTTGAAATGCAAGTTCAAAAAACAGAAACAAAGGAATCCCAATTATTAGCTCAAGAATTGGAAATTCTATCTCAATTAAAAAACATCAAAAAAGAACTCGTAGTAAATAACGATATTTTCAATAAAAAATCATCTTTTAAAGCAAAAGGAATTTTAGAAAATATTTGGTACAAAAAATTCAAATTTATTTTGCCAATTTTAGGTTTGTCTTTATTATTTTTTACAGGTTTTATAATTAAACTATATAAATATGTTATTAATTACAAATAGCTAGGTATGACTGAATCAGAAAACAATAAAAATAAAAGTGAAGAAGTAGATTTAATTGTGTTTTTTAATCTCTTAGGAAATGCATTGACTAAACTATTTTTATTTATAGTTTCTATTTTCAAAGTTGTTTTTTCAGTATTAATTTATACTATAAAAATTATTGTAGCGGGTTGGAAAGTAATTTTAGGTGTTGTTATTATTTCAGCAGCTTTGGGATTTGGACTAGAGAAAACAAAATCTGTAACTTATCAATCTAACATGTTAGTACAACCTTATTTTGGATCTAAATACCAACTAATTACCAATATTAATTACTTTAATGCGTTAATTAAAGAAAAAGATTACGACGTATTAAGATCTGTTTTTGTAGTCGAGGATTCAACAATAGTAGAGGTTGATAAGATAAAAGGTTTTGAAGTTTCTCCAGGTCCTGAAACAGAGAATGACAGAATCCTTCAATATCAAGGTTTTATGAAGCGTTTAGATTCCTCTAGAAAAGCAGAAATGACATTTGATAATTATATAGAGAATAGAAGTATTTATTCTGGAAACGTTTTTTTAATAACTGCTTATTCTAGTAAAAAAAACATCTTTAAAAAGTTAGAAAATGGAGTGTTATCAGCATTTACTAACAAGTATTCTGCTGAAGCATTTAAGAAAAAAGAACAACTTCGAGAGTTGCAAAAACAAAACTTATTGACGCAGCTACAAGAAATAGACAGCTTAAAAAGTTTTTACATTAAATTAAGAATGGATGAATCTCAAAAAAGCAGTCAAAAATTCTCTCTGGGAGACGTCTCATTTTCTTCAGATAGTAAATCTACAACAAGAGAATATGAGCTATTAGAGAAGGAAAACGAAATTAGAAACCAATTAAAATCTTTAGAAGAACAAAAAATTGAAGAAAATAAGGTTTACGATGTTATATCTAGTTTTCAAGCTGTAGGAGAAGTTAAATCTAGCATGCTAGATAGGTATTCTTTAATTTTCCCGTTAATAGGACTTTTATTTCTATCTCTCTTATATATAGCTACTAGAATTATAATTTATGCTAAGAAATATGAAGACTAATACTATTTTAGTTACTGGAGGAGCAGGTTTTATTGGTTCTAACTTTATAACATACTTTTTAGAAAATAGTAAAAATAGTCATATTGTAAATTTAGATAATCTCACATACGCTGGAGATTTTCTAAACTTGAAGGCTGTAGAAAATAAAAAAACCCATACTTTTATTAAAGGTAATATTTGTAATAGAAA
>ENA-ORXR01004127-ORXR01004127.1-marine-metagenome-genome-assembly--contig:-NODE-4127-length-12373-cov-2.856457_pt1 | contig 12373 bp, 11 predicted proteins | sample MGYA00237866_ERZ511479 | MGnify/ENA metagenome assembly ERZ511479 | reverse complement strand
GGGATATGACCTTATGGCGGGAACAGGCGAGGCTTGGCCGCATCTTTTAAAACATCACCCGACTATCGAAAAAATTACGGCTATCGACCTCTCCAGCGGCATGCACAAATATGCGATGTCGCGCCTACACAATATGCGCGCTCACAAGATTGACTTTATTGAGGACGATATTTTCAACAGCGCCCTACCCGATGAATCAGCAGATTTCATCGTCTCTACATTTGGACTTAAAACATTTAGCGCCGACGACCATAAACACCTTGCAGCATTAGTGGCGACCAAATTAAAACCTGGTGGTCAGTTTTCATTTGTTGAGGCCTCAGACCCTAAAGGCTGGATGCTGAGGCCTATATATAATTTCCACATGAAACGGGTATTGCCCATTGTCGAAAAACTCTTCTTAAGCGGCGCCCAAGACTTCACGATGATTGGGCAATATACGGATAAATTCCAAAACGCCTCAGGCTTTGCGAAAGCCATGCGCGACGAGGGTCTTAACGTAAATTTTCACAAATTTATGTTTGGCTGCGCGACTGGCGTCAGTGGCTCGCGGGGCGCGAAATCACCTGTGTAATCAGATACTCCGCGCTCTCGCCTATTGCGCGGCGTTGGAGCGGGCCGAAATACCAGGCGGGGTCGAGGTCGCGTGTGTAATCAATCGTCAGGGTCACGCGTGTTGTCTTTTCGGTGATTGGTTCAAACTCGACCAGCGTGCCTTTGATCGTCATATATTTCGAAAAATAACTCGTATCTTTGGTAATCTGCGTGCGCACATGTTGCTCGCCGACTTCTGCAAGTTTAAGATGGGTTTCGCCGTAATGGGTGTTCGTGAAAAGCCAGCGATGATAGGCAAATTTGGCCGTATGGGTTTCGCCTTCGGTCAAATTCCCGGCCGCAATATCATATGGCAGCGGAAAGAGGCGCAGGAACCAGCTGCGCTCTTCTTCCAGATGAATAGGCATGGCCATATTGGATTTGAGCGTCGCGATATTGCCGTCGACAATCATAGATCGCGTGACGGTCTCTTCGCGTTCAAAACTTAGCGTCTCCGAAATTCCTTCTAGGGACAGGAACGCGACGATCACGGGAACGAAGCTGACCTTAAACACATCGCTAACAGCTTTTGGATCGTCCGACAGGTTTTGCGCCGGCGCCATCACAAAATACAGCATGGAAAAAACCATATAGATTGGCAAGAACATGGCCACGCAGATGATACCCTCGCGCAAGATAACGGATGTACTGAGCATGATAATCAACGCGACCAACATATGCCGAAAAAAGCGCGCAATTTTGCCGCGACCTTTGGGCTGCGGAATCAAGACGTAAATTAAGACGCCAACAATATACGGCACGGCGATATACACGAGAGCCGAGCCGCCATAGTCAGTCGCCAAAAGGCTATGCAAAACCATGACGGCAAAACCAATGATCAGAAAATAGCGCAGCCAGATAGGCCGAGGCCCGGCTGTTTTCAATTTTTCGATCAATGTTTGCTCGTCCGACATACAGCTCTCCCTAGGCCAACTTATCCGAGGGAACTTTCTTGGCAATAGCGCAATTGACGCGCGACATTTACGGCAAATCGGAACCACGCCTTTATTTAGGCGTTTAATAAATAACAAAATATTGGAAAGGACTCGCAATGAGCAAAGGCTATTCAAAGGGCACCAAAGTCAAATGGGATTGGGGCAATGGCACAGCGACGGGCAAAATCGAAACGGTGTACACCAGCGATACGACACGCACGATCAAAGGCACAGAGGTCACGCGGAACGCCTCTGACGACAAACCCGCTTATTACATCAAACAGGATGACGGCGACGCCGTGCTAAAATCCCATAGTGAAGTCACGAAGGCTTAGGGCGCCGGGACCTTACGGGTCGTTAAATTGCGCGGCAGCGGGCGGCGTGATAGTTTGAGGCCATGATCCGCTATAAATATCTGCTCTATATCGTAGCTGCATCGGCAGTCCAAATTGGCTGTTCAAACAGCGAGGCTTCCGAACCGCCTGTTGTTAATAAAACAGTGCAGACTGCGCCGGTTCCACCCGTAAATAGCAGCAAGGCGGTTACAACGCTCGCCAGCTATCCCGAATTTCTGAAAGACGTGAATGCGCAGAGATTGACTTTCGCCGATAATAGCGCTGCAAAGACAACACTCTATCAGTGGATCAACACTGATATGTATGAGTATTGGGACGCCACAACATGGGACTTTCACGGCGTGTCGCGCACACCCGGCCAAGGCGAAATTGCCTGCGGTTATTTCGTGACAACGCTACTCAAAGATTTGGGCTTTGATATTGACCGCGTCCGCCTCGCCCAAGATGTATCGGCGACGATGATCAAAGAGCTGACCGCAGATATTCACATCACGCGCACAGTCCAAGGCATGATTGATTATGTAAACACCCAGCCCAGCGGCTCGGTCTTTATTGTCGGTCTGGACTTTCACACAGGCTTCATTACCTCCGGCCCGGGCGGAATATATTTCATCCACTCCAACTATATTGGCCGCGAAGGCGTGGTGAAAGAAATCGCCGCAACCTCCGCCGCGCTGCACGATAGCGGCTATTTCATGATCGGAAATTTATCAACTCGTGCGGAAACAATTGAGGCGTGGCGCGCAAACTAATTCGCGGCCATTTTAATGACCTGCGCGTCACGCGTAAGCGACACAAATTCTGCGCGGTAGCCATAGGGGTCCGGCCCTTTGGCATTGCGCGCCATATCCGTCACCTTTGACCAATCCAAATCTGCCACCGCATCATCGCCGCGCAGTTTCATCCCGTAAGTCGCAACCGCTGTTGCAAAGCGCGCGGATTCGGGCGCGGCATTAAACCGATTATAGACGTCGCTTTGCGTCACGGGCCGCGTGATTAATTTGGACACATCTTCACCCGGTTTTTTATAGCGCAATTTCACAAAGGCATATTCACCTGCAAAATCAGAGCTGCGCGTCTCGCTGCCCTCCGCCCCGTATCGCAGCGGATCAATGCTGCCCTGCCCGCTTGATTTGGGACTGATCTCATAGATCGCGGTGACGGTATGGCCCGCGCCAATATCGCCGGCGTCAACTTTGTCATTATTAAAATCCTGACGGGCCAGCGCGCGCGTTTCATATCCAATGAGGCGGTAGCTCCCGACAGTCGCCGGATTAAATTCGACCTGAATTTTCACGTCATTGGCAATCGGAAACAGATTGCCGGAGAAATCATCATTAAAGACTTTGCGCGCCTCGCGCATGCTATCAATATAGCCCGCCGTGCCATTGCCGTTTTGGGCCAGCGCCTGAATGCGATTATCTTTCAGATTACCGCGCCCATAGCCAAATATAGACAAATAGACACCTGTCTCGCGCTTATCTGAAACATATTTTTTAAGCTCTTCAGGATCAGAAATGCCGACATTAAAATCCCCGTCGGTCGCCATGATGACGCGGTTCACGCCTTTGCGTTTGTAATAACGCTCGGCGAGCTCGTAAGCTTTTTGCATGCCCGCTTCGCCGGATGTGCTGCCGCCCGCAGAGAGGGTATCGATTTTCTCGAGAATCTTTTTCTTATCCGTGCCGCGCGCGGCTTTCAGGATGACCTCTTCGCCGCTGGCATAGGTCACAATCGAAATACGGTCCTGGGGACGCATTTGATCGACCAGCAAACCGAGTGATTTTTTCACGAGCGGCAATTTATTCTCCGCGCGCATCGAGCCGGAGACATCAATCAGGAACACGAGATTAAGCGGCGGACGTTCAGTAGAGACATCCTCATATCCCTTAATCCCGATATGCATGAGCTGCGTGGCATCATCCCACGGCGTCGGCACGATAGAGACATTGGGGCGAAAAGGCTGGTCCAGACTTGTCGGAAGGTCATAATTATAATCAAAATAATTGATCATTTCCTCAATGCGAACGCTCCCGCTCGGCGGACGCTGCCCGCGCTCAACAAATTGGCGCGTCGTGGAATAGCTGGCGGTATCGACGTCAACGGAGAAGGTCGAAACAGGATCAGCGGCGACGTCTTTGAACTGCTTTATCTTGGAAGGAGCATATTCTTCTTCGCCTTCATGAATGAGGTTTGCGCTAGACCCAAGCTTATTCTCTTGGGTGGCGAGTTCGTTTTTTTTGAGCGCTAAATCTCGATTATCTTGTCTCTGAAGTTGAGCCAAATATTCTCGTTTTTGGACGGATAAATCTGGCTCACCTGGTCTGACTTCAAACTCCGCAATGCGTTCACGTTGGATGTTCGCTGCTGCGTCCTTCTCCACGCCCGCGAGAAGACTATTTATCGACGTAATTCCCCCTGGCCTTTTTGGCTCGTCGCTCGCAGGGCTGTCTGCAACAGCTCTGTCATAGACGACATTGTCATCTATCGTAACAATTTCAATCTGTCTTGGCTTTTCATCCGCCTGTTCAGATTTTGGCGCCTCCGCGCCTTCTTTCGTGCACGCTGTCAGAGCGATAATTGCACATCCTAATAATAATTTTCTCATAAGTTCCTCCCGATTCTCACTAATATGTTATTACATAACATTTCTAAAGTCAATCGTGGAGATAAATTTGACCAAATCGCCCCTGCCCCAAAATCAGTATATTTTAACCAAACTTTAGCCAAATTTTGGCCCAATTCGCTGCGCACATCTCCCCTCACAAATCTTAACCGGGGATATATTCATGGCATTAAAGTCGATTTTTCAGCTTACAGCCCTTGCCGCGACGGCCCTCACTTTGACCGCCTGCGCAACAACCAGCCAATATTCATCCGGTCAAGATTATGTTGCTAGGTACCAACAACAATCGGCCAATTTCCCGGATGTCGCGCAAAGCTCGGCAGGCTTGGATAATGACATTATGCGCATTGCTTCTGTCGAGCCTATGCTGGAATTTCCGGCGCGGGTCGGACTGGCCCGTATTCATAAATATGGCCAATTGACACATACACCGGTCGATGAAGCGCGCATCTGGCAGGACCTTGCCGAGCGTATGGGCGGCGAGCATGTCAGTTTTACGCCCGTCTCCCCCGTTATCGCGGGCATGGTAAGTTCCGAACTGCCCAAAGATCAATCACGCAATACGATTGCGCAAATTCGCGCCGGCGCCGCGCGCCAGCATCTGGATTATGTTTTGATCTATGAGATCACACAGAAAGACGATAATTCCAGCAATGCGCTGCGGCTCGCGGATTTATCTGTTTTGGGCTTGTTCGTCCTGCCTAGCCGTGACGTCGAAGTGGACATCACCGCCAGCGCCATGCTTCTGGACGTGCGCAATGGCTATCCCTACGGCACGGCCAGCGTGTTTAAAACGAAAAAGCAAGTCGCGACTATGGCGGGCTCCAGCAAACGCAGAGATATTATCGCCGAACAATTACGCACGCTCGCCGTTTCAGATCTGGCAGAAGAAGTCGAAGTGTTCACGCGAGAGCTTCGGATCAAACGCGCAGAATATATATTGGCGCAAGCCCAATAATCATACGGCGCGACATTCCAGCGCCGGGAATTTAATCTAAAACCTGATCCGGCGCAAAACATGCCCCATAGCGCGCGTCGTCTCTGAATGTCGCAATATCAAATGTGTGATCAAATTCGACCGCAACAGCGCCGTCCTTGTCTTTTAAGACATATTGCTTAGGCGTTTTTCTTCGGCCTGCAGGCGTTTTGACAATGCGGCGAGTGACCCATTTATACTCAACAGGGGGGATGCGCTCTGTGACAGAGGCGGGGCTAATGAGATTGCCGTCAGCGTCATAAACCGCCGGAACACGCACGATGTCTCTGTCATGTCCGGGAAAGCCCATCCGCGTCCATTCGGTAACTGTTTCAAATTCAGCGGGCGCGTCGATCCACTCGCCGCCTGAAGACTCCAGCGTGTAATCACAAGGTAAGTCGTGAGCGGTGATTTTCGCAGCGTTGAAGCTTTGCGCCCAAACTGGCATCGACAAGGCGCAAGACATTTGGGTTGTCAGGCCTACGAATTTTACTATCTTCATCATCAATCCCCCTAGACAACTTAGTCTGCGGGAATGACTGCCCCATGAATGTGGTCATTTAAAGACGTGGCTATCCACCCAGAGTTCTAACCAACGCTTCAAGCTTCACTTTCACCGCCGCCAAGACCTCGCCGCTCTCGGCGCGGGCGACGAAGTTCACGCCGCGTAGCTCGGCGTTGAAAAACGGATAGCTCCCGATGGAGACGCCGGGATGGTTGGCCTCGATAATGGCAAGCGGCGCGGCGGCGTCGCCTTCGCCTATGCCTGTCGCGGTCACGGTGATAGATTTAAGCGTCACCCCGCCTTTGATGCGATGGGTGATGTCAGGCAGCATGCCGCGCATAATGGACGGTACGCCCGCCATGGTGAACACATTTTTGGTTTGAAAGCCCGGCGCTTGGCTGACCGGATTTTTAATCAGGCTGGCCCCGTCGGGAATGCGCGCCATACGGCGGCGCGCGGCGTTAAGCTCATCCTCGCTATAACGTTCGCGCAAATGATCAAGCGCGTCTTCACGCTCGGTTATGCCGAGCTCGAAAGCGGCGGCGATGCAGTCTGCGGTAATATCATCATGGGTCGGACCAATGCCGCCTGTGGTAAAGACATAATCAAAACGGTCCGAGAACGCTTTGACCGTCGCGCTGATTGTCTCCGCGTCATCAGAGATAATCCGCGCCTCGCCGACCCGAACGCCGAGTGGTTCAAGCCAGCGCGCAATGGTGCCCAAATTTGTATCTTGCGTGCGCCCCGACAGCAATTCATCGCCGATTAATATGACGCCTGCGGTGACAATGCTCATGGCCGGTTTCGCCCGTGTGCGTCATGGCTTTCGACCCAGTAATTCCCGACCACGGCAGAGGACAGTGAAATCTCTCCGGCCAGAACAGTCGCGCCAAGAATCTCAGCAAGGCGCAGGGCTTTACCCTCCCCGTAGCAGTCCATCATCTCCAGACATTCACGCTGCGTCGCCAGTCCTGTTCCGCCGCCATAGCTGGCCACAATCAGCGACGGCAGAGTGAGCGACCAATAGAGATCGCCATTCTCGCGCAGCTCTACATGGGTGATCCCTGCTTGGCTCTCGGCGACATTGGCCGCGTCTTGGCCCGTGGCGATATAGACGGCGGCGATGCCGTTGGCGGCGTGGACGCCATTATTGGATGTCCCCGCTAGCATGCCGCCCGTCATAGAAATGCGGCGCATATGATAAACGTCTTTGGTCTCCACCCGCATGATCTCCATCAGCGCGTCACGCGGTATAGTCGCCTCGACCACCACGCGCGCGCCGCGCGAATGCAGCGTATTGAGCTGGCTGTGCTTTTTATCTGTGTCGATCGCGCCCGATAATGTGTAACTGTCCGGGCGGATATCTTTGGGGCAATTCTCCATAATCCAATGGCAGGCCGCCTGCGCCGCTTTGCCTGACATATTCTGCCCCGCCGCGTCGCCGGTCGTGAAATTAAACCGCGTATACCAAAACCGCGCCACGCCATAATGCTCGATATGAGAAAGCTTACCGCGCGAAGTTGTGGTTTCAGCCGCCGCTTTTACGCCCGCCAGATTACCGCGCAGCCAATCGCCAAAGACCCGCGCCTCGCGGGCGCTTGGGAAATGGAAAACCGGCGCGCGCTGCATGAAGCGCTCAATCACCGTGGCTTTAATGCCGCCAATTTTGGACAGCAGGCTCATGCCGCGGCTATAACTGGCCACTAATGTGCCTTCGGTTGTTGCCATCGGCACATAGACCCAGCCATCAATATGCTCGCCCCGAACCAGCATTGGCCCGGCCAGGCCAATCGGAACCTGCGCCGCGCCAATCGGATTTTCAATATTGCCGGGCAAAGTGGCAGGGTCGAATGTTGCCGCAGAAATATGCTGTGGCGTGGCACCCGTTTGTGCTGCAACAAAATCCTGACGCTTTACCATCATCTCAGACGTAAAATTATTCTCTTTATCGCGCGGAATCGACGGGGGTTTTGGGGTCATAATTTTATCCTTTTACGTACCCTATAGCCCAGGTCACGACATGCAAATGGCCTATAATTGTAAATTGTCCGGATTTATGTTATGATATTGCATATTCGGGAGATTTTCATGCGTCATCATATTTCAAGAACCGCCTTCATTTTAGCTTTGGGATTATCCAGCGTTTCGCTCCAAGCCCAGATAGACGATGAATATGACGAAATAGTCGTCACAGGAATGAAAGTGACCGCAGGCGGCGCGCAAGACATCAATTATTTTCGCGGCTCCGTTGATCGCGGAGAAGTCCCGCACGCCGATACAATGACCTCCGAAGGTCTGTTGAGTCAGCATGACTTAATTCTAACCTCAACAACGCCCTGCATGCAGACACTGTGTTTGAACGGCGAAGCGATGAAGATGAACTCTGGAAACATGCTCGGCGCAGATTACTTTCTGGGCCTCGCCTTTGATACGAATATTGACGGGGCGACATGGACGCGCGACCCGCTAAATTTAGTCGTCGTGATAGATAAATCCGGATCCATGTCCGGCGAGCCGCTGGAGCAAGCGCGCAAAAGCGTCAGGGCTGCAATTGGTAAAATGCAGCCGGGCGATCAAATCTCTATCGTGCTTTACGGCAATGTTGTGGAGACATATTTAGAGCCGACAAAAATCACGCGATCAAACAAAGGCGCGCTTAAAACCAAAGTTAAAGCGATTGAAAGCCGCGGCTCGACCAATATGGAAGCCGGCCTTGTGCGCGCCTTTGAGCTCGCGAAATCAACGCAGGCCGATTTTGACGGCATGACCCGTGTTATGCTGTTCACAGATGAGCGCCCTAATGTCGGCAAAACGGATGCCGGCAGCTTTATGGGCATGGCAGAGGCCGCGTCTGAATTTGATATTGGTATGACGACGGTGGGCGTGGGCATTATTTTCGGGGCCGAGCTGGCGACCAAAGTCAGCAGCGTGCGCGGCGGCAATTTGTTCTTTGTGCGCGATAATGACGATATTGAACGCTTATTTTCAACCGAATTTGATTTCATGGTCTCCGAAGTCGCCCGCGATATGACAGTGCGCGTAACCCCGCGCAGCGGTTACAAAATCACCGGCATTTACGGCGTGCCGCAAGACAGCTTCACGCGCGTAGGCGATAGCGTCGAAATGAATGTGGCCACAGCCTTCCTGTCCAGCGCCGGCGGTGGTCTGTTTTTGGGCGTAACCCGCGACAATCCCGATCTTCCGCCGGAGCCTGTCGAGGACACGGAGAGCTTTGCAACGGCGCAGCTAATCTATACGGACAGCGCGACCAAAGCCCGCCAAATGCAAACCGTCACCGCCGCAGCGATGGATCGCCCCAGCGAAAATTTGCAAAAGGCCTCCCTGCTCTCGCAGCAATATGTCGCCCTGCGCAGCGCGGCCAATTCACACCATGAAGACAATGATCAAATAGCGGCGTTTCAAACACTTAAACGCTTTTCAGATATTCTGGAGGCCAGCCCGGTTGAGGGACTGGATGAGGAACGCAAACTGGTCAGCACGCTGACGGCGACAACGGGCTATCTGTCGGGGAATATGGAATATGCTGAGGCGCTGCCCGCCTCCATGCGCCTCATCAATAAATGGAAAATTATGGGTGTCACCGGCAGCGAAGATCTACGGCGCGGAGATGTGCTGCAATTTGACAAGGACGATAATTTCACAATTTTCCGCCGTAAACGCAGCCTAGAAACGTCTGATGAAGTTGAATATTACCGGGTAAATGACGAGCAGGTTTATCTTTCAGACTCTGATCTGACCCTAAATTATAAATTTAAAAAAGGCGGCAAGCTTCTTTTGACTCATCCTAAGGGCGATCTGTCCATTCGGCTCTCGCCATATGAAGCGGCCATGCCCTAAAGACGGCCATAAGTTGGCTTACTACCGATCTTTCATTGCCTCGTAGGTCGGATAGAGCGTAGCGAAATCCGACATTGCGGAGCAAATCAAAAAACGAAACCTTTCCATAACGCCCCTCTAGTCATTGCGCGCCGGGATCGCTATATAGCGCGCAAGAGGATATGTTATGAATTATATCGATGCAGAACTGGCGCCCGCAGGGCGCTCCAACGCGATTAAAATCTATAATGACGCAGCCTTTGAAGGCATGCGCAAGGCGGGCCGTTTGGCGGCGCAGTGTCTGGATATGCTCGTGCCGATGGTCGTCCCCGGCGTAACAACAGAAGCGCTGGATGATGCCGCGCGTGAGTTTATTTTAGACAATGGCGCAACGCCGGCGTGCCTGAATTATCGCGGCTATCCGAAATCCATCTGCACCTCGATTAATCACGTCGTATGTCACGGCATTCCCGGTCCCAAGCCGCTCAAAAAAGGGGACATCGTCAATATCGATGTCACCGTCATAGTGGATGGCTGGCACGGTGATACATCGCGCATGTATCCGGTCGGCGAGATTAACCGCCGCGCAGAGCGCCTGATTAATATTACATATGACAGCCTGATGCTGGGCCTGAACGCGGTAAAGCCCGGAAATACAACGGGCGACATTGGGCACGCTATTCAGAAATTTGCTGAAGGCGAGCGCTGCTCTATTGTCCAAGACTTCTGTGGCCACGGGCTTGGCCGCGTCTTCCATGACGCACCGAATATTTTGCATTTTGGCCGCCCCGGCGAAGGCGAGGAGCTGCGCGAAGGTATGTTTTTTACCGTCGAGCCCATGATTAATTTGGGCAAACCGGATGTCAAAGTGCTCTCCGATGGCTGGACAGCGGTGACGCGGGACAAAAAACTGACCGCGCAATTTGAGCACTCTATTGGCGTCACCAAAACGGGCTGCGAGATATTTACGCTGTCCCCAAAAGGCCTCCACAAGCCGCCTTACGTCTAATTGGCCAAGACTGTCCACAAAGATGCGGGCCATCGCCCGAGACTGCGACAGCGGTTTTTAGAGGGCGGAGCTGACGCCCTGCCCGATTATGAATTACTCGAGCTCTATCTGTTCCAGTGTATCCCGCAAAAAGACACCAAACCGCTGGCAAAGCTGTTAATCGCGACCTTTGGCAGTTTCGCCGAAGTGATGACCGCGCCCATAGAGCAGCTCACCCAAGTCAAAGGCGTGGGGGCCGTCACGGCCGCCAATATCAAAGTCCTCCACGCCGCCGCGCTGCGCCTGTCGCGCGAGAATGTCATGTCACGCCCTGTCCTGTCCTCATGGACGGCCCTGCTCGATTATGTGCGCGGCGCCATGCAATATGAAAAAAACGAACAATTCCGCGTATTGTTTCTGGATAAGAAAAACCGCCTGATTGATGATGTCATTCTGGGTAAAGGCACGGTCGATCGCGCGCCGGTCTATCCGCGCAAAATCATAAAAAAAGCCCTCGACATCGGCAGCACGGCTATCATCCTGTGCCACAATCATCCCAGCGGCGACCCCACCCCCAGCCAAAGTGATATCGATATGACCAACCATGTCATCTCCGCCGCCAAGCCCATCGGCATTGCTGTTCACGACCATATCATCGTCGGGCGCAATAATACGGTGAGCTTTAAATCATTAGGTCTGATGTAAGCACGTCCTAATTTTAGCTAAGATTATCATTTATTGAATTTAATAAATTAAACCCGCGTTAACGCTACGCCTCTTAGCATGTTCCTCCAACCTCGGGCGGAGGGGACCGCAATGGCTACAACATCTTTATTGAATGAAAACGTTTTACTGACGTTGGTCAACACTCTGCCTAACCCAATTTACGTTAAAGACGCTGACCATAATTGGGTCTATACCAATGACGCATTTTGTGAGCTGCAAGGCAAACCCCGCGAAGAGCTCTTGGGTAAATCCGATTTTGATTTAAATTCCCCTGAGGAAGCTCAGATATTTTGGGAAAAGGACAATCAAGTTTTCCAAACGCGTCAGCCAAATGTAAATATAGAAAAAACCACGAATGTTGACGGTGTCTCAAGGTGGGTGCAAAGCAAGAAAACGGCTTATGAAGACACGGCGGGAAATGTATTTCTATTTGGAATATTGACCGATATCACAGAACTGAAAGATCGCGAGGCAGACCTTATGCAAGCGCGCATTGAAGCAGACCGTGCAAATGTCGCCAAATCCGAATTTCTTGCCAATATGAGCCACGAAATTCGCACCCCAATGAATGGCATAATGGGCATGGCGGAATTGCTTAGCCAAAGCGCCGTTGGGTCTCGTGAGAAAAACTATATTAGCGTCATTGATCGCTCTGCAAATGCACTACTGACAATCATCAATGACATTCTTGATTTTTCAAAAATCGAAGCCGGTCAAATGACGATTGAAAGCCGGAGTTTTAACCTTCGCGATTGTCTGGAAGACATTTTTGCCCTTTTATCAAGCAAAGTTGATGGCGCACAAATTGATCTTTTGCTGCGCATACAGCC
>ENA-ORXR01004125-ORXR01004125.1-marine-metagenome-genome-assembly--contig:-NODE-4125-length-12376-cov-10.861290_pt1 | contig 12376 bp, 12 predicted proteins | sample MGYA00237866_ERZ511479 | MGnify/ENA metagenome assembly ERZ511479 | reverse complement strand
AAAAGCTATTGTCTGCCATTTGTAAAATGTCAGCCAACTCGGGCAATCGAAAAAGATGTGGGGTATCAGTAGATTTTTGCAAATGGCAGACGAGATTACATTCGGATTTTAAGTTTAATCATTTTAGGTACATTGTATTTCTTAAACTTTATAAAATTCTAATAATCAATAAAATGAACGAATATTGTCGTCGGACATTTACAAAATCTAACGATAGCCCACATCTTTCTGGTAGCGCGAGTTGCCTGACGCTCCCCTAAAAACAAGTTCATTGACACAAAGGCATCAACTTTTTTAGGTTAAAATTTATTTATATATTATTTAACCATACAGATTTTAACTGTTTGAGAATTGATGAATAATACAAACACTTCTTACTTTGCAGCTAATTTAGGCGATGAACGTTTGACAAATCGCTTCAACTTAATTTTTAATCAACTTAGAGAAAATCCGTCGGGCAGTATCCCGGAGGCTGCTCAAAGTGAAAAAGCTGTAAAAGGGGCTTACCGTTTCTTTCGCAATAAAAAAGTAAGCTATGAACCTTTAATTAAAGCCTACAGCGAGGCGCTCGAATTGAAGGGGAACAAAGACCGTCTTGTACGCTATTTGGCTCCTTCTGATACCGTAGAATTAGACTATACCAACAAACGCTGTGCTGCCGAATTAGGTCCTTTAACCCGAAAAACAAGACGGGGTATAATTACTCATAACACCATGATAATGAGAGAGTCAGGTGCAGTACAAGGATTATTAGCCCAAGAGCATATCATCCATACGGATGAAGATTTTGGTAAATCGGAGGAGCGTAAACGATTGCCGATTGAAGAAAAGGAAAGCTACAAATGGGTCAAGCATTTTGAGAAAGCCCAACAGCTTTGTAAAGATAATGAGGGCATTGAAATGGTTTTTGTAGCTGACTGTGAGGCAGATATCATGGAACTGTTCAACCGCCGTGAAGAAGCCCGTATGCACTTTGTCATACGTTCTCAATTATATTCGCGGAAGAACTTGATACCTTTACCTCGCAATAAACCTTATTAACCAACATCATTTGCTCATTTTCAAAAAAACATGTAAATTACCATTTGTAAGCACAAAACGGAACTATCATTTTTCATTTTTTGTTTGGTAAATATGAATACAATTACGACAGATAATACGGTGGATAAATATTTCGCTATGCTTGTCGATTTACCCCCGAATGTGAGGATTGAATTGATTAAAAAATTGGCAGATTCATTGAAAAAGGACTTGAAGGAAGAAGAAAAAACTCAGAAATAGTATCAATGGAACAAATAGAAGGTATAGCACTAAAAAATCTGTCTTTTTCGCCTAAAAAATTAGGTGATTTTCTGTACCATGAGGGTTCATTATTGTCTCATTTTATAGATGAAAACAGGCAGGAAGATAATTATTTGTACCGATGGGTAGATTCGGATGACGAAGTACATAGATGGCTGATATTCAAGGTTTCTGAAGATGACTTGTTGGCTTTTTTTGAACAAGAAATAACCTTGAAAGCGTTGATACTTTCCCGTCAAACTGTAACTATTTTGGATTTGGATAATGATTTAAATAAAAAACAAATACAACTCATTCCGACAGAACATCTGCCCGAAAATTATTTGCCTTCCGATACTTCTACTTTCAAAGAAAAATTCTACGATGAATACGCGCTAAAATTACGCGAAAGTATCATCACAAAAGCACAAGAACAGTCAAGTATAGCCACTTTATTAGGCAAGGTGGATAATTTGGAAAAACAACAAAATGCGATTCTTCAAAAGATGAATGAACTGCTAAGTTCTCCTCGTTAGAACTGGGTTCATTGAGTTTATGAACTTTCTGAACTCAATAAACCTTATAAACTCTATAAACTACATCAACCAACCATGCACCAATACATCTACGGAATTGACTTTGGCACAACCAACTCTGCACTCGCCATTCTTGATACCCAAACCAACGAGGTTGTCAAGATGTTCACGGTGCCTTCTCTCCTATTTTTTCCTGAATTTCAATACTCGCGCAACACCTTTAATTATAAAGTCGGTCACGAAGCCACCACGAACTATGTGGAGAGCCGGATGAAGGGTAGATTTATGAAATCCATTAAGCGGATACTGCCCAACCGGAGTTTTAAAAGCACCCGAATTGCAGGGAAGCCCTTTCGGATTGAGGACTTGGTGGCACTCATTATCGGACACCTCAAAGCGCAGGCAGATGCCTACTTGGGCGAAGTGGTGACAGCCGCAGTAGTGGGCAGACCTGTGGTATTTGACGAAAATTCCGAAAAGGATGCGCTGGCACAAGAACGCCTCTCCAAAGCGGTCAAAAAATGTGGTTTTGAGACTTTCTTTTTTCAAATGGAGCCGATTGGTGCGGCGTTTACGTATGAGCGTCAGTTGGTGCGGGATGAGTTGGTTTTGGTGGCGGATTTGGGTGGGGGTACGTCTGATTTTACTTTGATGCGATTGCGTCCTGATGCAGTCAATTCGCCTAATCGTCAGGAAGATATGATTTCGAAAGGTGGCGTATATGTCGGGGGTGATAATTTTGATTCGAGTATCATGTGGCATCGCGGTACGCCACATTTCGGGCGCGGCGTGAAGGAGAAAATTATGGATAAATGGATAGATTTGCCCGTATCCTATTTTGTCAATATTTGTTCGTGGGAAAAGCTCAATTTTTTCAATTCCATTCGCATCAATAACGCTATCGAACAGTCGTATTTTTCATCGGGCAATCATCCTTTGGTGAAAAATTTGCTGACGCTGGTGCAGAAAAATTTGGGTTATACGCTGTTCCGGGAAATCGAAAAAACCAAAATTCACCTGACCGCCCACGATACCGCACATTTTACTTTCGACCAACACGATATTTGTTTCGATGAGTTGATTACCGTCGAAGCCTTCGCGCAAGAGATTATCCACGATGATGTCCAAAAAATTGACCGTTATCTACAACAATATCTCGCTGATAATCAAGTGAGTACCAACGATATTGATACGGTTTTTATGACGGGAGGGTCATCCTTGGTGCGTCCGGTGCAGGCTATTATTCATGAGAAATTTGGTGCGGAGAAAGTAAAATCAGGCGATAATTTTAATAGTGTGGCGAAGGGCTTGGCTTATAGTTTTTTGTTGTTTGGGTGATGTAGCACGACACTTCCAGTTCGCGCATCGTGAGCGTGTTTATCATCCAAAAAAATCGTATCTTGCAGAAAAATTATACATCATGGAATTATTGCAACGTATTACAATAGACCCACAAATATCGCACGGCAAGCCTGTGATACGCGGTATGCGCTATCCGGTGGAGAGTATTTTGGAATACCTCGCGGGAGGTGATACGATTGAAGATATTTTGGTGGAGTTTGAGGACTTGGAACGTGAGGATGTGTTGGCTTGTTTGGCGTATGCGGCTGCCGCTATCAAGACCAAAAGTATTCTCGTCACCGATATAGCCGCTTGATATGATTTTCATTATTGATGCACACCTGCCGCGTATTATTGTTGCTCAAATCGAAGTACTTGGTCACGAAGCTATCCATACTTCCGACTTAGAAATGGGCAATAAAACACCCGATGAAATGATCAATGAACTCGCCGTAGAACGCATGGCAACCGTTGTCACCAAAGACGCAGATTTTTATAATACTTTTATCTTACACCGAAAACCGCCTAAACTTGTCATGGTCAAAGTCGGTAATATGCGCCTAAAAGATGTGAGTAAGCTCTTTGAAACTTCTCTACCAAAAATCATAGATGCACTCGCTGGATATGATTTGATTGAATTGCATCGGGATAAAATTATTGGGATTGATTGACAGTTTCCGGTTAGGCAAAAGTGAAGTCGGGGGATAATTTTAATAGTGTGGCGAAGGGTTTGGCTTATAGTTTTTTGTTGTTTGCTTAATCACCAAATCGCTCAACTAAGCTTTGAGGATTGCGACTCGTATGTTCTATACCGACTACAAGTACTGTCGAGTCTTCTTCAACAATTGTGTAAACGATTTTGTAAGACCATTTGAGGATAAAACGGTGTTGAGGGCTAAACTCCAGTTTGGGGTTTCGACGTGGTAGGACTTCGAGTGTTTCGATAGTTGCCAAGATGCCGTCATTGACATGCTCGGCTACATTAAGCGATACCTCTTCCATTAGATATTCCACAATATCCAGCAAATCCAACTCTGCGGCAGGTGTGAGTTCTATTTGGTACTTTTCAGCCATGATTTTGACGCTACTTTTACAGATTCGAGTGATTTTGATTCACCGCGTTTGTAGGCTGCCATGCCTTCTTCGTATTTTGCTTTGGCTTCTTCTACATGCAAAGGTTCACCTTTTATATTGTAGCCGACTATTTCCTGTTGCTCTTCTACATAGGTATTGAGCATGGCATAGACTACCCTGAGAAATTTCTCATCCTCTACCTTTTCCAAACATTTATGGATTTTTGTTTTTACCTGTAATGCACTCATTGAATTATTTTTTCCCAAAGATAAGTGTTATTTTCTTGATTTGCTACTATGTATCAGAAACAAAATAAATGTACATTCTCGACTTGTTCTTTTTCCTTTATACTTCACCAAATCCTCCTTATCCCGAAAGCATTCGGGACGCTCAAATTTGGTTCGTCTAAAGAAAAAATAACGACGCGAGAAAGAACATTTATTTAATTTCTGATACTGTGGGAGAAAGTCGGGGATAATTTTAATAGTGTGGCGAAGGGCTTGGCTTATAGTTTTTTGCTAACGTAGAACGACGCTTCCAGCTCGTTCTTTGCTAAGGGAAGAGGAAAAAAACATTAATTTTGTTTGTTTCAATAAACAAATTGTCTTATTTTTGTTTAGAGAAACAAACAAAATGAAGGAGTTAGTTCAAAAATCAGACCGTTTAATTAATACTGTATCGTTGCAATTACAGCGAAATATTCCAAAAAATATTAACTGGAATTGGCGGCTCAACTCAATTGTAGGTGCCAGAGGAACCGGTAAAACGACTTTATTATTGCAAAGAGCAAAAATGCTACGAGCGCAAAAAAAAGAAGTCCTTTACCTATCCTTGGATGACCTCTATTTTACCGAAAATAAGCTCGTTGATTTAGCCAAATCATTTGAACAACAAGGGGGCACACATCTCTTTATTGACGAAGTACATAAATATCCTAACTGGGCAAGAGAGCTAAAAAACATTTATGATTATTACTCCGAACTCATCGTCACTTTTTCGGGTTCTTCTATTTTAGAAATTTTCAAACAAGATGTTGACCTCAGTCGAAGAGCCTTGATGTATGAGTTGCCGGGCTTGTCTTTCCGCGAATTTCTTAGTTTTTCCGGTGTAGGAAATTTTCAAGTGATTTCACTGACGGATATACTTTCACATCACAGAACTATTGCTTCAGATATTATTCAACAAGTCAAACCATTACAATATTTTAAGACCTATCTTCAGTCGGGCTACTATCCCTTTTTTATGGAAAAGGAAAGAGATTATGCCCTAACTATTGAACAAATTGTTCAATTAGTGGTAGAAACTGATTTGCGTTTTATGAAAGGTTATGACCCAACTTACAGCCGAAAATTATTGCAATTACTCAGAGTCATTGCAGGAAGCCCGCCTTTCAAACCCAATATCAGCAAATTGAGTGAACGCATTGGTCTGAACCGGGCTACGCTTATCAACTACCTTCGCTATTTGGAAAAAGCAAGGCTTGTTGCTCTCCTGAATCAAGCCGAAAAATCTATCAGTGTTTTACAAAAACCGGATAAAATCTTTCTCAACAACCCAAATTTGTATTGCACACTCAACCCGATTGGCTTTTCAATCGCTAGTATGCGGGAAACTTTTTTTCAGAACCAATTACGAGTGTTACATGAGGTTGCGCTTCATCCCAAAACAGACTTTTATGTTTATCACAACCAAACGCAATATGCCTTCGAAATTGGTGGCAAAAACAAAAAGAAGTCTCAAATTCAAGCACTCGAAAATGCTTATCTCGTCTTAGATGACCTCGAAACCGGTTATGATAATCAAATTCCACTTTGGCTATTTGGCTTTTTGTATTAACCGACGTAGCACGGTACTCTTGTGCCGACGAATGACGGCATCCAGCCCGTGTTTGCGGATGTTTTGCGTTCCTAATTGTTTGATTTTACCATAGGATTGAATTATTTTTATCCAAAGATAAGTGTTATTTTTTTGATTTGCTACCTATGGAGGATTCGATATTGACATATTTTTGTACAAACTATTAAATTCTACCAGTCAGACGACCTAATCCGTTTTCCTCACAACAAGCAATAGCTACCGCAGATAGTTCTTCACTTTTTTCAACCATTCTTCGGATTTCAGAATTTAAAAATTTAGCTCTAACCTTCTCTGAAATACTTATATCATCTTTTATAATTATTCCCCTAATTTCATTGATATATCTTTGACATCTATCCCAAACCTTTTCTCTTTTTTCTCGCAATGGCTCATGGTCAAGATGATATAATTTTATTGAAACCGCTACTCTTTTTTTCTCTTTCTCACTATAAATTGCGTTTGTATTTGGAATAGCTGTACCACTTTTATCAAAAGTAAGCAGTCCTGGGTCGTCTTCGTCGCAAGGATCGAGTAACATAATATCCTCATCGGCACATCTACTTTTCGTTGTGGCTACGGGACTATGCTCAAACAAAGGAAAAAAACTTGACTTTCCCCTTATTCCCTTTTTTACATCAAATTTATCATACCGTTTTTGATTGCTATACGTGCTACTGAACCGATAATTTTCCCAATCATAGGCTAACCACCAGTAACCGTCTTCTGAATCTCTTGGTATGTCATCAATATTTTTAGCTTCATTTTTCGGTCTAAAATGGTCTATGTCTCTGTCTGACATTGCATCTATAACTTCGGAATACCAACACTTACCATTTGAGAGTTCATTTAGTGGCACGAAAAGTTCTCGCCAAATTTCATTTTTTTTGATAATATCCTTTCGAGTGGCTTCATCCGGTGCATTACGAAGTTTCTCCTTAAGAGTTTCAGCTTTCTTCAACCAGCCGTCCGGCAGTTCCAAGTCTTTAATGTTTATGTATCTCATAGGGCATTTTCTTCTTTGGTTATTTCTTCAAGCACCTCCAACATTCTCTGATTTTGTTTTTCGCGCTCTTTTCTATCTTTAGGAGGCTGTTTGAGTTCGGGGATTTGATATACTGCTTCAATGAATCTTTGATAAAGCGGGTCGCGTTGTACTTTATCTAATCCTTTTTTGTCCAATTGCTTTTCTAAATCTTCCAAACGCTGCCCCTGTTTTTCGGTCAATTGCTGTGAACGATTGAGGACTTGCAATTCACGCATTTCGTGGAGGTCGTTATAGGTTTCTTCATCCAAAATAGATGGTAATTCGAAGAACTCACTGGTCAAAATTCCTGCGACACCTAATCCCTTCGGGTCAAACTCCGGCTGTTCGGTAAATATTCGATTATGTTCTTCCACAAGAGCCTGATAGAAAAGCCTGATTTCTTCTTTTCGCAAACTTCCAATCACCAACGGGTCATGTGAAGTCATGATTATTTGAGTAGAATTCGGCTTGTCAACTATATCGCGAAGCAATTTGATATATCGCCATTTCCAAAGCGGATTCAAGTGTGTATCAGGTTCGTCCAAGAGTATCAAAGACTGCTCGGACTTGGTAAAACGCAACAAACCCAATACCGTCAATAGTTGTTGTTCGCCTTCGCTCATTTCTTTGAAAGTGATATTTCCCTCTGCATCTTTCTTTTTTACCTTGATACGAACATCTTGGATAAAATCTGAGATATAGGTGGACTCCAACACCTTGAAAAAATTTACATTGTCAGAATAGTTGGTAGCTAAACCTCTAAGTTTCTCTATGTCTGAAATATAAAGAAACACACGTTCTTGAGTTTCATCCCTTCTGAAATCTACCGGAATTTTGGTGGAATCTTTAATGGGAGCTAATGAAATCGAATACAACTTTTTCAAAAGGTCGCTAACCGTTCCTTTGGCTTTCCAAAATGAAATTTTGTCATTTTCAATGAGTGTTCGGTTTTTGGCTTTCGCCCAATGCGGTCTTTTGATGACAAATAAAATGCTATCCAAACCAATGATACCAAAGTATTTCTCCAGAAAATTTTTGATAGTATCGTTATCGTCTTCCTCCGGAAAAGAAAAGAAAGACATTAACACAAAATTACTGTGAATAGGACGAGCATAAAATAATGGACGTAAGGGATCGTCTTCTCCTTTCAATAGTTCATCATAAAATATTCTTTGGTGAGCATCAAAGTGTTTTTCCAATCGGTTACTGATACCCGAATAATAGGCGATCAAATATCTTGGTAGAAAATCGGTGAGTCGTTTTTTAAATTGTGTCCGGGAGATTTCTTTGCCCGTATCAAAAAGTTCAGCGGTTTGTTGGTCATCGTCTTTTTCTTTTACGATAATCCGGTATTTATCTTTCTTTGAAGTGTGGTCGTGGCGTGCAATGACCTGTATAACGTGACCATTACATTTGTATTCAATGGTATAGCTGAATTGAGGGTCTTTATCCAGAAACAAATCCCTAAATAAAATCACCAATGCCTCCAAGAAGTTAGATTTACCCGCAGCGTTTTGTCCGAGCAATACGGTGTACATCTCGTTCTCGTCGATATTTATATCAAAATCTCTGAGGTTTTTAAAATCGTTAATATGGACTTTATCTATCCGCATTTAGTTTCCGTTTTCTATTAGATTCAAATAGGTTTCTTGGTCTGTTTCGACCACACTTTGTACATTTTTGGCTACTTCCACTTCGTGGCGAAGTTGCTCATAAAAAGCGTCAATATCCTCTCTGTACTTGCTTTCTCGCCATACTTCATCCGCCTTCATGGGCTGACCACTGATTTTTAGGACTTCTATAATTTCCAGATTTTTCATAACACGCTTCTTTTTTGGTTGCGACCTTCTTTGTTTGCGCTTGGCTTTGAGTTCAGCCTCTAATCGTTGTTTTTCTTGTTGGATTTTCTCCAATAATACATTTACAGGTTCATCATTTGGGTCTTGTTCTACCAATTCACCTCTAAATGCCTTACTCAACAAACTATTTCTAATTTGTTTAATTTCCAAAATAGAAGAACGATATACATTTTCCAAATTTTGAACGACACTCATCATTTCCTCAATCTTTTTCACAATTTCCTTTTGTTCTTCTAATGGAGGAACAGACAAATTGAACTCTTTAATATCCCTTTGAAAGAGATGTGGAATGGCACTTCCTGTGATTCTCGACCGAACTACTTCCTGCAAAGTTGGTCCGCTGAAAAAGTAGAATAGAAATTTTGAATCAAAAGCCTCTAACGCTCTAATCAATAGCAAGGATGAGTTGATAGTCGCTTCTTCGTTCAAATTTTTAACTATTCCTATTTTACCGATTCCTGCTCCGTCTTTACACAGTAGTATATCGTCATTTCGAAGCATAATCTCAGGACTTTCCTCGTACCTTTTACGAGAAATATGATAAGCTGCACTAAATTCTACTTCCTCTCCATAATTCAATGAATGAACGGATAAAAATAAAGGACCGGATTTGGTATATTCTTCTGCTTTCAAACCTTTCCAGCCTATTCTTGCCGAAATATAAATGAGTTGGTCAAGTTTTGCGACCGACCAATTCTCTATTTTAGGATGTTTTGCAAAAGTAAATTCAAAATCCTTTTTGGGCTTTTTTAATCCTAATTCCTTCGCTTTTGGAACTGCTTTATCATATTCAATTTTTCGTTTTTCTTTTAATTCAGTCAAAAATACTAATACATTTGTTACATTTTCATTTCCTGTCCTCCAATCTTTTGTCAGTTCACCATTCATCCCATGAAATAGAATAGATTGTTTAAAATCCTTGACCATCTCTGGCACATCTGCCAATGCTTCTTCTGCTTTTTTGAGTTTATCAAATGCAGCATCTAATTTTTTGATAATTCGATTTTGTTCGGCTAAGGGAGGAAGGGGAATTTCTATAGATTCTATAATTTTTTTGCTTATTGCTTTAAAAGTAGAACCTGTACCTTGACTTGCTATTTTCTTTTCGACTTTTCGTAAATAGTAAAAGAGATATTTGTAACTAAAATTAATAGCTCGAATTGAAGCTAACCCTCTTCCAATACAAGATTTTTCAAAACATAAATTGGTCGGACCAACTGGTGCGCGAACAGATATAAGTACATCATTCTCTTCTGCTATTTTTATGGGTTCAGAGCAATATTTGCGAGGGGTAGGAAAAATTTCTCCAAATTCAGTTTTTCCTTGATAAAAAGGCAGTCCTTTACCATTATTATTATAAGAAGAAGAAGGGGGAGACTGCCCCATGTTTATGTAGCAAATTTCTTCTAATGTCTCTATTATCCAACCTTGTGGTAAATTGTTTTCCATTCTAATCTGTCAGAACTTTAATCATTTCATCTAATTGCTGAATGGCTTCTTGGAGTTTTTCTTTGGTGTGTGTGGCAATGACTTCCGGTGCAGGGAGGTTCTTATACTTATCTGCGTCTCCATTATCCATTGTGCCAATATCTAAATTATCTTCATTGTCAGTGATTTCTTTTCGACTAATCACTGACCATCTGGGGTCATCTACTTTTTTCCTGTCTTTAGCATGATAGGCTTTTTCAAAATCTTCAAAATGCGCTTCTGTCAGTGGCGTTCTTTTACCAAAGCTGGGCATGTCGGTACGGAGGTCATAAAACCACACTTCTTTTGTGTTTCCTTTTGCTTTTTTATCTCTTTCAAAAAAAACCACATTCGTTTGTACGCCTGCATAATCAAAGGTTTTTGCTGGTAAACGAAGGATAGTATGGAGCTTGCATTTATCCATGAGGTCAGCGCGGACTTTTTGCCCGTCACCACCTGCAAATAATACGTTATCAGGCAAAATGACTGCGGCTCTGGCACCGCCTTTTTTGTGCAACGAGTGATAGATGTGTTGCAGAAAGTTGAGTTGTTTATTGAGGGTCTTAAAGGGTAATTTTCCATGCGTAGGACGCTCGCCACCCTTTTTTGTACCAAATGGCGGATTGGCTAAAACCCCATCGTACACTTCCATAAATTGCTCTCCAAATGTAGAAAGCGAGTCCCCCATGTGTAGGTTTTCTCCCGAAATATCATGCAATAAGGCGTTCATCAAAGCCAAACGATAAGCATCCCGCACCAACTCAATTCCCGAAAGAGCTTGGGTTCTTTGCCAATCGGCATCTACTCCTCTTTTCTGGTAATTATTGGTTTTCGCCCGAAGATAATGGTCAACGGCTATCATAAATCCGAATGTGCCGCAAGCGGGATCGTTCCATTTTTCGCCGGGTTGTGGCTGAATGGACCTCACTATCACATTAATCAATGCTCGCGGCGTGAAGTATTGTCCCGCGCCTGATTTTTTCTCCCCCGCATTTTTACCAAGCAAGCCCTCATACATATCGCCCAAGCCTTCCTGCTTCGCATCGTACCAATCCAGTTCGTCCAAATTGGTAATTATCTTTTTCAGATTACGCGGTTCGTCTATATTTGTATGGGCGTTGTTGTATATTTTTTTGACCGTAGCATCAATCTCTACGGCTTTCCATTTTTTGTTCTCATTCTTTATGGTTTGGTTGAGTTCGTCGAGTCTTTCTTGGGTGAGATTTTCTTGGATTTCTCCGTCATCATTTGCGTAAAGTGTGGTATTGCCGCCGAGTACGAAAATTAGTTTTTGATAAAACTTTTTGAGGTTATCGCCTTCGAGTGTTTTCAAATCATCCCATCTAAATCCTTCAGGCAGTCTTTCCTCTTGCCCTGTTTCTTGCATCATCTTTAGAAAAAGGACAAAGGTTAATTCGTTCAAGTATTGATGATAAGTTATGCCGTCGTCTCTCAACACATCGCACAGTTCCCACAACTTATCAATAATCTCTTTATTCGTCATATAGTTAATTCATCTATTAGTGAGGATATGTTTCAGCAAATTTAATGAAAAGAGGTCATTCGGAGTTAATGAATTGAGAGAGGATTGCATGCGGAGTTAAGATATTTGAATGTTCGTTGTAGAGAAAATTCATGAATTTTCTCTACAACGACAAGGGTATGGGGCAAATTTACGACCACCGCCGCACCATCCCCATCCCAAGTCCAAGCATCATCATAATCGACCCCAGCCACACCAGATTAATCCCCGGAAACAGTATCGCCTGCATCACGATATACTCGGTGCGGGGCTTACCTTCTGCGATTTCAAAGGTCATTGTACGGGCTGCTGGGTCCACTTTATTGAAGCGGAAACGCAAGCCGAGTTCGTCGATTTTATCGTCGATACTCAAGCCGAAATTATTGCGGATGAGATAAACGGGTTCTGCCTTCCA
>ENA-ORXR01004124-ORXR01004124.1-marine-metagenome-genome-assembly--contig:-NODE-4124-length-12380-cov-4.957490_pt1 | contig 12380 bp, 7 predicted proteins | sample MGYA00237866_ERZ511479 | MGnify/ENA metagenome assembly ERZ511479 | reverse complement strand
TCTGAGATATTAGAATTATTGCAGGAGGTTGGTGCGTGAAAGTTATAACTAAATACTCAGATTATATTGATTCAAAGGCAATTCTATTTGGGCATGTCCCAAAACATTGGAAATTTCAGCAATTAAAAAGAACAATCAAAAATTTTACTAATGGAATGTGGGGTAATGAGCCAGAAGAAAATGAACATGATATTATTGTTATTCGAGTTGCTGATTTTAATAGAAACAAACTCAACCTCAAAGAGAGTTCATTAACGCATAGAAACTTTAAAAATCAATCATTGCAATCACGTTTACTAAAAAAAGGAGACCTGTTACTAGAAAAATCAGGAGGTGGAGAAAAAACATTAGTTGGGCAAGTTGTAATTTTTGACAAACCCTTTAAGGCTATAACTTCTAACTTTGTTGCTAAAATGACACCTTGTAAGGAATATTCTAGTGTATTTTTAAATTATTTATTTCAATTTTTCTATACCTCGAAAATTAACGTATGTTCTATAAAGCAAAACACTGGTATTCAAAACTTGGACTCAAATGCTTATCTTTGTGAAAAATTCTATTCACCCCCTATTATAGAACAAACCCAGATTGCAAACTTCCTAGACTACGAAACAGCTAAAATTGATAAGCTAATCAAAAAACAAGAAAGATTAATTAAACTCTTAAAAGAAAAAAGACAGGCTGTAATTAGCCAAGCTGTTACTAAGGGCTTAAATCCTGATGTTAAAATGAAAGATTCTAGTGTTGAGTGGCTTGGACAGATTCCTGAGCATTGGGAGGTTAAACCTTTAAAATTTTTAGCAAAAATAAAAAATGGGAAAGATTATAAAAAAGTTGAAGCCGATACAGGATACCCTGTAATTGGCTCTGGAGGACAATTTACTTTAGCGAAACTGTACTTATATAATTCTGAATCTGTGTTGTTAGGTAGAAAAGGAACAATTGATAAGCCAAGATACATTGATAAACCATTCTGGACTGTTGACACAATGTTTTACACTGAAGTAAACAGTAGCATTCCAGTTAAATATTTTTATTATCTTTGCAAAACTATACTATTTGATAAATATTCTACTAGCACTGCATTACCTAGTATGACTCAAGAAGACTTAAGCAACATTTTGTTTGCAATACCAAATGTCGAAGCAGAAATGAAAGATATATTTCACCATTTAGATTACAAACTAGCAAAAATCAAAGAAATTATATATAAAACAAATCAAATGAAAGACCTGTTGTTAAGCAAACGTGCCTCTTTAATCACTGCAACTGTAACAGGCAAAATTGACGTTAGAGATTGGCAACCACCAATAGAAAAAAATACAATTAATAAAGAAATAGTAAATGTAGTAAATACAGAACTACAAGAAAGTAGTATTTAAGATAAGATTATGAGTATATTTAAAGGTGATAAATCAGACGAATTAACTTTTCAAAATAGTGTAATTGATCAATTACTAGCTAATGGGTGGTTGTTAGGTGATAGAAATCAATACAATAGAAAATTAGCACTTTATGAGCCTGACTTATTACAATATATAAAAGATTCACAACCTAACTCATGGAAAAAATATACAAAAGAATACCCTAACAACCCTGAAGAAAAACTAATTGAATTAGTAGCTAAACAACTAAACAAATCAAACTCTGGTGCAAATAGTAAGCAGCTAAGAACTTATGGAACTTTAGGTGTAATAAGACATGAGTTAAAAGATAGAGGTGTAAGATTCAACCTTTGTCAATTTAAACCAGAGCATGATTTAAATCCTGATACACTGGAAAGATATAAAAAGAATAGACTTACTGTAATCCCAGAACTTGTCTATAGCCCTTGGGCAACTAAAGAACACTTAGAAAAAACAGGAACGCAAGCAAAAAAATGGAGAATTGACCTAGTCTTATTTCTAAACGGAATACCAGTAGCTACCTTAGAACTTAAATCAGAGTTCAAGCAAGCAGTTCAAAGAGCAGTAAAACAATATAAAAGAACCAGATTACCAACAGATAAAGATACCAAAAAAGCAGAACCACTATTAACATTTAAAAGGGGAGCATTAGTTCATTTTGCAGTTAGTCAATATGAAGTTCATATGTGTACCAATCTTCAAGGGGGTGATTCATTCTTTCTACCTTTTAATAAAGGAACTAAAGATGATGGTGCAGGTAATGATGCACCTAAAGATATAAATAAATACGCAACAGACTATTTGTGGAATGAAGTCTTACTACCTGATAACCTACTTAACATACTGCATAGGTATATTCATTTAGAAATTGAAGACAAAGAAGACTGGGAAGGTAGAAAAACTAAAAATGAAAAACTAATTTTTCCTCGTTATCATCAGTGGGATGTTGTTAGGAAATTGCTATCAACGACTAAAGAAGAAGGCCCAGGGCATAAATATCTTATTCAACATAGTGCAGGGTCTGGAAAATCAAATTCTATAGCGTGGACAGCACATCAACTTTCTTCAATGCATAAAGAAGATGGAAAAAAACAGTTTGATTCAGTTATAATAATTACTGATAGAACTGTACTTGATGACCAGTTACAACATACAATCTCTCAATTTGAACATACAGATGGAGTTGTAGGAAGAATCAATAGAGATGAAGGTTCAGGTTCTAAATCTGAAAAACTAGCTAAAGCATTGGAAATATCGCAACCAATTATAATCGTTACAATTCAAACTTTTCCTTTTGTTATTAAGGCAATTGAGGATAGCGTAAACTTAAAAGAAAGATGTTATGCAATTATTGCTGATGAAGCTCACTCTTCTCAATCTGGCTCAACTGCAAGACAGTTAAAAGAAGTTTTAATGATGGAAGAAGGGGATTCTGATGAAGAATTAAGCTCAGATGAAGTTATTGATACAATTATTGAATCTAGAAAATCTTCTAAAAATCTTAGTTACTTTGCTTTTACTGCAACCCCTAAAACTAAAACACTTGAGCTATTTGGAAGACTACCAAAACCTAATGAGCCTGCTTCAAGTACAAATATACCTGTAGCTTTTCATGTATACAGCATGAGACAAGCAATCGAAGAAGGTTTTATACTAGATGTTTTATTAAACTATACTAACTACAAGACTGCTTATAATCTGGCACTAAAAATTAAAGAGGCTGATGAAGAAGTTGAAAGTAAAAAAGCTAAAGTAAAACTAAATCAATGGGTAAGATTACATGAGCATAATATTGCTCAAAAAGTAAAAGTAATTATAGAACATTTTAAAGATAATGTGATGCACCTTATAGGTGGACAAGCAAAAGCTATGGTTATAACAAGTTCAAGAAAAGAAGCTGTAAGATATAAACTATTATTTGATAAATACATTAAAGAAAATGGATATACTCAGATTAAAGCGATGGTAGCTTTTTCAGGAGAAGTTTACTTTGGAGAGAATGACCCTGATGCAAAGATATTAAAAGATAGGAAATTTACTGAAAAAACAGAAAACCCTGATCTTAAAGGCAGAGATATGCGAAAAGCATTTGATTCAAAAGATTATCAAGTAATGATAGTTGCTAATAAGTTTCAAACTGGTTTTGACCAACCTAAACTTTGTGCAATGTATGTTGATAAGAAGCTAGGTGGTGTTGAATGCGTACAAACACTATCTCGTCTAAATAGAACATACCCTGGGAAAAAAGAGGGGGGAACTTTTGTTTTAGATTTCTTTAATGAGCCAGAAGAGATTTTAAAATCATTTCAACCATATTATCAAACAGCAGAACTTTCAAATGTTTCTGACCCTAATATTATTTATGATTTGTTTGAAAAATTAAGATCTGCAAGAATCTTTACATGGTCAGAAGTAGAACAGTTTTGCACTGAATTCTTTAAAAAGAACAAAAGTAATGCCGCAATTAGTAATATTTGTAAGCCTGCAGTAGAACGTTGGAGAAAAAGATATATAAATGCAAACGAAGATTTTAAAACTGCCAAGGCTAATTTTGAGAATGCAAAAAAGACTAAAGACCCAGTTCATATTGCAAATGCAGAAAAAGAATTTAATGAATTCAAAAAAGATAAAGATGAGTTAGAAATATTTAAAAAAGAGCTTGGTTCTTTTGTGAAATATTATGAATTTATGTCACAAATAGTTGATTATAGTGATAGTGAGCTAGAAAAATTCAACCTGTATGCACGTCATTTAAGACCACTTTTACGTGAAACAATCTCTGATGAAGATGATATTGACTTAGGCAATGTTGAGCTTAGTCATTACCGTCTTTCATTGGTAAAGAAACAGGATTTAATACTAAAAGAAGATACACCTGAATATTTAACTCCTGGGGATTCTTTGGGAGGTGCTAAACCTAAAGATAAGAAAGAAGAGCTTATTTCACAAATTATTAATCGCTTAAATGAAGTTTTTGAAACAGACAACTTAACTGATAATGACCTTATTAACTACGCTTACGCAGTTAGAGATAAAGTTAGAGAAAATACAAAGGTAATGGAGCAAATAGCAAATAATTCGCCTGAACAGGCTATGCTAGGCGATTTTTCTAAAGCAGTGGATGATGCAGTTATTCATAGCAATGAAGCTCATAACGACCAGATGATGCAATTGCTTTCTGACCCTAAAAAGTCTAAAAATTTCGCAAAAATTGTATTTGAGTTATTAAAATTAGCGGCTTAATTTAGCTTTTTAAGAGTTTGCATCTACTAATTTTAACAAATGAGATAAATTATTTCATACATAAAAAATAGTTGTATATATTTTACTCATACTAAATCTCTTTAGAGAATCTTAAGTAAAAATTTAGAGTTATGTTTAAAATAATTATAGAATAAATAAGAAAAATATAAAAAACAGGAATAAGTGCGTATAACTGCTTTATTGACCATCGAGTTCTATAATTACTGTCCACCCGATAACTGAAATTAGTATCCAGTTGTTTCTATTTATTTTCTATATCATTTCTTTTTAAAATTCAACTAAAAAATTATTTATTAATTATCGGAGCGAAGCGACGGCTCTGCTTTACGAGCAGATTTCTTTCTCATAGATATCCCAGTAAGTTTAATTCTAAAAGCCTCATGAACAACTCTATCAAGAATAGCTTCAGCAATAGTTGGGTCAGTAATATTCTCATACCATTTTTCAACAGGTATTTGAGAACAAAATATAACTGATCCTTTTCTGTATCTTTCATCGATAATATCAAGTATTTCTCTAGAATCAGCAGCATCGAGTGTATCTCTTAACCATTCATCAATAATTAACAGATCAATTTTAGAAAATCTTGTAACAAGTTTATGATATTCCTGTTCTACCTGCGCTAATTTAATTTCTCTAACCAAATCAGTCATTTTTAAGTAATAAACCCTTTTTATATTACTACAAAGCTTCATTCCTAGTGCAGTAGCTAGAAAACTTTTCCCAACACCAGTTGGTCCAGTGATAATAAGATTAAATTTTTTATCAACCCAATTTAGCTCAGCAAGTTCCATAAACTCTGATTTATTTAAAGATCTGCTAGTATTAAAATCAATATCTTCAACAGAAGCATTTTGTTTAAATTTAGCAGTTCTAGTGAAAAATTTAATTCGATTATTTTGTCTTCTTAGATATTCTTTTTCTATCAAAAAAGATATCCTTTGATCAAAAGTCATATCAAAATATTGATTAGACTCGGATTGTTCAATTAGTCCATCAACAAAACCTGTTAGTCTCATTGATTTTAGTTTTTCTATGTTTTGTTCATTCATTTTATTTTCTCCTATTAAATAAATTATTTAAAATTTTCTGAGCCTCTTAAGTTTTCGTGATCAAAAACAACTTTAATTACTTTTTCTTTAACTTTAATATTGTCATTTAATAAAGCATTTCTAACAGTTTTAACTCTACAAGAGTTAAGATCATTTGCTTGTCTGCAGGCTATTTCTAATTTGGTTGATGAATGTTTTTTACTAAGACTCAATACACCTAAACAGGCTCTATATCCTTGTTCTGGATGCTTCTTGCTTTCCAATATATTATTTACTAACAACTTACACTCTGGTCCAATTTTGGCTGACCATTCTCTAAATCTCATTGGAGTCCATTCAAGCATATATCTATGTTTTTTAGGCATATGATCAGGATTTGTGTTATGTCTTAGGTTTAAATCTTCTCTTTTATGAACTGCAATTCTTTCATTTTTTAAAAATATTTCTATAAGCTTAGAACTAACTCTGACATTAACTTTTTCACCTCTATGTTGATATGGAACTGAATAATATCGTTTATTTACTTCAATATGATAATCAATACTAACTTTACAAATTTTCCAACTACCAAATACATAACTTTGAATAGGAAGATTTAATAAACAAGGTTTATCAATTTCTGTAAAAAGTTCAGTTCTACTTTTATCATAGCCTTTCATTATTTTATTATTAAATTCTGCTAATAGATTTAATATTTCTATATTTAAATCTTCTAAATAATAAAACTTTTTATTTCTTAATCTAGCTAAAATAAATCTTTGAATATGAAGTACTGCTGATTCTACTTTTCCTTTATCTTGTGGTTTTCTAACTCTAGCTGGAACAATAGCCGTATTGTAATGTTCTGCAAATTCTTGATAAGTTTTATTAATTCCTGGCTCATAATAATCTGCTTTAGTAACAGCTGATTTTAAATTATCTGGAACAATGCATTCGGTTACTCCACCAAAGAAATTAAACATTTCAACATTAGCTTGAATCCAATCTGATAACTTTTGAGATCTATAAGCTTTAGCAAAGGTGTAGTTACTAGCACCAAGGCAAGCTACAAAGATTTCAGCAGAATATAAAACTTCATCTGAGCTTGGTTTATATATTGGAAATCTTTGTCCCGAATAATCAACATAAGTCTTTTCTCCTGCCTTATGTGGCATTTTTAAGCTGATTTTATTTAATTGCTGCCAGTCTCTAAATAAAGTTAAAAATCTTGAATATGAGTAAAAATCTTTACCATGCTGCTCTATATGCTCATCCCAGATAAGTCTAATCGTTACAGATTTTTTATGAAGTTCATTTTGAATATATTTATAATCTAGTTTATATTTTTTACCTTTTCTTCCTGATTTGTTTTTTTTGAATATTTTATAGATTTCTTCAGTTGGAAGATCTTTAATTTTATCATAAGTTATTGATTCTGCTTTGATTATTGCTACATAATTTCTAACTGTAGTTCTGCTGATTTTACAGCTTGTAGATATCTTACTGAAACTAAAGTCTTTTTCATATAATCTTACTATTTCTTTAATTTTATCCATGTTTAAATATATTCCTTTTTTATTTTTCATTATTGATCTCCAAAATATTAATTATTAACCAGTTAAACTGGTTAATAATTATAGAACTCGGTGGTCAATAATTATAGAACTTGCTGGACAGTAATTTTAGTTATGGGTGGTCAGTGTTTGCAGTTCTACCTGGTCAGTAGTTGCAGTTATTGATGGTCAAAGGTTGCAGTTTTTTGCATATAAGAGACAATTGTTCAAAGACAGTTAGAATTGACACAATGGGTTCATGGATAAAGTGTATATTCTATGTAAGAATGTTTATACTACAGCAATAAATGTAATTAGCAAATTTAAGAATTAGCTAGAAAATACACTCTATATCATTTTAAATACGATATTGCTTTACTTATTAAGTTTTGTATTTTTTCTTCAGTTGTATCGCTTTTGTCACATATCAATCCAGCATTTGCTTCTGCGAAATACATCCCAATTTCTTTTTTGTTAGCAATTTTTTTTGAAGGATTCCCTTTATAATAGGAGCAAATATTTAAATGTGTTTCTTCTGAAAGTAAAGTCTCTAGTTTTTGGCCAGAGCAATCTTTTGACAATTCTCCAATGGTTGAGATATGTTCGTTCCCTAGTAACCATTTTTCACGGTATCTTTCGGCGGCTTCTTTGCCTGACGCATCATCATCTAAGATAACAATAAATTTCTGTCCTTTTCCTATTAGGCCACTTATTAGTACGTCATGAGAGGAGTCTCCTAGTCCTGGAATTAGGCTTATCTTGTTCTTATTTAGTAACTTTTTTCCGTAAAAAGAAAAAGCATGAAAGTCAGAAATTCCCTCTGTCACAATTATTGGCAAATCTGGCAATAATAATGGGGAAGTGAATTCTAATTTTTCAAGTATAGGTTGAAAATAACTTGTTCGAGAAGGATTTTGAGCGATAAACTGTCTGTATGAGATTGCTTTAATTGACGTTGGTGGACTTGCAAATATAGCTGTTCCTTCTCTATCATCATGATTGATTGATAAATTTTCAACAATATAAGAAGATGGAACCCAAGCTGGGTTAATCATATGAGAACTATGTGTAGAATATACAACTTGATTTCTTCCTTCAATAATTTTTTCAAAGCTAGTTAGCAATTCACTTTGTGCTCTTGCATGAAGGTTTGCGGCAGGTTCATCAAATAGAAATAATGTTGGTCTGGTTAAGTCTTTTTTAAAACGAGTAAATAGTAAAAATAGAAAAAACCACCTAAAACCTAGAGAACGCTGATGTAAAGCATATCTTGATTCACCATCGGATATAGCTATAGTCACATATGGAATATTTCCCTCTTCTAAATCAATGTTCCAAGATAAGTCTATTGATTTTGCTGAAATAGAGCGGCTGAAAATTTTATTCCAACTACCAATCACTTCCTTGCTAATAACACTTGATATTTTCTGAATAACTGAATCTGCCAAGCCTTTTTTTGGACTACTAAAAAAATTTGACATCCAATTTTGTGACTCTTCAGACTCCTTAAACTCTAAAACTCTTTGCACAACATGCTTATCTAAATCTAATCCTTCACCTAAGCTATCTAATGCATCTTGCAAAACACCCCTGTAGAATCTTTGCGTTCTATCTTCATTAGGAATTTTTCTTAAATATATTTTATTTGGAACATCTACTAAAAATGTTGGAAAATAAGCTATTGTCGGCAACTCAGATTCGATAAGATTAACAGTGCTTAACCATAAATCATCCTCACCTTCTTCAGGTCTTTTATATTGCGAAAATTTATTTGCTCTGCTAGTTTTGCAAAATAGTTCAAGAGACCATCTATTTGTTTTTTTTACAAAGTCACCTTCTTTAAATGTTATCTCTTTTATTATTTCAAATTCATCGGGTAATACACTTAAGTCGAGTACAAGTTTTTTTTCTGTAAATATTTTTCCTATATTTATTTTATCTTCCTCTGTTAGTTCAACAATAGCAGAAACAAGAATATTTCCAGTAAAATTAGCCTTTTTTACAATTGGGACTAAAGACAAGTTGTCCTCTGAGTTAGCAGATTCAGAAACAGTCTCTTCTTTGGTTACAAAATTGGATAATGCTTCAAGTATTGTCGTTTTTCCACTTTCATTTAAACCTACTAACGTAATTGCAGGACACCTATGCCGTGTAGATATATTCAAACTCAATTCTTCAATGCCCTTAAAATTTTTTATATAAAACTTTTTTATCTCAGCCATAAGTACTATTATTCACAGTTCTAGTTTTTAAATCAATATCAATAAAGTCTTTTCTGTAAGATGCTTATTAAAGATTGCCCAAAGACTAGAATTTATCATTTTTTTCGAATATTATCTATCTATATCTTACTTTATATTTATTTAACTATGAAAGCATCAGCAGTAAATTTCTTATCAATAATTAAAGAACCAAAACAATTTAACATTCCAATATACCAAAGGACATATAGCTGGAAGAAAAAACAATGCCAAATCCTTCTAAAAGACATACTAAGTGCATCTGATTCAGAACATGGGCACTTTATTGGTTCTATCGTATATTTTCAACCTGATATTCATGCCATTGCAGAAATCAATAAATATCTTGTTATTGACGGGCAACAAAGATTAACAACCATCACATTACTTATTTTTGCACTTGTAAAATTTATAGAAGCAAATCCTGATACAGATATAGAATCAACTGCTAAGAAGCTAAAAAACTATTACCTATTTAATGCTGAAGAAGAAGATGAGCTTTACTTTAAACTTTTACTAACTAAAGCTGATAAAGAAACCTTGCAATCATTACTTACAGACAAACCTTTCCCAGATAAAATCTCCAATAGGATAACTGAAAACTTTAATTTCTTTTTTGATAGAATTAATAATAAAAATGCCAATCAAATTTATAGAGGCTTGCAAAAACTTTTAGTTGTTGATGTTGCTTTAGAAAGAGACAAAGACAATCCTCAACTTATTTTTGAAAGCCTCAACTCTACTGGTTTAAACCTTTCACAAGCTGATTTAATTAGGAACTATATACTTATGAGGCAACCTGCTCCTTTACAAAAAGAGCTTTACGAAAAGTATTGGTTTCCTATGGAACAAAACTTTGGTGAGCAGATTAACTTACTAACTAACTTCATCAGAGACTTCTTAACCTTAAAACAAAAAGCTATTCCCAAACTGTCAGAAGTTTATGATACGTTTAAAGGGTACTATGAAACATCTCTAGAAAGACAAAGTGTTGAAGAAATAACAGCTACTCTTTTTAAGTATTCTAATTTTTACGTTGCATTAATATTACATAAAGAACAAGACCAACAAGCAAAGAAAATATTTAAAGAAATAAGTAAATTAAGAATGGATGTTTCTTATCCGTATTTACTTGGTATATACAATGATTTCTATGATAAAAAAATAAGCCAAGAAGAATTTATTGAGATTCTAAATATTACTAAAAATTATGTTTTTCGTAGAGCTGTATGTGGCATAGCTACCAATAGCTTAAATAAAACATTTGCTAATCTTTATAAAAGCATTAACACAGATTCGTATCTAGAATCCGTTAAAGCCAGTTTTTTACTACTTGATACTTATAGAAGATTTCCTGACGACATCGAATTTGAAAAAGAATTTAAGTCAAAAGATATTTATAATCTTAGACCAAGAAATTATATCTTAGAATCTCTAGAAAACTTTGAAAGAAAAGAACCAGTCATAATTGACAATTATACTATTGAACATATTATGCCTCAAAACCCTAAATTTTCTAATGAATGGCAAGAAGAATTAGGAGAAGATTGGAAAATTATCAAAGCTAATTTTCTACATACTATAGGTAACTTAACTCTGACAGGATACAACTCTGAATTATCCGACAAGCCTTTTAAAGAAAAAAAAGCTATTAAAGGTGGCTTTGATGATAGTCCATTATTTTTAAATAAATCTGTTAGAAGAGCTGAGAAATGGAATGAATCTGCAATTAAGCTTAGAGCTAACAGGCTAGCTGAAAGAGCCATCAAAATTTGGTCTGCACCAAGTTTAAATACTGAGCAATTATCAAAGTATTTACCAGAGAGTAATGAGGAGTCTACAGTTTATACACTTAAAGATTATAAATACCTAGAAAACAGTGATAATATGGATTTATACAGAACTCTTGAAAAAAGAATTTTAAACCTTGATTCAATAGTAAGGATTGAATTTAAGAAACTATATATTGCTTTTAAAGCTGATACTAATTTTGTTGATATTGTTCCTCAAAAAAGCAGATTAAGACTCTCACTTAATATTGAATTTGATAAAATAAATGATACAAATAGTATTTGCAAGAATGTTTCTGATAAAGGCAGATGGGGGAATGGTGATGTTGAAGTAATTGTGGCTAGTGAAGATGATATTGATAACGTTATAACATTAATAGAACAGTCATTGGAAGAACAAACAACGTAAGTTTTAGTCTTTTTTGATTAATACGTGAGTCATAACCTCAACCATATTATAAAAGCACATAAAGTCTGGAAAAGTATGGGAATATTTTTCAGGTTTATATTTAAATTTAGGCATAACAACCCAAGGTAGAAGCATTCTTCCATCTGAAAGTGGAATCATTTTTGTTACTCTTTTAGTATTCTCTCCTGGGGCTTTAACTACTCTAAGCAAAAGATTGTTTAATTGAATTCCAAAACTAAAACCATCTTCATGTATTTGATTAAAATGAAACTCTCCATTATTCCATGTCCTAAAGCCTCTTTCTCCACAAATAGTTATGCTTGAATGATTTGAAATACCTGAAAATATAGTAATATCATCTGTCAAAATTGCTTCAGGCTTAGCTAAATCAACAACTTTTTGAGCAATCAAAGGGTTAGTTTTTTGAGTATAGGTATTTTCCAATACAGAGGCAGTTTTAATCATCCACTTTATTAGAGTAGGAATATTCTTATTTAAAATAAATAAATCTTCTTCTCTTGGCTTAGAATTAACATTTATTAAATTTTGTTCAACGACAATTAGAATTGAACCCTAACGACAATTAAAATTGAACGTTTAAGATCTTAAGTATTTTCTATACTTTTTCTATATCCTTGTCAATTTTAGCAGCTTTTTTCCTATAACTTTCATTGTTAAGCTCGACAA
>ENA-ORXR01004119-ORXR01004119.1-marine-metagenome-genome-assembly--contig:-NODE-4119-length-12389-cov-3.269737_pt1 | contig 12389 bp, 11 predicted proteins | sample MGYA00237866_ERZ511479 | MGnify/ENA metagenome assembly ERZ511479 | reverse complement strand
AGGTCGAAGACTACGCCCGCCGCAAGGATATGAGCGTCGAAGACACGGAACGCTGGCTCGCGCCGATCCTCAATTATTAATAAAAGGCCCGTCCAAATGACGGGCCTTTTCTATCTATTTAACCGCCAGATAGCGGGTCTGACCTTGGCTCTCAATCCGTAGAGCATAAGGGCCTTCGCCGGCGCTAATCGCGTCTTCAAACTCGCGCAGATTTTTGACATCCGTGCGGCCAACGCGGCGAATGACATCCCCGCGGCGCAGTCCGGCGCGATAGGCCCGAGAGCTACGGTCTACTTTTGAGACATAGACACCTTCATTGCCGCCGCGAAGTTCGACATCATCCGGGATGTTGGAAATTTCCGCGCCGTCAAAGGCTTCCATCATCGCCTTGCCATCTTCGCCGATACTTGCCGTGACGGTCTCTTCTTCGACTTCGGGGGCAGCTTCGATACCAATCCGTGCCGTGCGCCGTTTACCGTCCCGCAAATAGGTCACACTCGCGCGGGTTCCGGGCTGAAGCAAACCCACGAGATTACGCAGATCATTGCTGTCCAAAACCTCTTCACCGTTAAATGCGATAACAATGTCTTCCTCTTGCAATCCTGCTTTTTTTGCCGGTGTGTCTTCACCTACATCAGAGATAATGGCGCCGTCGAGCGATTTCAGATTGAGCGCTGCCCGGAGGTCAGGCGTGACGTTTTGAATGGCGACGCCTATACGGCCGCGCTTAACTTCCCCGTTCTCGCGGAGTTGCTCAATGACGTTTTTAACCGTGCGGATAGGGACAGCAAAACCGATTCCATTATTCCCGCCGGAGCGGGAAAGAATCGCGGTGTTAATACCAATCAATTCGCCTTTGGAATTGACGAGCGCGCCGCCGGAGTTGCCCGGATTAATGGAGGCGTCCGTTTGGATGTAGTTTGAATAATTATTGCCGGAGCGCTGGTCACGTCCCAGGGCCGAGATAATCCCTGAAGTGACAGTAGACGACAGGCCGAACGGATTGCCGACGGCAATAACATAATCACCCACTTTGGCTTCACCCGTTTTCGCCAGGCGAATGTTTGTGAGGTCGCGCGTATCGACTTTGAGCAAGGCCAAGTCTGTTTGTGGATCGGTCCCCACGAGTTCCGCTTCTACTTCGCGGCGGTCATTGAAGGTCACGATAATTTCATCTGCGCCTTTGATGACGTGGTTATTCGTGATGATGAGGCCTTCTCCCGCATCAAAAATAACGCCTGAACCCAAACCCTCTCGCGGGCCTTGGTTTTGTTGCGGCATGCGGCCGCCGAAAAACCGTTCCATCATTTCCTGTTCGGGCGACTTGGCCGAATTTCGGGACGTCGCTTCTTGAACGGTGCGTATAGAAACAACGGTTGGCGTCACGCGTTCGAGCAGCGGCGCCATGGTCAGCACCCCGCGTACGGGGTCAACTGTCATAGCTTGTGAGCGGGTATTAATTTGTGCGTCTGCATTGGTTTCAAAAGCGAGGGGGGAGGCGATAAGAGCCGTAGCGGCTGCGCCTAAAAGCAGAATGCGTTTCATGTCGGGTCCTTTGATCTGGGGGACGATGTCCGCTCGATTTAGGACTCTTTCGCTTGCTTTCAATATGCGGCTGCAGAATCTGAACATGAATTAATTGTGACGAGACTGTAAGGTTGGTCGAGTTTTTACAGGTTCTTTGAAACCGGGTGGTCCGGATCGAACAGACCGCACTGCTCAAAGGCGTCCATTCGTAACATTCCAATCGCTATATCACGCCGACCTGTGGATGTCCCAATTTCGGTTTGCTTTGGGTTTGGGTTAAATTGAATGGCCCCGGGTTTTTGTCCGATTTCGAAAAGGGTGTCTTCCACACAAGAACAATCTGCCGGGCTCGCTCCGGCTTCCAAGACGCTGACGGGGCAAGCGGCAGCTTTGGCTTCCGCGCGGGTGAGGGTGTCTGTGGCCGACGGCGAGGGCGTGACAGCGCAGGCCGCAAGGCCTGTGGTGGCGGTTATCAAAAGAAGGATATGCGATGATTTCATAGGCCCTAATTTGGCTGAGCTTGAAGACTTGCGCAATAGATTATGCTCACAGCCCATCTCGTTAAAACTCCGGTTTCAACACGGGGCCTGCAAAAGTGGGATATCCTCAAATTAGGACTGCCCGCAGGGTCGGCCTTCACGACGGAAGACCGAAAGGTAGTAGTGTTTTACGCAAAGGCTAACCCTGCGGCGGTGCTTACGAATAACGGCCGTACTTGACTGCCCCCGTTCCAGAGGGTGCAGCTCTCGAAATTCGGCCCCGATCCGCGTCAGCTACGACGCGAACCTAGACACACCGTCTCCCGGACCAGTCAGAAAGCGCTAACCTGTCCTATGTCCGAAAGAACGAGTTAAATATGGGGCCAAATGGGTAAGGTGAGGATTTTGTTTTTTGAGTTTTTTACAACAGCCTGAAAAGATAAAGATTTTTGCTTTGGTCGACCGCCGTGAGGTGAGGATTGTTCTTTGATAGCAGGCAAAATATGCTTTTGTTTAAGCCATGATTTCCCAATAACAGGCGCTACCGATCGCCCAATTGTTTAGATAATTGCTGATGGAAATGAACAATTGCGGGCTCAAATTGCCCGAAGGTGAAGGTTTCATTTGCGTCAGAATGCAGGCTGCGCTGAATCCCCGTGACCATAGCGATATCTTCTTTCTGACCTGTTTCATTTACAAATGCGAGGTCTCGCTTCGCATCCTTCAAAACGCTCTCCTTGTCAGACTCCGTCGTTGATTTGGTGATGTGATAAGATGAGATTTTCGTACGGCTCACGCCAAGCGGCTCGATGATACCCAGCGTGTAGTGGTGGGAAAGCTCGGCCAATATCACATTCGGGAACATATGCGTCACATAGGTTAACTTATCCGACACGTCGGGGGCTTGGAACTTGGTGTCCCGCAGTGTCTCAATCCGCCGAAACGGAAAAGTCACGCGGGCATGTGGCCCGCAAAATTCGATAACATTCAAATTATCATAGCCAAACGGAAAGAACGTCGTCTTGTGAGCGGGTTTGATATGATATCCTTCTAGGAAACTCTCCAAATGCAGCTTCCAATTTGCCTCCACAATCGTTTCTGACTCTTCAAAAATGATTTGATCGTCCTTCAAAGTTTCAGGCAGCCCGCCCAGCATATCGAGCATCGCCGTTTGATCCTGAATTGGATCTTGTTGGACAATAAAAATGATACCGTTCTTTTCGATAGCTGTGACTTCGGCCAGACCATTGGCTAATCTGTCTAAATCAGGGAAGCCGTCTTCGTGGGGAACGCCCAATAATGCGCCGTCCAGACCATATGACCAGCCGTGATAGGGGCAAACAAATGCACCGGCGCACCCGGTGCCCTCAACTAATTGTGTGCCGCGATGACGGCACGCATTCTTAAAGGCCCGCACTTCGCCGTCGTGACCTCGGACAACAATAAGAGGCGTATTGGCGGCTTTCCTCGCAATATAGTCTCCGGGTTTGCGCAACGCGGTCGAGGGACAAAAAGGCGTTGGGACTGACCGGAAAACGTCTAATTCCTGTTCTAAGCGTTCGGGGGAGCGGTAGCTCTCGACGGGCTCTTGCCAGACGTCGTGCCCTCGATCGGTGGTCTTATTCGCGATATGACTCAGCACGCGATCCACAACTTCAGAATCTGACATGAAACCTTGGGTCATACAGTCTCCACTTCATTTGCCTCAGATAATTGGTCGTTTAATCAGACCGTCGGGCAATTAGGTGAGGTCTTGATAATTCATATCGAAACATTTTCCACACCGGATATGATGAACCGCCCATGCAATAAGTTGACCCTTATATCGCCCCTTGGCCGCGACACCTATCGCTGTGGGTCTTTACCGCTTATATCTACCCCATGTTTACCGACCTCTACAATACAGACATCCTCGCGCTGTCTTCAACCTTGGAGAATGCGTCTTTACCGTCGCCAGATGGCACGGCGCGGAAAGTGTCCAAGCTTTGCGGCTCATGGCTTGAGATTGATTTAACTGTCGAGGGCGGAATTGTATCGGATTGCGCGCTGCGCGTTCAAGCCTGCGCGTTAGGGCAGGCGAGTGCGGCGATTTTGAAAGAGGCGATAATTGGCGCGAGTTTGAAAGAGTTGACGGCTGCACGAGACAGCCTTCGCGCGATGTTGAAAGCGGACGGCGCGCTGCCTGCCGGACGCTTCGCAAAGCTCGCCATTTTACAGGGCGTCGCAAAATACCCGGCACGGCACACCTCTACTCTGCTGGCCTTTGAGGCGGCGGTTGCAGCCTTTGAAGACGCGGTGGAACGCGCGGCATGATTGGCAAACTGATTAGCCTGCCGATGATCGCGGCGTTGATGATCTATAAGATCTTCATTTCGCCTGTTTTGTCATTTTTCGGGGTGAAGTGCCGTCATCATCCATCCTGCTCGACCTATTCGAAGCAAGCGATAGAACGGCATGGGCCGTGGTATGGGGGGTGGATGACCCTTTCGCGGCTGCTGCGATGTCAGCCATTTGAGCGTTTGGGGGGCACAAGCGGGGTTGATAATGTGCCCGAAAACATTACCACACCGCCCATATATGCCCCTTGGCGCGTTGCCAGATGGCGCGGAACGAACTCGGAATAATTTCATGGTCACTTTGACATTTCCAGATGGCGCCACACGCGACTATGAGTCCGGCACGACGGCCATGCAGGTTGCTAAGAAAATCTCCAAAGGCCTGGCAAAAAAAGTGCTGGCCGCAAAGCTGGACGGTAAGTTGGTGGATGCGAGCCTGCCGATCAATGATAATGCGAATATTGAACTCGTCACGGCTGAAGACCCTGAAGGGCTGGAGCTTATCCGTCATGATGCGGCGCATGTACTTGCCGAAGCCGTGCAGGAGCTTTTCCCCGGCACGCAGGTCACCATTGGCCCGGTCATCGAAAACGGCTTTTACTACGATTTCCATCGCGATGAGCCGTTTAGCGCAGATGACTTCGCCGCGATCGAAAAGAAAATGGCTTTCATCATTAACCGGAATGATAAATTTGAACGCATGGTCATGGGCCGGGATGAGGCGATTGCCCTGTTCAAAGGCATGGGAGAGCATTTCAAAGTCGAGCTAATCGAAGACCTCCCCGAAGACGAAGTGCTCACTGTTTACAAGCAGGGCAAATGGTTTGACCTCTGCCTCGGCCCGCATCTGCCCAGTACTGGGAAAATCGGAAAAGCGTTCAAGCTGATGAAAGTCGCCGGTGCCTATTGGCGCGGGGATAGCAATAATCCGCAGCTACAACGCATCTACGGTACCGCTTGGGCGACGCAGGAAGATTTGGACGCGCACCTTAAGCAAATTGAAGAAGCCGAAGCCCGCGATCATCGCCGTCTTGGGACGCAATTAGAGTTGTTCCATTTCCAAGGCGAAGCCCAAGGTCAGGCGTTTTGGCATCCAAATGGTTGGATGCTCTACACGACCCTTCGCGATTATATGTCCCGCCGCCAACGTGAATATTGCTATCAGGAAATCAAAACGCCGCAGCTCATGGACCGTAAGTTCTGGGAGGCGTCGGGCCATTGGGAAAAATATCGCGAGAATATGTTCATCGCCGAAATCGCCGAAGAAGACAAAGTCCTCGCGCTAAAGCCGATGAATTGTCCGTGTCATATTCAGGTCTTTAATCAGGGTCAGAAATCCTATCGCGACTTGCCGCTCCGCTATGCCGAATTCGGATCCTGTCACCGCTACGAGCCGTCAGGCGCTTTGCACGGCCTCATGCGCGTGCGCGGTTTTGTGCAGGATGATGGCCATATTTTCTGCACGCTGGATCAAGTCACGGATGAAGTGAAAGCCTTCACCGAGCTGTTAAAATCTGTCTATGCCGACCTCGGTTTTGACGATGTGAAAGTGAAATTCTCCACCCGCCCCGATGTGCGAGTTGGGTCCGATGAATATTGGGACAAGGCGGAGGCTGCGTTGAAAGAGGCGGCGGATGCGTCCGGTCTGGAAGTGGAGCTCAATGAAGGGGACGGCGCGTTCTACGGACCGAAACTCGACTTTGTCCTGCGCGATGCGATTGGCCGCGAATGGCAGGCCGGAACGATCCAACTGGACCCGAATACGCCGGAGCGATTGAACGCGTCTTACATTGGTGATGATGATAACAAACATGCGCCCGTCATGTTGCACCGCGCGGTGCTGGGGTCATTTGAGCGGTTCTTGGGTATCCTGATTGAGAACTATGCCGGGAAATTCCCGCTCTGGCTCTCGCCCGTACAGGTCGTTGTGGCGACGATTACGTCTGACGCCGATGACTATGCGCAAGAGGTTCTGGCGAAACTGAAATCTGCCGGCATTCGCGCCGAGATCGATACGCGCAATGAGAAGATCAATTACAAAATTCGCGAGCTTTCTGCAGACCGCAAAATCCCGGTTATCGCCGTTGTTGGCCGTAAAGAGATGGAGGAAGGCAAGCTCGCCATTCGCCGTCTCGGCTCTCGCGACCAGACCATCCTAACCGTGGAAGATGCCATCGCGGCCTTCACCAAGGAGGCGACACCGCCGGATTTACAACGCGGATAAGACGGTGGGGGCGCTGATCAAATCTCTGAACGGCTTTGCGCAGGGTTGGCTTTGGCTGACCCTTTTGCTCATGCCGATATTGGCTCTCGCTGGAGGTTTGGGTTTTCAACTCGCGGGTTTCGCCATTGGCGCGTCAGCTATATTGGCGTGGGCCGCAGACCGCACAGGCGCCGACTATCTTCGGGCGAAGTGGCCGATTTGGCTCTTGGCGTTCGTCTTATGGGCTTGGGTTTCGACGGTGTGGAGCCCCTATGACGGTTCGATCTGGAGCGGGAACGCTTCGATCTTGTTCTGTTTGGTCGTGGCTTTGCTTTTCGCGCCGCTCGCCGTTCTGAAAACTCCCGCAAAGTTTAAATCCGCAATCATCTGGACCGTAATCGGGGTTGGGTTGTTGGGTGTGGCTCTGCTGCTGATTGATGCCGCAAGCGGGTTTGCTTTGTCTTTGTGGGGTGATCCGGCCGGACCCGGCGAGGATCCCAGACAGCGGCTCAGCGACGCTGAAATGAATTTAGGCCGCGGGCAAGTTAGCTATGCTCAACTTCTCTGGCCCGTGGCCACACTATTGATTTTGCGTGTAAAACGCGGCTGGGTGTTGGCGCTCGCCGCGTTTCTGGCCCTTATGCTGTCCGCGTATTTCAACAATTTGTTCATTGTGATTCCGACATTGGTTTTGGCTGGGGGTTTCGCCGTTTTTGCTTGGTTTAAGCCAAAGATCGGCCTGAGTTTAGCCTTTTCCCTTGCGGTTTTGAGCGTGGCTTTTGCCCCGCTTCTTGGGCTGATTTCTTCGCTGATAGAGGCTGATTTCATGCGCCAAATTCCGCTGTCATGGGAGCACCGCCTGCGCATGTGGGACTATAGCTGGGACTTGATCCGGCAAGCGCCTCTCATTGGACATGGCTTTGACTCCGCGCGTGTGTTTGACGAGCTCACGTTCCGGGCGCCGGATGGACGGGACATTACCGTCATGTCGATGCACCCTCACAATATAGGCCTACAAATTTGGCTGGAGACCGGTGTTGTCGGCGCTGCTTTGACCATTGGATTTCTTCTGGCTTTGATGAAAACCGCCCTCAAAAATTGCACGGATTCGCCCCGCGCTTTCGCGGTGACAGGCTTGCTCGTATCTGTCGCGACCAGCGGCGCTGTGACCGTGGGTGTGTGGCAACATTGGTGGTGGGCCCTGATTGTTTTAGCCGTCAGTTTGGTATGTCTTGTGCCGAAAATGGGCAAAATTCCCGTAGCTAATTCGATTGGCATTACTGAAAAGACACCTAAAATGACTTTACAGTCTAAGGTTTGAACGCTTAGGAAACTTGTCCGGGGGCAATACTCGCGGGCGCAAGGAGTATTGAATTTGACTAAGATCGTCACATTGCCGGTAGGTAGAGCTGACGCTGCCACACGTGTGGACAGCAATATCGGACTAACACCAGACGCAGCGCGAAAACGTCCAATTAGTGTTGTTATGGTCAGTTACATGACCGGTCCCGCATTGATGGAGGCGATTACCGCTGTCCTCGAAGATCGCGACATACATGAATTAATTGTCGTTGATAACGGCAATACGGAAAGCGCCCGGGCGCGTTTGTCGGAAATTACAGCGAAACGAACACGCGTTCGGTTTTTACAAGGACACGGGAATATAGGCTTTGCACGCGCCTGTAACTATGGCGCGAATCTGGCGACCGGACATTATCTTCTGTTTTTAAATCCTGATGCAGTCATTGCAAAAGGCGCGGCACGACAGCTCGCCAATGCGGGCGATTGCCTGATGGAGCCTTGGATTACGGGCGGATTGCTTCGTGATGAAAAAGGACGAGAGCAACGCGGCGCTCGACGCCGCGCGCTCACGCCCCTCTCTGCGCTCGTGGGCTTTCTGCCTGTCTTGGAAATCATTCCGGGACTCCGGTCTATTCACCGCGAAATCGACCCGCTTCCCTCGCATCCCGTGCAAATCGACACGATTTCCGGCGCTTGTTTGATGACAGATCGTCCAAGCTTTGAGAAAATGAGCGGGTTTGACGAGCGGTATTTCCTCCATGTTGAGGACATTGAAATCTGCCGCCGCGCACGCCAAATGGGCGGGCAGGTCAGCTTTGTGCCGGGCGCAACTGTCATGCATTATGGGTCGACTTCTAATGTGCCGCGTGTGTGGATTGAGAAAGAAAAGTTGAAAGGCTTCCTGCGTTACTTTTGGAATTATACGCCGGGACTTACCCCAAAAGTTTTGACCGTTTTAGCCGCGCCTTTTATGGCTATTGCGATTGTTGGACGTGCTTATACCCTATCGCTGAGTTCCGCGCTTACGGTGAAGGCCCCCCGCAAGGCCCCTCCTTCAAAATAACCATATCGAGCGGTTCGCCCTTTGAATAGTTAAAGCCTTTCACCGGGTTCGAGACTATGACGCAGAGCCCTCGGGTTTTGGCCGATCTGATGAGCCTATCGTTTATTGCAAGCGAGTCCTTGCGAAGTGCATTCAATATCACCAACCGTCCGCCGGATAAGCCAGCTTCACCCGCTTTCAAATTTATGTCCGTGCCGACATGATAGACGAGGCTGGGTTCCGTATATTGCGGGCTGTGAATGGCCGCGCTCTTCACGCCGGGCGCAAACGCTTCCAATTCCACGGCGAGGCGTTCCGAGGTTTTAAAGTCCGTCAAATTGGGTAAAATATATCCATAGGCCCCAATCATTGCGACCATTGAGGACAATAAGCCAGCGCTTAAAGTCATCCGAATTTTTCGACCCCATAGCGCAAATCCCGCGACCATCGCAAATGCTCCGGCAATCCCGCAGATGATAACAGTCACAAGCATCGTCTCGCTGTCGCCATAGGTGGCTTGCGCCAAAATGAGGCCGCCCAGAATAGCCGCGGAGATGAGGATGAAAAGCAATCCCCCAATCAGGCGCGTCTTCGCGAAGCCTCCGGCCCATCCCATTTTGACAATGGAGGCGCCCATCATCAGACTAAGGGCCGGAAATACGGGGAGGCCGTAATGCGGCAGCTTCGTGGGCATGATCTCGATAAGCAACCAGAAAGGCAACACCCAACACAGCGCAAACCGCATGGTTTGGACCACGCTGTAATCGGTCTTCGACCGGGCAGTTTGAACCGCGTAAGCCAATCCCGGCAGCAGAAACAGGCAAGCGGGCCACAGCGTTGCCCAAATGGCTAGGCTATGCGAGCCCGGCGGTGCGCCGTGGCTTTCCTGTCCCGATACAACTTTCCCGCCAAAATCTTTGCCGAGGCTCTCCACATAAAATGCGCCGTCTGTAACGACATACATCGCGATGCCCCATGGCAGCCAGATCAAGACAAACACAATGATAGCGCCCCAACTCATGAGTGGGCGTGCCCAGGATAAATTGCGCTCCCAAATCCAAAGCGAGGCCAAGCTTAAGATGGCCAATAGGGGACCGACCGGGCCTTTGATCATGATGGACGCGCCTAATGCGATCCAGAACGCCCAGACTTCCCGTTTTCCAGGCCCATGCCGCAGACGCCCCAGACTGGCAAACATAACCGTTGTTGAGGCGCAGAGCAGGGCGTCGGTCTTAGCTATGTGGCCCTCGAAGACGAAAATAAACGAGGTTGCCAGCAGCGCGCAGCCGATGAGAGCTGCCTCCCGCCCGATCATACTGGCACCGCCCCAATAGAGCGCGAGGATCGTCAGAAGCGCCGCCAAGACCGAGGGCAGGCGTTGCACCCATATCCGGTTTTCGCCGTCCCGGGAAAAGACCTCAATCATCGCGGTTTGAGCCCAATAAGCGGCCGCGGGTTTCTTATTTCGGGCCTCGTCTTGGAATTTTATATTGAGCAGATCATTTGTATCGGCCATCTGAACGCTGGCTTGGGCGAAGCGGGCCTCGTCTCTATCGATGACGGGCAAGCTTGCCAGTCCCGGTAAAACCATCGCTAAAGTCAATAGCGCCAAAATGACGATATGCCAGCGGCGATTGGAGAGACGGCTCAACATGCAATGCGCCTATCCTATCAAGCGAGTGTACAAAAGCGTTTTCGCCTTTGATGGCATGCGCTTTTCGTGACATGAGCCCGATATGTCGATGAAACAAAAAAAATCTGATCTTGACGCCGCGCCGCTTATCTCTGTCGTTGTCCCTGCATTTAATGAAGCGGAGAATGTTGAGAATTTGGCGTCCGAGATCGCGAGCGCGCTCGACGGGACACCTTACGAGATGATCTTTATCGATGACGCCTCGACTGATGACACCAAAGCCGTGTTGACCGATATGAAATCGCGTTTTCCGCATTTGCGGGTGTTGTCCCACCGCCAAAATTCCGGTCAATCGCGCGGGGTTCGCTCCGGCGTCCGCGCGGCCCGAGCCAAGATAATTGCGACGTTGGACAGTGATGGGCAAAATGACCCGGCGGATATCCCTGCGCTCAATGCACAACTAATTCGCCCTGATGCACCGGAAAATCTCGCCATGGTGGGTGGTCGGCGCGCAAAACGCATCGACTCTGCGGCCAAAAAGTTCGCGTCACGTTTTGGCAATGGCGTTAGAAAACGCCTGTTAAAAGACGACGCTGACGATACGGGTTGCGGGCTTAAGGTCTTTCGACGTCAAGCCTTTCTGGACCTTCCCTACTTCGATCATATTCACCGCTATATCCCGGCACTGATGCTGCGGGAGGGCTACGCGATCGAATTTGCGGATGTGAACCACCGCGCACGCGAATTTGGTGAAAGCAAATATACGAACTTTGGCCGCCTCAAGGTCAGCATTGCGGACCTACGCGGGGTTATTTGGCTCAGGCGACGGATGAAATTACCCGGCGGCGTTGACGAGATTTAGTTAACACCTCCTAAACGGTTGGGACGTAGGGTTTTCTAAACCCTTTGATTCGAGTTCTCACTGTGCGATTTTTTTCCGTTTTTCCTCTGATGATAATTCCCGTCGTGGTCTACAACATCTTCGCCTTGGGCGGCTCGACCTTTTCGACCGTGGAAAGCATGCGCTTGCGGTTGGACACCGACGTCTTTGCCGTTCCGATGACCAGCGGTGCGACATGGTTTATAACACCCGGACATAGTCTGATCGCAGGCTCGCTGCTAATGCTGTTTTTTGAGCTCATCAAATCAACTGGAATCGGCCGCGCCGCCGTCATGAATCATGGGTTCTCGCTAATCTTATTTATCGTCTGCTTGGTGGAGTTCTTGCTTCTACCGGCCTTTGCGACCTCAGTATTTTTCATGATCATGGTCATGACCCTTCTCGATGTAATGGCAGGCTTTATGGTGACCATTGCAGCAGCCCGCAGAGATTTCGCCGTCGCGGATGGTTTCGGTGATTGATTCCATGAATCTTAACATCCTTACTTTAAGTTGTATCCATGTTGGCGCTTGATCATGGATAAGTCCGTTGCGAAAGGGGATCGCTTGGCCCGTATTTCCGGCGCGTGGGACGGCGATGTCGCGCTGTCTCTCATGCGCGCCGCGCCTTTTCGCATGACCGATATGACGCTGCTCCACTTCAATCCTGCGATGCAAGCCGTTGATGTGCTGTGTAGCTCGGATAGCCGCATCCCGAAAACGAATCTCGATTGGTCGACGCGCCTGTCGCCTGAAGATGCGAGAGCACGGCAAAAATCGATCAACCGCCTGACATGGGACGGCGCGGAATATAAACTCGTTTATCAATGGCGCACCTATCAAGGTGACCAAATCTGGGTCGAAGAATTAGGACGCCGCAGATCAGGTTCAGGGGATGCCCCGACAGAAATCGAAGGCGTCATGCGCAATGTGACCCGGCAGGTGCGGGAAGAAAACCGCGCCACCTATCTGGCCAATCACGACGATT
>ENA-ORXR01004118-ORXR01004118.1-marine-metagenome-genome-assembly--contig:-NODE-4118-length-12390-cov-6.693332_pt1 | contig 12390 bp, 7 predicted proteins | sample MGYA00237866_ERZ511479 | MGnify/ENA metagenome assembly ERZ511479 | reverse complement strand
GGCGGTCCGCCGCCGGGGGCGGGCGGCCACGGGGGGGGGGGGGGGGGCTTGGGGGGGGTCACCCCGCTCGGCGCGCCGCCGGTGGGGGGCGCCCGCGGGGCGGGCGGTGGCCGCGGCGCGTATGGGGGCGGGCCGCACCCAGACGGCGGCGGCGGCGGTGGCGGCGGCGGCGGTGGGGCAGGGGGGGGCAGCGGCGGCAGCCTCGAGCTACCGATGCTGTCGGCGCCACAGGCCCCGTTTGCGGGCGCCTTTTTTCCGCCGGGCTCGGGCGGGCCGCCGGCGGGCGCCTTTGCGCAGGGCGGCTATGGGTTGCCGCCGACGGTGGACGGTCCGCCGTTTGGCGGCGCCGCCGACGCGTGGCGCCGTGGCGGCGGCGGTGGTGGTGGCGGCGGCGGCAGCAGAGGCGGCAGCGGCGGCGGTAGAGGCGGCGGCAGCGGCGCAGGCGGCGGCCACCTCGGAGCGCAGCTCGTCCACCAGCGACACGCGGTGCATGGTCAGTGATGTTGATCGGGACGGCCGGTCGTGCCGGAGCGGCCGCAGCAGCAGGAGTGGCACCCCGGTGCGGTCCACCGCCGCGCCGACACGTCGGCGGCGGAGTGCGGCGGCCGGCAGCCGCGACGGGTCACCGCCGTCGCCAAAGCGCCTCGCGTGCCGCGTGTGTGGCGCGCGGCAGCGGTCAGCGGCGGCGCGGGAGGCGCACGAAGCGTGGGCGCACGCGCCGGCCACCCCACGCGGCGGGCGGGTGGCGCCTATGGCGGCCAGCGGCCGGCCCGGCGCGCAACCGTCCCCGTCAGTGACGAGTGCCGCGGGTGCCGCCGACGCCGCCGCTACCGACGCTGCTGCTGCTGCCTTGTCAGTGACCACGACGGGCGTCAAGCGGCGGCGGCGGGCGACCGCGTCGAGTCGATCCCCGTCGCTGCCGTCGGCCGCAGCCACGGCCACCCCGTCGGGCGCCAAGCGGCGGCGGCGGGCGGTTGGGTCGACTCGCTCCACGTCGTCGCCGGATGCCGCAGCGGCCGCTGATGACGCTGCCGCTGCCGCTACGCCCGCCACCGTGGCGGGCGCCCAGCGCCGGCGGCGGTTGCGCGCGTCGAGCCGCCCGGCATCGCCACCGTCGGGCGCCGCCGCGGCCACCCCGTCCGCCGCCGAGCCTTTGCGGCCGCTGACCACACCGGCAACGCGGCGTCGACCGTTGCGCGTGTCGCCATTGGGACCCCGGGCCGACCCGTCGACCGACGGGGCCGACACGCCGCTGCCAATGCCGGGGGAGCGTCGAGGCACACGCGCCGCTGGGATGGCGACCGCCGCCGCCACGCCCGCCACGGCGACCCGGCGGCGGCAGCCGCCACGACGCGCGCCCGCAGGGGCGGCGGCGGCGGCGCAAGGGCCCGAAACGGCCACGGCCTCCCCCGTCCACCGTCGGCGGCAGCCGCTGCGGGGCGCGCCGGCCGCCGCCGCGGCGGCAGCGGTGGGCGGCCCCGACGCGACCGACGGGGCGGCGCTCGTCGCAGCGGCGGCGGTGCCGGTGGAGCGGACCCGGGGCTGGCGTGGCGGCGCCACCGGGGCAGACGCGGTCGCGCACGCGGGGGGTACGGGCGCCCGCCAGCGCCGCCCCGGGCTGGGGCATCGCGAGCGGCGGTGAGCCGTGCCGGTCGACGGGGAGGGGGCGGAGGGGCTTTGATCCGTCGCGCGGGGTGGTCGCGTCGTTGTCGAACACGCGGGCGGCGCCGCGTGCCGCCACTGGGCTCGCGGCGTCGTGGCGGTCGCGGTAGCGGGGGGATCCGGCCGGGGCGGCACGGCCAGATGGCGGGGCGGCGCTTGTCATGTCTGCTGTCGGGCTGCACGCGCGGGCGTCTTGACTGGTGGCGCGCCGACTCTGCAGTGCGGATGGACTTTGCGTCTCGGTCGGTGGAGGACAAGAAAAGAAACACAGTCGCCGGCCTGCGCCGCACCCCGCAGCTGCTTCCGGGCTCGTCCCCCAGCGCCACTAACAAAAAAAACCCAACAAAAGAGGGGTCCCCACCCCGTCACCCCCCCCCCACAAACACGCATGCCCCAAACCGCGTCGCCCACCGCGCGTGCATCGTCCACAGCCCCGCCGCCGGCGGCGGCCGCACCAGCACCGCGCCCGCGAGCCCCCCCCCCGCGCCCGGCCGCAGCACGACCACGTCGTGGATGGAAAACGCCACGCCCGCCGCGCAGTGGAGGCCCGGCTTGCCCTGCCCCGCCGGGCTCTCGCAGCTGCCCCCCCCCGTGTCGAGGCGCAGCGGTGCGCCCGCCACGACGCGGCGGGTCAGCTCGTCGCGGTCCGCGGGGGCGAGCCGAAAGTCGACCCACGGCGCCAACAGCGCCCCGTCCGCCCGCCCCCCGCCGTGGTGGTCGGGCGGGGACCCCGCGGGGCGGGCGGGCACGCCCGCCAGGGCGCCCGCCAGCAGGGCGCCCGCGGGCCCCCGCGGCAGCGCTACGCGGTCGTCCACGCCGGCGCCCAAAAATTCGTCCACGTCCCCCCCCGCCGCCCACGCGTGCGCGCCGCCGAGGAGGGCGTAGAGCGCGTACTGGGCGGAAAACTGGGCGACCATGTAGCTGCTGCTGCAGCCGCCGCCTCTCGCCGACGCGGTGCCGGCTTCACCGACGAGGGCCTCCTCGGGGCCAGAGCCGAGGCCACACCAGGGGGCGACCACGAGGCGGTGGTGGTCGCCCGCCGGCACGCCGGCGGCGGTCAGGGCGGCCCCAACCTCGGCCGCGTAGGCGCTGACGGCGGCGGTGGCGGCGGCGGCGGCCGCCGCCACGCAGCCCGCCACCGCCGTTTCCGACTGGCGGATGCCGTGCGCGACCGCGCAGGCATCATGGGCGGCGGTCAAGCCCACCGGCAGCGTGTACAGCACGGCGACCGTGTCAAACGCGGCGGGCCCGCGGAGGGCGCGCGCCGCCCACGCGGCGACGGCCGGCACCCCGTCGGCACCCGCCAGCCGCCCGTAGAGCGCGTTGGAGCAAAGCAGCACGGCGGCGCCGCCCGCCGCGTCGCGAGGGTCCCGACACCGCCGCGGCGCGGCGGCGGGCGGGGCGGTCGCCTCCCACCCCGTCGCGCACGCGAGGGCGACGCGCAGGTCGGCCACGCCCGTCGGCGTCGACGGGTCGTCGGCGGCCGCGACGGGGAGGGCGAGCCGCAGCGTGCGGCCGCCGCGGCGGCCGCGGTGGGGGCGCGCGGCAGACGCGAGGGCGTCGACGAGGTCGGCGGCCGACGTGAGGCGCCCGCCGGGGCGTGTGAAAAAGGTGACGACGGCGGTCCACTCGTCCCGCCCTTGCCGCCGCGCCCCGCCCGTGTGGGCGAGGTGGTCGAGCGCCACGCCGACGCCCTTGATCGGCGCGTCGAGCGTTACGGACCCCCCCCAGGGCGCGCCGCCGACCGCCGCCGCGCCGCCGCTGCCGCCATTGGCGGCTGCCGCATCCCGGGGAAGCCACACGTCCCGCGCGTGCCCCGACCGTGTCCCAGTCCCAGCCGTGGCGTTCCCCCCTCCTCCCCCCTCCCCCGCCACCCACGACGGCACGAGCACCGTCGGCATCACCGACGTCAGCAGCAGCAAGTAGCGCACCGACGCGGCCGACGCTGGCCGTGCCGCCACCGCCTCGGCCGCCGAGGCGGCCCGCCGGTCGGGCACCACTTCGCGCAGGCGCACCGCCGCGGCGGGCCCCCACACAAACCGCCCGGTGCACGCCGACCGGTCGGGCGCCCACACGGTCACGCCGGAGGCGGGGGGCGGCGGCGGCGCCGGCCGACCCCGCCGCCGTTGCGGCAGCCAGGCGGCCCAACCCCGCTCGCCGCCGCCCACCCGCGACTGCAAGCGTGGGGGGTGGCGGTCGCGGTCGGCCGCGTCGGCAGAGGTGGCGCTCCCGCCCGCGCCCCCCATCACGTCCAAGGGTGCCACCCCGTCTTGTGCTGAGGAAAAGGTGCCGCCGTCGCCTTTGCGGAGACGTGCGAGCACGCGGTGGCGCGTCGATAGGGGCACGGCGGTGAGGGCGCCAACGGCGACGAGCGTTATTGCCGTGACGGTAATGATGGTGGTGGGGATGCGAGAGAGGAGCTTGCGGGCCGTGACCCTGCCGCCACTGCCGCTGGCGTGAACTTCAAAGGGGGGGGGAGTCGCACTCCGGCGGCGGAGGCTGCGATGGCCATCGGGCACTGGCCGCCGGGTCGGGGGTGGGGGGGAGGAAGCCCTATCTGTGGCTGCATCGGCGCCTTTGAGGTGCGCCGATGGTGTCGATGTCGGCAGGAGCGCCGCCCGCACAACGTCGCCGCCGCCATCCTCGTCGCCACAGTCAGACGGCGAGAGTAGCGAGGGAGCGCCGGCCATCAGGGGGGCGGGCCGCCGCACCACTGCAGCAGACGTCCCCCCAACTGACCCGGGGACCGGTCCCCCACCCGCCGCCGGTCCGGGCGCGGTCGCCACGCGCACCAAGTGGGACAGCCGCCACCATAGGGTGGGGGCGGTGCCGCCCGCATGGTCGTTCATGGCGCCGGCGATGGTGCCCTCTGGGATCGGCACGGGGCGGCGAGCAGCAGGGGGAAAGGGCAGCCACAGCGCGGCAAAGCGCAAGCGCCGGGTGAAGCAGCGCCCGCAAAGCGACGGGGCACGGGCTGGGGGGGACGCCGCGCGGCGCGGAGCGGCAAATGGCGAGGATGACGATCAGGCGGCGGCGGCGGCAGCGTCGTGGTGGTTGCGATGGCGGCCTTCGCGGGCGGCGGGCGGGTTGGAAAGAACCCGACCACGCCCACCGACCGGGCGGCACGCCGCAGTGCGGTCGCATTGGTCGGGCCAGATCAATGGCAGCGGCAGGGCAAGACCGGCTACGGCACGCGGGCGCCCTCGCGGCGGCCGCGTGGCCGTCGGGCGAGTAGGAGGGCGCCCCGCCACCATTCCCCCCCCGTCAGCTCCGCGCCCCATACGCCCGCCGCCTGCAGCCGGTGGGGCACTGGCAGGCAGCCGCCACGCCTCGAGGCAATGAATATCTCCAGGCGACGCCGCACCCCCCCACCCCCCCCCCCCCCCCCCCCCCGGGGCGGGGCGGGCGCCCCCCCCCCCCCCCCCCGCGCCCACGGGGCGGGGCGTGTGCCCCCATCCCCAACGGGGCCATCCGACCAACGCCGCCAACGGCGACCGGCGGGGGACTGCCGCACCGGCGCGCGGCGGTACACGCCGCGCGTCGCCGCGTCGGGCGCGTCGCGGCGCGGCGCGGGCGGGGGCGCCCCGGCCGTGGCGCGCCGCGGCGCCGCCGCCACGCCGCCCCGCGGGTGCATGGCAACAGCCGCGGACAGCAGGAGGCCGCGGCGGCAGCCGCCGCTGCTGCCGCTGACAAGCGCACAGCCGCCGCCGCGCGTCGTGTGCCCCTGCGGCTGACACGGCCGGCGCGGCCGCGTCGACCGCGCGCGTCAAGTGGCGGGCGCGGCGGGGGTGGCGGCCGGATCGGGGGGGGCTGTGGCCGGCAAGCGCCGTTGGTCGGCGCGCACCCGTTTCTGCGCGTGAAACGGGGAACTTCCGGTCTAGTTATTAATAAATCAATACTATCCGTCACGAGAAGTACCAATTGATGATGTATTGACACAGTTTGACTCAATTTTCAAGAACTGCACGTTGACCAGTTAATGGCGGCTAGGGTTGGGCACCCCAACGTATCGCAATCCTGCCACTGTTGTTGTGGCCAACCGTCACGCGACGGGTTTGCGTCAGCTTCCCATTGGTCGACCACTGGCTGTCCGGATGCATACACGTGGTTGACCGCGTCTTGAACCCGAACGGCCCCAATCGGCAGCGCAGCAAGACACGTGCAGCGAGGCCGACGCCTCGTGCAGCCTCTCGCCTGCGCCACCATCGCGTCGACGTGGGCAGCAGCCCCCCCCCCCCCCCGCGCCCCGCGGGGCCCCCCCCCCCCCCCCCCCCCCCCCCCTTGCTGCTACGCCGGCATCGTCAGCATGGCTCGCTCCTCCTCCCGTGGCGCGGGAGACCGCGTCGCCCCTGTCCCCAGCGCCGCGGCGGCGGCGCGGCCGTCGGCCGGCGGCGGCGCGTCGAGCTCCGACGTGGACGCGTCGACGCCGCCGCCGCTGCCGCGCGGCCACGCCCGCCGCGCCGCTGCCGCCGCGGCGGCGGTGGCGGCCGCCGCCGCGGCCGCCGCAGCCGCGACGGCGGAGGGCGGCACGACCCGTCGTCGCCGCGGCGGCCGCGGCTCGTCTCGACGGCCAGCCGGCTGCCGCCTCCTCCTCGGCGGCGGCCGCCGCTCTGACGATGGGGGCGACGTGGAGACGAGCACGTCAAGCACAGGCACCGACGACGACGGTAACGGGGAGGCGACGGTGGGGCACAGCAGCGCCAACGCCGTTGGCGCCGTCGGCGCGACGCCGCCGGCCGACAGCGATGGCTCGGGTGCCAAAGTGGGGCGGCTCACGGGGGCGCTGCCGGCACGCGGGCGCACCGGCCGTTGCGCCGCCGCTGCGGCGCGGGCGGCGGGCGGGGGCTCAGAGTCGAGCTCCGAGCCACCAATGCCGCGCCGCCGCCGCCGCCGCGCCGTCCCGACGGCGGCGGCGGTGGCGGTGGCGGTCAGGGACGGCGCCCGCAGCAGCACGAGCGGGGGCGACCCGTTTCGGCCATTGGCGGGTGGGCGCCTCGTTAGGGGCGGCGGCCACCGCTCAGACGACAGCGACGCCGTGGAGGCGCGCGCACCAAACAGCGCCGCCACCTCGAGTGGCGACATGGACGTGCGCCCGTTCCGGCCAGCACGGCGCGGGCCCTCCCCCCCGCCGGACGCTGTCGGGACGCGCGTGCCCGTCGGCACGTCGGCATCGAGCAGCGCCGACGGCGCCGGGTCCGCGGAGGCGACGCCGCCGGTCGACAGCGCCGCCTCGAGTGCCGACGTGGAGCGGCTCATGGCGGGGCTGCCGGAGCGAGCGCGCCCCCGGCGTGGCGCCGCCGCGGCGGCACGGACGGCGGGGGGCGGCTCGGAGTCGAGCTCGCCGCCGCCCGTGCCGCGTCGCCGGCGCCGCGCCCGTGTCGCAGCCGCCGCCGCGACGGCAGCGGCGGCGGCGGCGGGGGCGACGCCGCCGGCCGACAGCGCCGCCTCGAGTGCCGACGTGGAGCGGCTCATGGCGGGGCTGACAGAGCGCGCGCGCCCTCGGCGTGGCGCCGCCGCGGCGGCACGGGCGGCGGGGGGCGACTCAGAGTCGAGCTCGCCGTCGCCCGTGCCGCGTCGCCGGCGCCGCGCCCGTGTCGCAGCCGCCGCCGCGACGGCGGCGGCGGCGGTGGTGGCGGCGCGCAGCCACCCCCGGGGGCGCCGGCGCCCACGCAAGCGCCGCCGCCGCGTCGCCGCCGCCGACCGCGGCGGTGCGTCGGACGGCAGCCACGCGGGAAGCAGCGGCACCGGCGCGTCGGACGCTGACGGGGGTCGAGGCGGCTGCCCCGCCGCCGCGGGGGGCCCTGTCTTTCAAACGCAGCCGCAAAGGTTTGGCGGCGCCGCCGCGCAGCCCGTCCTCCCCACCCTCTCCGAGGAACAGGAGTGGCCGCTGCTCATTGAGGCTCTGTCGATGGGGGCCCTCAACCGCAGGTGGACGCGCGCCCGCTTCATGGCTCAGGGGCAGCACGTGGCGGCGGCGCTGTCGGTCGTGACGGACCGCGTCACCGCCGCGCAGCGGGTGACCCAGTCGGCTTCGTGGGCGCCCGACGTCCTCCACGCGCTGCACAGCCGCCCGTGGATGAACATAGAGTCCGCAGGAGGTGGGGGTGACGGACCAGAGACGTGCGACGTGTGTCGGCGGTTGCGGATTATCACCGCGATTGTGCGCGTCGCGGGGCGTCCGTACACGTCGGACGGGTACTGGCCGGCGCCGATTGCGTTTTCCGTGGGCGACGAGGTGACGGTGCCGGCGTCGGAGGGGCAACCGGCTGGGCCGGCGATCGAGGTGTCGTTGAGCACCAAGGAGACGCGGCGGCGGCAGCACGGGTGGCAAGGCAACTCGTCTGCCAGTGCTCCCTCCTCTTCGCCCTCCGCCTCAGAGGCGGACGAGACCGCTGCCGGTGCGTCGGCCCTCAAGTCTCGGTCCGCCTCGGCCGCCACCTCTGCCCCCGAGTCGAGCTCCGCTTCGGCTTCCGCTTCTGCCGCCCTGTCGCGCGAGGCGTCGGCCTCTGGGTCTGCCCCCAAGCCTGGTGCGACCTCGGTCTCCGCCGCTGCTCCCGAGTCGGGGGCAGCCTCGACCCCTGCCTCTGCTTCCGCGTCAGGTACGGCCGCGACCTCTGCCTCTGCCGCCCAGCCGAGTGTGGCCTCGATGGCTGCCACTGCTTCCGGGTCGGGTGCGGCCTCGTCATTCGCCTCTGTGGCCCAGTCGAACGCGGCCTCGACCTCTGCCTCTGCTTCCGAGTCGGGTGCGGCCGCGACCTCCTCCTCTGCCCCCGCGTCAGGCGCGGCCTCAGCCTCTTCTTCTCCCTCGGGAGCGGCCGGCTCAACGCCGGGGGAGCGCGCCCCCGTCGCCCACGTCGAAGCCTTTTACGCGGGCCGCCACTGCAGTCAGCGGTGCGGCCTCTACCACGGGCTCGCCCACTTTCCGCGCTTTGCGGCGCACGCCGTGCGGCGGCGTGCGGCGGCGGTGCTGGCGGCGGGCCCCGTGCGCGTGTCGCTCCCGGAATCGATCGACGACCGGGATCGGGTTGTCCACGCGGTGACCGAGCGGCTGGTCGGCGACGCGTCGCTCGCGGCGTTGCTCTGCAACCGCCTGTCGGGGTTGACGGATAACTCGGAAGCGTTTTGGGACACGAGCGCGCCCAACGAGTGGGGCGCGCCGGCGTGGTCGACCAACGGCATCTGTCCGGCGTCGCGGGAGTTTGTTGTCGGTGCCATGACGCCGTGGTGACCCACCCCGGCGCGGTGCCGTGCCGTCAGCGCCGCCGGCGGGCGGAGGTCGACGCTGTCCCCTCCCTGCGTCGCAGGGGGGCCGACGGACGCACGAGGGACCTCCGCCGTCATCGCTGCGCGGGCCCGGTTCGACTGTGCTGACCGAGCTGCACTTCGGGGATCTATACTTAGCAGAGAGGTAAGCAGGGAGCTGCTAGACAGTCCTCTCTGGTCGATCAATTAGGTACGCATCAAACTCGCAGGCACTGGATAAGGATGATGGATGGGGGGGCTACGTAATCTAATTGCTCGATGGCTGTCAGCCAGGATCAGCATGATCCGCGTTCATCCTGCGCAGCCGATGAGCGCCTCCTTCGCTTTGTTTGGCCACGTCCTGACCAGTCAGCGGCCCGCGGGCATCCCGCCCATAGGTGCAATGGCCAGCGGTGTCGGCGGCCACGCTGGCACCAACCGCCGCCCATAGCATCCACCGCGGCTGCGGGTCGCGTGCTCAGTCCCGTGAACCCGCAGCGGTCCTACCATGGCCGCTGCCATTCGCGTCGACTCCTAGTCCATCAAGAGCCGGGGGTCGTTCCAAGGGTATTTGGTCTGCTTCCTTGTTCTTCCTAGCTGCCTTTCTTTTCCCCACTCCATACTCCTCTCATTTGAACCCCACTTCCGTCTGTTGCACCCCCCTGCCTCAGCTGCTTGCATCTGCTCGCTCGCTGACCGCCTCGGTGGTGCGACCGCGATGGCCACCCTCCTGCTACGCTGTGCCCGATGGCCGCCCCCCGCGGCGGCTGGCCGGGCGAGCCGCCGGCTCTGGCCGGCGTTGCAGGGCTCCCTGACGGTGGCGCTACCGCTGCCGCCATGCGTGGGAACCGCCCGTGTGGTTGGTGGCTTTCGGCCGGCCGCGTCTGTCGCCGCCGCTCCGTCGCACTCCCGCTCCACCGCCACGCCCGGCGCCGGCGCCGCTGCCGCTGACCACGACCCGCGGGAGCGCATCGTCGTCGTCGGCACGGGCTGGGCGGCCTTGCGCTTCCTCCGCGACATTGACGCCGCGCGCTACGCGGTGACTGTGGTTTCCCCGCGGGACCACATGCTCTTCACCCCATTGCTGACGTCGACGTGCACGGGCACGATCGAGCACCGGTCGGCCATTGAGCCGGTGCGGCAGCTGGTAGCGGACCGCGGCTTTGGCTTTGTGCAAGCGTCCGCGGTGGGCGTGCGGCTGCGCGGCGACGGCGGCCAGGGGGGCGGGGCCGGGGCGGCCGCGGGGGGGGATGCGGAAACCCTCGGGGGCCTCGGGGGTGGGGGAGCCGTGGCTGACCGCCACGGCACCGGTGATGCAAGTGGATCCGGCGGCGGCGGCAGCGGCGGCGACGATGGTGGTACCACCGCCACCGTATCCCCCGCCGCTGCCGCGCCGCACACCCTTCAGTGCCGCGTCACTGGCGGCCTGAGTGGGCTGCCGCGGGACTTGGCGCCGACGGTCGCGGCCGTCCCCGAATTTGACGTGCCATTTGACGCGCTCGTGATGGCCGTCGGCGCCGTTCCCGACACCTTTGGCCTGCCCGGTGTGACGGAGCACGCGTTTTTCCTCAAAGAGGTGGCCGACGCGCGGCGCATCCGCAACCGGCTGCAGGACCTCTTTGCCGCCGCCTCCCTGCCGCACACGACACCCGCGGAGCGGCGGCGGCTGCTCACGTTTGTGGTGGTGGGCGGGGGGCCGACGGGCGTCGAGTTTGCGGCCGAGCTGTCGGACTTTTTGAGCGACGATGTCACCAGAAACTACCGGGGGCTCGCCGACGCCGTGTCCGTGTTGCTCTACGAGGCGGGCAACAGCCTGCTGTCGTCGTTTGAGGCGGGGCTGGCGGCTTACGCGACGCGCCGTCTGCGGCGGGGGCGGGTCGACGTGCGCCTCGCCGCGCGCGTGCAGGCCGTGGGGGATGGATGGGTGCGGGTGGCAGAGGGTTCCGCCACAGATGGAGGGGGGGGGCACGTGACGGTCCCATGCGGGATGGTCGTGTGGAGCACTGGCGTCGGGCGACGGGATATCATCAAGGCACTGGGGGCGGCGGGCTGGCCGCTGGGCGCCCGTGGTGGGGGGCTGGCCGTCAACGACAAGTTTCAAGTCCTGTTGTCGGACACGGTGCTGTCGGGCACGGCGCCCAGTGGCGGCAGTGGTGGGTCTGGGGCGGAGGCTGTGGCTGGGCGCGCCGCCGGTGCCGGCGTTGCGGGCACGTCATCGCCTTCGGTTCCGTCGCCGTCCGCGGGCCCCGGCTTGCCCGTCTTTGCGCTCGGCGACTGTGCGACCATCACCGCCCCCGGCGTGGCGCCGCTGCCGCCCCTCGCCCAAGTCGCCGAACAGTCGGGCGCGGCGCTCGCGGCGCGCCTCAACACCGCCACACCCGCCGGCGTCGGCGGCGGCTGGGCAGGCACGTCCGCGTGGGCGCCTTTCGCCTTCCACAACAAGGGCATGCTCGCCTACCTTGGCGGCCGCACGGGCGTCAGCTCTGTCGCCGTCCCGGTCAAGGGCACGATCGACTTGGCGGGGGCTGCCGCGTGGGCGACGTGGCGCCTGGCGTACCTGTCCAAGCTGTCCAGCTGGCGCAACCGCGTGCAGGTGCCGCTGGATTGGATCAAGACGGCACTGCTCGGGCGGGACGTGTCGCGGTTTTGACATGGTACGGGGAGGGGGAGGGCGGACGGGAAGCTCGGGCGTGGGCGCAAGCGTGACTGTGGGCGGGCGGGTGGGGCGACAGAGTGGCGGGACGCCGTCTGGCGCCGCGTGGGCTTCTTGGACAGTGGACGTTCGGGGCCCCGCCTCAGGTTTTCACGGCCGCCCCACGTGACAAGGACGTTGGCGGGCTAGACGTCCTGGTGAATGACGCAGTGGGTGTACAGATAGGCAAGGCCGTCGACGAGCTGCTGTGTGACTGCCGCGACGGTGGGCTCTAGGAAGAACCGGTACTGTACCGCTTTCTCCGCGAGGGACCGCCCATTCACGTACTCGACGACAAGGGACGAGGCGCCGGCCTGGTTGGTAAAAACAGCCGAGTAGCACACGACTTGGCGGAATCTCAGGCTCACCCACACAAGCTGTGCCGGAGCCTGCCCGCGCGTTGAAGTTGGTGAGCTTCTCGTCGTCACCCAACGCGGCACGGATGCCTTCAATCGCCACCGGCTCCCTGGTACACGTGTGATCTTCGCGGACGACGGCGCCATCACCGCTGCGGCCGAACGCCAGCCCGAGTTCCAACTACAGCTCGTCAACAGCGGAGGGCTCCCAGGCACCACCCCGCCACAGTGGCGATACAGGCGCCGACGGCAGGCTGACGACAGAATTGGACATGCGAAAGGAAGAAAAAAGTAAACGCAAACACTGATAGATACGTCCAACCAAAACCACGGCAGCTACGAGCTACGGGCGGCACCACGCCGCCGTACGGCTGTACGCCCACCATCCCGCTCGCGCACTACCCCCTCCCCCGGCGAGCCCGGGCCACACACATTGCA
>ENA-ORXR01004117-ORXR01004117.1-marine-metagenome-genome-assembly--contig:-NODE-4117-length-12390-cov-12.019086_pt1 | contig 12390 bp, 17 predicted proteins | sample MGYA00237866_ERZ511479 | MGnify/ENA metagenome assembly ERZ511479 | reverse complement strand
CCTTACCCATAGGATTACCCAGCGACGTGCAAGCCCCCCCCCCCCGCTCCCAGCCGCCCTCTCCTCACCGCACGGCCACCGTCGGGCTTCTGTCGTCGCAGCCGCTGCCGCAGCCGCTGCCAAAGCCGCTACCCGCTGCTCACTCCCTGCCTGCGACGGAAGCCCAGGGTCGCTGTCACCACGAGCCCACCACCTGCGGTGGCAGTCCGGCTGCCGCCGTCACCTGCGATCCGCTTTCCGGTTGCGGCACCCCCGCGCCGCGCCGCGCCCCGCCGCCCCCGCCTCCCCCCCCCCCCCCCCTCAAATGTTTCCTTCTGGTTTTTGCTCATGCTTCCTTCCGGTGCGTGTATCACTCGTCAAGAACGATCGGTGACAGTTGGAGGCAGTGGTGAGCGGCGGTGGACCGCTGGCGCCGGGCGCGGCGGAGGCGGGTGTGCAATGTGGACTGGGACGATGATATAGCTTTCATCTTAGTTTTTAAAGCTGCGTGTATCATCTCTGATGTCTGGAGGGCATCAAAAATGCTGTTCAGAGGCTGAACGGCAGGACGTGAGGGCAATCCCAGCAACGTCGGCCCCATACTGCATTTAACCCCATCTGGAAGTGCAAAGTGTGGGTCACTGAATGGAAAGACCATCATGGGGGCCCCATATCCCAAACGTCGGCATGGAATTTGTCACATCGACCCTCTACAGCACTCTGGCCGATGGAACGATAAGGCCTACGTTTCTGGTTCTGATGAGGCCCCAATGTGACCTCGCCTCGTATTGCGGGAACTAGCTAAGCGACGATGGCTGATGTGTCCAAAATCGATTGCAGATCGTGCAAAGATAGTCGTTAGATTCATTTGAAAATGGACGCGGACATGCCACGCGACAAAGAATTGAAGCACCGCATGCGAATGAAGCCCAATCCGACCAGAACAGGGCTCAACACGCAAGAACGTGGGGTGAATGCGACGGAGCCTGCCAGGGCCACGGCACCACGCGCAAAAATTTTCGATGTCAAAGCCTGACACAGGGGACGACCCGCGTTTCACGACTCGCAACACCAGCAATCTGGGCCAGTCTGGTGGACAATCACCTGTGCGAGCGGACCAAGGCACTCTCCGCGCCGCAGAGTGGTCCTGCCAAGCAGCTTGCATCGCCCGTGTACCATCTCTCGGGAGTGAAAGCTTGTAGAATCGATTGCCTTCGACCGCTCTCGGGTGAGACTCTCCGGTCAGCGGACGGAAGAGGCGCTCTTTGATTGGCTGTCAATAAAAAGGTTCTAGGCCGTGCCCCGGCCTCAAAGTGTCTTTCGCGCAGTCCAGGTATTTTCACAATGCTATGTCTCGATCTGGACGCGATCTGGGCGGGACTGGCTCCGCCATCAGGTTTCCAGGGAACATGATTTGACGCCGCTCGTCTCAAAAGAGTGGTGTGGCGGGCAGGTGTGATACTGGGTGAGAGATGAGAGCGCGCTGCGCAGCAATGAGTGGCTTCGCTTGACCGTCGCGTGATAGCGATTTGGGCCGCACACACACGTCTGTCAGCTGCTTGCATTGCGTGGGCGGACACCGATGATGGCTGCCATGGCCCTGGCGTCAGTCCGCGCATCGTGGGCGGTCGAATGAACATGCATTGTGAGCTCGGGCGTGCCAGCGCGGTTGTACCCCGCCTCGGCAGGCAACGCATGGGAGGACCTCCACCAGGTTCCCTGCAAGAGCCCGGCGGGCACAGCCTTTTGTTGTGGCGAGAGCGGGCCCAGGCGGGCCTCGTCACAGGCGTGCGCCACGCACCCGTTCGACACGCGTGCGCTGCTCCCACGCGTGGGTCCGCCGACAGGCGCCTCCCTTCGTGAGCAGGCCGAGGGGGCCCACAGGCGGTCGCCTGCTATGCGAGGCAGCGTGTGGGGGGACCTGTCGCGTTTTCCCCGCGCGCGGGCCCGAAGCTTGACGTCTTTTGGCCTCTTGCCGGCCGGCACGGGAGGGGCCCACGCCGTCGCCATCCAACCCAGGCACGCACACGGGGCATGCGGTGAGGTGCCGCGCGTCCGCCCGCACCCAACCCGTTTTCGCGCTGCCTCGACGGACGCAGGCCGGCAGCCAACGGTCTCCCGCCGTCGCAGGCGTCCCCTTTGGGGGCCCTGTGGTGGCTCCCGCGCGCGGGTCCGCCGCGTGCCGTGTGTGTGCGCACAATCCACCGCCGGCGGCGAGGCGTCCGCCTCCGTAACCCACTCGCACGGCTTCTTAAGCTCGCGTTGACCGTCTCTGCCGCCTTTGCGAAACCCGCGCCCCTGAGCATGACGCGTGGGAAAAGCGCCAACGTCTTCACGCGGCGGCGGACGCAGCGGAAGCGTAACGGCACCTGGTGCCCCCATCCCCCACCTAGTCCCTGCGAGGCCGCTTGCGAGCCCCTGCACATGCCCCCTTACCCCGTTCCCCCCCTCCTCCTCCCATGGCACACGCGGCGCCGGGTGGGCATCGCCCGCCCTCCGGCTTTGGTTTTGCCGCAGAGAGGAGGGCGACCCCGGACATTTAAGCGGCCTCACTCCTCTCTCGGGACGCGGCCGCCGACATGGCCAGTGCGACGACTGTGAGTAGCAACGACGGATCGTGCGCTACCGCGGCGATTGGGACGGCCGCGGTGCTGGCGGCGCCCCCCCCGGCCCTGTGCGTGCGGGTCCGCGTGGCGGTGGTGACAACGACGGCTGGCGACCGCGGAGCCCCCCTCTGCCGCCCTTGTGCGCCCCTCTCCGGCCGATAAGGGGCCCGCCATTCTCCCTCAACCACTTTGGAGGGAGCGCTGGGCGCCCGCCGGCTTGTGGTACTCGCGGCCCGCCGCGTTTGCCGCCGCTTCCATCTCGCGTTCGCGCGTACCGTTTTGCAGTCTTCCACGCCTGCCGCGGCCTCCGCCGCCGGGTCCTCCCCCAAGCCCGCCAAGAGGTCCGCCCTACTTCAGGGGCGGCCGCCAAAACTACCGCCCGCGCAGCCCGCCGCGCCAGCCGTGGGGCCCACAGCTTGTCCTGCTACGGAGCGACTGGCGCTCGCAAAGTGGCGACGGCTGCAACAGCCCGTGGACCCTGCCCCGCCGTCCGGCGGGCCCCCCTCCGGGTTGGAGGTGGGCTTCCTCCTGCGAGGCGTCGGGAGACGACCAAGTCCCACCCTGGGAGGTTTCATGGCCGGCGCCTCTTTGGCACGTGCCTGATACCCCGTCGCCCTGGCAGGTCGACCAGTACGGAGATCCGGGCGACACGCAGGAGTTGCAGTGGGTGCTAACCCAGACGACGACACGGAGCACCTCCTCCTCGTGGACTTGGTGGCCCGCGCCGTCGCAGCCATTGCGGCAGCCGACGTCGGCCGAGCCCTTTAGCCGTCCGGTGTCCTTCTTGCAGGGGAACCATCCCTCTGTCGACCCGACCTACCAGCTCGTCCCTGTATCTCGGCGGCCGCCCCAGCTGTTCCCTGCCCACCCGCCGCCTCCCTACCGGCTGTGACGTACGTGCTGCCCAAGAGGATGTGGTCTGCTCTGGGGTGGAAGGACGCCAACCGTGTGCTCCTCTGTGAGGCGTACATGGAGGTGACGAGCAACGCGGTGAAGGGGACTTCTCAGACAGACGTAGGACAACCTGTGGGCGACGGAGCACGAGGTTTGGGGTGATAAAGGGCGAAAGAAGGGGCCGATGAGAGTGGAGCGCGTTCCGAGTGCGCTGGAGAAGCAGTGTAAGCGCATTCGGGCGTGTGTGAGCGCCTTCGCGTCGCACTACCTTTCTGTTAAGTCCATGCTGACCACTGGAAATCTTTCGGACGAGGACATTAACAGCGGCGCTGTGGCGCGCTATTGCTCTCTGGAGGTGTACCGCGCGATCCGAGCGGACCGCAACAAGGACAAGGTCAAAGACAATACGCGCAAGCGCAAGGCCAAGGTCGCGCACTGCAAGTCGGTCGCGTGTTGGCGCATTCTTTGGCGCAGTGACAAGTTTAGCGGCGCCGCCAACGGCGGCGACGCCTCGGGCATGGACATCCTGGGCGACACTTCGGTTGACGAGGAAGAGAGTAGCAGCGGCAGTGGCAGCGGCCCCAGCCGACGCAACGGCGGCTTCCAGGGTCGACCTGTCCGCATCAAAGCGGCAAAGATGCAACGCCAAGAGGACGTGCAGATGGACGCCCAGGTCAAGGCAAGCACTGAGGCTCACCCACGAGCAGCACGAGCGCACTGCCCTCTGCGTTTTCGACCTGCCGCTGATGCGGAACACCCCTGAAGAGGCTATTTCCCAATTGGCCACTACCCAGAAGATGCTGGAGCGTGCAGGTTTGGCGAGCTCGTCTGCTATTGCCGTGGCGGGGGGTGAGGGGACTAACGGTTCTATCGGCGGTGTGGGCGACGGCGTTGCCGGTCTTGGTGTTGACGGCTCGACGGAGACGGTACGGGCGGCCGCTGGCCCTGCCGCCGGAGCGCGGGCGCCGCCGGGGCGAGGAGCGCTGGCGGCGCCTTTGGGTGCAGATGGGACACCTGAATCTGCTCTGGAGGCGGCGGCGGCGGCCAAGGCTGCGCCGGCCCACGTGTGTCGACAAGCCAAGACTGGCGCTGGCCGTCGCTCGCTGGAAACCAAGCAGCAAGCAGCCGCGGCTCAGCTTGCCCGCAGCCCGAGCACACCTCTCAACCTAGACGAGGACAGCGAGTCGTCGAACGACAGCGATGATTCCGAGTAGAGGGACCTGTAGTCTGTTGCCTTCGTGTGCGAAGTGATGCGTTTGTATGTTGAGTATGACAAAGGCTTATTTTTCCGCGTTGGGCAGGGTTTTTGTTTCCCACACAAGTGTCATTGCTTGCAAACATGTTGCAGGAGGAGGACCTCCCGCGCAGCGTTTTCCTATGACCCCCCGCACCTCCCGCACTCTTTTCCGGACCGAGACGCATCCCCCACACACGCTTAGCATGCGGCCCCCCCAGAGCGCGCGACCTGCGCGCATATCTCCGTCGCGGCACTCGATCAGGGCACGGCGCGTGGGACAATGCGCGATGTGGACCTGCGCTGCCCCTCGCCGGCGCGCGATGCGCCCCCCCCCGCTGGTGCATGATGCGCTTCCGCCGCGCCGCGTGCCGCTCCACGGCTCGGCGCGGACGCACGCCGCCGAGGGAGCGGTGGCTACATGCGCGCCCCGCCCGTTGCCGCTAGACACCAATGTAATGCAGGCGGGGCGTCAGGGCAGGGCGCCGCAGGCGCAGCATGCGCGGCGGCTCCTCGGTGTGGCGGCGGCCACCGCCACGACCGCCGACACCTCTGCCGCCGCCCCCGGCGCCCCTGCCGCAGACGCCGCTGTCGCCTACCCTAGTCTGCGGAGAGGGGCGCCGGGAGCGGCTGGAGCAAGGGACGTCGGCGCTGTGGCGCAGCAAGAGGGCGGCTGCGGTGGCTGTAGCCGCAGTGGCCTTCTCAGGGCAGGGCGCACGGCCGTGGGCCCTGCCCTATCTCCTCCTCGAAGGAGAGAAGGGACGCCGTCGTTGCGGGCGTGCCCGACCACATGCCGCCCGTGTGGCTTCTTTCAGAGCTGTTTCCTGGCACATACTTCTTCTCGACGCTGGTGCCGTCCAGCCGGGAGGTGGATGCGGTGCCAGCGCATTGTTTGGTCGTTGTTTGTCGCCTGGTCGCATGCGTCAACGGCTGTGTTTTTTCGCCGGCCAGAAGACCCGCGGTAGTACCGTCCGTACGTATTCCAGGATGCCCAATTCTGGCCGATCCGAACAGGAACACAAGTGCATTGAAAACTTATACAGTTCATACCTTATAGAGTACTTGCCATGCCGATCTTTCAGTGACCTATGAGACGTCGTCTCGAAGACCTAAAATCGGCCGGTGAAGCATCATGACGGAGGGATCTCAAACCTTTGACCCCTTGCGCGCATGTCATTCCAACAGCTGTCCTGTTTGCAGCCCGGCGCATGGTAATCCAGTCCTCTGTCCCCATCGTATTTCTCAATGGGAGCGTTCTCAGACGTAATTGTTTTGCATGCTGGAGTCCTTTTCCGCATCGCCGGGAATCTGAGGTCAACAGGGCCGATACGGACGCAGTCCACAGAAAAATGACCGTTTCTGGTCCGGGTTCCGGCTGAGACGCAAGGGAACTGGCTGCAAACGCCGGGAAACTCTGGGAAGCGGGGCGCGTCTCAGGTGTGTCCTGGCTTCGGCAATCGGTAGACGGGCATATATGCGATCGATCCCAGTTGTGTTCTGGTGCCTCTCAAGAGACCTTCTGCCACCCCATCCTCCCCTTTGCCGCCACCTGCTCCCCCCCCCGCACAGCTCCACTTTGGAACACCTTCCCTTGCTCCTTTCCTCATTTTCATGAAACCATGAAGAGGAGCGCAGATACAGACCCTCACAGAGTGCTGTGTTGGGTCGCCATTGGGTCTGTCCAGGAGTTTTTTTCTTTCTCAGAAGACCGTGTTGTTGGCAGGGGAACACGTTCTCTATGCTAAAAATATGCCTACGTTGCTGATGGAGCACGGACGAGCTTCGGCGAGCGCCGCTGCCGACCGGTAGACATTTGCCCACACCCGCTCCGCCGCATCAGCGGTCAGTGACAACCAGGGGCTTTGGAATCAGGCATTTTTTGTTGCATTAGGATATATTCCACATCCCCTGACATGCACTATGGATTGACTATTTGACAAAGACAACTATCCGAAATCGGATCTTGCTCGGCCGGACAGAGTAGGAATCAGTATTATAATCGGATACTCAATTAGTGCGATTTCGGATATAGTTCGGATAGACTGCTTGAATATATTTTCTTGGATGGTGGATCTGGACAATGAGTTGAATTCTCGAAAGGAGATATCTCACCAGGTACAGCCTTACGTGTGCTAGAACTAGGCGCTTCAAAGCACAAGAAGTTATTGCGATGAACAGCCGTGAAGAACCTCTGGTTGTTGGAACTGATTTGGATGATGCAGCTGTCCTCGTCAGTAGGGATTGTTGAAACTCTCGTGTGCTCACCAGGGGGTGCCCGTTCGGGTTCTCGCGCGGGCTGTTGACAACAAGGCAAACAGGTTCAAACACGGGACAGAACCGCTCGGGCACTCTCCGGCAAGATCGCCGCTTGGCACTGCCAGATGTTGGCGGCTAAACCGGGTGGGGAGCCATCCCCACGCCCCAGCAATGCGGCGCGGAATCTGTGAGCCGGATCCAGCCAGGTCGTAATTCGATTCAGATAATAGTTTATCCTGACTGTGGAGAGTCATTCAGGCTCAGTATATCCGGCGGTAGATGGACAGAGTACGATATGGATACGCGGCTGCGGCACGGATTGTGAACTATTACGAGTATAATGTGCGGATATGTCTGGCTCTACTTTATCCACCTCAGGCCCTGGTTGGAACACGATGTGGTGCGCGCTGGTCATCCTGGGGCTAACCGGATGTACGCCGCCATCAGGCGCCACTACTACTTGGAGTCCATGGCCGCGGAAATGTACGACTGGGTGGCCAGTTGTGCGCCTCGCACCGGGAAAAAGATTGCACTAAGGAGACGCACGGCGATGCTCAAGTTGGTTCCGGCGACGGACCCCTTCGCGAGCCTGTCTATGGACCTCGTCGGACCCCTGACAGAGACCTGGACTGGGAACGTCTTCCTCCTGATCATCGTAGACTGGTTCTCTCAGCTGGTACGAGCCGTACCCCTGGCTGGCATCACCGCAACAGACGTCTCGTCGGCGTTCTTTCGGGATTGGATTTCCGTGTATGGGCCCCCGGACACAGTCCTGACGGACAACGGACCCCAGTTCGCCTCCTTGTTCTTCCAGGGTGTGTGCAACCTCATGGGCATCCGGAACCTGTACACTTCCACGTACCACCCGCAGACCAACGGCCAGGTCGAGCGCTTCAACAAGACGCTCATGGACATGTTCACGTCCTACATCGAGGACTACCAAGACACAAGGGACGAGCAAGTCTCCGTCTTGGCGCTAGCGTACTACTCGAGGCCTCACAGGACAACGGGCGTGGCCCACATGGACTTGGTCACCCCACGGCGCGTGAGCAACGTCTCCCTGGAACGGATGCCGGACGGCATGACGCCAGACCCGAGCCAGTCGGTGGCCGAGGCCAAGGACGCTTCCTGGAGTCGCTCAAGGCCTTTCTCCCCCAAGTACGGGACTCGATTTTCAAGACACAAGCCCGGTGAAAGAGGGACTATGACAAGAAATTCCTCCCTCGCTGAGTATGGGTTACCAGTGGTGACTGGGCGTACCTTCGGAACCACACCCGGAAGCACAAGCTCGACCCTACCGTGACAGGGCCGTACGAGGTGTTGGAAACCCACGGGAGAACCTACCTGATTGACCAAGACGGACTCCCTTACCGGTTGAGCGGCGACCACGCCGTGTCGGCGGGACCTATGGACCCCGCAAGCTGACCCAAGCAACCCCAAGTGTCAGTACCAGACGCGCTCCAACCGGGTGGGTTCGAGTTTGTGTTCGAGCAGTTCGTGGACCACACCTGGGACGAGGAGGGGGTGCTCTGGTTGCTGGTCCGCTGGTTTGTCTATGGGCCTGAGGACGACACCTGGCAACAATCGGGTCGCCTACCGGTGGCGGCAATGTACCGGTACTGTCGTCGCAAGGGGCTTCTCCCCCAGGATCCAGGCAAGGAGGAACTGGGTCGGGACACCCAGGAGGCGTGACGGAACAGCCGAGAGACAACAAACCTTCGTTCATGCAAGTACTATGTCTCCCGAATCATCCCTCGCTAAGGGGCCGGGATCTACCCCGGCCAACACGAAGCACGCTCATGCTCCCTCACACGACCGACACCGACCTGGGGCACCGCGCCTCATTCCAAATGACGACGGGTAGCAGACGGGCCTTCATAACCAAACGGACCAACTTGGCCGCCGTACGTACGACCATAACCACGCGTGTTCTCAACCGGGGTGCTCGGCCGAGGACGCGAATCGTACCAGCTGATACCACCCCACGTCTGGCTTCCGCCACCGCCGGTGCCACACTGGGAGCTCCCAGGCGCGTCGCGATACCAGGTCTCGTTGGCTCCCGCGGCCTCTTCCCGACGATCACCTGTGCCCGACCCGCGGGCGCGCCAAGTACCGGCCTGCTCCGCCCGCCAAGGATGGTTCTCCTGCCGCTGCTCGTGGATTTTCAAGAGGCGCCAGAGCTGGACGTTCACGCCGGCACAAGACCACCCCTGCCGGACCACCTCCAGAGCCTCGGGGTCCCCCACCGGGTGCGTCTCCGCCCAGGTGAACAAATCTTTCGACAAGCTCCCAAGCACGTCGACCAGCGAGACCAAGAGCGCGCTTGTGAGAAACCCAGCCGACGCCCCACGGAAGCGCCAGAAAAAAATCTCCAGCCAGGCCTCACCCTCCGACCCCAGAGTCGCCGAGGTGTCCGACAGGAGTCAGTAGGGCACCGGGGGGGCCAAAGCCAAGCGGTTGGCCGTCGCAACCCGGGCCACGGTACTCACCACGGGAGACGCAAGGTCCGCCCAAGACGAAGGAGCCGTCGTCTCCAGGGTCACCCGGCTGGCGAGGCGAGACGCACGGGGAGGCGGGACCAGTTGATGACTCGGGAGGGGCAGACTACCCGAAAGCGAAGAACCAGAACCACCGCTTCGCTGCGCCACGGCGGACACCCACCCCGACGGGACCTCGACAGACGCGAGTGGCACTTGGGCGTGACCCAGAGGCGCCTCTGGCGGGACCGCCATGCAAGACGCCGGGCTCGAGGACGCCGCGGCGATAAGGGGTTGCTGGAAGACGATGCGCACCCCGTCGGGGTCGTGTCGGGTCACCACCGTGCGCCACCCATCCCGGTCCCGGCGGGAGATCTCAAGACGGCGCACGGCGTCGTGGAAGGCTTGGTACTGGGCTGGGAGAGCCTCCCACAAAGACAGCATGGCCTGGAAGAAGCCCAAGGCATCGGCGTCATCACCGGCGAGCTCCTCCGGCTCGAGCTGCCTGACCGAGCCAAACAGGGCGTCCAAGAACAGCCAGAAACGGCCGTCACGCCCCTCCTCGTGACGGCGGTTGCACGCCATCACCAAGTACTCGGTCACCCAGATGGCCATCGTGAATAATTGGGCGTCCCGAAACGACCGGTAGATATCATCCCGGGCGTAGTACGCCACCAAGGAGCCCCCAGTGGTGAACGCACTCGAAGACTCCATCTGCGCGAACCAAGTGGGCGCCGCCGCGAAGAACTGGGTGCGCATCACCGGGGGAAGGCGCCAAAACTCTTGGTGGTTCCAGCTGATCAAGAAGCCCCGGCGACGTGCCCGCTGCTCGGAGTTGGCATGAGATGACGGAGGCATGGTTGGCAGCTCACGCAAGTACGGACCCGGAATCGGCATGTAGAGCAGAATGGGGTACGCCGCCGGGGCGGCCAAGGCCCTCACCCGGGACACCGTCGTGAACCACCACCCGGGGTACTCATCCTCGATCAGCGCTCGGAAAACCGGCGCCAAGATGAAGGAGTCGTGGCGCACGGCGGGATCCGGGACCAAGAAATCGGGGGGACCGGCAAGCCGGGTCGCCCAGGCGCTACCCGGAGCACAAGGCACGCGGTCAGCCCCAAAGGCCAGACCCGGAGCGGAGTGCACAACCTCCCCCGCCCCGCGGTCAGCCGAGACAAGCGCCGTCATGTACAGACGCCTCAGGAACCCCCGCCGCTGCTCCCGGGTCCAGCTCAGCGCCAGGTCGGGGCGCATGGCCAGGAGCCCCGGGAGGCGCTCCGCCGTGTTGACATCCTCGGGCGGCGCCGGCATGACACCCACGACAACCCGGTACAGGCGCACCAACATGGCGGGTGCCAGAAGACTCGGCGGGGGCGCGTCGCCCGGCTTAGCCGCGAAAGAGGCCACGCCAGGGATGACCTCACCGACGGGCGCCGGGCTCGTGCCCGGGGGACCGCAGTGCTCCCCAGACGTGTCGACCAACCCCGGCGCTACCTCCACGAACCCCGACGACGACATTTTCGAACTGTTCGGGGACGTCTCGATCTTGCCCGTGGCTCTGGTCTGGGACGCCTTACCCTTGCACCGGCCACCGTCACCAAGACCAGACGAACTATAGAGGACAAGGTGGAAACTGGGGATGGTGGGCCTGGTCCGGGGTCCCACGGGGATAAGGTGTGCACCAGTGGAACAAGAAAAGATGGGGGGGGGCGGGGGGACGCACGTATGGACTCGCCCTCACCCGGGCGGGTACCCGCCTCTTCGCTCTTACCCTCGAAAGCCCACACTCCAAGCCCCGACGACCCTCCTCCCCCCAAAGACGACCCACGCGCGGGGAGCCGGTCGGCCCCGAGATCCTGACGGTTGGCAGCCGGGCACTCACGCTACCCCCCGAGACCCGCGGGACACCAAAGGGTCGTGACGAGGCGCCGGTTGGGGAACCGCCTGAGCTGGCCCGGGACGGTCCACGCTGAGAAGGGAGCTATGTCGCATTACGCGCCCCAGCCCACGCCCCTTGGCTGGCCAGGAGGTCGTTGGTAATCCAGGAGACGCGAATGACATGTCACGCCCCGGTTCGGACAGGTGGCTCTGTTGGTGCTGAGTGGGATCTTGATTGATTGTGGGTCGTTTGCATTTGGTTGTCAATTGCTTGAATTTTCTGCTTTACAGTAGGGATGTCCACTGGTATGGATCCCCAGATCTCCCCATGGGGAGGCTACTTCGTGAGATTCTGTGCCATTTGGGCTCGCTTGCTCGGTTAGCTTAAGGGGACAGCGGGGCGCCCGTGGCCCGGCTTCCCCACGAACAAAAATAACTGCGTTCTCACCTCCTTTGTCCCTTTTTGCGCGTTAGGGTGTTTTCCTAGGTGACCGTGTCACAGGGCGAGATTAGAGAAAGGTTGTGCGGGTGGGTTCCCTGAGCTGGCCAGGTGTCCCTATCTGTTTCTGTGGGCTGGGGTGACACGGCGTCTTCTGCGACACTTTGCCCAACTGCCGAACAACCGCCGGGATGAGGGCCTCAAGTTCCTCAAGATACTGCGCCGCCGCTGTGGAGGCGTCTTTCGTCCTCTACTCGGCTTGTCTAAGCAGAGGCAGACGCTCCACGCCAATAGGCTGGTGCCGTCTGTCAGTCACGGACACAAAGAGGATTTCCCCAGTGCTTGCGTGTGCCTGCGTATTTTACGCAGTAGACAGAAGGGATAGATGAATGTCCCAGTCCGTATAGTGCTCCGAGACATAGCACCCGAGCTGCCGCGCCAAGATGTGGTTACATCGTTCCACCTGCCCGTTGGTCAGCGGGTGGTATGGAATGGTATAGTTCGAGGCTATACCCAACAACCCGAGGATATCCTAATTACCAAGAGAAAAAGAGCCCGCGTGTGCCATGTGACGTTTCTATTTATTAGTCGAGCTGCAGACGAAAAAATGGACCAGAACAGTCCGGA
>ENA-ORXR01004114-ORXR01004114.1-marine-metagenome-genome-assembly--contig:-NODE-4114-length-12395-cov-190.614385_pt1 | contig 12395 bp, 13 predicted proteins | sample MGYA00237866_ERZ511479 | MGnify/ENA metagenome assembly ERZ511479 | reverse complement strand
AGCGGGTCGCCAATACCACTTCAAATTCTAAAGGTCGGATTTGCTACGTTTGCCATTGAGTGGCAGGGCTTAAAAAAAATCTGCCATTGAATGGCAAATCACGAATGCTACAAACGCAATCAAAGCATGCGGACATCCGCCACTCTTTCAGACCTTCTTCTCACATTAATCTGATGTCTGGCCCTCGCCACCCCGCGACCAAACATCGTCATCATCCTTGCCGACGACATGGGCTTCTCCGACATTGGCTGCTACGGGAGTATGATCATAACAACGGGCGCTGTTGTCCAAACCAACCCAAGCCAGCCTAATGACCCGGCTCTATTCACCTGACTGGTATTGCACCGACGTAGGCCAAGCGCTGTGATGTGGGCTTGATTGGGGAGCCGCAGGGTAAACAGTAGAAGTGATCGGGTTAGACGCGGCCTGGGAAGGCCGTGGTCCGTAATTGGCTCGCGACTGAAGTGTGAGCCTGCTGAAAGGCGGGGCTTGCCCCCGAGCGCGTTCACAGGTAGGGCATGGAGCTAACCCCTCACTAGCCTCATGACAACTGACTCAGATTCCCAAACTCAAACCGTAACCATTGTCGATCTTGCCGACAAAGGAAAGCGACTCGGCCGCCTTCCAAACGGGATGGCTGTCTTTGTCGAAGGAGATAGTGTTCCCGGCGATACGGTCGAAATCCGTATTCATAAGTCGAAGAAAAACTTTGCCGAAGCAACCTGCTTGCGGGTGATCGAGCCCTCTCCCGATCGGGTTGAGCCCCCCTGCCCTTACTTCAAGGCTTGCGGCGGATGTTCGAACCAAAATTTATCGTACGCAGCCCAGCTCAAGCTAAAACAAAAGCGGGTGGAAGATGCCTTCGTTCGCCTTGCAGGAATCGCCAATCCTCCGATTTCTGAGATCATTGGGTCCTCGAAAGAGCTTGGCTACCGCAACCGCATTACCTTCAAGCTAGGGCACGACAAAGAGGGCCAACGCGTGGCGGCAATGCACCGGGTTGGTAGCCGCGAATTGGTCATCATTGAAGCCTGCATGCTTGGCAGCGAAGCCCTCAATAAAGCGATGAAGGTGGTGTTACGAAACATCAACGAGAACCAAATTCTCCGCAGCCGTGCGACATCGATTCAGCTCCGTGAATCTTCTAATGGCCGCTTCGCAGCACAAATCATCGTGCAAGAAGCGCTACCGGATGGCTCCCATTTTCCACAGAGTTGGCCGGCTCAATTTGAAGCGGTCAGCCTCGCGCAAGAGCGCGCCCCCCACCGAGTCCACTTGGTTGGCAATGGGGTAATCGATGAAGAAATTGTTGGCTATCGTTTTCAACTTCCCCTCGATGGATTTTTCCAAGTCAACACCGAGCAATGCGGCAACATGATCCAGTGGATGGAGAAAAAAATCGGCACGAGCAAAGAAGATGCGCGTAGCCTCGATCTTTTTTGTGGTTGTGCCACCTTCAGCCTCCCACTGGCGAAAGCGGGCTACCGTGTGATGGCGCTTGAAGGCAATAAGGCTGCGGTCAAATCGGCCAGCGTGAACGCCAAACTTAACAAGCTCAAAGTCAATGCACACATGCAGGATCTGCGCAAAGGATTCTACTACCAAGGAGGAGCGCCGGAATGGGTGGTAGTCGATCCACCGCGCAATGGGGTGCACGAACCCTGCATGGCATCCCTGATCAAAACCGCGGCAAAAAATATTTTATACATCAGCTGCGACCCGGCGACCCTTGCGCGCGATTCGAAATTGCTCGCCGAGGCAGGCTGGAAGTTGGTCGAGGTGCAACCGATGGATCTCTTTCCGCAAACCGACCATGTCGAAGTGCTCACGCACTGGTCACGTGGGTAGAAAGCAACGTCTGTCATTAGAGCTAATGCCGTCGCGTTGCGACTCTGTTATTAAGCTGGCGTAACCCCGGACTTGAGTCCGGGGCTATCAAATGCCGTCGCTTCGCGACTCGGAATCGGTCGGTTATCGTATAAGCATCGCTTCTTTCGAAAAGGTACTAGCAAACCTGAAATCAGGGGCGACGCAACACAGTCAAGGCACCACTGTGTACTAAATAGCCGGAATGACGGACGCTCGTCGGGAACCGACGGTTTAAATATAGGCGGGGGTTTCAACCCCCGTAATAGTGGCAGCGAAATCCACGTCGGGAACCGACGGTTTATCATGAAAGGGCTTTAGCCCGCCTCACGTATTCGAGGCCCGTTTTTTATAGATTATTTCTATGACGCACATCTACTGCGCCCCTTTTGCACGCTTCCAGTTACATTACAGATTAAGCCCCAATGGCACTAAGTTAAGCCGATTTGAATGGAAAACAGCTCTTCGATCTAGGAACCTAAAGGCGCGTAGCGCTGACACATTGATAGCATGGTTGACGAACGAAGTGAGAAGGCCGTGGTTTCGGCGCTCTATCCTGCAAGCCGCCGAATCGTATATGGCGATGATACCCACGCACATGAAAAACCTATCGCAATCAATTCCTATTAATCTCTGGGGGCGTTACCCGTTATTTATAGATTTCCGACAAGACTCCATTCAAACTCGGCGGGCTACATCCTGCGCCTCGTTCCGATCTGGCCCCAAATACAAGGTTCATCGCTCGTTGCGTTCTTTGCTTAACTCAAACCCGGGGTTTCGCTTCGCTCCACCCCGCGCTACTTTCTGCCGTCCCTGCCGGGACTTTTTCCACGTGATTAGAACTGAAGTAACTACGAAGACCATGGCTTACCTAAGTGCCATTGGATTAAGCCATCTTTTGCTAAACCGTCAGTTCCTGACGACGGATGGTGCGTACTTCTGAACGGGGGTTGAAACCCCCGCCTATGATAAGCCGTCGGTTCCCGACGAAACGTCTGCTTCAACATGCTTTTATGTTACACAATCTCTTGCGTCCAGAGATCTAATACGGCGAAACACAGTCCGCTTCGGCAAGTCATAGGTGCCGTTAGCAGTCCCGACAGAAAAGGTAGAGATCTAATACGGCGAAACGCAGCCCGCTTCGGCCCAGGCGTGCATGAAGTCAATCAGCTGCGCTTCGGATGCGGACTCGCCATTGCGGACATAAAAGCCAGAGGCGCTGACTCCACAGGCGAGCGCTTGAAACGGGCTTAAGCCTTCGATCAAGCCGTGGCAGAAGCCGGAATTAAACACGTCCCCTGCCCCGGTGGTCAGCACCGGATGTTCGGAAAAGGGTCCGGGAATGGTCCAGGCTCCGTCGGCGGAAGCCGCGCTTGCGGAGCGCGTCGGATGAATGCAGGTAATCGAAATATCGAGGCTGGCACGAATTTCTGCGGCCCGCGCTTCATTACTTTCGAGCTGGATGCCAAGTACGTCTGCGACCTGAATTGACTCGCTTTCGTTCATGCCAAAAATCACCTCGGCCTGCGACTGAAGCTTGGAAAGCATAGCTAAGCCTTCACGCAAATCTTCGCGGGTTCGCTTGGCCGGATCGGCGAGATCGATAAAGACGTACGGACGCGCCTCGAGCTCGGCAAAGCAATCGGCAAACCCTTCGAACAGACTGTTCATGTATGGCAGCATGGTCCAGTTCACGAAGCCAATCAGGCCAGTCACTTTCAACATCTCGACTAACTCTTCGCGCGGGAGTTGCTTCAATAAGTTATCAAAGCTGACGTCATTGAGTGGAATCATCTTGCCCAACATGACTTTTCCATCGTTGAACTCTAGCGCATCTGTCGCGGCAGGAGGCGCGAGAGGCACCACCCGATGACAGCGGGAAGCAAAGTCCTGAAACACGGGGTGTACTGATCCTTCGGCGGTTCCTGCAGCGCCGCCAATCGCGCCGATATAACTCAACTGATGACCGAACTGCGACAGCGCATTGGCAAAAATGGGGCCGTTGCCGCCGAGCTTTACATGGTCGACGACCAGCTCGATGTTGGTACTTTTGCCTGCCGCATCGCTGATGCGTTTGCCGAGGTCCGCCATGCGATCGATGCGGGTAAACTCGGTGGCGGACTGCCGTTCATCCACCACGTGAATGATCGAGTCTAAGAAACCATCGAAGCCAACCAAGACCGCTTCGCGGCTGTCCTTTGCCGCCAAATGCTCCGCGGCGGAACGGACCCAATCCGGAAACCCGCTCACGAACTTTGACCGGGCGAAAGGAAGGGGCGGAAGTAGCTCCAGTGCGCGCCGATCAGGTAAAGCATCAAGGCGCACATGACGCCAGCCATGATCATGCCCGAAGGTTCTTTATCGAGGAAGACATGAAACAAGGTGATGTTGACCAAGATCGGGGTAAGAATCAAAATCCCAAGCGGGACAAAAATTCCGATGATCAGCAAAGCGCCACCGAAAACCTCAAGCCCTTTAATCACGGCTCCGTAATGGCTTTTGCCGAATAAAATTTCGAGGAACTGATGCGCTACCCCTGATTTTTCGGGGATAGGGATAAAGCCAAAAAAGCCGTTAAGCCCAAAGACAACAAAGGCGACCCCGAGCAAAACCCGAGCCGCTAAAAGCAAATAATTCATGATGAAATCCTTTCTTGAAAAGCCACGCTGACAATCTAGGTTGTCCACACGACGAAGATCAACCCTAGAAGCAAGAGAATCCTATTTGAATCCCACCTCTGCCACGCGGCAAACGCGCAAAACTGCGGTAAAGCAGGCGCAAAACCTGACACATCTCCCTGGGGTACCTCAGGGGAAATGGGTGACTTCGTATGGCTGCTAACCTGAAGGTTGCCGTGGTTGGCGCGGGACTGATGGGTCGTTTGCTGGCGCTCCGCCTGGTGCAAAACGGAGCCAAGGTATCGATTTACGATCAAGGGGATCGGCTGGCTCATGACAGTTGCAGCTGGACTGGAGCAGGCATGTTATCGCCTTACTGCGAGCTGGAACATAGCGAATCGCAGATCGCTCAGATCGGCCTGCGCTCAATGGTGCTATGGCCTGAACTGCTGGCATCGCTTCCTCTTCCGGTGTCGTATTGGCAGGAAGGCACCCTTGCGGTGGCGCATGCCTCGGACCAACCCGAACTCGAACAACTCAAGCAACGGGTCACCCAATTTAAGTTGCAAGAAAAGCTGTCGGCCGACGCGGACATCATGCGCCTTGTGGCTCCAGGTGACATCGAACCCGAACTGGAAGACCGTTTTGGCGAAGGGCTATTTTTTCCGAAAGAAGGACATGTAGACAACCGCGAACTGCTTCGAGGCTTAGAAGCGGCGCTGGCCGGTTGCGATTGGCACACGGGAAACAAGGTGACGGAACTGAAGGCGCTTCGTGGCGATCACGATTGCGTTGTCGATTGCCGAGGGCTTGGTGGTGGTGATCCTGAACTACGCGGGGTCCGAGGCGAGTTGATTTACCTGCACGCCCCCGAGGTCAACTTGTCCCGTCCAGTTCGCCTTATGCATCCGCGCTATCCGATTTATATCGCGCCTCGAAACGACTCCGTTTTCGTGGTCGGTGCCACGCAAATCGAGAGCTCAGATCGAGGTCCGATCCGAGTGAAGTCGGCCCTGGAGCTTTTATCGGCCGCCTACTCTCTTCACCCTGGCTTCGCGGAAGCGGAATGGATCGAAAGCTCGGTTAACTGTCGCCCCGCCTACCCCGACAACCTCCCGCGGATTTGCATAGACGACAATCAAATCATGCGGATCAACGGCCTGTATCGCCACGGCTTCCTCATGGGACCTGCCCTCGCGGAAGCAGCCTGCACGCTTTTAAACCGTGAACATCCGCGGCCTGAGCTTGAGCCGATCATTCACATCACCTAAGAACCAAGCCAACTACTCGGGATCAAAGATTATGCACATTCTCGTTAACGGAAAACAGCAGCCCCTAGACTCAGAACATCTGAGTTTGGCGGAGCTTATTCAACGTCTCGGCTTTGCGGAGAAAAAAATCGCGGTGGCGCTGAACCAAGAGTTTGTCCCGAAGAGCGAGCGGGAGAGTATCGTTTTATCCGATGGAGACGATGTCGAAATCGTCGCGCCCATGCAGGGTGGCTGAGCTAAACCGCTGCATGGAGGTAAAAAGGGGCAAAAAGAAATCACCCTTCTGGCAAAAGAATCTTGGTTCCGCTCCGCGAGCAACTAGGAATCACGCATGGCCGACATTGTTCTCACCACCTTAAACGCGCGCTACTACCATTGCGCCGCCAGCCTCTACTTCCTCAAGGCAAACTTGGGCGAACTCGAGGAGCGGGCGGAGATTCGTGAGTTCCACATCAAACAAGATCCGGATTTTATCGCCAGCGAACTGCTCGCGCTCGAACCCCGAATCCTCATGGTGTCGGTCTACATTTGGAACGTGGAAAAGCTCCGCGAGCTCTTGCTCATTCTGCATCAACGTGCTCCCGACGTAGACATTATTTTGGGCGGCCCAGAAGTGAGTTACGCGCCGCAAGACCCGCTCTTGGTCGACCTCGCGGATTACATCGTTTGCGGCGAAGGCGAACATGCGGCCCGCGTCATCGCCGAATCCTTGCTCTCAGGAAAACGCCCACGCGACAAAATGATCGCTGGCAAAGAACTCGCAATCGACGAGATTCAGCTCCCCTACTATCTCTACAGCGACCACGATGTGGAGCACCGCATTTGCTACATCGAGACCTCGCGAGGCTGTCCCTACAAATGCGAGTACTGCCTCTCGTCCCTCGACAACAATGTTCGCTTTTATCCGATGGATGAGCTGCTGCGCGAGATGGGCACCTTGATTGACCGAGGGGTGCGCTTGTTCAAACTGCTCGACCGCACCTTCAACATGAACATCAAGCGCTCGAACCAGATTCTCGATTTTTTCGAATCACGCTACGAGCCGGGCATGACCCTGCATATGGAATTTATTCCCGACCGCCTTCCCGAATCGCTTAAGGAAAGTATCAAGCGCTTTCCTCAAGGTGCCTTGCAATTTGAAATTGGGGTCCAGTCCTACAACCAGGACGTCCTCGACCGCATCAAGCGCAAGCAAGACGCGGTCGTGGTGCACAAGAACATCGACTGGATGATCAGCGAAACCGGCGCGGAAATTCATGCCGATTTAATTTTCGGGCTACCGGGTGAAACGGAAGAAAGCATTGCCAACGGATTTAACCAGCTGGCCCGGCTGTACCCGCAGCATATTCAGGTCAACCTGCTCAAGCTTCTTAAGGGAACTCCAATTGTCCGTCACACCAAGGAATGGGGCATGGTGTACGACACCACCGCGCCCTTTGAAATTTTGGAAACGAGCACCATCGAATCCGCGCGCATGGACAAGCTCCGGCAGTTCGCTCGCTACTGGACGCTGTTTCACAACCAGGGCCGCTTCCGTCGCAGTCTGCCTTTGATTTGGGAAAACGCAGATCCGTACCCGCGCTTCATGGCACTGAGCACCTACTTATTCGAGCGCTTTCATCGGCGGCACAACATCGACCTGCTGGACCAAACGCGGGCCTTGTTTGAATTTTTAACCGACGAAATTGGGGTCGCGCCTGATGTCGCGGCTGCACGGATTGCGGAAGATTTTGCCGACGGCGGACGCCGCAAAGTCCCCCTCTTTTTGAAGCATTGTCTAACACCCGATACGCGAGACGAGATCAAGCGAGACATGGTTCGTTAGACGATTTGATCGGGATTATTATTTCCCTTGTTATCGAGAGCGATACCACGCGCTGAATTCAGCAAACGTAATGAGACCGTTGTTATTGCCGTCAACGATTTCGAAACCGAGCTTTCGGATGTCTGGGTCAGCATCAAAACCGAGTGCATCTAAGAGCGCGAGAAATTCTTCGTATTCAAGGCTTCCGTTTTTATCTTTGTCGAAATGCTGGAAGGTTTCGAGGAGTTCGTCGTTATTTTTCTGCGGTATAGACATGCCTAATTCTAGGGAATTTGTAGGCGATAGGACAGCCCAAATTTCATTTCTTCGAAGTGAAAGCGGCACCTCAGCTTTTCATGGGAAGAATTCTGATAACAGGTCGTAGCGCCGATTTCCAAGGCCGTGTTGTCAACATGACCTTCTAGGCCCCGCGCATGAGCAGAAGCCAACAACTCACAAGACAGATCACTCGTTTAGGCATGACCGAGGGAAGCCGTGCCTGGCAACACGGCCTACACGGCCGCGCTACAACACAGAGCAATTGAGTTAACATCTACGGGGAAATCGCATAATAAATTAAAATCTACTCGATGACATGAAAAAACACCGCCTGCCCATTCTATTTTTCAGCATTGCGCTGTGCCTTGCCTTTTTCTGCCTGTCGTTTCGGATGGTGCGAGTGAGCGATGATACGATGGCACCGAGCTTCCGTTATGGGCAGCGGGTCCTGGTCAAAACCTGGGGCGCACCAAAACGTGGTGATGTCGTTCTCTTTGACACCAAAGGAATTCGGCATCCCCAAATTCCCAATGCGGGAGTCCGCCTGATTTTCATGAAGCGGGTGATTGGCCTCCCCGGCGATCGCGTAATCATCAACAAAGACCAGATCTTGGTAAACGATAGCGAACCAGCGGGGCATCCGAGTTCGAATACAACCGCGACAACCCCAAACAGCCGCGCCATGTATCGCGACATCCAAGACCTTCCGCATCGAGATATCACTGTGCCTGAAGGACAATGTTATGTGGTCGGCGACAACCTTGAAACCAGCCTAGACAGCCGGGTTTTTGGCGTGGTGCCACTGGATAATATTCGGGGCGTGATTCGCTAAGTCGAGAGAGGAAAGGCTACGAAGATCTGCGAAAGTCATACAAAAACCAAGACACAGGATTCCACCTGTCGCCATGTGGATAAAATCACCATGTGGATAAAAGGGGAAAAGGAGAAAAAGGCAAAAAATGGAGCCAGCGGAGAGACTCGAACTCCCGACCAGCTGATTACAAATCAGCTGCTCTACCAACTGAGCTACGCTGGCTCGTTCAGTTGCAATGCGCGGTATGAGTAATGCATCCCGCTCGAAAAGCAAGCGAAGTTCGTCTCTTTTTTCAACCTCGTAGACAAAACGTGCAATTTTCAAATTTTTCATTGCAAACTGAAACTTTCAGTATTTATTGAAAGAACTGAAAGAGAGTTTATGCGGAAGGAAAAAACAGAAGCCGAATTAGTTGCCGAAGCCTCGGATGATTTTATTACCCAGTGGGGTGTGATTGGCAATGCGTGGGGAATTAACCGAACCATGGCACAGATCCATGCCCTGCTCATGGTTAGCCCCGAACCTTTGTCTACGGATGACATCATGGAAGAACTGAAGATCAGTCGCGGTAACGCGCATTCGAATCTTCGTGAACTGGTTTCCTGGGGTGTGATCAAAAGCGTGATCAAAAAGGGCGAACGCAAAGAGTACTTTGAATCGGAAAAAGATGTGTGGCGGATGTTCTGCACCATTACGCGTGAGCGGAAACGTCGGGAAATCGATCCCGCTCTCAGCGTCTTAATGGATTGCGAAGAACGGACCCGCGAGCTCAAGGGCGAAGAGGGACAAAACTTTCATGCGCAGATTAAAGAGCTGAGTGAGTTTGTGCAAATCGCAGCTGGCGCCATGGACAAAATTTCGAACGCGGAATCCAGCCGAGCCCTCGTCTGGGCTATGAAGCATTTGAAATAAACATAACCTAGACCATAGACCATAGACCATAGACCGTAGACCGTTGGGTCCAATGAATCCCTATTATCGCGAGCAGCTGAAAGAACAAATCCAGCGTGATGTTGTGGCCTTGCGTGAAGATGTGGCGAAGCTCGAAGAGAGTGCCAAGCCGATCCCTCCGAGCAATGCCTTGGGACGCCTCACCCGTATGGACGGGCTGCTCGACCAAGGCTTAAATGTTGCCGCTCTGGCTCGAAAGCGAGATCGCTTAAAGCTCATGGAGGACGCGATGGAAAACATCGATGATCCCTTTTTTGGAACGTGCACGAGCTGCATGAAGGACATTCATATCGACCGGCTGAAGATCATGCCGGAGACACAGTATTGTTCGAACTGCGCGCGCTAGCCTAGGGCAGCAGCGCCCGGGGTCGGCGGAATAAATTCCGCCCCGACATACTCGGAATAAATTCCGAGCTACGGATCTTTACGATTCCATCGGAGAGTACCCTGCTACTCGTGAAATATATCGTGAAATATAGTGGCTGAGGCGTCCCGCCTCAGAGCGGAACGGGACTCCAGAAGTAAAGTGATGTGGCGTGGATTTTAATCCGCGTTTGTCGAAACGAGATGTATCCCGTTCAGATCCCTGAAGGGGATCACGCCGCATAGCTCGGGTTTCAACCCCGAGTTTGACCGCGCCTCCCGTACAGCGCCCCGGAGGTGGCGCACGAAAGCATGTGCTCGAATATCGTGGCCTGAAGTATTCGATGATGAACGTCATGTGCGGGGTAACGTAGATATGAAGCACAACTTTCTGGCGTACTTTCAGCACGCAACGGATTTCACATTCCAAACCCCAGGCTGAAGCCTGGGGCTTTTAAGTTTGATGCTTTCAGCATCTTATTCGGATATTACGCCCCTACTGATAGTAAGCAACTTGAGGATGTAGCACGGCGCGATCCCCCTCAGGGGTGATAAAGACAGGCTGAAAATAAAGCGCGAGCGGATGCGTCGGGCGAGTGCTCTTTTTAAAACTCAAGTTAATTTCAAGCTGTGCTCTTGGTTGCAAAATTTCAGGTCGCTTCCCTTCGAGCACCGCTCCAAGTTTCGGGTGACGCGCTGCGGCCATGGGGAAAAACCGACCGTCATGATCCTCGAGACGCATGCTTTCGACGGTGCGTTGCAAATCAAACTGCATGCCGGCGAGGTTGGTGTTTTGCAGGATCCCCGTGAGTACAATGTATTCTTCATTGAGAAAATCTTGCTCGGGATTCGGAGTAAGGAAGCGATCGTGACGATGAGTGAGCAGGAGATTGGTAGAGGGTTCTACTTGCTGACGCTGGTAGGGCAAAATATTTAAGGTTCGGCTTGAGACGAATCCTTCTGGGGGTGCAACGGTTTTCAGGGAGGGAAGAATCGCGAGTGCGGTCAAAGCGCCGACCGAGAGAACAAACAGAAGCGGGCCCAGCAGGGAGCCGCGTTCACGCTTGGGGTGCAGCACCGCTTCTTGCTTTTCTTCGATGTCGTGCAACTCCCCTTCAAGAAGTTGAACCCCCTCCGAGACGTCGCTGGCATGCTGATTGGTGATCAAAGAGAGTTGGCGAAGCTCGTGGAGCTGCTGATGTAAATCCGCCATCGCCATCTGCGCTTCGGAGGAGATACTACGCTCGACCATCTTGCCATCTTTGAGATCCAAGACAGAGAAGCAGGTGTCGCAAGCGGCATACCCGGATGCGATTTGCTCGGCATTCGGTTCAAATTTTTTGTTGCAGCTCGGACACTTGATCATGGTTTAAATCCATCCTAACTCACGATAGCTCGCAAGGATATCCTCAATTTCTTGTTCCGGATCTTGGGCGGGGACAAAACCGAGTTGGGCATGTGCCTTTGAGCTGTCGAAATGACGATCTTTGGTGAAAAAATCAACGCGGCGGCGAAAGATAGGTGGCTCGATATTTATCGGACGGCAAATCGTTTCGCAGATGGTTCCGAGCCACTGCATCGGCTTGACCGGGAGGTGAAGCTTGGGCGGAGCAATCTCGCATTTGGAGGCGATGATTTCGCACATTTCCTTGAGTGGCATCGCGCGTTTGCCGGAGATGATATAGACCTCTCCAGTCCGCTCGTCGTTTTGCATCGCGAGGAAAAAGGCGGTGACCAGATCACGTACATCGATCCAATGCACCAGGGCCTTCCCTTTTCCGACGTAGAAAAATTTTCCTTTCGCGACCATGCCAATGAGCTTCCGAGTGCGGGTGTCGGTCGGCCCGTAAATCATGGCAGGACGAATCACCGCGCCACGAATTTTACCGGAGCGAAAATATTCAAGCGCGATTTTTTCGCCGTCGAGTTTGGTGCGCTGATACATATCACCGGGAGCGTAGGGCGCTTCTTCGTTAGCGGGTGGGTTTTTCACATGGCCGTGAACTCCGACGGTGGAACAATGAATCACCCGCTCGACCCCGGCATCAATAGCGGCGTCCAAGAGACGGCGAGTGCCCTCTGCGTTGATGTCATGAAACACCTCTTCGCTGAGAGCAGATTGCCGGAAGATACTCGCGATATGATAGACGCCTTTGACCCCATCGACGGCGCGACGCAGGCTTTCGCCATCGGCTAAGTCGGCGAGGACCACCTCGACCCCCTGCTCTTCTAGGGCCGCAACTTGGGATTCGCTCCGCACCATGGCACGAACACGATGCCCCTCGGCCAAGAGGTGCTTCACCATAAAGGAACCGACAAATCCGGCTGCTCCGGTAACGAGGTAAAGCGCGGAGTCCAGAGCGGGACTGGCCGATGGCGTAGCGGGACTGGCAGATGGCGCAGCGGGACTGGCAGATGGCGCAGCGGGA